>Ga0164241_10000371_pt1 | contig 88301 bp, 79 predicted proteins | sample OricomyardsoilBY_FD_108780 | JGI IMG/M metagenome (GOLD analysis project Ga0164241, IMG submission 108780) | Backyard soil microbial communities from Emeryville, California, USA - Original compost - Back yard soil (BY) | ecosystem: Environmental > Terrestrial > Soil > Unclassified | place: USA... | reverse complement strand
GGGGTGGACGCGGCGAGTGGGGTGGACGCGGCGAGTGGGGTGGACGCGGCGAGTGGGGTGGACGCGGCGAGTGGGGTGGCGCAAATCCTCGGAGCGGCACAGGTGATCGGGCTGCTCAGGGCTGGCCTGAGTCCGCGAGACGCATACGTGGCCGTTGGTTGGGGAGAGCCTGGTGCGGACGGCGCACCGCCGGGGGCGGACTCCGATTGCGGCGTCGCGGCTCGCCTCGCGCACGCCACGGGCGCCGCCTTGGCGCCAATCCTCGAGGCCTGCGCGGCCGCCGCGCGCGAGGAGGACGAGGCCGCGCTGATCAGAGACGCCGCCCTTGCAGGGCCCCGATTGTCCGCGCGCGTCCTGGCATGGCTCCCCGCTGTGGGACTTGGGCTCGCCGTTCTCGTTGACAGTGCGGTGCTTGCGGTGCTCGCAAGCCCCATCGGCATGGCACTCCTTGCGATAGGGCTGGCGTTGACGCTCGCCGGGCGGACGTGGATGAAGAAGCTCGTGTCGCGCGCGACGCTCGCTCCGGAGCCGACAGGGCTCGCGCTGCACGCCGTACGCGCCGCGATGCTCGCTGGGGCCGATGTGGCCTCCGCGCTCGTCGCAGTTGGCGTTGCATTCGAGGGGGATTCGGCGCTCGCGTCATATGGCACCCGGATGAGGGACGCGGGGCTGGCGCTCGCGGCCGGCGAGGACTGGGACGTGGCGTGGGCGGGCGCGAACATGCCCGCTCTGTCGCGTTCGCTTGAGTTGCCGTGGGCGCGCGGCGCCAATGCCGCACCGATACTCGCGGCGGCAGCAGCAGCCGCGGCGCTTGCTCAACGCCGTCGCACACAAATCGCAGCAAGCGAGCTCTCTGTACGGCTGACGCTGCCGCTTGCATTGTGTCTGCTGCCGGCGTTCGTGGTCGCGGGCATCGTGCCGCTCATCGTGGCTCTGGTGGGCGGAGTGCGGTGACCTCTGGCGCGCCACCACACCCCCTGCGCCACCCAACCCGCTGCGCCACCCAACCCCCTTGCTCCACCCCACCACCTGCGCACCCCACACCCCGCCCCACCACACCCCCTGCGCCACCGCACCCGGGCTCCGGTGTCCCCAGGTCTCGCCGCGGACGTCGTTCTCCACCGATCCGGCGCCGGGGCACCTGCACAGCCACTCAAACGGCGAGGCTCGACGCAAGGAGAGGAGGAGAGATGTCGAAATGGAGCAGATGGCGCGATGACACGGGCATGGCAACGGCCGAGTACGCGCTTGTCACGGTGGCAGCGGCGGCCTTCGCAGGCGTGCTCGTGGTTGTACTCAAGTCCAAGGCTGTTCGCGACCTGCTGGTCGGGATTGTCGAATCGGCGCTTGGCGGCTGACGTGAGGTCCGATCGAGGTTCCGCGACTGTCGAGTTTGCGCTGACGCTGCCGGCCGTGGTCCTCGTGCTCGCGGGAGTTCTCGCGGGCACGAGGCACGCGGCAGACTCTGCGCTCGCCACCGAGGCAGCAGCAACGGCGGCGCGGGTCGCGATGGTCGAGGGCTCTGCGCGGGGCGAGGCGGCCGGTGAAGGGCTCGCGCCGGGGCGGTTGTCAGTGCACCTCACGACCGATGGCGGCTGGTGGGTGGCGGTTGCACGAGTTCGCGTTCCCGGACCGTTGCCAGACGCCACCGGCACGGCGCGAGCGATTCAGCCATGAAACTCCGCGCCACGAGACTCCGCAGCGATGGCGGTTCCGCGACCGTCGTCGCGGTTGCGGTGCTGGCCGTGTCCATCGTGGCTGGCGTTGCCCTCGCGGCTGCGGCCGGCCTCCTCGCAGATCGCGCTAAGGCGCGGGCGGGCGCTGACCTCGCCGCGCTATCTGGTGCCTACGCGATTCGCGAAGGCCTTGGGGGCGAGCGCACGGACGCGTGCGGCGCTGCGCGAACGTCTGCAACCGCCAACCGCGTGACGCTGACTGCCTGCACAAGCTTCGGTGACGGCTCAGTGCAGGTGACCGTAGCGTCGGGCCGTGCAAAGGGGACGGCAAGGGCGGGCCCAGATGGGGGAGAGATCCAGGGGCCCGGCGGTGGCTCGGGCTGAGGGTGCCGAACCACCACCGGACCCACCCGGCTCTTCAGAGAGACTGAGGGAACTCTCCGGGCCAGGCGGGACGCTAAATAGCGCCACTACACAGTCAAGCCCACGTCGCCCTTTATGCACGACCCCCTGGGGCTCAATGTGACGTATCTCACACGAGAAATCCCTTTTGTCTAGTTCGTGACAGTGACAGTGCCCAATGACGTCCATACCTGGAACGACACGTAATCGCTCTGGTCTGGCGCAGGCATTGGATCCACTGCGGCGTCGTTGCCAACATCGATCCCGGGCGCCACCACAGAGTCGCCATCAGAACCTTCATCTTCGCGGGTGCCGGCAGCGATGTCGTCTTCGAACACGGCGTAACTGCCACCGATGTACATGTCCTGCGAGGAGAGCACCGTGTAGACGCCGGGGGTGACGGCACTCTGCGACTGGCCGTCCCAGCAACCGTTGAGATCCCGCCACAGGTACTCGCCAGAGCGCGTGTCGCCAGGAGCGAGGTAGTCGTTCTCTGGGGCGTAGATGAGGTTGGCCTTCTCCCCTTCGGCGCCGCTTCCGTCGCTTGAGTAAGCGATGCCGCCGCCGGTCCCGTTGTCGGTGCTGACTGGGTAAGCCTCAGCGACCACCCTGCCGTCCTTGACGAGGTACAGATGGGGCGAGACCCCTTGATAGAAGCCCGGCAGCGACCAGTCAGAGAGGTTCGTGGTCGAGAAGCCGACGAGCGGGTTGCCGTCGACCACCCAGCCGTAGCTCACCGAGAGGCTCGACGGCACGGACGCGTTGACGTCAAGCCACGCAAGATCCGCTGACTGGGCGGGGAAGCCGCCCGCGCTTTCCATTGGGCAACCAAAGTAGGTCTCAGTCCACATGTCCTGGGTGGTGTTGAGTGCGTCGCCAGTCATGACGACCCTCTGGGTGCCAGGAGCCATGTCCCAGCGACCAGCGAGCGCCGCCTCGTAGGCCTGGCGGGCGGCATCAGTGGTGAGCGCGTCGGCCGGACCCGTGGGCGTGATCGGCTCGATTGGCTTGAGGTACTCATCGAACGGGTTCTCAACGGCCTCGCCGCTCACCGTGAGGTCGTGTGCCTCGGAGACCGCGTAGATCGGTGCCGCCACGGCAATGTCGGTGGTTGCGCCATCGGTGCCGGCCGCGTCGCTCGAGACGGAAGCGTCCGGGTCACCGGGTTCCGCGCTCGGCTCTAGCGGGGCTGGTTCAATGCTCGGCTCCTCAACCGGGGGCACCTCGGTCGCCGCGTCCGTGAGCGGCGTCACCGTGACAACCGTGTAGTCGCCTGCAGGCAACGCCGCGCCATCCCAGCAGTTCACAAAGTCGGTGGTCCCGGAAACAGTTGCAGGCGAGTCCGCCGTCACAGTCGTGACTGCGCCGTCCGTCTTCACGCCGGGATTGCCTACAACGAGTCCGTTCCAGATCACGAATACGCCGGGCACATCCACCGTGTAGGAGCCCTCGGAAGCTGAGTAAGTGACATCAATCTGCACAGCGCCACCGTCGACGCCACCGAGCGCGATCTCCGCAGTCACCGCACCCGTGGGGTATGCAGACAGGTCAAACTCGTAGCCACACGCGAGCATGCTTCCGCTCGCAATGCCGGGCTCGATCGCGTCCATGGCGGGCCCCTCGGCTCCGTTGCGACCTTCGTCCAAGGGGACGTCGCGCTCGGCCAAGGCAACACCAGACTGGTTCGCAACCGCTCCCACGATGCCTGCGACGACGAGCGCAGCAGCGCCAACGCCAACAAGCCCGTTCGCACCTGTACGCAGGGCCCGATTGCGGCGAACGCGAGAAGTTGCCGCCGCCGTCGAGACGTGGACATCCTCAATGGGGGCGGTCTCCGCCGCTCCGCGCAACGCGTCAGACATCTTCATGATTCGCTCCCTTAGCTGTGCCCTTTCCGGGCGTCACAGTTGTCGTTTCTTCCTCGTCGTCAAGCTCACCCAGCGCCAACTGCAGACGGCCAACGGCGTCGGCCAGGTAGCGCTTGACGGTGCCTTCTGCGATACCCAAGTGGCGCGAAATCTGCGGCACGGTGAGGTCATCGAAGTAGCGCAGCACAACGCACGCACGCTCTCTGGGTGAGAGCGTGGCAAGAGCTGCGTGAACGTCGGAGCCTGCCTCAACTGCGTGAAGCGGGTCTCTCGACGGCTCGTCCTGGCGGAACAGGTGTTGAACGCGGTCCCACCGCTGGTTGCGGCGGTACTCATCGATGAACACCGAGGTAATCGCGCGGCGGACGTAGCCCTCCGCGGTGAGAACCGTGAGGCCCTTGCGTTCCCTGGCGAAGGTGCGCACCAAGGCGTCCTGCACCAAATCCTGGGCTCGCGACGAGTCGCCGCAGACCAGATACGCGTAGCCGAGCAGTGCACGTTCACGGTCGCGCACTAGGCGCTCCATCGTGTCCTGCCACTCAGCCATGAGTCCTCCGTTTGTTCGGCCAGTCACATGTTCGACGAACAACTGATGCGAATCGTTGGGGTGGCGAACGCAAACCGGTCACCCACAGACTCATCGTCGCCTAGACTCGCCGCATACGTTAAGCCGCCACAACAACGGGGTTGTGGCTCGTCAAGGAGGACGGATGCTTCACACGTCGGTCTCGGCCATCTCGGTCAGTTCCGGAAATGTCACAACAGTCGTCATCATCGGGGTCATCGCTGCTCTATCTCTCGCGATGTCCTGGTACTTGCGCCAACAGGTGCTCAAGTACAAAGACGGCACTGCCAAGATGCAAGAGATTGCGGGAGCGGTCCAAGAGGGCGCGTCGGCGTACCTTCGCCGCCAGTTCCGCACCCTCGCCCTCTTCGCCGTCATCGTGTTCGCCCTGCTGTTCTTGCTGCCGGGCGACATGGACGTGAAGATCGGGCGCTCTGTCTTCTTCCTCGTTGGCGCCGCGTGCTCCGCGACCATCGGCTACATGGGCATGTGGCTCGCGGTGCGCGCCAACGTGCGCGTGGCTTTTGCCGCCACTGAAGAGGACGGCCGCACTCGCGGTGCGCGTATCGCTTTCCGCACCGGTGGTGCGGTTGGCATGGGCGTAGTTGGCCAGGGCCTTGGCGCCGCGGCCCTCGTCGTCTTCCTCTACAAGGCCGACGCTCCTGCCGTACTTGAGGGCTTCGGCTTCGGTGCCGCTCTGCTCGCCATGTTTATGCGTGTTGGCGGTGGCATCTTCACCAAGGCGGCCGACGTTGGGGCCGACTTGGTAGGAAAGGTTGAGAACCACATTCCTGAGGATGACCCGCGCAACGCCGCAACGATCGCGGACAACGTTGGTGACAACGTCGGCGACTGCGCAGGTATGGCCGCTGACCTCTTTGAGTCTTACGCCGTGACGCTCGTTGCCGCACTCATCCTTGGCAAGGTGGCGTTCGGTGAGCAGGGCCTTGTGTTCCCGCTCATCGTTACCGCCATTGGCGCGATCACCGCCGCGCTCGGCATCTTCATCACGAAGGTGCGCAAGGGCGAGTCCGGCCTCAAGGCGATCAACCGTGGCTTCTACATCTCCGCCATCATCGGCGCGGTGCTCGCCGCAGTCGCGGCGTTCTCGTACCTGCCCGATTCGTTCACGGCTTTCAACGGAACGTCGCTCGCTGACGTAGACCGCGACCCCCGTATCGTCGCCTCGATTGCTGTGGTTGTGGGCATTGCCCTTGCCGGCGTCATCCTGTGGCTCACGGGCTACTTCACGGACACGGCAAAGCGGCCCACTCGGCGCGTAGCCCGCACCTCTCTTACTGGCGCGGCAACGGTTGTGCTTTCCGGAATCGGCCTTGGCCTCGAGAGCGCCGTCTACACCGCCGTGGTGATCGCTGGTGCGATCGTGATCCTGTTCTCTGTGGCAGGTGGCTCCATCGCCCTGTCGCTGTTCCTCGTTGCGCTGGCCGGTTGCGGCCTGCTCACAACCGTGGGCGTCATCGTCGCGATGGACACGTTCGGCCCGGTCTCTGACAACGCTCAGGGCATCGCGGAGATGTCCGGCGAGGTCGACGAAGAGGCCGGCAAGATCCTCACCGACCTCGACGCTGTTGGCAACACCACCAAGGCCATCACCAAGGGCATCGCGATTGCTACCGCGGTGCTCGCGGCGACCGCGCTGTTCGGCTCGTACTCCGACGCGGTGGCTTCAGCGCTCGCGGACGCGGCGGCCAGCTTGGACGACTTCAGCTACGCGATCATCCACCCGCTCACTCTCGTTGGCGTGATCATCGGTGGCGCAACCGTGTTCTTGTTCTCTGGTCTGGCCATTGATGCGGTGACCCGGGCTGCGGGCGCAATTGTGTACGAGGTGCGCCGCCAGTTCCGCGAGATGCCAGGCATCATGGACGGCACCCAGCGCCCCGAATATGGCCGCGTGGTCGACATCTGCACGCGCGACTCGCTCCGTGAGCTGGCCACGCCTGGTCTGCTCGCAGCGACCACGCCGATTTTCGTTGGCTTCTCACTGGGTGTTGGTGCCCTTGCTGGCTTCCTTGCGGGTGCCATCGGCACCGGTGTGCTCATGGCGGTGTTCCTCGCGAACTCCGGTGGGTCATGGGACAACGCCAAGAAGATCGTCGAGGACGGCTACTACGGCGGCAAGTACTCCCCAGCCCACGAGGCCACGGTCATTGGTGACACCATCGGTGACCCGTTCAAGGACACGGCCGGCCCGGCGATCAACCCACTCATCAAGGTCATGAACCTGGTGGCGTTGCTGATCGCGCCCGCCGTGGTCATGGTCAGCTATGGCAACGACGCGAATCCGTGGCTCCGCTACGGCATCGCGGCGGTTGCGCTCGCAGTCGCGGTTGGCGCCGTGTACGCGGCGGCACGCCGCGCACACCAGGGCGGCGTCGCCTCCGAGGTTGACTCCGCGGTCAACGACCTGGGTGACGATTCGCCTGGCGACGCGGTGAACCACGAGTTCGCCGAGGCCGACGCAGCGAAGGATGCCGCAAAGGACGCGGCAACGACGGAGTAGATGCGTGGGCGGGCCGCGCTGCGGCCCGCCCGGCGTCGCCTTCCAGCTGAATCGAGAGCGCCCAGGTCCGGTTTCGGGCCTGGGCGCCGTCATGTCCGGCTCCCGGACACCTCCACACGTCCGGAATGGTGGCTGGCGTACCCAATTTGCCCAATTTGGGTACGCCAGCCACCATTCGAAGGGAGTGGGGCCGGCGCGGGCCCTCCGGCTCACCGACTTCGCCCGCATGTTTTAAGGATTCCTAAAACGCTGAAACCCGTGGAGTGACCGGCACGCCCATACCTTGCTTCCCACACCTTGCTTCCCACACCCCGCATCCGGGGCCACCGGCGTCAGACGACGGACTTGGAACGCAGTGACCACTGGGACCCGCGCGGCTGCGACTAGCCTGCAGAGGTGCACCTCGACGATCCGTCCGCCCTGCGCGGCGACCTCAGCGACTGGACCAATGACGCCATCGGCGCCCTGGTAGGCGACCGCGCCATCAGCGCGCTCGACCGCGAGCAGTTAGTCCCAGCGAGACTCGCAGCTCGCGCCGCGGGAGACGACCAAATCGCTCTCCTGACCAGGCTGTTTGCGCTCGGAGACACCCTCAGCGTCGCCCAAGTCAACCGTGCGCTGCCCAAGCTCGGCGCGCAAGCGGCCGCAGCGTCGGGCCTTATTGCCACGGCCGGTGCAAGCGACGACGACCCCGTCCGTGCACTCATCGACCTCCGCCCCTACGAGACCGAGACCCACCGTTGGTGGATCGCCTCTGACCGCGGCGAGACGGTCACGGACGCTCGCCTCGAGGGCGATCACGTGCTCGGCGTCGGCGGCGCCTCGCTGACTCTCGCCTCGGTCACGATGAGACAGCCGGTGGACCGCGTCCTAGACCTCGGCACCGGCAGCGGCGTCCAGGCGTTGCACGCGACCACCCACGCGCAGAGCGTCGTGGCTACAGACGTCTCGCGGCGAGCGCTCGAGTTCGCCGCCTTCAACGCCGCGCTGGCGGGCGCGACGCTCGACCTTCGCGAAGGCTCCCTCCTGGACCCCGTCCAAGGCGAGAAATTTGACCTCATCGTCTCCAACCCGCCGTTCGTCATCACCCCCGCGGGCGCTCCCAGCTTCGAGTACCGCGACGGCGGCATGGCTGGCGACGGCATCGTCGGCTCGCTCGTGGCGACCCTTGGCGGCGTGCTCAACCCTGGCGGCGTGGCCCAACTGCTCGGCAACTGGGAGATTCGCGACGGCTGGGAGGCGCGCGTCACCGAGTGGCTCGACGCCTCGCCCGTGCCGCTTGACGCGTGGGTCGTGCAACGCGATTCGCTTGACGCCGCGCAGTACGCGGAGGTGTGGCTCCGCGACGCCGGGGTGGTCCCGGAGCGCGGCCGCGTCGCCTTCGACGACGCCTACGAGGCGTACCTCGCGGACTTCGATCGCCGCGGCGTGCGCGAGGTTGGGTTCGGAATGATCGTCCTGCGGCGCCCGGTTGACGGCGCCCGCCCGACGCTGCGGCGGCTTGAGTTCCTCGAGGGCCAGTTGGGCTCTGGTCACGATCTTGCGGACGGCCTGGCGGCGCACGACAGGCTCGCGTCGCTTGACGACGCCGCTCTGCTCAACGAGCACCTCACCGTCGCGGGCGACGTGACCCGAGAGGTCTACGGGCGGCCGTTGCTCCCGGATCCGGAGCACATCCTGATCCGTCAAGGAGGCGGCTTTGGTCGCGCGGTCCGCGCGGACACGGGGCTGGCCGGGTTCGTCGGCGCTTGCGACGGCGAACTCAGCGTTGGCCAGATCCTCGGTGCGCTCGAGGCGCTCGGCGTGGAGCACGCCAGCGAGTTACTCCCGGCCATTCGCGAACTGGTTGAGACGGGATTCCTTGCCTGAGCGTCGGGCAGCTGGCTAGAGCGAGGGCGCGATAACCGCCGCGACCGCTTCCCACACCGATGGGTGAGCGGTGAGCAGCCCACGGCCGTCGTCGCCTGGCAGGTACTCGTCGCCGTTGGGGCGGCGCGAGTCGAGCCCGGCCTCGCGGACCAGCAACCCGCCGGGAGCGTGGTCCCAAGGCAGCGTGCGTGTGAAGAAGACGTAGTCCTTGGCGCCCTCGACCATGTCCAGGTAGTCCCAACCGGCACAGAAGCGGATGTCGCGCACCGGGCCAAGCGACCCGGCAGCCGCGTACAGCGCCTCTGGGTCCGCGATGAACGCGCGCGCACCGAGCGCCCCGCGCAACGCGGCGGGATCAGGCGGCGCCGGGGCGGTCACCCGCGCCCCATCAATAAAGGTGCCAACCCCAGTTGCGCCGTGCATCTCACGACCAACCGCGGGGTACGTGATCCACGCCGCGGCAGTGCGGCCCTCAAGAACAAGCGCGACCATGCACGCAAAGTCCTCTTGCCCGTGAACAAAGTTGCGCGTCCCATCGACGGGGTCCACGAGCCAGTACGCGTCCGCGGTCCGCACCGCATCGAGCACCGCGGGATCCGCGGCAGTCGCCTCTTCGCCCACAACGGGCACGTCGAGGAGAGCGGAAAGCGACACCGTGAGCCGACGCTCAGCGAGCACATCCGCGTCCGTCACCAGGTCCCAGGGACCGGCTTTGGTGCGGATGTCGTCCGCCGTCAGAGCCCGCCAGCGCGGCATGACCTCGGCCTCCGCCGCCTCGTACATTGCCGCGAGCACAGCGTCGGATAAGGCCTGTGTGACGGGGGGAGTCATATCCCCATGTTCCCACTCGCGCACAGCACTGTTGGACCTCGTATGTATTCTGTGTGCGTTCCACCCCCACGAAAGAGGCCTCATGCCCCGCAAGCTCGTCATTGTCGAGTCCCCCACTAAGTCGCGCACTATTGGCGGCTACCTCGGCGACGATTACGACGTGGTCTCGAGCATTGGCCACATCCGAGACCTTCCGCAGCCGAGCGAGCTCCCCGCAGGAAAGCGCGAGGGCTCCGTTGGCAAGTTCGCGGTGGACGTCGAGAACGGGTTCGCTCCTTATTACGTGGTGAGTCCGGAGAAAAAGAAGGTTGTCGCGGACATCAAGGCGCGGCTCAAGGACGCGGACGAGGTCTACCTCGCAACCGATGAAGACCGCGAGGGTGAGGCCATCGCATGGCACCTCCTTGAGGTGCTGCAGCCCAAGGTTCCCGTCAAGCGCCTCGCCTTCCACGAGATCACTCGCGAGGGCATCGCCCGCGCCATGGAGAACCCGCGCGAGCTCGACATGGAGCTCGTCGAGGCGCAAGAGGCCCGCCGTATCCTCGACCGCCTTTACGGCTACGAGGTCTCGCCCGTGCTGTGGCGCAAGATCCAGCAGGGGCTTTCCGCGGGTCGCGTCCAGTCGATCGCACTGCGCCTCGTCGTTGACCGCGAGCGTGAGCGCATGGCGTTCCAGTCCGCTGAGTACTGGGATCTCACCGCTTCCTTCACCGCCACCCAAGGGCCCGACGCTGGGCGGGCTTTCACTGCCAAGCTCACCCAGGTTGATGGCCAGCGGGTAGCGATCGGCAAGGACTTTGACGACCGGGGTGTGCTGAAGTCTGACAAGGTCACGCACGTTACCGCAGCCACAGCCGGTGCGCTCGCCGCGGGCCTCGCCAACGCCGAGTTCTCCGTGGTGGCCGTCGAGTCCAAGCCGTACAAGCGCAGGCCCGCCGCTCCTTTTATTACGTCGACGCTGATCCAAGAGGCGAACCGCAAGCTGCGCCTTGGCGCTCGCGACGCGATGCGCGTGGCGCAGGGTCTGTACGAGCGCGGCTACATCACCTATATGAGGACGGACTCGCCAACGCTTTCGGGCGAGGCCGTCCGCGCCGCGCGTGCACAGGCCGCAGAGCTTTACGGCTCGGACTCGGTAGCGCCCACGGCCCGCGTCTACTCGACCAAGGACTCCAACGCGCAAGAGGCGCACGAGGCGATCCGCCCGTCCGGCGACCGCTTCCGCACGCCGGACTCGATCCGCGCGGACCTGCGCGGCGACGAGTTCCGCATGTACGAGTTGATCTGGAAGCGCACGGTTGCCTCCCAGATGGCCGACGCTATTGGCACCACGTCCACGGTGCGCTTGGGTGCGCGTTCGTCGGCTGGGCACACGGTGGAGTTCTCCGCGTCGGGCACCATCATCACCGCTCCCGGATTCCTCGCGGCCTACGAGGAGTCGCGCGAGGAGTCCCGCTACGAGGCGGAGAAGAAGTCGCACGTCACCGAAGCCGAGGAGCGGCTTCCCCAGCTTGCCGAGGGGCAGGCAGTGACGGCGTCGGGCCTTGAGCCTGTCTCGCACGCGACCACGCCACCGCCGCGCTTCACGCAGGGCTCCATGATCAAGGAGCTTGAGGACCGCAAGTTTGGGCGGCCGTCAACGTACGCGTCCACAGTGGATCTGATTGTGGCGCGCGGGTATGTGCGGATCGATCGCCAGCAGTTGATTCCCACGTGGATCGCGTTCGCGATCGTTGGGCTCATGGAGCAGCACTTCTCGTGGCTCATCGACTACGACTTCACCGCGGACATGGAGGGCGATCTTGACCGCATTGCGCGCGGCGAGGCCGACATGCGCGAGTGGCTTGGCAAGTTCTACTTTGGTTCCGGTGCTGCCGATGCCGAGGGTCGCGACGAGGGCTTGAAGCACCTGGTAGATGACCTGGGCGAGATCGACGCTCGCGCCATCAACACCTTCCCTGTTGGTGACGGCATCTCTCTGCGCGTTGGCCGCTACGGGCCGTACATCGAGCGCGAGGTGGACGGCGAGACGCAGCGAGCGTCGGTGCCAGAGGACGTTGCGCCTGACGAGTTGACCGTTGCGAAGTCCGAGGAGCTGTTCGCTTCGCAGGGCGGAGACGAGCGCGAGCTCGGCGCGCACCCTGAGACAGGACTGACGGTTGTCGCGAAGGCCGGCCGCTTTGGCCCGTACGTGACCGAGATGCTGCCGGAGGACTCGAAGGCCAAGCCGCGCACGGCGTCGCTGTTCAAGTCGATGCAGCTCGAGACTGTTTCGCTTGAGGACGCGGTGCGGCTCATGTCACTGCCGCGCGTGGTTGGCGTTGACCCCGCGGATGGCGGTGAGATCACCGCGCAGAACGGCCGCTACGGTCCGTACCTCAAGAAGGGCACCGACTCTCGTACGTTGGCGTCCGAGGACCAGTTGCTTGACATCTCTCTTGAGGAGGCGCTCGCGGTTTATGCGGAGCCTAAGCGCGGCCGCGGCCGCGCCGCCGCGCCGCCGCTTGCGGAGTACGGCGTTGACCCGGTGTCCGAGAAGCCGATCGTCGCCAAGTCCGGTCGCTTTGGCGACTACATCACGGACGGCGTGACCAACGTGACCATTCCGCGTGGAGACACGGTGGAGACGCTGACTGCGGAGCGTGCTGTTGAGCTGCTCGCGGACAAGCGCGCGAAGGGACCGGCCAAGAAGCCGGCCCGCCGCGCACCGGCCAAGAAGCCTGCAGCCAAGAAGAAGCCGGCGCCTAAGAAGAAGTAGGTGCGGCGTCGGCCCGGCGCGCGACGCCCGCCACCGCCACGCCCTCGCCCTCGCCCCAACCACGCCCGCGCCTGCCACCCCAGCCGGGTGCTTTAGGAATTCCTAAAACATCGAATCGCACACGCCCGCCCGCCCGCGGCACACGCCTGCCCGCCGCCTTTGCCCCGCGCGCGGGTCCCGCAGCCCACACCCCTCACCCCAGCCGGGTGCTTTAGGAATTCCTAAAACATCGAATCGCCTGCAGTAGTCCGCGTGCGCGCACCCCACCCCACCCCGCGCCACACTTAAGCGTTATCTCTGCATCGAGGGGAGGGAAACGTGGGGTCACAGCCCGACATCGTCGCCGAGCTGTATCGGCAATCGTTGCCGCGCCTTGGCTCCTACGCCTTCCTCCTCACCGGCAACTACGCGGAAGCGGAGGAGCTCGTGCAGGCAGCAATCGTCAAAGTGTGTTCGCGACCCCGCCGCCTCACCAACGTCCCCCAAGCGGAGGCCTACGTCCGCGCGGCAATCCGCACCATTCACATTGACGGCTTGCGGCGTCAGGCTCGTTGGAGCCGGGTCAAGCTAAGCCTCGCAATGCCCGACGCTGTGGCTGAGTCGAGCGCCGACCTCGCCGCCGCCGACGAGGTCGCCCGCGCTCTGGCCACGTTGGCCCCACGAGTCCGCACAGTCATCGCCATGTACTACTGGGAAGACCTTGCCGTCGCGGACATTGCTGCCGCGATGGCGATCAGCGAAGGGACCGTCAAGGGCTACCTTCGCGACGGTCGCGAGGCGCTCGCGCCACTGCTCGGCGCTACAGAATCCGGTGACGACGAGGACGGCGAGCGAATTGCCGTGGCGGAGGTGGCATCATGACCGGGCCGCGCCACGAGATCACCGAATGGGCAAGCAAGCATGGTGATGTCGTTGCCAAGGACTTGCTTGACGCCGGCTCGGAAGCAACCGCACGCAGGCTTGTGACCCGTCGCAAGCGCACAAGGGTGGGCGCGCTCGCTGCGTGCGCCGTCGTCGCAGTCGGTGCGATAGTCGTCGCCGCGCCGGATTCGTTTGGCGGCGGACCGCGGGTTCCCGCAGCGCATGACACGGGCCCCGCGGAGTTGACTCTCGTCAAGGGAGAGGTGCCGGACATCCTCCGGTGTGGTCAGCCGTACACGCTGGAAGGAGGCTTCGTCCTGCACACAGAGGCGCGTGCTGGCGGCCTCTCGGGCGCGTGGATCAAGCGAAGCGACGACGGCAGCTCAGAGGTGAACCCCACCAGTATCGACGGCGAGTATGAGGGCCTTGTGTGGCGGGATGTTACCCCGCGGCACACGGGCAATGGCGAAGATCTCCTGACGATCGTCGCTGTGCAGGACGGACAGATCGTCGGAGTGAGCGCCGCGGAGTTGCCCCCTGGTGTCGGCACCGACTACGAGATCCCTGCCCCGGTGCCGGGCGAGTGTGCAGCTGGCGACGCCTCGAGCTACGACGGCTCTGTTGAGTACCACCTCGTAGTCCAGAGCTTCGACAAAGAAGGCACACTCTTGGCAACGGCTATCGACATCTACGACCCGCTCACGGTCGAGTTGAAAAACGTTGGCCAGCGCCCAGCTGACACCACGCGGTACAGCGCCCTCCCAGAGCCGGAAGGCGCCTCGTATCGGGCCTTTGTTGTTGCGAAGCCAAGCATCGAGTCCTGCACCCCGTACTCGGACTACATGCTCCGCGGCGCACCGGACGCAGAGACTATGGGTTACGAGGTGACCATCCCCGGCGTGCAGGAGTTCGTAGGCGAAATCTGGGGCAACTCGCCGGCTGCCGTCATCGACGATCCAAACTATGACGCCTGGTACGTAGGCCTTCCCACAGCGATCACGGCCGAGCGGGTTGACGCCGGGAATCCGCTCGCCACGCTCGAGTGGACCACTGGCCCGGCCGTCGGCGAGACGGACGGGACCGGCCAGTTGCGATTGGTCACCACATGGGACGCCGCGCCCGTCGTGGAACTGCCTGGGGACTGCGCGTTCGAGGCGCCCATTCCGGACATCGATGGCGCGGTCTTCCTCATCATCGACGGCGTGGACTTTGAGGCGCTGGACGAGGCAAACCCCGGCGCGGACTTTGCCAACCTCGACAACTTCCAAACCTGGGTCTACCTGGGCCAGGCGAGTTAGCGTCGGGTCGTCGCCCAAGCGGGCCGCGATTCGCGGCAGAATGACGGCAACGGAAGCGCACGTCGAGCGCGAGAGCTTTGAGGGGAGCAAGGGTGGGGGATCGGCCGGACGTCGTCGCTGAGGTGTATCGGCACGCGCTCCCGCGCCTTGGCGCTTACGCGCACATGCTCACGGGCGACCCCGAGGCGGCTGACGCACTCGTGCAGGCGGCGATCGTCAAGTTCGGCGCCAGGCGCCGTCGGGTTTCAGACGCCGCGCACGCTGAGGCGGCGGTTCGCGCGGAGATCCGCACCATCCACATCGCCACGCTGCGCCGCCGGTTTCGCCGCACGCGCGTCAAGCAAAGCCCAGCACTGCCCGACGTTGTGGCTGGGCAGAGCGCCAGCGCCACCCCTGCCGACGAGGTAGCGGGCGCGCTCGCGACCCTGACCCCGCGGGTTCGCGCGGTGGTCGCGATGTACTACTGGGAGGACCTCGCCGTCGCGGAAATCGCGAGCGCGATGAGGGTCAGTGAAGGCACGGTCAGAGGCCTATTGGACGAGGGCCGGACGGCGCTCGCGCCGTTGCTCGGCAACGACGACGAACCAGAGCGGCTGGCGATCATGGACGTTCGGTCATGAGCGGGCTCAGGGACGGCCTCGAGCAGTGGGCGCGCGCGAGGGGCGATGAGGCCGTAGCGCGGTTGGACTCGACGGAGCCGGCTACGCGTGACGCCATTGGCTCCCGCCGCAAGCGTCGAATGGCGCTGATCGCGGGAAGCACTATCGCCGCAATCGCTGGGGCGGCCGCTGTCGCGGCCGCCCAGCCACAACCTCTGACAATCCCCACGGTCGACAACCCATCACTGGACCTTGCCACGTTCACGTGCGGCGAGGAGTGGACGCTCGAGCCTGGCCAGACGAGTCGCATTCCTGGAGCGGACTACTACTTCGACGAGCCCGATGGGGACTGGCAGGTGACCTCCGACGACGACACAACTACTACGGAGGTCGATCAATTCACGGCGGGATACGGCACTGTCTCGTGGGAGGGTGAACTCCGCGTCAAGGCCGCCGTTCTTCCGCGAGCAACGATTGTCGTGGTGAAGGACGGGTTGATCCAGGGCTCCTTCGAGGAAGAGTTCACGCGCAACTACAGCTTTGACGACCCGAATCTCCGCACGTGGACTCCTTACCCGGGCACGTGTGGGACCGCCGCTACAACGATGCCGTCCGGCGAATACGCGTTCCACCTCGTCATCCAGGTGGAACGCGTCGACGATGGCGAGCCGGTAGTGACCTTCGTGGACCCGAGCGGCGCGACCAAGGTGACGATTGACGGCTTGGAGGCGTGGGGCGAGTCGACCATCGAGCCGCATCCCGCCGAGCTCCGAGAGCCTGTCGGCGACGAATACCAGGCGTTCGTTGTCCCGTACCCAGAGGGTCTTGGCTCGTGCACCCCGCTTCATGACCTGCGCGCGCTTGGTGCGCCAGACGAGAACGCGCCTCAATACACCGTGACCATTCCTGGCGTACAGGATTTGACCAACGCGATGTGGACCGGAAGCCCGGTCGTGATCTCAAACGAGCCAGTGGATGAGTGGTACATCAACGACCAGGCAATGCTGGTCGCGGACTACTCGGGGAACATGGCACAGCCGGCCGTTTGGTGGTCCGAGGACGGCACAACACTGGGCACCGACGGCGGTCAGTTTGACGTCTTTGGCGGCGGTTGCGAGCCCATAGAGGTCCTCGAGCCGATTGGCGGGGCAGTGTTCCTCGTCATCGACGGCGTGGACTGGACGTCGCTCTGGGGCGCAAACGCTGACTCAGACCAGACGTCCCAGGGTGGCATCCAAACCTGGGTCTACCTGGGCCAGGCGAGCTAGCGTCGGGCCGCTGGCGTTCCGCAAACAAACTCCGTCACCCGCACAACCCCTGGCCCCAGCAGTTCGTCCATATGCTGACGGCGGGAGGGCCAGTGGAGCAGATCATCGAAGACCTGTATGGCGCGGCAGCCGGACGCCTCGGCGCATACGGCTACATGCTCACCGGTTCTCAGGCCGCGGGCGAGGAACTCGTGCAGGCCGCGATCGTGCGCGTCTTTGTCCGCAAGCGCCACCTCGAAAACGTCGCGCAAGCAGAGTCCTACGTCCGCTCCACTATGCGCAACCTCCACATCGACGGCCTGCGCCGCGAACGGTCGTGGCGCCGCGTGGCCGGTCGCCAGATTGACGCGCCGGTCGCCGATTCCTCGGCAGCCCTTGAAGGGTCCGACGCTGCGGCAAGGGCCCTTGCCCAGTTGCCTCCGCGAGTGCGAGCGGCCGTAGTGCTGAGGTACCTCGATGGGCTGAGTGTTCGCGAGGTCGCGGACGAGATGGGCATTGGGGAGGGGACCGCCAAGCGGTATCTCGCCGATGGCCGCGCCGCTCTTGGACCCGCCCTTGGAGTCGCGGATGCCCAAGACCCTGCCGAACCAGAACCACCCGTGAATGTGATCGTGAATGGGAGTGCATCATGACGCGATTCGATGAGGCGCTGCGAGACTTCGCGGCCGCCAATGAGGACTCGATGCGGGCGCGCGTTGGTAGCGACGCGAGCCACGAGCTGACGCTCCATCAATTGGGCAAGGCGCGTAAGCGCCGGGCGGCGGTTCAAGCGACGGCGACAGTCGCGGCTGTCGCGATTGCGGCGACGGGTGCCTGGTACTTGTCCGGAGCGCCGAACACCGCAGACCCGGTGGCTCCAAACACCGTGGCTCCAGATCCCGAGGCTCCCGTGGCAACGAACGTCGACACGATCGCGTACCTTGGCGATCCGTTGCGCATCGACGAACCCGCCTTCGCATGTGGCGTTCCCTTCCCGTTGGAGGCGGGCGTCAACACGACCGCTGCCGATCTCGTGCTGCCGTCGGTGACTCAGGACCTCGCATACGGCGCAAACGCCACTGCCCCGCTCGACCTGAGGCCGGGCGGCGCCACGGTAGCCACCGAGAACTCCGTGATGATCGAGGCCTTTGCGCGGTGGAGGTCGGACGAGCCGGTGAGCTGGGGAACAAGCACCTATGCGGTGCTCGTCGACGGCCAGGGCAACGTGGTGTCGCGTTCCTTCGGCTTCTACCCTGCGGGTCAGACGACCGCCGGTGACGCTCCCATGCAGTACATGTTCGTGCCTGACTCGTGCGAGCTGTCTGACGAGTTCATCGTCAACGAATCAAGCGACTCGGACGCCCTCAACGGCACCTTCGGTGTTCACATTGTGACGCAGTTGTGGCTGGATGTCCCCAGCACGCCGGTTGCCCAATGGGTTGACGTTGGACTACCCGCCGACGCTCAGATCACGATTGACAGCTCCACACTCGAGGCCGAGCTCGAGCAAGCGCATCGAACGGCGGATGAGGTGCGCGCGGCGGCAGAAGCGGCAATCGAACGCTCAGGCGAGTCGCTCGCGACCGTTTCCGGACCCGCGATCGCGAAGTGGGGGTGGTCGTGCAAACTCAACCTGGATCTCGAGGAGGTCGGCACGGGCGGCATCTCGGCAATGCCCGTCGACATGCCGGCCGCCGTAGCGATACTCGAACCGACCAAAGTCACGTGGACCTACGCGGCCTCGGAGGGCGCGCCGTGGTGGGCGCCGGCTGACATGTTTGATGTCGTGTATTTGGATGCCAACGGCGAGTTCGTCAGCATGGCGCAGGGTGGAGTCGGCGAGCGGTCCGAGGATGCGGGAACCGTCACTCTCAGCGCCGACCTGAGAACACCCGGCCCGGAGTGTGGCATAAACGGAGTCCCCACAGAACCGGGCACCTACCAGGCGTACGCCACCACGGACCTCGCCTACTTCGGGGAAGGCGAGGCGCCCGCGTCGCTCCCGGTGCCGGCGGGCTTCCTGCGCGTCCTCGTCTGGGCACCGCTCGGCACCTACACGGTCCCGTAGCCAACCCGCGCGCAAGGCGCGCGAACGTGCGACGCTCAGGGCAGGACAACCTTTTGTCCGTGTGCTCCGTTCATGTGTCGTGAGAGGCAACGGCAATGGATGACGACCTGATCGGTCAGTTGCTTGACACTGCCGCGGGCCGCCTCGCCGCCTACGGCTACCTGCTCACGGGCTCTCAGCACGCTGGCCAGGATCTGGTGCAAGACGCAATCGTCAAGGTCTTTGTGAAGCAGCGCCGCCTCGAGAACGTTCGGGCTGCTGAGGGATACGTGCGGTCGGCGATGCGGACCATGCACCTTGACCAGGTCCGGCGCGACGCTTCGTGGCGATCCAAGATGCCGCAGCTCGTAAACAGGCCCGAGCGAGACGACAGCGCGGACGATCTTGCGGCAAGAGATCTCGTTGGCCGCGCTCTCGCTGGGCTGCCGCCCCAAGAACGCGCCGTCGTCGTGCTGCGGCACTACGACGACCTGCAGATCCAAGAGATCGCAGCCGAGATGCGCATCAGCGAAGGCACGGTAAAGCGCTACTTGTCGCAGGCTCACGCGGCCCTAGCGGTCTCGCTGGGACGGATCGAGGAATCGCCACAGCCGGTGCCAGTCCTAGTGAGGAAGGCGAAGTCATGAACCTCGCTCAAGAGTTTGAGGACTTCGCAGCGCAAGGCGCGCGCGGAGCGGCCGAATTGCTTAGCGGCGAAGAGACCAAGGCGCGGGTGCGCGCTCGAGTTGCGCGGGGGCGTCGGGCAAGAAGGACGGCAATGGTCGCTGGCGTTGCCGCGACCGCGTTGGTGCTCGTGACCGCCGGAGCCTGGGCGGCTCCGCGCCTCACCGCGGAGCCGGCCCAACCAGGCGTACCGCGAGAGCCTGCTAAGCCAACGGCAAGTACGGAACCAAACATGCCCGTCGGCCTGTACGGACTCGACGACCCCGGCTACCTTGTGCAGATGTACGGTGCCTTCCGGTCGTCGTCGGCGCCAGATTGCACAGCGATTCCGGAGTTGCCCATTTCCACGGACGGGGAGCCGTTCCCCGGCTTTGTGCCCGGGATGCCAACGTGGGTCGAGGCCAGTCGGCTCGCTTCTGGAGAGCCGATTCCACTCGCCACGGCTGGCTCCCTCTTTCACCATAACTTGGAGTACATGGCTGGCGAGCTCTATCCGCCAGACGGCCAGACAATCGTCACGTTCATCGGGGAGGACGGCCAGTTCTGGGCCTTCGATGCGACGTACGCGGAGCTCGGAGGGGTGCCGCCCTATCCAGCGGGATTCTTTGTGACGTTGACGTATAACCGGGCGTGCAGTTCTGCGTCCCAGGACGGCGGTCAGGCGGAGGTTCCGGCCGGTGAGTACGCGGTGCGCTCGACGACCACCTTGCCCGCAGGGACCGGCGGTGGCACCAATGTTCGAGACATTGGCGTCATCACGGTCATAGCCGGCACGCCGCCAGAGCGACTCCTTGACATCGACCCTGCAGTTGCTGAGGCGACCTCAACTCTTGAGCCTTGGTCCCCGGAACCGTACGTTCCCAGCGATGCCGCGGACCTGCCCCAGCTGGGCGAGGACGGGTATCTCAGCCCGGTCAATGCGGTGGCTCACGTTGCGGGTCGAGTCGGTTGCGCGTTTACCAGCTCGGTGGAGGCTCCGGCGCCGGACACCGACTCCGGTTTCCCTTCGCCCGTGCGGTCGTGGCTCGGTTGGGAACTGCTCTACTCCTCTGATCGCACCCTGCTCTACTCGGCGGACGAACCGGACTACGCCGCGGTATCTGCCGCCTACCTCAACCGGTACTCCGACGAGAAAACGCACGTTCTCAGCCTCATCAACTCCGATGGTGGCTTCTGGGGGTACGGCGTACACGTCTACGAGAACAACGGCAGCGCGGCAGGGGCCCCTGGCATCTACGTGTGGTACTCGTTTGACGAGTCGTGCGGCGGAGGCAACCGTTCGTACGGAGGCCCGCTCCCGGCGGGAATCTATGAGGCGAGGTTGCTGTCGATGTCGAAGGGTGCGGCGGGCGACAGTGATGTCGTGTACCTCGGCCCCGTCGAAGTAATGCCCTGACGCGACTACCCTGAAAGTCCGCACAACGTTCGCGAGACGCGAGCGTTTGAGGGCTGTTGAGGAAAGTCATGGCTGACTTGGATGCGGTGCTCACGGGTCTGACCCGAGATGCTGCCCCGCGCCTCGCGGCTTACGGATTCGTGCTCACCGGCTCTCAAGCCGAGGGCGAGGCGCTGTTGGAGGACGCAATCGTCAGGGTGCTAGTCCGGCACCGGCGCACCGCGAACGTCGTCACGGCAGAACGCCGCGTCAAGGCGGCCATGCTCACCATCCACCTTGCGAGGCTCCGCCGGGCGAGCGCATGGTGGGCAAACCCGGCCCCCAGGGCTCCACGCGCGGCAAGAGCAACCCAACTACCGGCCACGGGCGAGGCCGGTGAACCAGTCCAGCCCGCCGGAGTGCCACCGCCGCCCACCGGCCAAGAGCGCATGGCCCACGCCCTCGACGGACTCACACCGCACGAGCGTGCGGCCGTAGTCCTCCGCCACTTCGACCAACTTCAGATTGACGAGATTGCGACGGCAATGCGGATCCCGGAGGGAAGAGTCGAGGACCATCTCGCCGAGGCCCACACCGCGCTCGAGGCAACCCTGGGCGCCATTGCGCCTCCGATTGATCGGGTATCGATCATGGAGACGAGGCACAGATGATCGACCTCGCCGCCGAGCTCGACGCGCACGCAAAGCAAGGAGCGACGGGCGCCCCGGAGCGCCTCACCACCACCGCCACCCAGCGGCGGATCAGAGAACGAATCGAGCGCGGACGGCGTCGTATGAACGGCGTCATCGCGGCGTCGATCGTCCTGGTCGCGGTGCTCGCGGGCACCGTCAGCGCACCGCCGGCGCCAACTGACATGGCACAGCCTTCGCCCAGCGCCACAGCGCGAGCCAACGCGCAACGTGACCGCCTACCAATCGTCTACTCGCCCGATTACCTCGTAAGCATGCAGGGCAAGTACGAGGCGCAAGGCACGTTGAGTTGCGCGCAGATTCCCACGGTGCCGATCTCTACGGACGGATCGCCGTTCCCCGGCTTCATGGCCGGATTGCCGCGGTGGATAGAAATCAACAGGATCTACGGACTCCCCAATGAACTGCCCGCGGCGTACCCCATCCCCTTGTACTTGGGCGACGGTTCTGGCCGCTACAACCAGTCCCTGCTCTCCCTCCCCAAGTTGTACCCAGCAGAGGCTCGCGTCGTCGTCGCGCTGATAGCGGCGGACGGCTCGTGGTGGGGATTCGAGGCGGAGTACGGCGTTCGCGAAGCAATGCCCTTCGACCGCCCTGGGATGTACGTGACGCTCACGCCGGACCCGGCATGCAACGGCGGCACGCGCTCCGCGAACGGCGAGACTATCCCTCCAGGCGTCTACGTGGCGAGGCAGATGACGTCGCCGCTCACGGGCCTCGGCGAGACCACGGTCCGCGACCTGGGCACGGTCGAGGTCGTCAGGGGTTTGCCCTCGATCCCACAGCTCAACGTCACTAAATAGCCTCGCCGAACCAGCGTCGGGCAGCACTACCCTGAAACCCCGCACAACGTTTTGCGTCAGGTGAGCGTTTGAGGGCTGTCGAAGGGAAGTCATGGCCGACTTGGATGCGGTGCTCGCGGGTCTGACCCGCGATGCTGGCCCGCGCCTCGCCGCCTATGGCTTCATCCTCACCGGCAGCCAGTCAGACGCGGAGGAACTTGTGCAAGAGGCGATCGTCAAGACGTTTGTGCGTCGGCCGCGCCTTGAGGACCCTCGGGCCGCTGAGCGTTACGTGCGGCTCGCGATGAAGACCCTGGTCATTGACCGGGCTAGGAAGGCCCGACGCTGGCGAGAGCGGGCGGCGTCGCTCGCTCCCGCGGTGGAGTCGCAAGAACATGTGACTGCGATCTCCGCTCGCGTGGCGGTTGAGAAGGCACTGGGGTCGCTCACGGCGCAACAACGCATCGCTGTGGCGCTGCGCTACTGGGATGACCTCACGGTGCCAGAGGTCGCCGCCGCGATGCACCTCAACCCGGGAACGGTGAAGCGCTATTTGCACGACGCCGCCGGTGTTTTGCGTCCCCTGCTCGGGGAGCACGTTGAGGTTGAGGACGACTTTGACGAGGACGTTCGCGTCGTGGGCGCTCGCGCGCAAGGCAAGGGGAGGCGGCCATGAGCGACATGATCGACCGCCTGCATGAGGTTGCGGCGGAGGCTGGTGCCGATTCTGGCGAGCGCCTGGCGGCCGGCACGGTCGAGGCGTTGTTGGGTTCCCAGATTCGTCGTGGCGTGCGCCGTCGCCGTCTCACCGCAGCCACCGTCACCACCGCAGTTGTTGTGCTGGCTGCCGCAACCGCCCTGGTAGTTCCGCAGTTGATGCGACCTGCACCTGTGGCACCTGCCGGGGACCCGCGCGTTCCGGTGGAGACCACGGAGGGCCTCATCACGTATAGCGATGGGTCTATGAAGGTTCTTACAGAGGCCGGCGACGCCATTGACGTGCCCGCCGGGTCCGCTGATGCGCCTGTCTTCTCGACGGGTTCGGACCTGTCCGCGTGCGCCGCGACGCCGCCCGCTCCCAGCCCAGGCTGGACGCGCCACTTCCCGGAGGCGTTTGAACTTGTGAAGTTTGGGCGCCCGCTGGTGGTGGACGAGGCCGGGTACCACGTGCTCGCCCAGGGCGAGCGACTGCCGGTGCCTTCAGCCAACGACAAGGTCAAGTTCGCGTTCTCGGTGGACGTTGACCCTGCCATCGCCCCGCACGTGGCGATGGTCGCCCGCATGTACGCGCTTGGGCCCGACGGAACCGTTGGGTATTACGCAACGCAATTGGATTCGGAGCCCGCGGTCGACTACACGGGCACCAAGGAGGCCGGCACATATACGGCGACCCTCACAACCCGGGCCTTCAACGGAGGCATGTTGTGCCCGGGAGTGCCGCCTGGGGCTAAGTGGCCGGCCGGAACCGAGGTTCTCCGTTACTTCGTCGTGAGCGTCTTGCTCTACGACGGCGCAGGCAACATCAACCCGCTCGCAACCCACACGTCGTGGGTCACGCTCGTCAAGGAGGACGCATGACTATCACGGCTCCGCTCGCGATCTCCCACCGCCTCGCGGATCCGATGGACGCGCCTGGGCTTCGCTGGGGTGTGTTGGGCGCCGGGTGGATTGCTGACGTCTTTGCGCGATCGGTTCTTGGCCACACGCAGTCGCGGGTGCACGGGATTGCCTCCCGCGATGCGCACCGCGGCAACCTATACGCGGCCAAGTATGAGGTCCCGACGGTCCGGTTTGGCGAGGGCGCTTACGAGCGCTTGGTTGAGGATCCAGAGGTTGACGCGATCTACGTCGCGACTCCACACGCCCTTCACGCGGACCACGCTTTGCTTGCCATCGCCGCTGGTAAACCAGTCCTTGTAGAGAAGGCCTTCACGCGCAACCTGGTTGAGGCCCGCCGCGTGGCCGATGCCGCTAGCGCCGCCGGGGTCTTCCTCATGGAAGCCATGTGGACGCGCTTCTTGCCACACATGGTGGAGGCCCGGCGCCTGGTTGACGAGGGCGCACTCGGCGACCTGGTTCACGTCAGCGCGGACTTTGGCGGCAGCCCCACCTATGACCCCAAGGATCGCAACTTCAACCCCGATCTCGCGGGTGGTGCGCTGCTCGATCTAGGCGTCTACCCCGTCAACTTCATCCACGACTTCCTTGGCGCTCCAGGTACCGTTCGAGCGCTCGGCGCGCTCGCCCCAACTGGCGTGGACCTGAGGGAAACGATCCTGCTCGACTACCCGGAGCGTCGGGCAATGGGGACGGCACTGTCATCCTTCGCCGCCGACACGGCGCGGCTCGCGAACATCTCTGGAACCGAGGGCCGCATCGACTTTGGCCACGACTACTACGGGCCAACGTCGTTCACGCTGACCCGGGCAGGTCGCCGCGAGTTGGTGTTCCGCCAGGCTACGGAGCTGGGCTGGCAGTTCCAGGTTGCGGAAGTGGCTCGATGCGTTCGCGATGGCGCTCGCGAGTCTGAGGTGATGTCGGTGTCCGCAACGCTTGAGGTGATGGCGATTTTGGACGAGGCGCGGGCGCAGCTGGGCGTGGTGTACCCGGGGGAGTAGCCCCGGCGGGGACGGCCAGTAGGCTCTGACCATGACCGCACCGTTGCCTTCAGACGCGCCCGCCATCCGTTGGGGAATCCTCGGAGCAGGCGGCATCGCCCACAAGTTCGCGCAGGCCGTGACCCAGCACACGGCGAGCGACATCGTCGCCGTCGCGAGCCGCACCCCAGGTAAAGCCCGCGCCTTCGCGGACGAGGAAGGCATTGCTGACGCGTTCGACTCCTACGAGGAGCTCGTCGCCCGCGACTACATTGACGCCGTCTACGTCGCTACCACTCACAACGACCACCACACTCCCGCGATCCTCGCGATCGAGGCAGGCAAGGCTGTGCTGGTTGAAAAGTCATTCACCCAAAACGCCGCGCAGGCGCGCGCCGTGATCGAGGCCGCGCAACGCAAGGGCACCTACCTCCAAGAGGCCATGTGGACCCGCTGGCTGCCCCACATGTGCGCCGTCCGCGACGCCATCGAACGCGGCGACATCGGCGACATCGTCACCGTTCAGGCGGACCACGGCCAGCCCATCGCCCACATCGACCGCATGAAGCGCCCCGACCTCGCGGGCGGCGCTCTCCTTGACCTGGGCATCTACCCGGTTTCGTTTGCCTTTGACATCCTTGGCAGGCCCGACGCTGTCACAGCAATCGGTCAGCTCACCGACGCCGGGGTGGACGGGCAGATTTCGATGGTCTTCGACTACTTGGGTGGCGACGGCAAGGCTGCGGCGCAGGCGAGCCTGACGACGACGATGTGGGCGCGTACCCCGTGCCAGGCAGTGATTGCCGGCACCGAGGGTCGCATCGAAATCGCAGACACCTTTTACGCTCCTACGACCTGGCGCCTGGTTCGCAAGGACGGGACGTCATGGGACTACGACGGTCGCGTCGACAACGGCTTCCAGTACCAAGCGGCCGAGGTTGCGCGGAACCTGCGGGCGGGCAAGGTGGAGAGCGACCAGCTTCCGCTCGCTGAGACCCTCACCATCATCGAGACGCTCGATGGCATTCGCGCCCAGGTGGGTGTGACCTACCCCGGCGAGTAAAAGCAAAAGTGGGGCCGCGCACGATGCGCAGCCCCACTTTTTGCGTCTGGATGTCAGCCGGTGAAGGTCGGCTCTCCGCCGACGGGGCTCGCGGCGGGCGCCGCGGCCGTCGTGCCAATGGCGAAGCTGGCCTGCCCGCCCATGTTGCGGGACGAGGTGCCTAGCCAGTAGGCCTCGAACACGTTGGCCTCAAAGTCAACGCGCTGAAGCGTGGGCACGGCAACGACCGCGCTACGAACCGCGTTGGTGAATGCGCCGCGCGCGCCGCCGGCCAGGCAATCGCAAACGTGCTGGTTCGGGTACATTTGGTGCATGCGAATGCGTGGGCTGAGGGCCGCGGTTTGCACCCTTGCGGTGCTGGCCGCGCTGGCCGCGTGCACCAACGCAACCGAAGACCCAACGGGCACGTCTCCTACCCCGACTGCAACAGCGTCGGGCAGTGCAACGCCAAGCCCAACTGCCTCCCCTAGCGAGGCGCCCGTCAACGAAAATCTCAGCACCATCGCGCACGTCAAGGGCACGGAAATTAAGGTCAGCGACACGCCCGGCGGCCCCGCGACCATGACCCTTAAGGCTGAAGACGTCCTCACCGTTCCGGATCAAACCCCGCTGGTATTGCTCGCCAAGACAGTGCAGGCGGACGGCATCGAGGTATACCTGCCCATCCGGCCAAACGGCAGCACGGGTTGGGTGGATCCGGGCGATGTGACCCTGTACACGACGGTGCTCTCGATGGACATCTACCTCACCGATCACCAGCTCACGCTCTCTGACGATGGCGAGGTCGTCGCGACGTATCACATCGGTACGGGGCGCGATGAGTTGCCCACTCCTGGTGGCGTGTACTTCATTCGCGAACTGCTCGCCCCGCCCAACCCGCAGGGGGTTTACGGTCCGTACGCGTATGGACTGAGTGGCTACAGCCCGGTCCTCGATGACTTCAACGGCGGCGACGCCGTGATCGGCATCCACGGCACCAACGATCCAAGCTCAATTGGCAAGGACGTCTCGCACGGGTGCGTCCGCATGAACAACGCGGATATCACCGCGCTCGTGGATGAATGGCAGTTGCCGCTGGGCCTGCCTGTGCATATCCACGAGTGACGCGCGCGCGTGTCACCCCGCGCCGGTAGCGTTGGCGCCATGAGCGGCACCTGGGTGGTCTTTGAGGGCGGCGACGGCGTGGGCAAGACCACGCAGATCAACCTTCTTGCGCAGTGGTTGCGTTCCCGCGGGCCCGACGTTGTGGTTACCAGGGAGCCCGGTGGCACAGAACTTGGGCGTGAGTTGCGCGCGGCCATCATGCATGGCGGTCATGTTGCGCCGCGTGCTGAGGCGCTGCTGTACGCGGCTGACCGCGCGCACCACATTCACACGCTGGTGGCGCCCGCGCTTGAACGTGGGGCTGTGGTGGTTCAAGACCGCTACCTGGATTCGTCGATCGTGTACCAGGGTGGCGCTCGCGGGCTTGGGGACGAGGTGGAGCGCATCTCACTGTGGGCCGCGGAGGGGTTGATGCCGGATCTCACCGTGGTGCTGGACATGGCGCCGCAGGCCAATCGGCTCAGCCGGGACCTCGACCGCGTTGAGCGTGAGACCGCAGAGCACGCGGCAATGATTCGCGAGGGATTCTTGGCGCTCGCTGCGCGAGCGCCACAGCGGTACGTGGTGATTGATGCCGCGCGTGCGATCGATGAGGTCGCGGCGGACGTCACTGCCGCCGTGGAGCGCACTCTCGGGTTGAAGACATCGTGAGCGGAGTCTGGAACGACGTCGTTGGTCAGGAACGGGCGCTCGGCGCGCTGAAGGCCGCGGTTGCGGATCCATCGGCGATGACCCACGCCTGGCTCATCACGGGGCCTCCGGGCTCTGGCCGGTCTCACGCGGCGCGCGCTTTCGCGGCGGCGCTTCAATGCGCGGCCGGCGGCTGCGGCGACTGCCACGCCTGCCGCACGGTCATGGGCGGCACCCATGCGGACGTCACACGAGTCGCTACTGAGAAGGTCACGATCTCCATTGACGAGGTCCGCGATCTGATCGCGGTAGCGCAGCAGACGCCCAGCGGCGGCCGCTGGCGGGTGATCATCATCGAAGACGCGGACCGCATGACGGAGCGCACCTCGAACGTGCTGCTCAAGTCCATCGAGGAGCCGCCGCCGCGCACCGTGTGGCTACTGTGCGCGCCGTCCACTCAAGACGTGGCAGTCACCATCCGGTCGCGGTGCCGCTCGGTTTCGCTCGTCACGCCCACGGCCGATTCTGTGTCCGAGTTGCTCGTTGAACGTGACGGCATCGCCCCTGATGTCGCGATCGAGGCGGCGCGCGCGGCGCAGAGCCACATCGGCGTTGCACGGCGGCTGGCGATCGACTCGCAGGCTCGCGCCCGCAGGGACCAGGTGCTCGCGATTGCGACGGACATTCGCGGTGTTGGGGACGCGATTCTTGCGGCCGCGGACCTCGTAGAGGTGGCGGACGCAGACGCGAAGGCGGTTGCGGAGGAGCGCGACGGTGCCGAACGCGCGGAGCTCATGGTCACCCTTGGCGCGGACGATTCCGGCCGGCTCCCGCCCTCCGTGCGCGCGCAAGTGCGGCAACTCGAGGAAGACCAGAAGCGCAGGGCAACGCGAATGAAGCGAGACGTCCTTGATCGCGCGATCCTCGACCTCATGTCTCTCTACAGGGACGTAGCGGCCGTGCAGGTGGGCGCAGAGGTACACCTCGTGAATGAGGCACATCGCGGCCACATCGAGCAGCTCGCAGCTCGCAGTTCGCTTGCTGACACGGTGCGCTGCCTTGACGCGTTGGGTGAGGCCCGCACCCGCCTCTCGGGGAATGTGGCACCCCTCCTTGCGATGGAGGCGATGACCCTCGCATTACGACCTGGTAACCCCTCGTGAGGGCGATGTTTGTCCGCATTTTCGTGAACTAGGTTTGGCACATGAACACTGGCCGTATGAACACGGTGCACTCCAAGACCGTGCACATCAAGACGGGGCACTTCAAGGCGGGGCACGTCAAAAGCCGGCGCCTCGCGCTCACCCTGGCCGCGGCGTCGGCCCTTGCCTTGCTTACGCTCACGGCGTGTACGCCAGACAAAACCCAGGTGACGCCAACCGCCACGCCAACCGTGGCGCCCACGACCGGTGGCTTCGACGCTTACGCGCAAGAGCTGACGTGGGAGGAGTGCGCGGAGCTCGAGTGTGCGACGGTGCTGGTGCCGCTCGACTGGTCAAACCCCGGTGGCGAGACCATCGAGGTCAAGATCAACCGGAGCAAGGCCACGGGGGAGAAGCAGGGTTCTCTGCTCATCAACCCTGGCGGGCCAGGTGGCTCTGGCCTCGACTACACCTTTTCGTTTGTGGCGGGAGCCGGCGAGGATTTGCTTGCGGCATATGACGTAATCGGTTTTGACCCGCGCGGGGTGGCCTCGTCAACGCCCGTTGAATGTGGGGATGCAGCCACCGTCGATGCCTACATCGTGACGGACTATCCGCTGGAGACGCAGGCTGATGTTGACGCCGCGAACCAGCGCAACCTCGAGTTTGCCAATGGTTGCGAGGCGGCGTCCGGCGCCACCGTCTCCAACGTGGACACCGTCAGTGTTGCGCGAGACATGGACGTGATTCGCGCTCTCGTTGGCGACACCACGCTGAACTACATGGGGCTCTCGTATGGCACGCAACTCGGTGCCACCTATGCCGAGCTTTACCCAGAGAACGTGGGCAGGCTCGCGCTCGACGGCGCGGTGGACTTCTTGCAGCCGACCGAGGACCAAGGGGCTGGCCAAGCGGCAGGCTTCGAGAGCGCGCTGACCTCGTTTGTGGAGTGGTGTGCCGGCGAATCCGACTGCCCGCTCTCATCCAACCCAGACGCGGCAAAGAAAGAGATCCACGAACTCACGATCGACGCGATCGCCCACCCGCTCCCGGGCGTCAACGGCGACGTCAACGGCAACCTGATGGTTTACGGAATTGTCATCACCCTTTACGACGAGGCCAGCTGGCCGTACCTCATTCAGGCGCTCGTCGAGATTGAGGACCAAGGCTCCGCGACGATCATGGCGCAGCTCGCGGACTTCTACCTTGACCGCAGTTCTGACACGGGTGAATACCTGAGCAACTCCACGGTCGTGTTCCCCGTGATCAACTGCCTCGACGAGGGCCTTATCGAGCCGTGGGACATCGCCAAGGTTGACCAGTTCCGCGCACAGATGGAAGAGGCGTCGCCCACCTTCGGCTGGTGGTTTGCGGCGAGCACGGGTTGCTCCGGTTGGCCTTTCGAGGCCAACGAACTGGTCACCTCGCTCGACAACGCAACGAGCGTGACGCCCATCCTCGTTGTCGGCACCACAAACGACCCGGCCACGCCATATTCGTGGGCCGAGTCACTCACGCAGCAGCTTGGCAACGCGACGCTCCTCACCTATGAGGGAGAGGGCCACACCGCGTACGGGCGCTCCAACCAGTGCATCATCGACGCCGTTGATGGATGGCTCGTTGACGGCAACATGCCGGCTGAAGGGACCAGGTGCTGAGGTCCCGTCGCCGGATTCGGTGAGTTTCCGCGGAGCCGGTACACTTTCTGACTGGCCCGCTCGGCGTCTCGACACCGGCTGGCCGCGCCGCCTTAGCTCAGTCGGCAGAGCGATTCACTCGTAATGAATAGGTCAAGGGTTCGATTCCCTTAGGCGGCTCCATCGGCCCGGTCCCTGTCTCAGGGCCCGGGCCTTTTCTGTTGCTGGCCCCCGGCGCCCTGTGGGGACACCAGGACCGCTTTCAACACATTCGTGCCTGCTGTGGGGACACCAGGACCGGCTGCGCGTCACTGCGTAGGCTTGCGGGGCAGCGCGAGCACCGTCTGCTCGGCAGACGTAAGGGGGGCATGCGTGACGATGTCGTGCATAAAGGCGAGCTTGCTCCGTACCGGCGGTGCGATCACGAACGGGTAGAGATCGCCGAATCCCATGGCCCGATTGATCCGGTTGAACGCCTGCGACATCCACTCCCAGTCGTTCAGTAGCTGGGCGATCGGTTGATCGCGGTAGGACTCGAGCGGGATGACATCCGCGTCGCGAAGGTCAGACACGATCGAGTCGAGGTGGATGCCGATCGCCGCGGCGGTCTGCAACGTGCCGGTGATGTGCAGGTAGTGCGCAAAGGTCTCGGCAAAGTCTTCCCAGGGGTGCATCGTGGCGTATTCGGAGATGAACGAGCCCTGCCAGTCGTCGGGGGCACCGAATTTGTAGTGCCGCGTGATCGCATCCTGGTAGCTCGCTCGCTCGTCGCCGAAGAGCTGCCGACATTCCGCCCACATCTGCTCGTCGGTGAGTAGTACGTTCTGGAAGTAGTGGCCGACCTCGTGCCGCAAGTGGCCGAGCATCGTGCGGTAGGGCTCGCCGAGTCGCACGCGGAGGGCTTCGCGACGGTCGTCGAGGCTCTCCGCCAAATCGAGAGTGATGATGCCGCTGGCGTGGCCTATTGAGACGCGGCGACCGAGCGAGATGCTCGAGAGCAGATCAAAGCCGAGCCCGCCAGGCTCAACATCCCATGGCACGAGCGGGAGCCCTAGATCGCCCAATTGAAGGATGAGGCGACGTTTTGCCTTCTCCGTTGTGGCGAGCTTGCCGAGGGCGACGGTGTCATCGCCGTCGGGTCGGGTGCGCGTGAGTCGACACGAGAAGCAGCGGCCCGCCGGAGCGCCCTCCCACACCAGCCAGTTGCAGTCCCACCCGCGGTTCGAGCACGCGTACCAGGTCTCGCCATCGATGACGGCCTTGCCTCGGTGCAGGCTTTGGAACTCGCGCGTCAGCAGGTGAAATCCCAGTTCGGCATCGCAATTGGAACACTGCAAAGTGTCGAGGTAAACGAATTGGCGGCAGGACGGGCAACGCGGCTGGGCGATCACTCACGCACCGTATCCCGCCAGGCCGTTTGCGTGTAATTCAACGCGTCACGGCGTGGTCATCGGCAAACCACGAGTCCCATCAATGATGGTCCGGTCGCCAAGCGGGTCATCGAGTGTCACTGTGAAGGGCGTTGCAGGGTTCCCGGGGCACGTGTTGTTCCCGCCGCGCGGCTTGACCCCGATAGTCACGGTCACGGTGTCTGCGGTCTCCTTCAGTGACACGAGCTTCACGCGCCCGTCTGCCGCCTGCCCAGAGTTGCAGTCAGTCTCGGTCACCAAGAGTTGCAGCTCCGTCGAGTCAGCGTTCGCCACATGTGCAGGATCAAGTTGGACGGTCGGCACAGCGAGGCTGCCCAGATCAACCGTGAGCGGGCAGACAGACTGGGCGGTGACGTACCAGCCGTCGGCGGCGTTTGGCGCGCCCTCCAGACGTGACACTTGGATGACTTCCCGATCAGAACCGGGCGGGCCGTACCCGTCCGCCTCGCCAGCATCCAAGTTCCTCATGATCAGCAGACTTTCGTCGCTCAAACCGGCAAAATACCAGGCTTCTTCATCGTCAAGGACCAACGGCGTCCCGTCGTCATGTTGCGCCTCCGAGAGCATCGTGGCGGCCTCGCCGGTGAGGTCCCCAACGGGCGTCGCGGCAGCGAGCACCTCCCCGTCAATCGTGTGTTCAAGGCATTGATAGGTCGCGGCATCGTCGAAGCCCAGGGAGGACAGCGGCGCGCACGCAGTAAGCGCCAAGGCACTCGCGACCGCGAAGGCCCCAACTAGAGCCGGAGCCCCGGCGACCCAAGTGCGGCCGGAGCGAGCCGATCCACGATCCCCCCGTCCCACAATCAACCCCCAAACAGCGGCGACAGTGCGCGCACCATGGGCCACACCCCGTCGGCAGTATTCGACAGCACCGTCGCGGTCAGCCCCGTAGAAGGGTCGTGCCACGAGCGGTAAGACTGCCCAATGTCGCAGCCCTCCATGATGAGCGCCGGCCCGGTTGCGTGAAGCCACATTCCCAGCCCGTAACGCATGTCTTCTTCGTCCGAGTAGTTGCGCGGCCGCGTCATGGACGCAAGGTGCTCAGGCGAGACCAACGCCCCACCAACGAGCGCATTCCACAGCCGCAGCGAGTCGTCAGCCGTGGTGAAAGCACCGCCGTCCCCGGTGGCGACCACCGGCAGGTGCAGCACGTTCACCTGGTCGCCAGCGCTCAGCACGTACCCCATCGCCGCGTCGCCCGGCAGGGTATCGAGCCGCAGCACTCCCGTGCCAGTAAGACCAGCGGGCTCAACAACCTCGGCATCCACAAGCTCCGCATACGACTGGCCAGTCACGCGCTCGGCGATGATCGACGCCACAACGAGCCCGCCGTTGTTGTACCGGAACGCCGTGCCCGGCTCCTCGCGCTGCGGGAACCCGTCAATCACGGGAACGAAGTCCTCGGACGTCACAAGCGTGTGCACGGGAACGCTGAGAACGTAGTCCTCGAGCTCCAGTATTTCCTCGTCCAGGTAGTCGCCAATGCCCGACGTGTGGGTCAAGAGATGCTCGAGCGTCACCTCGGGCGCAACGAGCGGCAGGTCGTCGCCGAGCCACGTGCGGACGGGCTCGGTGAGCGACAGCATCCCGCGCTCCGCGAGCCGCAAAATAATGATCGCGGTGTAGGTCTTTGAGCCGCTCGCGACGCCGAATCGCGTCGTGACGCGCATCGGAACCTCGAGCGCCCGGTTCGCTAGCCCAGAGGCAAGTTCGAACTCGCGCCCCTGCGAGCCGTCGACGGTCACCACGCCCGTGAAGGCCGTGGCGACTTCCGCGACGGTCTGTGCCACAGCGTCGGGCAGAGCCATGGTTTGAGTGTACGTAAAAAAACGACCCTCCCCCGGCTGAGACGGGGGAGGGTCGCTGGCGCGCACGGGTGGACTATCCCGCGTACTGCGCCTCCGCTTCGACTGCGTCAGCAGGCGGAGCGTCCAACTCTCCGTGTTCTTCGGTGGGGGGACCGGCCACGCAGAGTTCGGTTGGCGGCGGGTACGCGAGGGTGACCGTCATCGTGGGGTTGACCTCGATGGTGACGGTGACTCCGTCGCGAGTCCAGCCGTAGTTGTCGTCACCGACCGAGACCCATTCGTCGTCGATCAGTGCCCAGCCTGGCCAGCCTGTTGCCGTGTACGTGTCGTCTCCGTTATCTATCGCGGAGGCGCCTGGCCACAGGAATTGACCGTTGCCGATGGCGACAGTCTTCACGTACTCCTCGTCGGAGCCTTCGGCTCTGAACGTGAAGGTTGCTGTGCCGTCGTCCTCGGAGGTTCCGTCGAGGTCTACGACGTTCACGTCGTAGACGATCCATGGAACGTCGTCGATGCACTGCGATGCGAAGAGGGTGCCTTCTAGCGTTGGTGCTCTGAGGCACTTAGCTTCGAGGCCTTTGCCGTAGACCAAGCGGTCGGACGGAACCACGCTCTGAAGGGCATCGAGGTTGGGGCAGACGTCCACGCACTCGCTGCCGTCGACGAACGGGATGGCTCCCTCGGGAACTTCACCGGCTGCGTACTCGACCGCGTGGCCCGAGGCGTCTCCCAGCGTGTACTCGCAAACCTCCACGGGCGGCGGGTCTCCGCACTCCCACTCAGCTGGCGGGTACACCAGGGGCAGGGTCTTCTCCGGGTTGAAGTAGATCGTCAGTTGGGCTCCCTCGCGGGTCCAACCGAAGTTCTCGTCACCCACAGAGACCCAGGCGCCGTCCTCGAAGGCCCAGCCGGGCCAACCGCTGGCGACGCCATCGGTGAGTTCCGCTCCTGGCCATAGGACTTCGGCCTTGAGTTCATCGTCGAGGACCACGTTGTTCATCCAGTAGACGTGACCTTGGTCGTCCCAGAACTTCAGGTCAACGGTGCCGTCGTCCGTGCTCTGGTTGCCTGGATCGTTCAGCTCTACGTCCACGCCCAGGTAAGGAACGCCGGAGTCGCAGATTGGCTGAATCGAGGACAGGTCAATGTCAAGCGGCGGCGTGCACTCTGAGCCGTCACGCCACGGGATGTCGATGTCTCGTAGTTGGCTCACGAAGATCGTGGTCTGGATTGCGATCTTCGTTTCCGCGTTCCACACGCAGATCTGGGTCTTCTCTGGCGTGCACTCGTCGCCGTTGACCCACGTGGGGTCGTCACCTTGCTGGGTCACCAAGACGGTCACCTGCGTTGCCTCGCCGTCTACCCACTTGCAGACGTCGATGGTGGGGGTGCACTCGTCGCCGTTGACCCAGGGGATGTAGTTCTGGGGCAATGCGTTTTCCGCGTACTCAACGGCAACAGCGTGGCCGTCGATGTACTCACACACCTTGACCTTTGGCGGCGGAGGGCAGTCCTTGCCCTTCAGGAACACGTGCTTGACGTAGATCTTGGAGTCTTCGGGCTTGCCGTTCTTCCACTCCAACTCATCGCCTAGGCCCTGCCAGATCGCTTCCTTGTAGCTTGAGTCGATCTTGTAGGTGTCCTTTTGGACCCACACTCCACAAGGGATTTCTTTTTCGCAGTCGATGCGCTCTTGCGGGAAGGTGCTCTGTGCGCCGGCTACGGGTGCGCGATCGCCGTGGTAGTTCACCATTTCCCAGCAGACAACTTCGATGTGGAAGCACTTGCCGGCAGCCTTGGTCCAACCCGCTGGCACCTCGGCCTGGTCGCCGGTGAGGTTGGGGCAGACGTCGACAACCTTGCAAGGCGTGGTGTCGAACGCGGGCAGCTTGTACTTCAGCTTGCCGTTGCTCGCGGTCCAACCGCTGGGGGGCGTGCCCCACTCAACGTTGCTGCCGGACAGCGTCGCAATGACGTAACCGTTGCTGGTCGTGTACGTGATGTTCGCGGTGTTGGCAGGCAACGTCACGGTGTCGTTCGCGGTGCCACAGGGGTCCACGATCGTGGGGTTGGTGGGGACGTGCTTGTCCTTTGGCGGGGCGCACTTGCCGTCGAGGCTGATGTCGCCGCCGTCGGATCCCTTGGCGAAGTTGTCGCTCCACGTGGTCCAGGCGTACGCCCATGGAGCCTTGGTCGAGTTGCCGGGCAGCGAGATGGTGCCGAGCGTGATCGTCTGGGATCCGCTAGACAACACCGGCCCGCGGTCCATTCCGGACGCGCTCGTGGGCGTGCTTTGGAAACTCGTGGTGCCAACGCGCCACATGGTCGAACCATTGAGGTTCGTATTCGCCGTGGTCAGCTTGTAGGTGACGAGATAGGTCCCGTCTGGCTGACATACGGCACTAGCGTTCAGGTCCCCGGTGTGCGCACTGGCAGCGGCACCAACGGCGGACGTCAAGCCGAACGCGAGCAACAAGATGCTCACAGATGCAAGGATTTTCCTCAGCATTTCAATTCCTCCCTATGAGAGGGAAGACGGCACGCTGTCCTAACGCACCCAAAACCCTCAACAGGGACATCGTTTGACTACGCGCAGTGCCCGTCAACGCGCTCGACAGGCGGCTGTGACCCCACGATACGCATGTATACGGGTGTGACAAATGTGACTAAAGAAAATAGAAGAGATCCGGCGAGTTGCCACAGGCCCCCGCCTCTTTGCGGTAGATAGCAGGGGGTATGCGAATGTTGGGTAAACCGGACATTTCACGACCCTCACAAGGCCCTCGTGAGACCGTTTTGGGCAGCGCCTCTCCCAAGCCGCACCAGCGCGCGTGAAAGAATGACCACGTGACCGCGACCGCCGCTGAGCCCGTGAGGGATCTCGCCGCCGCATTTGCTAAACATATCGCTGGCGAGGTTGAGACCACTGCCCGACGCCGCGCTGAGTACAGCTCGGACGCCTCTAATTACCGCGTGGTTCCGCAAGCAGTTGCCTATCCCCGCGACCAAGAGGACCTCGCGAACACCCTGGACCGCGCCCGCGAACTCGGCATCGCAGTAACCATGCGCGGCGGCGGCACCTCGGTAGCCGGCAACGCCATCGGCCCCGGCCTCGTGATCGACACCAGCCGCCACCTCACGCGCATCATCAGCATCGACGCGGACGCGCAAACGGCCAGGGTGGAGCCGGGCGTCATCATGTCCACCCTGCAGGCCGCCGCCGCGTATACCGGCCTCCGATTCGGGCCAGACCCAAGCACCTCGACCCGCGCCACGTTCGGTGGCATGATCGGCAACAACGCCTGCGGTCCACACGCCGTCGCCTACGGCCGCACTGCGGACAACGTGATCCAACTCAGCGCGATAGACGGCCGCGGCAACCGCTTCACCGCCGGCCCCAAAGCCACACAGAACATCGACGGCCTCGATGACCTCGTCAAGGCCAACCTTGGCCTCATCCGCACCGAGTTTGGCCGCTTCAGCAGGCAGGTCAGCGGCTACAGCCTTGAGCACCTGCTCCCGGAACTCGGCGGCAACCTGGCGCGCTTCATCGTCGGCTCCGAGGGCACCCTCGCAACCGTCACAGAGGCGACCGTTCGCCTTGTCCCCATCGCGCCGCATCGGCTCACTGCAGTGTTCGCCTACCCAGACATGCCGGCAGCGGCCGACGCTGTTGTCCCCATGCTCGCTCACAAGCCTCACGCTGTTGAGGGTTTGGACGCGCGGCTTGTTGAGCGGGTTGCGCGGGCGCGCGGCGGCGGCCTTCCGCAACTGCCCGACGGCGCCGGTTGGCTCTTCGTAGAAGTTGGCGCAGACACGGAGGAGGAGGCGAGGGCGATCCTCGCGGCCCTCACAGCTGACGCCGGAACCGCGAATCACCGCATCGTTGAGAACCCCCGAGAGGCCGCCCAACTGTGGAGCATCCGCGCGGACGGCGCCGGCCTTGCTGGCCGCAGCGAAGATAACAAGGAGTGCTGGCCCGGCTGGGAGGACGCCGCGGTGCCGCCCCAGAACCTGGGCGCCTACCTGCGCGAGTTCGATTCCCTCATGGAACGCCACGGCGTAACCGGCCAACCTTTTGGCCACTTTGGCGACGGCTGCATCCACGTGCGCCTCGACATCCCGCTCACGGAAAGCGGCCGGCCGCTGCGCGCGTTCATGGAGGACGCCGCCACCCTGGTCGCGAGCCACGGGGGAAGCCTCAGCGGCGAGCACGGAGACGGCCGGGCCCGCTCGGAGCTGCTCAAGGCGATGTACAGCGACGAGGCCATCGCGCTGTTCGGCCAGGTTAAGCATCTCTTTGACCCGCAGCACCTTCTTAACCCAGGGGTGCTTGTAGACCCGGCGCCTCTTGACGCGGACCTTCGCCGGACGCAGGCCCCTCACACGCCGCGCTCGCGCGGCGGGCTCGCCTTTGCCCACGATCACGGTGACCTCACGGAGGCCGTTCACCGCTGCACGGGCGTTGGCAAGTGCCGGGCCGACGCCATTGGCTCGGGCAGCGGTTTCATGTGTCCGTCGTTCGCGGCGACGGGGGATGAGAAGGATGTGACGCGCGGCCGCGCGCGGGTGCTGCAGGACGCGATCAACGGCACGCTCGTTGGTGGGTTCAACGACCCGGCGGTGCGCGAGAGCCTTGACCTGTGCCTCAGCTGCAAGGCGTGTTCAAGCGATTGCCCAAGCGGCGTTGACATGGCCGCCTATAAATCGGAGGTGCTGCACCGGCAGTACCAAGGCCGGGTGCGGCCGGTGACCCACTACTCGATCGGCTGGCTGCCGCGGTGGCTCAACGTCATTGGCAAGGCGCCGCGGTTCTTCAATGCCGTGCTGCGGCCGGGCTTTATTCAGAAGGCGGCGGTGGGGCTTGCCGGAATGGACACCCGTAGGCGGCTACCCGCCTTCGCCAAGCAGCCGTTCAACCGTTCGGCGACGGCGCGACAGCGCGCGATGGATCCCATCAAGAGTGTCGCCACGGAAAACCGCGTGGTGCTGTGGGCGGACTCGTTCACCAACGGCCTCGACCCTCAGATTCCAGAGGCGATGGTTGCCGTTCTTGAGGCCGCGGGCTTTGAGGTGCTGGTCAGTGCAGGGGACGCGTGCTGCGGAGTCACGTGGATCTCAACGGGCCAACTCGATGGCGCCCGTCGCCGGCTGGAGCACCTGCTCGAGGAGCTTGGCCCCTACGCCGTCAACGGCATCCCCATCATTGGAGTGGAGCCGTCCTGCATGGCGGTGCTGCGAGGTGACCTCGTTGAACTGCTGCCGGATGACCCGCGCGCGCACGCCGTGCGCGCGCAGACCTTCACGTTCGCAGAACTCCTCACCGGTCGCGCCACCGTGAAGCCGCGAATCGACTTTGACCTTCCAAGGCTCGACGACGTCACCGCGGTTGTGCAGCCCCACTGCCATCAGCACTCAGTCCTGGGTTTTGCCGCCGACCGCGAGATCTTGGCAACGACGGGCGCTCACGTGACTGAGGCGTCGGGCTGCTGCGGGCTCGCCGGTAACTGGGGAACCGAGCGCGGCCACTACGACCTGTCGGTGAAGGTCGCGGAGAACTCGCTGCTGCCCAAGCTGCGCGAGGCGCCGGAGGGCGCGGTGTTCATCGCGGACGGCGTGAGCTGCCGAACCCAGGCCGACGAGCTCGCCGGTGTGCAGGGCCGTCACCTAGCGCAGTTGCTGGCGGAGCGGCTTTAGTCGCCCTCCCGCTCCATCCCGCGCCCCCGCTCGCCCCGCCCTTTCGGCCCCCGCCCGAACACCCCCTGCCACTCCTGACCGGATTTCGGCATGTTGAGCGTTCTCATGGTGCGCAAAGTCCCGGATCCCGGTCAGGAGTGGCGCGCGGAGCCGGGCCGACGCTGTGGTTCGCTCGCGCGGAGCCGGGCCGACGCTGCGGTTGGCTCGCGCACGGAGCAGCGCCGACGCTGCGGTTGGCTCGCGCGGAGCCGTTGCGTCGCGCTTGAGCTGGGAGATTTAGCCCGGACTACTTCGCCGACGGCAACCGGAGCAGCCCGCTGCCACCCAGATTCAGATGGCCCTCCGGCACCGTCATCATCCACGCGAGGCGCGCAGCGAACCGCGCATCGACCGGCTTGCCCACGACGCGCGCCACGTCGTGCACGAACCACGCCGGATCCTCCATCACGTCCCAGAACGTGTACCGAATGCACCACCGCCGGGAAGCGGTGATCTCGCGGTCGCGCCGGCGATCGTCGGTGAACTTCGGCCACTTCTTGTGCTCCTCAAAGCCGTCGACCTCAACGATGTGCTTGGCGCCAACCGCAAAGTCGACGCGCCCCACGCGGGTCACGGACACCTGCAGTCGCGGTGCAAACCCGCCTGCACAGAGCAGGGCGTATGCCGTGCTCTCCGCCACAGATTGGCATTTGCCGGTGGAGTGCTTGAGCAGCCAGGCGATGCGGTGCACGCTGCCCAGAGTCAGCTCGGCGCCATACAGCGGATCAATCTTCCGCTTGAAGCGCGCGCTGTCGATGATGCCCAGTTGCTCCAATGGCGATGTGCACAGCGCCACGTGATCCACCGCAAGATCGACGGGCTGCACTCGCCGTCCTGGCGCGAATCCGTCGTCGCGATGCACTCCATTTACCAGGACTCTTGTGAGGCGCTCGTCCTGCGGGTGTCGATCCGCTGGCACCAAGATGTGCGGCGTGTCCGGTTTGTTGACCATCTCAATCTGCCATGCGGCGCACGCGCTGAGGCACGCCAACTGGCCGCGCAACGCCGCCGCCGTGACCTTCTCCCGCGCCGTTCCGGGCAACGAGTACGTGCCCCGAACGGGACGCGTCACGAGGCCAGCCTCCGCCGCACGTCGCAGCGCAGTGCCGCTCACGCCCTGGGCCAGAAGATCGTTCCGCCGCGCCACCCCGCCGAGTCTCTGCAGCCCCACCACCGCATCCATCGCCCCATCGTGGCGGCGGTCGCACCCCTAAATGCGGCTCCCCGCCAATCTGTGGAAAACCCTCCACGCCACTCCTGACCGGAATCCGGCACTTTGCGCACCATGAGAACGCTCAACATGCCGAAATCCGGTCAGGAGTGGTTCGGGAGTGGTCTAGGCGGGCGGGGCGGGCCGACGCTGTGGTGGCCCGCGATGGGTTCTTGGGCTTTAGTCGCCCTCGAACAACTGGCTGCAGACCATGCCGCCCTGCGGCTCGCCGGCCGGAGCGGCAACAGCAGGGTCGCCATGCGAGTAAGGGATGCAGGTGATCCCAGAGCGCACGAACTCGGGCCGCAAGAGGTTGGCCCTGTGCGCCTCCGAGTTCATCCATAGCCCAACCACCTCGGGCGCCGTGAGCCATGTGCGCGACAGGTTCTCGCCAGCCGTGACCTCCGGCGTGCACGGACTGGGGAGCGCCAGATGTGTCAGCGGTTCCGTCCCCAGCGATGCCTCGGCGCGCGGTGCCGCGGCCTCAGCCAGGCAGTCAGACCACTCGAGCGCAGGCAACCCCTCGTCGGCCCGCATCACGTTGGTCTCGTCAAACAACGCCCGCGCAAAGACCACAGGATCGCCAAGATCCACGGCCCCGCTTGTGCTAACGGAAGGATCCGGCCCGCAACCGGCCAATACGGACAACACGGCCAACGCGCCTACGACCACCGCCACTCCTGACCGGATTCTGGCACTTTGGACCACTTGTGAACGCTCAACATTGCGAAATCCGGTCAGGAGTGGCGGGAGTGGCGGGAGTGGCGGGAGTGACCGGAGTGGCGGGAGTGGCGCGCGGCGCGCGCCACGTGCACCAAAACCCAAAACCATCAGCCCCGCACCCACGCGGCGATGTCCTCAACGGCGGCCTTGATCATCGCGTAGGACTCGTCGTAGTGACGCTGGGACCGTTGATAGGGATCGGGTACGTCTTCCATGCCGCGCCCGGCAAGGTGGGGCCGATAGTCAGAGACGGCCTCGGCAACAGACGCCAGCCGCGACGCAGCGTCGGCCCCTTCAAGCGGCACCTCGTCGCGAGCGGCCGTTGCAAGCTCGCTCAACAAAAACATCTTCCGCATCGCAAAGGGCGCCGCAGAAACCGCATAGGACCGGTGCTCCGCCGCCATCGAGATGACCAGCTCGTTGTCTCGCGCCATTTGCGCGTTGTACTGCCGCGCCACGTGCCCTCGCCCTTCGATGCTGTCGCCATCGAGCGCGAGCAGCATCGGCGCGGGAATCCCGTGCCCGGACATGGCGTAGGTTCCTGCGGACGTAACCACAGCGTCGGGCCCCAAGGCGTGGGCTAGCAGCAGCTCTGCGGCGGGGGAGCGGCAGATGTTTCCGGTGCACACGGTGAGGATGCGGGTCACGGCGCCAACGTATCAGGACGGGCCTGCTACAGTTCCCTAGTCCTTAATTCCTATAGACAAGGGGGATACCGTGGATCTGGCACTCATTGCAGTCGCCGTGGGCATCGGCATTGTCGTGGGGCTTACGGGCATGGGCGGCGGCGCGCTGATGACTCCAACCCTTGTGCTGTTCTTTGGCATCCCGCCCCTCACCGCGGTCTCCAGCGACATCGTGGCCGCCGTCTTCATGAAGCCCGTTGGCTCGTGGGTGCACATTCGCCGCGGCACGGTGAACTGGTCGCTGGTGCGGCTGCTCGTCTACGGGTCCGTGCCGGCCGCGTTCCTTGGCGTGGTGGTGGCAAAGGCGTTCGGCGATCCCGAGCAGGTGCAACACACCATCAAAGCGGCACTGGGTGTGGTGCTGATTCTCGCCGCCGTCGGGCTGCTTACCCGCCTGTATCTGCGCCTACGTGAGCATGCGGCGGTTCGCGACGGCTCCGCCCCTCCGCTGCCAATTGAACGCCCGGACGTCACCCCACGACCCATCCCCACCGTCCTCGTTGGCGTGTTTGGCGGCCTCATTGTGGGCATCACCTCCGTGGGTTCCGGCTCCCTCATGATCATCGCGCTGATGCTGCTCTACCCACTTCTCAAGGCCAGCCAACTGGTGGGCACGGACCTGGTGCAGGCGGTGCCGCTGGTGCTGGCCGCCGCGGTCGCTCACTTGATGTTTGGCGAGGTTGACTGGGCGGTGACGATCCCCATCATCATCGGCTCCATTCCTGGCGCCTACATTGGCGCTCGCCTCGCCACGCACATCGCCGGAGGCATCGTGCGCCGGGTGCTCGCACTGGTGCTCGTGGCCGCCGGTCTCAAGATGCTCGGCGCGTCAAACGTGCTCACCCTGTGGGTCGTCGTGGCGATGCTCGCCCTGCTCACGCTGGTGTGGGGGCTGCTGCGCCGCCACTTTGGATATCCGTTCTTTGGGGGCGGCAGGGACGTTGACCCGGAGTACCAGATTTAGGCTTGGCACCTGCCCCCTTGCCACAGGAGTCCCATGACAGAGCCCTTGCCGCCCGGCAATCCGGAGCCGCTCACGCCCGCCACGCCACGTAGCGCGCGCAGGGGCGCCAAGCCTGCCCGACGCTGGGGCAGGTGGGTAGCCATCGCCGTTGGTATTGCGGTGGTTGCGTTTGTTCTGGCCTTTGCGTGGGACGGCTGGCAGCTCAAGTCCGCGGCTAGCGATTTGCGCGCGCATGCCTCGGGTGCGCAGGCTGCTGTATCTGCGCGGGATGCCGATGCGTTGGTGACTGAGGTTGCTGGTCTCCAGGCCTCGGCGACCGAGTTCGCCGCCGCAACCTCTGGTCCGCACTGGTGGATTGCCCAGTACATTCCGTGGCTCAACAACCAGACGGTGCCGTTGCAGCAAGCGGGCGAGTCTGTTGACGCCATTGCGGCTGAGGCGCTCGGCCCGCTAGCTGGCATGGACGATCTTGGCGCGCTCGAGGTGCCCGCCATCGTTGACAGGCGCATCGATCCGTACGTCCTGGAGCCGTACCGCGAGGTGCTTGCCGCCTCTGCCGCCGTGTTTGCTGACGAGCAGGCCGCGCTTGACGCGGTTGATGTGACCGGGTCCGTTGCTGCGGTGCGCGAGCCATTCTTGGAGCTGCGCACCGAACTTGCCGAGCTTGGCGAGGTTGTTCAGGGAGCGCACGTGGCGGCCGAGGTGCTGCCCACCATGCTTGGTGCGGATGAGCCGCGGACCTATCTGGTGATGGTGCAGAACAACGCGGAGCCCAGGACTACCGGTGGCATCCCCGGTGCGATTCTTGAGGTTGCTGTTGACGATGGGCGGATCACGCTCGAGGGGTTCGAGACTGCCAACGCATTGATTGCCAGGGACAAGATTCCTGGCCCGCTCACGGAGGATGAGGAGAACATCTTCACCTCCCGCATGCTCATGTATCCGCAAGACGTGAACTTCACGCCGGAGTACCCGCGATCCGCGGAACTCATGACTCAGTTTTGGGCAACGAAGTATCCGGAGAAGGTCGACGGCGTGCTGTCAGTGGACCCTGTTGCTCTTGGATACATGCTTGCGGACATGCCGCCGGTTGACGTGCAGGGCGTCACGATCACGGGGCCAACGCTCAGCGATGTGATGCTCCGCGACTCGTATCTGACTTTCCCTGACCCTGGCGACCAAGACGTGTTCTTTGCCCAGGCCTCGCAGGTGCTCTTTGCACAGCTGATTTCCGGCGGATCCTCGGCCGTCGCGGGAACGGAGCAGGCAATCGAGGAGGGCCGGTTCTTCGCGTGGTCGGCTACGGCCAACGAGCAAAACCTTCTGGCCACTACGCCGGTGGCCGGCGGCTTCCTCGAGCGCACGGACACCGTTGGGTTGTTCCTCAACGACGGCTCGGGCTCCAAGATTGGCTACTACATCGACGTCGCGGCCAAGGTGACCAACCACGTGTGCACGGACGGATCGTTGCGCGGGCAAACGGTAGACGTGACCTATACCCATTCTTTTGACGGGGATGTCAACGACCTACCCTGGTACGTCTCGGGTGGCGATGTCTATGTACCGGCCGGGGAGTTCCACGCGAACGTGCTCCTCTACCCCGCAGTGGGTACGGGCGTTACCAAAATCACTCTTAACGGACAACCAGCCCAAGCGCAGCCAGAGACCCATGACGGTCGCGCAATGTCCACCACCCGGGTTGCGCTGCTACCAGGGGAGACGGCTGAGCTCAGGTACGAGGTCACGGCGAATGAGGCCGGCCTACTGGTGCCCGGTTTTGTCGCGACGCCAGGGCCGCATGCTCAAGATGTCGAGATTGCCGTCGATATTGTCAAAGAGGGCTGTTAGCATGAATGAGGATTCAGGGCGCTGAGGGCGCCAAAGCCACTAAAGGGGGAAACCCAATGATTAAGCGAACTCTTGCAGTTATCGCGGTGACAGGACTGGCACTGGCCGTACCTGCTGCCGCATTTGCTGGCACGGAATACCCGGCTCCCGAGCCCACGCTGACGTGTGACCCGCCACAGACCACGCCCGGTGGCACCGTGGACTGTGTCATCACGGGTGAAGATGGTGACGAGGCCCAGCTTCAGACCACCTTCTCTGGTGCCGACGCGGGAATCGCGGGCACCGTCACGTCTGACGTCAAGATCATTGCGGGAGGCGAGGCCGCCTTTACCGTGACCGCCCCCAGCATCGAGGGCACCATCGGCATCTCCGGCATTCTGAACGGTGTCGCCTTTGACACCGCTGATGTCGTTGTGGCTGAGGAGCTTTCCGCGACTGGCTTTGACTCGATGCCGCTCGCCGTTGGCGCAGGCGTACTGCTCGTCGCCGGTGCTGCAGTCGTATTCGTGGCTGCTCGCCGCCGTTCGGCCGCAAACAACTAGATTTCTCTCGGCTCTGCCGAGAGGCCATGAGCTAGGGGCCTTGCCATCACCCCCCCGAAGGCAGGGCCCCTTTCTCATGCCCTAACGCTTTCTAGCGACGGCGGTCAGTTCTCTTTGTACGCGTAGCCGTAGCGGCCGTAGCCGTAAGCGTCGGGTCCCTTGGTGGGGAGCATCGTCAACACCAGCCCGCTGACCGGAGCACCTACGTTCTCGAGGGTGTCAAACGCGGCCTCAACCTGGGGGATGCGGGTGTTCCCGGCAGCAATAATCAACAGCGCACCGCCAACGAGCCGCGCCAGTACCGCTGCGTCTGTCACGGGTAGGAGCGGCGGCGCGTCATAGAGCACCACGTCATATTGCTTGTGAAGCTTGGTGATGAGATCCGCCATGAGCGCTGAGCCCAGCAACTCTGATGGGTTGGGTGGGATCTGGCCCGCGGGCAGCAGGTAGAGGTCCGTCCTGCCCCAGCGCTGAACGGCGTCCGAAAGCTCCACGCGACTGATGAGAACGTCGGTAAGGCCAACTGCACCTTCAATTCCCATATAGTCCGCCATCTTGGGTTTACGCAGATCCGCTCCCACCAGCAATACCTTCGCGCCGGACTGTGCCAGGGCAATTGCCAGGTTTGCAGTGGTTGTTGATTTGCCCTCGCCGGCCAGCGGAGAGGTGACCACAAACGCGCGGTCGCGCCGCCCAGCATCGAGGAACTGCAGGTTGGTGCGCAAGGTACGAAAGTTTTCTGCGCGAGGGCTATGGGAGTCCTCGTGAACTATGAGCGGGCGATCCTTGGCGTTCGGGTCAAACACGATGCCGCCAAGTACGGGGATGTCCGTGATCGCCTCAAGGTCGCGCTCACCGTGTACGCGCGTGTCGAGTGCGGCGCGAACCAAGGCGAGGCCAATGCCGAGCGCGAGCCCGAGCAGCAGACCCAATGCGGCGCTCAGGGCTCGCTTGGGGCTGACTGGGGCAGAGGGGACCTCTGCCTCTTGGACCGTGGTGAGCCGAACCGGCGATCCGTTCGCGGCGCTTGTGGTCTCAATCTGTTCCACCACTTCAATGAGGGTGTTCGCCGTCTCGGTGGCAAGTGTCGCGGCAAACACCGCGTTGGTATTTGTCACAGTGATATCGATGACCGTGGTGTTGAGCGGCGCGGTTGCGGAGACCTGCCCTCGCAATTTCGCTACGGAGGTGTCGATGTTCAGCGCAGCGATCGTCGGCTGCAGCACCGCTGCCGTCTTCACGAGTTCCGCGTACGTCTTAACTCGCTGTTGAGTGAAGGTATTGCCTTGTTGCAGGTCGGCTGCAGTCGTTGCACCAGAGGTCGAAACAAACACCCGAGCCGACGCCGAGTAAACCGGTGTTGCTAGGAGGGCGTAGCAGATCCCCAGCGCCCCGCCCAGTATCGTGAGCGTGAGAATCAGAATCCAGCCCTTGCGGAGAATCCTCAGGTAGTCCTGCAGTTCCACGGGAACCCCCTCACGTCAACGCTCACGGCCCAATCTTGCCACGGCGCTTGCCGGAGCCGCGTGGTGATCCGCGTTAGCCTTGCGGCGTGGAGCCAACCGAGTCATATGACGCGGCTGCCGCTGGGCCGGCGTCTTCGCAGACCATGCACGGCCCAATGGGATGGTCGCGCAAGTATCAGCGACGGCTCGGGCTCAGCGACACGTTGGTGGTGGGACTCACACTGCTTATGGCGCAGGCAACGCGATTTGGCTGGGATCCCTCAGCTCCAGTCGCAGGTCCGTCCGCTCCGCCGTATTGGTTTGTCAGCCTTGCAATCGCGGGACTCTGGCTCGTCAATCTCGCCTTGGTGCGCTCCCGGGAACCACGAATCATGGGGCATGGACCGCAGGAGTTTCAGCGCGTGGTTGCTGCGTCGTGGTACACCTTCGCGGTCGTGGCAATTGTGGGCTTTCTTACTCAGTGGCAGATCAGCCGCGGCTACTTGCTGTTCGCCCTACCCCTGGGCACCGTCTTCTTGCTCGTCTATCGCTTCGCCTGGCGCGCCTGGATTCATGCCCAACGTGACGCGGGCGAGTTGCAGGCGCAGGTTCTAGTCGCTGGCCCACTGCGTACGTCCGAACAGATGATTCGCAGGCTCCGTGGAGCACGCCGCGCCGGATTCAACGTTGTGGGAGTCTGCTTGCCGCCCTCGAGCAGGGGCGAGTTGGCAGACGATTTGTCTGACGTGCCGGTGTTGGGCTCGATCGCGGACGCGGTCGACGCGGCTCAAGGTGTACATGCCGAGTACATCCTGCTCAGTGGGAACGATGAGATGTCGCTGAACGAGGCACGCAGGCTCGGGTGGGCCCTTGAGGGCACTGGCATTGGGCTCATCGTGGTGCCCGCCATGGTGGATATCGCCGGTCCGCGAGTGATGCTCAGTCCTGTTGAGGGCCTGCCGCTCTTGCACGTTGACCCGCCAACGTTTGACGGCCGCAAGTACTTCATCAAGGCGCTTGCGGACAGAACTTTTGCCGTGCTTGCGCTCGTCTTGCTCGGCATTCCGATGATCATCGTCGCGCTCCTGGTGAAGTTCTCTAGTCCTGGCCCGATCCTCTTCCACCAGGTGCGATTGGGGCGGGACTTGGAGCCCTTCAACATGCTGAAGTTCCGTTCCATGTACCACGACTCGGAACAGCGGCTTGAGTCGTTGCGCGGAGGCAGCGAAGGAAACGACGTGCTCTTCAAGATGAGGAACGACCCCCGGGTAACGCCTGTCGGCCGGTTCTTGCGGAGGTTCTCAATCGATGAATTGCCTCAGTTGTTTAACGTAGTCAAAGGCGATATGTCGATCGTTGGTCCGCGTCCGCCACTGCCGGCAGAGGCCGAGCAGTGGGACGATCGAGTTGCGCGGCGCCAACTGGTCAAGCCGGGCATCACTGGATTGTGGCAGGTCAGCGGAAGGTCGGATCTGTCTTGGGACGAGAGCGTACGGCTGGACCTCTACTACACGGAGAACTGGAGTATCGGCGGCGACCTCTTGATCATGCTCAGGACCGTCGTGGCCGTGCTTGGCCGGCGCGGGGCGTACTAGTCGCGCAGAGTCGCTGCGTGCTCGCGGTACCAGGCAACGGTACGTTCCAGACCTTCGGGTAGAGAGACGCGCGCGGTCCAACCCAGCGAGGTCAACTTGGTCACGTCGAGCAATTTCTGCGGCGTGCCGTCGGGCCGGGTGGTGTCCCATTCGGTTGTTCCCTCAAACCCAATCACGGCCGCGACGGACTCGGCGATCTCGCGAATAGTGGCGTCGGTTCCCGTGCCAACGTTGACCTGCGAGGGCCCGTCGTAGTTCTCAAGGAGGAACAGGCATGCGTCTGCCATGTCGTCGGAGTGCAAAAACTCCCGGCGTGGAGTCCCTGTGCCCCAGTTGGTCACCACCGATTGACCGGCCCGAGTTGCTTCGTCATAGCGGCGAATCAGGGCAGGGAGTACGTGCGATCCCGTGCGCGAGAAGTTGTCGTTGGGGCCGTACAGATTCGTAGGCATGGCTGAAATCCACGGCAAGCCATACTGGCGTCGCACGGCCTGGATGTGCAAGATGCCGGCAATCTTTGCGATCGCGTAGGCGTCGTTTGTAGGTTCCAAGTGCCCCGTAAGGAGCGAGTCTTCCGGGATCGGTTGTGGCGCGAACTTGGGGTAGATGCAACTCGACCCAAGGAACAGAAGGCGTTCCACGTTGTGAGCGAGCGCAGCATCCATGACGTTGGTCTGAATGCGGAGGTTCTCACTAAGGAAGTCAACTGGGTAGGTGCTATTCGCCAGGATGCCGCCCACTTTGGCCGCGGCGAGCACAACGTATCGAGGCTTGGTCTGCGCGAAGTGCTCAAACGTCGCGTCGCGGTCGCGCAGGTCAAGTTCCGTTGAGGCTCGGCCAATGAGATTGGTGAACCCTGCGGCCACGAGCTTTCGCCATATCGCCGAGCCAACGAGGCCCCGGTGGCCAGCCACGTACAGAGGCCCCGAGCGGTCGAGCCCTCCGAGCTTGTACTCGACCCCGTCCTCGGCAATTGTCACGCTGTGCCCCACGACTCCAGGCGCACCTCGTCGATCCACGGAGTTCCGGCATGCCTGAGCGCGGCGATGTCCGCATCGACCATGATCCGGGCCAGTTGGGCTCCGTCCACGGTTGCCTTCCAGTCCAACTTCTCCAGTGCATGCGAGGGATCACCGATCAGCGCATCCACCTCGGTGGGGCGCAAGTACCGCTCGTCAAACTTGACGTGGTCTTCCCAGTTGAGGCCGGCATGGGTAAAGGCGGCGTCGAGGAAGTCCTTGACGGAGATGCCGCTGCCTGTGGCAAGCACAAAGTCTTCGGGTTCGTCCGCCTGCAGCATTCGCCACATGCCTTCTACGTACTCTGCCGCGTACCCCCAGTCACGGATCGCGTCGAGGTTGCCCAGGTAAAGATCATCCTGCTGTCCTGCCTGAATCGCCGCGACTGCACGGGTGATTTTGCGGGTCACGAACGTCTCTCCGCGACGCGGCGACTCGTGGTTGAACAGGATGCCGTTCACCGCAAACATGCCGTATGCCTCGCGGTAATTCTTGGTAATCCAATAGGAGTAGACCTTGGCGGCGCCGTATGGGCTGCGGGGATAGAACGGCGTGTTCTCGTCCTGCGGCGGTGGGCTCGCGCCAAACATCTCCGAGGATGAAGCTTGGTAAAAACGGGTGTCGATGCCGGATTGGCGCACGGCTTCGAGCATTCGCACAGAGCCCAGACCCGTGACGTCGCCAGTGTGCTCCGGTTCGTCGAAACTCACACGGACGTGCGACTGCGCGGCGAGGTTGTAGACCTCGTCCGGCTTAATCTCATCCAGCAAACGCACCAGGCGAGACCCATCGCTCAGGTCGCCGTAATGCAAGAAGAGGTTGGCTGACGGGTCGTGTGAATCGACATAGAGGTGGTCGATTCGGCTCGTGTTAAACGTTGACGCGCGACGGATCAGACCATGAACCTCGTATCCCTTGCGGAGCAGGAGTTCGGCAAGATACGAGCCGTCCTGGCCAGTGATGCCGGTGATGAATGCCTTCTTGCCCACGATTACCCCAGTGAGAGTGCCAACGGTTTGTAACAAGGGTACCGAGGGCGCCGAGCCTTGTGCGCCGCCACGACTGCCTAGTAGCCGTTCGCACGGCGAAGGCGGCGCGCCCACCACGCAGAGTATGTGGCGAGCCACCACGCGGGCCATGTCTTCGGGGTAGCGCGTTGAAGTATCCGCGCGGTGGCCTTGAGATCCCCGCCGCCTTTTGGCGAGGTGAATCGGCGCCAAGCTTCTCTGCGTGTGGGCGAGGTGGTAGTCCTGTTCCGCGAACATGTGCCGTACGTGCCAGGGGCGACAATCGGTCCAGCTCCAAGTGCCGCTGCGCGCAGTCCGTAGTCGATGTCGGCGAACGCATGGCTGAACTCGCCGTCCACACCTCCGAGTTGCCGTGCCAGAGGCACCGGCACCAGAACGACATTGCCATTCATTGTCGCGGCTGGAGTCGCGTCAGTCTCGTGCGGCTCGATCGGCGCGAACGCGAGGGGGTGGCGACCCGCCCGCTTCAGCCCGCCGTAGGTCAGCAGCCCAGTCTCCGAGTCGCGGACACTGCCCACGATTGCCGCAGCGGGGTAGCGCTTCGCGGCGGCCAGCAAGCGCGTTACGGCATTGTTGTCCAGCGCCACATCGTCGTTGAGCCACAACAGGAAGTCTGCGTCGCCTGCGGACTCTAGTGCGCGCCGCTCTGCGGTGGCGAGAGACCGGGCCCAAAACCAGTTCCCGTCTCCGTCGATGATCTCGATCGGCACCGACGCCGCTTGTCGGACCGCCGCCGCAGTGCCGTCAGACGATCCGTCGTCGACGAGGATTGCACGCGCGGCAAAGGGAACCTTTTCCGCAGAAGCTGCGAAGAGTTCAATCGCGCGCACGGTCAGATCGCGACGGTTGTGGGACGCGATGAGGGCAATGATTGCCCCTGAACTATGAGTCGAGCGCATGGGAAATTCCGTCTATAAACCGTTGAGCCATAAGGCGTGTGGACAGTTGCCGAGAGTCGTCTCGTCCCTGTTGCGCAAGCCGGGCGCGGCGCGAGGGATCCAGTAGCAAATCACGCATCGCGGCCGCATATGCCTCGACGCTGTCAGCGCTCGAGACGGAGTTTGCGTCGGTTAGGTACGCATACTCTGGTGCGTGGTCGCTCCATCGAGTGGTAACCAGTGGCACCCCGCTCGCCAACGAGTCGACGGCAACGAGCCCCACCCGACCAGGCATCGCGATGACGTCCGCAACACTGAGGAACTCCGCGAGGTTCTGCCCCGACACGTGTCCGTGAGTGATCAACCACGGCCTCGAAAGCGCCTGCCGCTCGAGCCAGACTTCTTCCGGTCCGCGGCCGGCGACCACGAGGGTGAAGCCAGGGACATCACGAGCAACAATTTCACCTGCAGCGACCAAAAATGCGAGCCGCTTGCTCGCGTCGAGCGCGCCAATGAATAGCGCAGTGTGCTCGCGGAGTTGCAGGTCCCGGTGCACCCGGGTTTTGGACTCCTCTGAGACCTGCGCGAGATTGCTTCGCAACGCGTCGGTGTCGGTCGCGTTGAAAAGCACCGTGGTGCGCTCGCGGGGGAAGCCCGCCTCGACGACGTGATTAACGCTCTCTGGCGTGTAGCCAAAGAACCATTGGGCCCGTAGCGTCATCGCGTCAAGTAGCCTCGCCTCGGCTCTTGTGACTTCCTGGGTGAAATCGCGCCCGTGGCCCCAAAGGGCTACGCGCCGTCGCGGATGTCGTAGCGCAAAGTGCGCGTCCACGTTTCGCCGCGCCTGCTCCATCACGACCAAATCCGACGTTCGGTGTAGGTCGCGCAGTTGGCGCCACGCAAGGCGGCGACCAAGGACCGACCATTCACGCTGCGCGATGCTTAGGTCGTCCTCTCCGTGTGTCCCATCCGACCTTGCCGCTTGAGAGCTGCGAGCGCTGCCCGTGGCGATGACGAGGTCGATCGCATGCGCGGGCGCCAGCGCGCGCATCTCATTGAAAAGCGGTCGACGGTACGTAGGCACATACTCCTGGACGATCGTGACGCGCTTAGGCATGGGGGCGCTCCGCTGCGGGCTCTACAAGTGTCCCGACGAGGGCTCGCGTGTCGCGCGCGGCCTCGGCCCACGTTCGCACGTCAGGCGGCTCCACCGGACGTGGCGCGCTGAGCGCTCTGAATAGCGTGGCTGCGACCGCCCGCGGATCGTCGTGAAAGGTATCGACGGCGCCCCCGAACGTCTCAGATGCCCCAGAGGCAGTGGAAGCCATGGCCGGTATGCCCAGCGCGAGAGCCTGACTCAGCGGGAGTCCAAAACCTTCGTCGGTCGTCGCTAGTGCCACAACGGATGCACCTATGAATGTCGCCTGGAAGGTCGCGTCGTCAACGAAGCCGGGCAACATGACTCGGTCAGCGAGCCCATGCTCAAGAGCTGCTGCGCGCAACTGTTCGGCTTGGGTGCCCTGAGCTCCGAAGATTACGAGGGGATGCATCTTCGACACTTCATCGCCGAGCAGCGCGTAGCCGGCCAAAATCAACTCGGGGTGCTTGTTGGTGTGGTGACCGAACGTAACAATCGCGCGGTCCGCGATACTCGTGGAAGCGGACATCCACCGACGCGCGTCATCCCAGCCAGGCGCCACGATCACGGCCTTCGCGCGCGGCTGCACCGCGCGGGTCTCGCGGAGCGTCTTCGCTGATAGGCATGCGACAGCATCGGCCCAACCCGCACTTGCGCGCCATATCTTCCGGTAGAGCCTTTGGCCACGACCGAACTCGTGGGGATTAGCTAAGTGACGCCAGTCGTGGTTGAAGCACACGCGCGGACGGCGGGTGAGGGGACTCACTACCGGCCCGAGTGATACCAAGGCGTCGGCTCTGCGCGCCGCGGCAGCGATCCCACTTACGATGAGTTGCCCGGGCGCGCGCGTCATGATCGACGCATTTGGCCACCGAATTCCACGGACATTCGGACTACCAACTTCGTCGAGCAGCCACTGCGGAGCGAGAACAATTAGTTCGTCGTCCGGAAACTCGGAAGACCATGCCCGCAACGTCTCGACGGTTAGTACGCGCATGCCGCCCGACCGCTCCAGGGCCCCCAAAGCGTCCACGAGCACTCTCACGAGCGACCCGCTATGAACAAGAACCTGACATTGCCTACCAGGTAGCGCTTCCAGAGACGACGTGGTTCGGCGAGAAGGCGGAACAGCCACTCCATGCCCACTCGCTGCATCCACACAGGAGCTTCGCGCACGGTTCCCGCCAGGAAGTCGAATGCCGCGCCGACGCCGACCGCTGTTCGTCCGGTGCGTTCGGCGATACGCGCGGCGAGGATGTCTTGCTTTGGAGCGCCCATGCCGACCCAAATGATGTCGGCGCGTGCGGACGTCGCCATCTCCGCCGCACGTGTGGTGGTCGCGTCGTCGAGTGGAACGAACGGCGGCGACCAGGAGCCTGCAATTGTCGCATCGGGGTACTTCGCCCCGATTTTGGCGATGAGCGCTTCCAAGGTATCCGGTGCTCCGCCCAACAAGAAGTGCCGGAGTTCCGTGTGTTGACCGCGTTCAAGGACCGCCTCGAAGAGTGATGGACCTCGGACGCGCTGTGCTGATTCGCCGCCTGACTGTTTGCGCATCGCGGCAACGACAGGCGCGCCATCGGGAAGGCTAAGGCCGGGCCCATTGACGACTTGGCGGTATGCGTCGTCGTCCTCGGCGAGCACGACGCACCAGGCGTTGACTAGGCGCACCGACCCGATTTCCCGCTCGCGGGCGTTTAGGAGAGCTTCGACAGCATCTTCGAAGGTCGTTACGTGCACGCGCGCGTTTCCAACGCTCACGCGATTAGGGTCCTCGTGCACTATCTGCGCTCCTCCATGCTTGGGTGATTGTCTCAGAATCGAGCGTGGCACGGCCCATGGCGTACACATGCGCTGAGTACCGTAGTCGCCATGGTCACGGGAGTATCACGTTGAGTTCGCCGGAGATCAGGGTGCTCCACCTCCTCGGCGCCCTGCGGCCGAGCGGCATGGAGCGCATGCTTGTATCCGCGGCCCCACACTGGGATACGCGTTTGCGTCACACACTCATAGGGCAAGGTGATATCCACCCGTTCCGCGACACTCTCGAGTCCGCGGGCTACCGCGTGCTCTCAATTCCTTCATTGCGCACGCGAGCGGGGGGGCACGGGTTACGACAGGTGATCGCCGCGGAACGGCCGGACGTCGTTCATATTCACAGTGAAGGGGCTTCGCTGCGATCGGCCCTGAGCGCGCGTCACACGGCTCTCGTGATGCGAACTGTGCACAACGTATTCCCAGTGCGTGGCCGGGCAAGTTGGTCACGGCGAGCGCAGGCGGCGCTGGGCGACTCGCACGTAGGGAAGTTCGTCGCACCGTCGCCGGATGTCGCGGAGAATGAGCGGCGGATCGGCCGAGATCCCGAGGTTATCTACAACTGGATCGCGGACGAGTTTTTCACGACTGAAGTCTCGCAAGGCATTGGCGACTACGCCGTGATCGTGGGGAATGCGTCCCCGATCAAGAATCAGGCTCTTGCGCTCCGAGCGCTGGTTGAACTGGGCATTCCAGTGGCTCACGTCGGCGATCTTGGCAGGGCCAGCGGCGAGGAGATCGCTCTACTCCGAGCGCTAGAGTCTCGTGGCTTGTTGCTTCACAGTGGTCCCGGCGATCCGATCGAGTGGCTGCCGGAGGCTGGGGCATACCTCATGCCATCTCGCCATGAAGGCATGGGCGTGGCGTTAGCCGAGGCGTTGGCGCTCGGCATTCCCGCCTTGGTGGGCGATACGCCCGGCCTGCGCTGGGCGCGTGCCCTGCCAGGGGTGTCGTCGCTCGCGCTCGAGGTTGCGGAATGGATTGAAGCGATCCCGCGAGCGTTCGCGCTTGGGCGCGATCCGCAACGCGAGCACCCCGACTTTTCCGCGCGACGTGGCGCGCGGGAGTACGGCGCGCTCTACCTGACGTGAAAGCCTGGACAATGGAGGTCGGAGGTACTCAGTGGCAATCGGGGCGCTAGCAAACGACGGCTGGCTGCTCGTGCAGTTGGTTGGCGTCGTCGCCATCTACTGCCTCGCAGTCAGTGCCGTTGTGCGCTGGCCAGTGCTCGGACTGATCCTTCCCGCCACATTGGCCATGACCCTATGGGAGTGGCCGCAAGCGCCGCGCATCACGCAGGTGCTCGGCTTCACGGTTTACCTCGACGACGTCATTGTTGGGACGCTGGCGGGTGCCCTGTTGGTCAACCTCGTGCGCGGCAGGCTCGTGCTCAAATCACTTCACGTGGCCGCCCTCATGTTGACGTTGCTGATGGCCGCTTCAGCGGTCGCAGGAGCCATGACGTTCGACCTCGGCGCGATGGTCGTGGAGGCACGGCCGTTGCTGTTCGTCATGGTCGCGCTGCTGTGGGGACTCAGTTTTTCTGGGGAGGAAGCGGCGCTGGCGGTCTCGATCGGCCGCGTCTCTATGGCGACAGCGCTCGCGCTCATCGCAGTAGGGGTGTACCACGGCGCCGTTCACGGACTCGGCACGGCGGACCGGCTCATTCTTGACGACCTCGGCACGATAGTGCAGACCGGCCGCATCCTCACGTCTGGCCAGGCACTCCTGCTGGGCCTGAGCGCGATGGCCTTGGTCGCGCGGCCGCCCGAGACACGTGTCCGATTCGCACCGAGTATCGCCCTGGTCGCTGCTGTCGTGGTTGTCCTTTCGCAACAACGCACCGCGGCCCTGGCGATCGCGGTGGGCGTCGTGGCCATCTTTCTGCGTTCGCGCTCGGTGCAGCGCGCGACGTTCGTTGCCGTCGCGGGTGTAGTGGCCGTCGTGCTTGTCTTTGCGTATGCACTTGGTTTAGGCGAAGGTCTACGCGCCGACCTCGCTGATTCCGCGTCGAACACCGGCACTTACGAGGGCAGGCTCGGCAGTTGGAAAGCCTTGGTGGGCGATGCTACGGCGCGGGGCGCCGCCGCCATATTTTTTGGGCGACCCTTCGGCTCCGGCTTCGGCCGCCTCGAGGCTGGGGGCCAGTGGGTGGAGTTCGCACCTCATAACTGGTACCTGACGGTGTTCCTCCGAACCGGACTCATCGGCTTGCTCGTGCTCGTATGGCTGCTTGTTGCGGCGCTGCGGCGGGCGTGGCAGTTGCGTGACGCGACCTGGGTCCTCGGCGGCTGGGTCGCGCTCGCTGTGTTCGGCTGGGGGTATTCGTGGCCGTGGTATGTCGTTCCACTGCTTGCACTTGGGCTCGCGATGCCGATGGTGACCCCGCGAGCGCGTGCACCGCAGCGCCACAGCAACTATCGCCGGCTTGGCGAGCGAACCACCACAGTGTCACGGAGAACCTGAGTGAGGGTCCTATACGTCCCCAATGAGGCGGGTGCGTGGCGGCAACGTGGGCTGCGGCGTGGGCTGGAGGATCTCAAGGCCGCGAACTTGATCGATGATGCAGAAGTATTCAGTCTCCTGCACCGCGTTCGCGGAGGTGAGCGCCCTGCCGTGGCGGTAGGTGACCTCGCGGGGAGGATCGCATCGTTCGCGCCTGACATCGTGCTCATGCAGCATTTGGGCGGTGCGGGGGTCACCGCAAGTGCGGTTCGAGCGCTCAGATCCATTCGTGACTTTAAGCTCGTCTACCACGAGGGCGATCCGTACTCCTGGCCGCTGCACCCACTGCCCAGAGAGGCCCGCGCAGTAGGCAGATCAGCGGATGTTGTGTTCGTAGTGGGCGCTAATAATTTCACTCGCAACTTTGAGCGAATCGGGTCACGTGATGTGCGCTATCTGCAATGGGGTTTTGATCCCGATCGGTTCCCCGATGCGGGTCCACCAGTGGCGACTGGCAGGGACCTCGACGTAACCGTGATCGCGAATCGAAACACGCCGCGGTTGCGGGGACTACCGGGCTGGCGCGACCGGATCGCCTTCGTTGAACTTGTGCAAGCCGAGTTCGGTGATCGCTGCGCAATCTATGGGCGGGGGTGGGGAGGTCCAGGCGCGGCCGGGCCCGTGCCATTTGACGAGCAACAGGGCAGGATTCGCGGCGCCTGGGTTTCCGCGAACTGGGATCACTTCGCGGGTGAAAGCAAGTACCACTCGGATCGCTTGCCGATCTCGCTCGCGGCCGGATCGGTCCACGCCACGACCAACCACCCTGGCTTCGACGACCTGTTCCCTGCCCATGTCCGCCGGTCCATGCTCCTCGGGGACAGTCCGCGCAGCTTGCTCGCAGCCATAGTCGGCCACTTGCGTGACACCACACCTGCAGACAGGCTCGAGATGATGGCAAACGCGCAGGACTACGCGTGGGCGAACTTGCGTTACGACGACCAACTGGTTGAGATGTTGAACTCTGTGGGCGCGGGTATTGATGCCGACGAGGCGAGCGCGGCATGGTCGATCACGAGAGCGAGTAACCATGGGGGCTAACGGCTCCGGCCGTAACAGCAACAAGGCACGTGAGCTCCTCACGGGGGCATCGAGTATCTACGCCGCCACAGTCGCAACGGTTGTCCTGCAATTTGGCTACGCCGCGTTCACCACGCGCGTTGTTGGCGCCGAGGACTTTGGCCTGTACGCCATTGCCACGGCCTCCGCGGTGCTGCTCGGGTCGATCGCCGCTGGCCCGCTTGTTGCGAGTGCCGGACGAATGCAGCACGTTGGAGGACCAGGGCTCCGAGCGCTTTGGCGACTAGGCGTGGTCGTTGCAAGCGTCGCGGCTGCACTCATGTTCTTGACGGCTCCGGTCTGGGCGTGGATCTGGGGCGCCCCGGATGCCCTTCCGGTGTTGAGGCTTATCGCACTGTCGGTCTTTGTGGGGCCGCTCAGCGCCCTCGCGGGCGCGCTCATGCGCCGCGTAGGCAGCTTTCGCGTGCTTGCCATTGGCACCGTGATAGCGAACGCGGTGGGGATGGCCGTTGGAGTACTCGCTGTCGCATATTTTCACAACGCGATCTCGCTCGTGGTCTCAGCTCTCATCGGCCAGATTCTCGCGGGTATCGCGTTCGCATGGATGATCCGTCGATACTTTGCGCACGGCGGGCCGCCTGCTCGCGCCCGAGACTTCATTAGTTACGGCACGACTATCGGGATGAGTCGCCTGCTTGGCTTCGTGAACGGCTTCCTCGGCAAGTTTGCAGTCAGTCATGGCGTAGGTGTAAGTGCCCTGGGTGTGTGGAATCGCGCAGAAGTCGTGTCGAGCGTGCCAACACAGCAACTGCAGTCGGCGATTATTCAAGCCGTGTACCCAGAGTTTCGACACGACGTAGGCTCGCCAACGCGAGCGCGTCGGGTTTGGCCCGATCTCCTTGGCCTCGTGGCATGGACCCTCTGGCCCCCTATGGCCTACGCGGCGGTTGCCATGTTTGGCGTCCTACCTTTGCTGTTCGGCCCCGGCTGGGAGGCTGCCGAACCGATAGCCGCTGTGCTAGTGCTAAGCGGAGCGCTTCAGCTCAGCACCATGGTCTTGTCGTCGGCGGTGGAAGCTCTCGGACGCAGGCGATGGATACTGATCCAGCAGTTGAGCGTTCTCGCGGTGCAGGTGTTCGGTGCAGTCGCAACCGTGCGCATCGGTTCTCTTTGGCCCGTGCTCGTCGCAGTACCAGTATCGATGGTCGTACAGCACGGAATCGACCTGCGAATGGCTCGGGCCGCCGGCTACGTGGGCTTGCGCCCCGTCGCGCGGTACTACTGCGGGGCGGCCACAGCGGCAGCTGCGGCCGCAGCGCTCGCCGTCGTGACGTTGATGGCGACGGAGCAACTTGGCCCTCTGCTGAGGACGGCGTCATTCGGCGTGGTGTTCGTGAGCCTTATTGCCATCGCTTGGGCGGCGCGCTCCCGGCTCGTTCCTTACCGCCTCTATATGCAATACGGTGGGAGACCGGCTGGGGCCGTTGCCCGCCGGGAGGCAGATTCCTCGTAGCAGGGAGATGTGGTGAAGATTCGACCGTGGCGCACGTTGCCGCTTCGCACACGATTGCGCCGTGAGGCCTGGGTCAACGGCCGTGCGCGAGCGGGCCAGCCGAGCGTCGAGGACTTCGCGTCACGCGCCACAGTGTCAGATCAGGTGAGCCAGTGGATCCGGCTCTCCACGTTTGAGTCGTCACCACACCCATACGCGCTACTTGGCCACCAGGTCTCAAACTGGGTCGCTGGACTCCTTTGGACGCGTGACTTGGGTGGGGTCTACGTGGGCGGCATGCTCACTCGGAATGACCCGGCGACCCTTGCGCTTTCTGACGGGAGCGACAGGCGAACGGGTAGAGCGGTTCGGCTTGGCGCCGTCCGTGACGAGCGCGATGCCTCAAGCCTCCCAATATTGCTGGATGCCGTTGCGTCTGCGGTCGAGAGGCAACGGGGACCTCTGCACTTCGTCTTCTCGCTGGACCAGTTGCGGTTTGACCAGACGCCAGCTGCCGGGGCTTTGCGGGAAGCGGCGCTAACGGGAAGTTCCGCCGCGGAGATCATCAGACTCGAAGCGGCATCCCCTTTCATCGCGCTACACATGCGCCGAGGTGAGCTCAATCGCGAGCTGCACGGGGACCGCTGGGTTCTTCCTGAGTGGTATCTGCGCGTGATCACCCAGTTGCGGGAGATCGACCTGGTCAGCGACTGGCCAGTCAAGGTGTTCACTCAGGGAGAGGCGCCCGCGCAAGAACTGCGAGACGTATTGGGAGATGTCGCAGAGGTTATCGGGTCGGGAACCCGGGAGTCTGACTTCGCCCACATGATGGCTGCGGCGCTCCTTGTCCCTGCCCCGTCGTCCTTTAGTTTCTCGGCAGCGCTCGCGTCGCGTGGCGCGGTGGTCGCCCGCCACCCGTGGTGGCACGCGACGCCAGACGAAGGGCGTTTCGCACAGGTGACCCATGAAGGCCTGTTGGACGTCGCACGCGTGCGGCGCGCGCTCGATTACGCCGCGAGCACTCGAGGAACGGCGGGTGAGGTCGTGTGAACGAGACGCGGACCACGCCGCGCATGCCTCAAGACGTCGCGGTCACGCTCGCGGGCGCGCTCGCGTCCCGCGCCGCAACGCGCCTCGGAGCCCGGGCGCTACTAATAAAGGGTCAGCAGCTTGCGAGCGCGGGTCTCCGTAACCCACGCAATAGTTCCGACGTCGACGCCTGGGTCGAGCCCGAAAGGTTTGAGGACTTCATCGCTGCGTTGGTTGCTCGCGGCTGGATCGAGCGACCGCGATGGCGCGTCTCCGACTCCATGACGACGCATTCGATCAGCCTGCTGCACCCTGAATGGCCCTGCGACATCGACGTCCATCGCAATTTCCCGGGATTTCTTGAGCCCGCCGCCGACGTGTTCGAAGCGCTGTGGGCGCGCCACACGACGATAGATTTCGCCGGCATCGTTTGCGACATCCCTGATCGGGCGGCCAGTGCCCTAATCCTCGCGCTCCACTCGCTCCGCAGTTCGCCTGACGAGATACGCCACCTCAACGAGTACAACGACCTCGTGAGTCGCCTGGTGGCGGAAGACGATCCCGAGTTCCGGCTGGCGCTAACCGAGATTGCCGCGGCGACCGGAGCGGCGGGGACCGCAGAGCCGTTCCTCCTTGCCGTTGGCGCGGAGGTGCCACCCTTCGACCGCGACGACCCCGCTCTTATCGCCTGGGTTGCGCACGTCAACGCTGGCAATGACGTGACAGCCGTGTTCGCAGAGCGCTGGCGCGAGACTCCGTGGAGTAGGCGGCCGCACCTGCTCGTGCTCGCCTTGTGGCCGTCCAATGACGAGTTGAGGCTCGCGCAGCCCGAGCGCACGTTGGGACCTACGGCGCTCGTTGGCGCTCGATTTAGCCGCCTCGGCCGCGCCTTTGTGTCGCTGCCTCGAGCACTCGGCGCCCGTAGGCGAGCTAGCCACGGCGAATGGGACTCTCCGTACGTCGGAGGCGACAAGTGACGACCATCCCAACCCGCGCGCAGGGCCTCGCGGAAGTCACCGAGCCCGCGACCGCCTACGTCCTCAACCTCCCCCGCATCGAGGAACAACAGTCCCCCTACGTCTTTGAAGGCGCGGCCTTTGAGATCTGGACTCGCATCGATGGAACAAGAACCGAGGACCAAATCGTTGACGCAATGGTCGAGGCCACCGGGGCTGAGCGCGAGCTCGTTGCCAGGGACACACGTGACTTTCTTGCGACGCTCCGGGGTCTCGGTCTCATCGAGCAAGACGACCGCGAGGGCGACGGCGACGCCCGAGCGGAACTTGTCACACCTCCCGCAGATTGACTTTGCCGCCGGTTAGCATTCACCACGAATGCACCGTGAGTGAGGGAAGGCGGTGAGGTGTCATGACTGAGCAACTCACACAGGGCATCTCGCGGCGACGAGTTCTCGTGGCGTCGGCGTGGACTGCTCCAGCCGTGGTTCTCGCAGTAGGCGCACCGGCGAGCGCCGCCAGTACCGTTGCGCCCTCTGGGCCGCCACCGGCGGGCGTGGTCACGGTGCGTGCCGGCGGCCCCGCGTGGACCAGTTACACGGAGCAGAACCTGATGCCGGGCTTCCGATTCAGCGCCACCCAGGCGGTGACGGCCACCCTGGTGATCGCCAAATCCGGCACCTCCACGACTGCCGCAACCGTGCTCTTCCCCTACGACGCAATGGTCTTCAACGGCAACAACAACGTCTTCACCGCGTCGGCCGTGCAGTTGGATCCGTCAAAGACCAAAGGCGTCACCATTAAGAACACGCCAGCGGCCATTGGCAGCTACACCGCGACGATTTACTTCCCTGCGGGCAGCAGCACGGCAATCGCCACGGCGGCGTTCACGATCTACCAAGGCGGCGACGGCAAGCTGGCCGTCAGCGTTCCGTAACTCCCGGCAAGGCACAGCGGGCCGCGCGCCACGCAACCACAGCGTCGGGCCGCGAGAAAACCCTTCACGCTGTGCGTATTGGGCGATATGCTCCAATTCATGCGACGACGTCAACGTCAGTTGCTGGGGGATATCCCACTCGTGATCGCGAGCGGAGCGCTCGCCGGCCTGCTTGTTGTGGGCGCGATAGCATCCGGAGCCATTGCCGCAGAGCCCGCACCCATAGGGCCGCTCCTCCTTGATGAGGACTTCACCGGCGCCACAGCGGTCGCGGGATTCACCGGATACGGCACGGCCTGCCTCACAGGGGCCGAGTCGGTGCCGAGCACTCTGCCGGATCCAGCCCTGGGCGGATGCACAGAATCAAGCCACCCAGGAGTCGCCACCTGGCCCACGGTCGAGTTCCCCACGTCCCCTCCGTTGGGCGCCGCGCCCTACGGCTACCTGCGCCTCACAGACGCGCTCCCTGACCAAGTGGGAGCCGTCCTCTATGACACACCCATCCGCGCCACGGAGGGGGTGTCAATCTCGTTCGAACTGTGGCAATACGGCGGGTATTCAACGATCGGCGCGTTCCCGGACGTGACCGCAGACGGAATCTCGTTCTTCCTTGTTGACGCGGGAGAGGTGGGCACCCTGTCAGCGCCGGGAGCCTTTGGCGGCAGCCTTGGCTACGCGCAGAAGCGCCCGGACGGGAACCCGGTAAATGACATCCTGCCCGGAGTAGACGGCGGCTATCTGGGCTTTGGGTTCGACGCGCTAGGCAACTTCTTTGGCGACTGGGAAGACCGCGGCAACGGCTGCGACACCGTATCTCCCGCAGGCACAACGTTCCTGATCCCCGCCCCTGGCCCAACATGATCACCGTGCGCGGCCCCGGCCAGGGCACTGAGGGCTACTGCTTCCTTGACGCCACCTACACGGGCAGCGCGCCCAACTTCACGTCAACGCTCGCGGGTGACCTGCACGGCGACGCGGTTGGGCCCGTGGCAGTAGACCCCCTGGCCGCGGAGATCTACCTGGCACCTTCACGCCGCACGGTGACGATGGTTTTGCAACCGGAACCCGTGCACACCATCACCGTTTATGTCGATTACCGCGACGGAGCGGGCGAGCAAGAAGAGCTGTCGCTGGAAGTGCCACAGCCTGTGCCAGATGCTGTCAAGTTTGGGTTCGCGGCGTCCACCGGGGCGTTCACCGACGTTCACCTGGTGCGGACCATCCGCGCGCAGGCACTGTATGCGCTGCCTGCCATGGAGATGGTTAAGGAAGCGGCGCCGGAGATCGAGGGATTCCTCCAGGCAGGCGATTGGTTGGCGTACACGTTCCCCGTGACCAACACCGGTGGCATGGATATCGGCGACGTCACGATTGACGACCCCCTTGTTGGCGCGGTCTCGTGCCCGTCAACCGACCTGCCCGTGGGGGAGCAGATGGAGTGCACCGCGCGGTACCAACTCACAGCGGCCGACGCTGAACTAGGTACCGTTCATAACGTCGCCGTCGCGCGCGGTACGGGGCCCAGCGGAGACCCGGTGGACTCGCCAGAGGCCGTCGCGGACGCCGACCTCGCGGCGCTCGCGCCCACGGGCGTGGACGGGGCTCAGGTCGCGTTGCTCGCGGCGCTAGCCATGGCGCTCGCGGCTGGTGGTGTTGTGCTCACCCGCGCTGGCCGCGTGCGGCGAGGCTAGGTTCGGCCGTGAAATCTACAGTTGGTCGGATCTGAAATCTACAGTTGGTCGGTAGTTGTGCGCTCGCTTCAGATGTGAGATTCTCCCCAGCAACTTGCCAGTTGTAAGTGCGAGGTGGTTACACTTACAACTGCATCTCACCCTGATTGGAGTTCATTGTGAGTGACACATTGCCTGATCGCATCTTCCTCAACGAGACTGCTCGTCGAGAATCGTTGGCCGCGGCTACGTGGTTCGCACAACGGAACACTCGCCACGAGGTCGAGCTTTCATCGGATGCTGAACCGCGCATCTCAGGCGAGTTTGCTGAAACGATGTCGAGCCTCTTGCGGGCCATTGGTTCGGGCCGCACGGTCACCATCGGGGCGCTGCCCGACGAACTTACGACAACTGTCGCTGCCCAACAAATAGGCGTGAGCCGCCCAACGCTGATGAAATGGATTCGGGACGGGGAGCTTCCTGCGCACAAGGTCGGCTCGCACACTCGCGTGAAGACGTCAGACCTCATCGCGTTGCGGCTCGCGCGAGCGAACGCACAGCGGCAGGCTCTCGAGGAGTTGTTGGCGCTCGAGGATCGCCTCAACATCGACTAACACGTCGTAGCAACCCAGTAGCGTGAGGCCATGTTCACGCGGGTACTCCTCGACGCCAACGTGCTCGTCTCACGAACACTCAGGGATTGGGTGTTACTCCTTCAAGCGCGCGCGGGCGGCATGTTCGCAACCTGTTGGACGGAAGACATCCTGGCGGAGACTATCCATGCCGTCAGGCGTCGCAATCCCACATGGACGGCGGAGCCGTGACCGCCCTTGCCGACAATTTGCGACGATCCATGAGTGAACGCATCGACGAATTCGAGATGAAGCCATTGGCAGGTCTGAGCGATCGTGATGACCTCCACGTGCACGCAGCTGCGATCGGTGGGTCTGTCGACATGTTGCTCACCCTGGACACGGACTTCCTCTCCCTTCCAGACTCGATCACTGACGCGCTCCCATACGAGATCCTCACTCCCGATTCGTTCCTCGTGTTGGTTGATGACTCGGGTCCGGAGTATGTGCGGGAGGTAGTCGACACACAATGGGAGTATTGGCGGAAGAAGGATCCGTCGGTTGATCTGCCTCAACGCCTGCGCGAGGTGGGTTGCCCCATCTTTGCCGAGCGCGTCTACCGGCACCAACGCAACTGACCCAACCACAGCGTCGGGCCTGCGCGCTGAAACCTTTGCAACCATTACCCTGGAACCTGCCTGCCAATCGTGTTCGTTGGCATCGCGAGCAACCACAGAAGGGCCGGCGATGGAGCTCCAGGACTACATGCGGATCTTCCGCCAGCATTGGGTTGCGATCATCCTCGCGACCCTGCTTGGTGGGCTACTCGCATTTGGCTGGACCCTCACGCAGCCCAAGGTCTACACGGCCAACGGCTCGGCGATCATCACCACCGGCACGTCGGCGAGCATTGGCGACGCCCTGGTTGGCGACAACTACGCCAAATCGCGCGTGAAGTCTTACCTCGACATCGCTAAGTCACGGCAGGTTGCCCAGTATGCGGTTGACCAGCTCGGCATCGGCGTCCCGCCCGACGCTGTGATTGGCCGGGTGACCGTCTCTAACCCTCTCGATACGGCAGTTTTGCGAGTTGCGGCCTCGGGTTCCTCTCCAGAGGAGGCGCGGGCGCTCGTTGAGGCGTGGATCGACGGCATGATCAAGGTTGTCGAGGAACTCGAGAACCAGGGCGACTCTGCCACCGGCGGCGAGTCGATCGTGAGGCTCCAAACTCTTGACAGCGCCGTCCTGCCCTCCGCGCCGAGTTCGCCAAACGTCAAGCTGGCCGTGGCGCTCGGTCTGCTGCTTGGCTTTGCCATCGGTGTTGCCTATGCGCTGATTCGCGCCGCCGTTGACCGTCGCTTGCGTAGCGCAGAGCAGGTTGAGCGCGAGTTCGACATCGCCGTCTTGGGCACCATCCCCTATGACAGCGACATCGCCAAAAAGGGTGTGGCTTGGGCGGATCGCGACTTCCACACCTCTGAGGGCGTGCGCCAACTGCGCACCAACTTGCAGTTCATGGACGTTGATAACCCGCCGCGCATCATGGTGATCACCTCATCGCTGCCCGGTGACGGCAAGTCGACGGTATCCATCAAGCTCGCGGAGGCCATTGCAGAGTCCGGCCAAAAGGTGATCCTCGTCGATGCCGACCTTCGCCGCCCGTCAATCGCCGAATACCTGGGACTGATCCCCGGCGTCGGCCTTACTGACGTCTTGGTTGGCCGCGCGCAACTCGCCGACGTGATGCAGCACTGGGGCCCCACCGGCCGCCTTGCCGTGCTGGGAGCTGGCCCCGTTCCGCCCAACCCGTCCGAACTTCTGGGCTCCGCAACCATGCGCAACCTGCTGCAAAGCATGGACCCCTCCGCGATCATCCTCGTTGACACCCCACCGCTCGTGCCCGTCACCGACGCCGCAATCCTCACCGCGCGCACCGACGGCGCACTCATCGTTGTGCGCTCCGGAAAGACCACCATCGACCTTCTCGACAAGTCGCTGCAGAACCTCGAGCGCGTCAAGGGCCGCGCGCTTGGCGTCATCCTCGACGGCGTGAGCCGCAAGGGCGAGGGCCGCTACTACGGCCGCGAGTACCGCTACGACGAGTCACTGGGGCCGCGAAAGACGCAGAAGGACAAGGACGTCTGACCGGTGGCCTGGCGCAGCGGAATCGCGTTTCGCGTGGTGCTTGTCTCCACGCGCAACTCGACTTCCGCCGCCTTCGCTGAGAGGCTGCTGCGGCCCGCACTCGCGGACACGGGGATTGAGGCGTGGTCGCTTCGTGTGACTTCCGCGGGTCTTGAGGACGAGCAGGGTGCGAGCTTCAACACCGACGCCGAGTTCATGCTCCGCTCGCTTGGCGGCAACCCAGGGGGCTTCCGCTCTCGCGTGCTTGACCACGAAATCGTCGACGACGCGGACCTGATCCTGACGATGACGCGCGGGGAGCGCGATGCCGTCATCGCCGCCTACCCCCGGGCGCGCCGCCGCACCTTCACGCTCATTGAATACATCCGCTTGAACGACTTGGTTCAACCGATCGCGCCGCTGCGCGAACACCCCCTCATGCTGGCTAGCGCGCGGCCGCAGGTGGAGGTCACCGAGGACGACGACATCGTTGGCCCCACTGAACTCGGCCCGCAGGCGTACAACGAGATGGCGACGACCGTCGCGGATGCGGTCTACCAACTCGCCGAGGCATGGATTGCCATGGCTCCGTCGAGAGGTCCACACCGCGATCCCTTGGGTGCGGCGAGGCTTCTCGACGCAGGGGCCGACGCTGAAGTAGTCAGGCTTTCCGCCTTCGGTGTGGCGGTGGACGTGCAATGCACCGGAGACGGCGGTCGCGCTCTTAGCAGGGAACTCAATCAGGCGTGGTCGCGGTGCTTGCGGCTCGAGGAGGAACCCGCCCAGGTCGCCGTTGAAGCTCTAGTGCACGACGACGAGACCCTGTTGCGCGTAGCGAGGGCTCGCGGCGCCATTGGCGCGAACACCGTTGCGCACGTGATGCACGCGCTCGCGAGCGCCATCACGGTTCGCGCAATCGACGAGCGCGCAGGCGAGGTCATCATGTTGCACGCCGCGGGCGTGGCATTGCCCGACGGCCGCGTAGTCGCGTTCGTTGCGCCTTCCGGCACGGGCAAGACGACCCTCTCGCGCACCGTGGGCAAGATGTACGGCTACGTGAGCGATGAGACGGTGGTCATTTCGCTTGACGGTTCGGTGACTGCCTACCCCAAGCCGCTTTCCGTGATCACGGGGGCGAGGCCGCACAAAGAACAGTTTGGGCCCGACGCTGAGGGCCTGTTAGCCGCGCCGCTCGAGTTGAGGCTGGCGCGGGTTGTGCTTTTGAATCGCGAACCAGACCACCAAGGCGAGCCGGTGCTAGAGCCCGTGGACCTGTTGGAAGGGATTGCGGAACTGGCAGCCCAGGTCTCGTACCTGCCGCGCCTTGCTGAGCCCCTGCGTTCGCTCGCGCGCTCTATCGAGAGCACGGGTGGACTCCAGCGGGTCACGTACGCGGAGGCCGCAGAGCTCGCGGACCTGGTTCCTCTGCTTGCGGCGGGGGCAACATGATCGCGGACCACGACGTGGTGGTGACCACCGTTGACGATGCGCTGATCCGCAACGATCGCGTACTGGTCCTCGTGGGATCAGAGGTGATGCTGTTGTCGCTGGTTGGCTCAGAGGTGGTGCGAGTGTGCGCTGGTGGCCTCACCATTACTGAACTCGGCGTCCACCTGCTGGCAGTGTTTGGCGAGCCGCCGAACGGCGCCAGTGTCCACGACCAGACCCGCACCGTCGTTGGAAGTCTTCGCGAAGTGGGCGTTGTGCATGTGACAAGCGCCACTGAGTAACTCTGGCTAAAGCCCTTGGCGCGGAACAGAATCCAGCGTAAAATCGTTGTCTGACCGACGGCTGGCGGGCCGCACGATCACGCTGAGGAAATTGCATGTCACTCTTGACCAACGACGCCGTAGTGGCGACCACGAACCACGGCATCTCGCGCAGGCGCATCCTGCACGGTGTTGCTTGGGCGGCGCCGGCCGTAATTGTGGCGACAGCAGCTCCCGCCGCCGCAGCGTCGGCCACCACCCCGCTCGGCGCCTCACTGCCTTCCGGTACTGGCGCGAGCTTCACCGACGGTCAAGTGGCTTCCGCGTATCAGGCCTCGTACTGGAACGCGACCTCCGGTTCAAGCCTCAAAGTTGTGAACTCGCAGGTGTATATCCAAAACGCTGGCAACGGCGTGCCCGCCATGACAGGCATCACCGCGACCCTCGTGATTCCGTCGAACGCGACCGGCACGGTCTCGTGGGGCATGGGCAACGTCAGTGGCATTCCAAGCGGCACGCCGTGGACTCTCGCTTCTGCATCGCGTAGCGGTGGCTTCGTCACGCTCGTGCTGGTGTACACGGGTGCTCCGCTCGGCCCGTGGAGCGGCGTGTGGCTTGGCAACGTCTGGGTTGGCTCCGCAACTGACCCGCGGCCCGGCTCGTCGACCATGACTGTCAACGCCACCCACCAGGGCGGCGGCACAAGCATGGTCACCGCGGGAGCAGCGGTTAGTTAGTATTCCCTGCGGAGTCGTTCTGAGGGGGCGGGCCGCCGCCGTATCGATGAGGGATCGTTTCCCGCGTGCCTGTAGCCAACGGTCAGTGCCATAGGTGGTCGCACGCAGTCTTTCTACTGAGGAGTTTTTCGCATGCAGGCGTCCACCACCGGAATCAGCCGGAGACGAGTTCTCCATGGGGCAGCATGGTCAGCCCCAGCGGTGCTGTTGGCTACAGCAGCCCCGGCTGTCGCGGCGTCAGCGTCGCCCCAACTGGGCTTTTTGGTCTTCACAGCCAAGAAGGTGGAGCGCGCGACCGTCGCCATCAACGACCTCAACTGGGCGCAAAGGCCCATTCTCGTTGTCGATCCCGACATCGCCAACGCATCCCCTCCCGGCGGCCCCAGCGTCACCAACACCGTGTTGACCTTCTCGATCCCGAAGGCATGGCTGCCAAATGGCACCCTGGGCTGGCATGGTGCCTACCCGTGGCTTGCCGGGGGCGGCACCCCCGCCGACTTCGTCGTCACCGTGGCGGAAAGCGCCAACGCTTACACCTTTCTGTTGCAGACAGTGACGGTGCTTGGTGCGAACCACAGCCCCACCTTCTCGCCGGAGTACCGCGTTGAGGTGAGCCCCAGCGTTAACTTGGCGGGTCAGCAGGTTGTCTTGCGCGCGGCTGGGAACGCCAGCGGTACGGCGTGGGGCACCAACGTCAGTTCCACCATCGCCTAGGCGACTTCTGCGGGTTTACCCGACGACCATCGCGTAAGTCGCGTGCGCGGATGTATTCTCCCTGTTAGGGCAGGTCGTCGGGCGGAGGCGCATGTGACTGAGGAAGTCCTCGGGGGCCCTGAGCGCCGCACCGTTCTGCAGGGAGCGGCCTGGATGACGCCCGCCGTGCTCGTTGCTGTTGGGTTGCCTGCTGGCGTGGCCTCCGTTGTTGAACCTGGCGGCATCGCGCTCGCCGACACCGCGGCGAGCATGACCGACATGCAATTGGGTGTCACCGCGACGGTGGGGTACGTGGGCGACGGCCAGCCGCTGCCTGACCAACCGGTCGATCCCGTTGAAGTCCGCATCCTCGTCGCCTCGGATCGAGTAAGCGGGCCGGCAGAGATACTCACGGCACTGTGGACGGCAACGGCTCCGGTGTCCGATGGGACCACGACCACATATCTGTTCACGTGGATCGGCGGCGCGTTGTCCGCGGATAACCCCGCGACGCTTCCGCTGACGGTAAAGATCCACAAGAGCGCGTCGATAGACCCACTCTCGGTGACTGTTCAAGCCACCGGCATGTCGAATGGGAGCTCGGTCCCACCGGCGAACTGGTCAGCACTTGCCACCATCGTTGCTGACCTCGTGCTCAACACAAATCCGGCAATCCGTTACCAGCAGGACACCGTGGAGGCGGAGGAGGAGGACTACGAACCCGAGCCCATCTACGCCTTTGACGGGTCTACGCGATGGGCCGGACCGTACTGGCCCGAGGGCGCTACCGCAACTCTCATACGAGTGACAGCGCGCGTCCCGGTCGAGAACAGCACGGGCGTGCTGATCGAGCAGTTCGTGGGGTCCGGTTGGGAAAAGACGACGCCGGCGCCCGTGTTGGTCGCTGGCGCGTACCAAATTGTCTATGAGTTCGACCAGCCACTCACCTCGACTTTGCAGAACACGTCAACGCTCCAGTTTGCCTTGGGACTGATAGGGGTCCCCGTCATCGATGTTGCCGTGCTGCAAACCGAGGGATTGTCGGCGGGAGTCGCATCGAAGGATCTGCAAACTGGCCCCAAGAGCCTGCTCGAGCACGCGTGGACGGGTATGCAGTACCTGGAGCGTCACGCCGATCCGCCAGGCGACTAGGGACTTCGTCACCTCAGTGGCCTTCGCGCCGTGCCGCCAGCCACGCGTATCGTCGGCCCATTTGTGAAACGCGCCGAAAACTTTCGAAAACTTTCGCTCGGTACCTATAGTTTTAGGTAAAAGGGGAAATTTCCACCGAGAGAAGGCCGCGTTGCCCACCACACCCAGGTTCGATGGAGTGAGTCGCAGGAGAGTGCTGGTTGGTGCGGCCTGGACCGCCCCTGTTGTGCTCGTTGCCACCTCCGCGCCTGCTGCGGCCGCCTCTCCTCCCGTAGCCGGGCTCATCGCCCTTACTGGCGTTGGTGCGAACCTCATCGACGGCTTCGTGAATGTGGATGCTCAGGTCGCATACGTGGGCGACGGCGAGCCGTCACCCAACTACCCCGTGACCGCCGTGACGGCGTCGGTGGTAATCCCTACAGCCCGGCTCTCGGGCACCCCAGCGCCAACGATCTCGGGGACCTCGTGGAGTTATACCGGCTCGTCGGTTGAGGGGTCGAACACGGTTCTCAACTTCTCCTATTCCGCAACGCTCACCGCCGCCACCTCGCCAACGCCGCAACTCGCGTTCCGTGTTGCCCGCACCGGTGACTACACCAACTTCGACGTCACCGTTCGGGCCAACGGCACCTCAAATCTCTTGCCGGTGCCGCAGGTGCAACAGACGGTGACCACGGCCGTCGGCGCGGTCCTGATTTTCAACCACACTCCTCCGATCCAGGCTCAGACGGGCTTCCAGGGACCAACGCCGGCCTACGTGTTCTACGGCACCGCTCAGTGGGCCGGCCCGTACTTCCCCGTTGGTCTTCCCGTGAACAACATTCGCGCGATTGCGCGGGTGCTCGAGGCGAACTCAACCGGTGACCTAATTCTGGGCAGCGTCGCGCCTGAATGGACGCTCGTGCGGGGGCCCGAAATTGTCAATGGCTATTGGCGTGTCGAGTACTCCTACAGTGGCACTCTCCAACAGTCGAATCCCAACTCGCCGCAACTGCAGATCGGACTCGCGTCAACGTCGCAGCCGCCCACTCTCAACGTCGCGGAGATCAGACTCGAGGGCACGACGTCCGCGGGCAGCACCGTGTTCGCGCAGTTCAACGGACCCACGGTCGTCACGAACGACGATCCGCCGGTCCCTTAGCCCCCGAGTGAATCGCGCCACACCTTCGGCACAATTGGGACTTTCCGGCTCCATACTTGTCCCAATCCGTCTGGCGGCGGCGCGATTACTGAGGGTTCCTATGGCCGAGGCTTCGGTGCTAAGTAGGCGGCGGGTACTGATCGGCGCTGCCTGGGCAACACCCGTCGTGCTGGTGGCTACCGCCGTAGCCGCAGCCGCAGCGTCGGGACTGCCGGGCACTTTGGCGCTGTATCAACCGTCAACCGTACTTTCGGCCACCACTATGTATGCGCGAATGTCGATCGCGTTCGCCGGTGACGGTGGGCCGTCACCCGACCTTCCCGTGACGACGGTGAAAGCGCGCATCTCCGTGCCAACGAACCGCGTTACCGCGAACGTGGCACCTGCGGTCACCGGTGCTGGGTGGAGCTACTTTGGGCGTACGTCTGCAAGTGGAACCACGGTGTTCACCTTCAATTGGGTGGGTTCCGACCTCAGCCACGTCAACACGTCGACCACTGAACTCGTTGCGGCGATTCCAAAGCCAACCTCGATGAACACCCTCAACGTGACCTACACGGCTCACGGTTTCTCGAACGCTGTGGCGGTGCCGACCATGACGCAAACGGCCGCTGCTGTGAACTCGGCAGTGATCGCGTTCGCGGCAGGTGTGGCGAACAGGGTCGTCTACCAAACCAGCTTCACGCCGGTTGGCGGCGGCGCGTCGTTCCCGGCCTATCGCATGCGCGCGCACATCCGCTGGGGCAACTACACGGCAAATGTCAACCGCCCGGCGAGCGAGCCGATCACCAACGGCCTCGTGGAGGTAGCGATTCCAGCGGCCTACACGACCGGAGCCCGCTACGACCGTACGGCGACGTCCGTGGGAGCGGGGTGGACCTTGTTGAGTGGGCCCACGCTGTCCGGTGGCGTGTGGAGGCTGACCTACGCGTACTCGGGGTCGCTCACGGCCGCTTCGCGGAACGCCACGAGCCTTGACTTCATGATGCGCGCCGTTGCGCCCAAGGCGCTCAACGTGGTGACCCTCACTGCGACCGGCCTCAGTGCGGGAGTGGCGACCACGTCAACGCACGTTGGGCCATCCGCGTAGCGGGCCTTCTGCTCGTATCGTTGTGAGCAACTGCACACGAGGACGTATTCCCTCGTATCTGCTTGCCTATGGTTTCGAAATAGTGCGTGCCGAGCTGTTCGGGGAGCAGGATGAAATTGAAACTCTTCCGGAGGCGGTAACGCGCCGATACTCTTTGCATGGCGTCTCTGGCGGAGCGCCAAACAAGACTGAGGAACTGAGATGACGGTAGACGTCGCGCACCCCCGTGCGCTTGACGCCGAAGGCCCTGAGGGGGGCGCCAAATCGGCAGTTGGAACGCTTTCCCGGCGACGGGTGGTTCAGGGAGCGCTATGGGCGACCCCTGTAGTGCTCGTTGCGACGGCTTTGCCGGCGACAGCAGCATCTGTTGTTGCGCGCCCTCTGGGTGGACTGGCTCTCGCGAGCACATCCGCTAACCAGAACTCGTCCCAGCTAACCGTCACTGCCCACGTCGCGTACACGGGCATTGGAGGGGCCAACCCGGCCCACCCCGTCACCGCGGTTCAGGTGAAGATCTCAGTTCCACTCAGCCGTGTGGTCACTGGCAACGGAACCACCGCGAGTGCGGGTTGGACCTTTGCCAACCGCACCGACACTGGCGGCAATGCGGTCTTCACCTACACGTGGAATGCCGCGCTGAGCAGCACAGCCAACCTCACTGCTCCGCTGATCGCAGTGCTACCGAAGAGCACCACGCGCACGGCATTCAACATCACGGTTCAAGCTCACGGCGTTTCGAACTTGGTCAACGTGACCAGCTCCACGCAGAGCGTTGCTGTTGGTGCATATTCGGTGCTCACGTTGCCCAGCGGCCTCACGGCCACCCGTGACGCGCTAGGGACAAACCCGCGCTACATGCGGTTTGTAGCACCCGTGCTCAATAGCTCCGCTACCAACTCTGCAGCTGTGGTTGGCCTTGTCGCTCGCATTACGGTTCCCAGCAACGCGGTAGCCGCCGGCACTCCCAGCGCGACTGCTGGCACCTGGACCTACGCAGGCAGCACAACCAGCGGTTCCAACACGATCGTGACGTTCAACTACACGCCGGGAACCCTCAACGTCTCGGGTACCGCGACTCCGGCGTCGTTCCGCATTCCCATGGTTGGCTTCCTCTTCGCGGTCCCCACCGTGACCATCGCCTTTGAAGGTAAGTCGCCAACAGTGGCTGGCGCAGTTACCACTGTGAGCGCATCGGATTCGCTAGCGATTTAGGCCCGCTTTGGCGGTCGCATGGGTGCGCGCGGGGGCGCGTAGTGGTCCGTGCATCGCATCACACAAAGTGCATGGTGAGGCTACCGCCTGTTAGATTCCACGCGGCAGTTCATCAACGCAGGGGGAGTTTTGCTCAGACATCGACTTGGTGCCGCGGGCGCCATTGCCGCTGGCGCCATTGCTGCGATGCTCGCGGTTGCGCTGGCCACCCCGGTGGCAGCTGATGACGCTCCGGTAATGACGGCAACCGGCGTTGTGGTCAAACTGGCCGACGTCCCCTTTGCTGAGTCCGCATTCGTCATCTCCGGCAATACCCCGGTTCCCGTCAAGGCCCACTCCGTTGCGGGCCTGGAGACAGGGGACACCGTCACGGTCGAGCTCGCGATCCCGGCGGCAACGGTTGAGGATCTTGAGCTCGAAGCCGATGTTGCCGCTGAGTCCGCGCTGGGTGCAGAGGTCCTTGAGCAGGTTGAAGCTCCGCTCGCCGTGACGAGCCTTGACGAGGTCCAGACCGCGGCGGGAATGCCGTTGTCAGACGTCCACCAGGTGGACATCGCAATCAACGTTGGCGACAACGACGGGGTTGATCAGCCAACGGAACAGCAGATCCGGACCGCGATCGCAGAGGTCAGCGACTTCTACAACGCCAACACCGATGGGGCGCTGCCACAGATTCAGGTTCGCAGCGTGACTGAATACGAGAGTCAGCTGCCCTGCGGGAGCCAGTACAGCAGCGACGAATGGGCGGCCGAGGCCGCAGAGTTCGTTGGCCGCGACCTTGAGGACTACTTCACCTACTCCGAGTTTGGCCCTTCACACCTTGTTGTCATCGGGGAGTGCCGCTTTGACCAGAAGGCCGCTATTGGGACCATCGGCGAGTGGATAGATTCTGGCGGCTTTGTGCTCACGCAGTCCGACTTCTTTGACTTCGCAGGCGCGATCGAGACGTTCTCTGGACTCCTTGCCCACGAGTTCGGTCACAACTTTGGCCTCAGCCACGCGAACGCCACCAAGGTGAAGGGCTGCTCGATTGCGTCGGTGCCGCTGTACCGCGATATCACCTCCTGCGGAATCGAGGAGTATGCGGACACGTGGAGCGTCATGGGCTACGCCGTGCCCATCTCGTGGACGCCGCTACTCGACATAGCTCGCCTTGATCAACTTGGCCTGACCGCTGAGGGCGCCCTCACGAGCCAGAGCGGCGACACGTACCGCACCTACACACTCAACGCGCTCGGCGCGGCGAACGGCCTCAAGGGCGTCAAGTTGACCGTCCCATCGGGTACGTATTACATCGAGTATCGCGACGGCACTGGCGAGCCACATGCTGCGTACCTGTTCGACCGCGGGTGCGACGGCGAGTGGGAGCCGTCGCCCACTTGCGCGACCACTGCGGGGATCAACCCCCAGGGCCCAGGTGTGCGCGTGCTGCGAACCCAGCCGGAGGCGGAGACCGTGGTCTCTGCGGTTCGTACCAGGGACGATGTTCCAGGTTTTGCGGAACTTGGGCTCGACGCAGGTGACAAGTGGACCAGCTCCACCGGGGACGCCGCGCTGACCATCGTTGCCACCGCCGATGGCACGGCGACCATTCAAGTTTCAACAGGGAACCCACCAAAGGCTCTCGTTGGTGCGCTGCGGCTGTCGCGCCCGCCGATCGTAGGCTCTCCGGTTACCGTTCTGGTCGCCAGCACTACACCGGCCGACGCTCACAAAAAGTACCGGTGGTTGCGCAACGGCTCGGCCATCCCGGGAGCCACGTCTTCGACCTACACCCCGACTGTCGCCGACGCCGGCACCCGCCTCACGGCCCAAGTCACTGCGTCGAGTGACACCGCGCCAGCTGGCTCCGCAACATTCACTGCGTCGGTCACGCCGGTACAACCCTTCCTCGTAGGAATCGTCCGAGTGGGCGAACCGAAGGCCGCAATGATCGGCACCTGGCCAGCGGGCTTTGTGCAGAAGTACCAATGGTTGCGCGGCGGAGTCGCCATCGCTGGCGCCACCGCAGCGACCTACACGCCAACGTCGCTAGACAACGGCAAGGGCCTGTCCCTAAGGGTTACCGGCACTCACGCGACTCTGGGTACCGCGGTCGTGACATCTCCGCAGGTCACGGTCATCGCGGGCACCCTCATTGCGCCAAAACCTGTCATCACAGGCACCGCTCGCGTGGGCGGCAAGCTGACTGCCAAGGCGGGGACGTGGACGTCAGGCACCAAGCTGACGTACCGCTGGTACGCCAACGGCGTGGCGATCAGCAACGCCAAGTACTCGACCCTGACGCTGTCTTCCGGCCTCTACGGCAAGCGAATCACCGTCAAAGTGACCGGCACCAAATCTGGGTACACCACGGTCACCGCCACGAGTTCCAGCACAGCGAAGGTGGTTCGCTAGCGCGACCAACGTGGCCGCGTCCTTACTCGGTGTGTGTTTGGCATGTTCCGTTCCGGCGCGATACGGTCAAAGCCTGACAAGTCGGAGACCTGGAGGGGCCATGGCCGAGCAGACCCGCGGACTTTCGCGTAGACGAGTCCTAGCTGGCGCGGCGTGGGCGGCGCCGGTCATTGTGATCGCGACGTCGGTGCCCGCGAGGGCCGCGTCCGAGCCGGATGTAGTCGCTCCACCCGGAACTTTGCTGTTCAACAACGTGACGGTCAGCAACGGCACCAACGGAACGGTCAATGCCAATTTGGGTATCCAGTTGGCCTGGACCGCCGGCTATCCAGAGGGGGTGACCGCGACAGTCTTCTATCAGACGGTGGCCGTAGGACCGGAGCCGCTCACAAACTCCTACCCCAGCAGCATTGGCAGCCAGCCGATCGGCAATGCACAGTCTGTGTCGGCCGATCTGGACCTCACCGGCGTTCCGGTTGGCACCTACACCGTGACAACCACCGCATGGGCGACGGCCGTTGACGGCGACGGACAGACGTATCGCGCTGATGCAACGCCGGACGTCCAGCAGTTCACCGTCACGTCCTGAGCTCACAAACCCCGCTCGAACTCCTCCATGAAGGCGTTCAGTTGACCGGATTCAACGAGGAATCCGTCGTGCCCAACGGGGGAGTGAACAACCTTCACGCCGTTTGAACCGCTGAGTGCGGCGTCGAGCCGCTGTGAGTTTTTGAGCGGGTAGAGCCGATCACTGTCGACCGCAACAACGAGCGCAGGATTCGTGTACCGAGCGAGCGCCGTCTCTGCGCCACCGCGGTCACGCCCAACGTCATGCGATTGAATCGCCTGAGCGAGCCTTACGTACGTGTTGGCGTCGAAGCGTCGAGCCAACTTACGGGCGTGATGCGCAAGGTACGACTGCACGGTGAAGAGGCCACCCTTGCCCAACGGATCGCCATCGCCTTGGTAGTTGCGGCCAAACCGCTCGCCAAGCTCGCTCTCTGACCGGTACGTAGTGTGCGCGATCATGCGCGCGATTCCCATGCCAACGTGCGGGCCGTCGCCATCTGCGGCGTCGTAGTAGTCGCCGCCACGGAACTTGGGGTCCGCAGCGATCGCCGCGAGTTGCGTCGTTGACCACGCAATCTGATCGGCCGTCACTGCCGCGGTGGAGCCCACGGGGGCGATCGCGCCAACACGGTCCGGAACCGTCACGGCCCATTCGATTGCACGCATGCCGCCCATCGACGGGCCGGCCATGAGGCGCCACTTCTCGATTCCCAGGTAGTCGGCGAGCGCGATTTCCGCCGTGACCATGTCGCGCATCGTCACGTACGGGAAGCGCGATCCCCACGGCAGGCCATCGTCGGGATGCGCGCTCGACGGGCCGGTGGTTCCTTGGCAGCCGCCCACGACGTTCGCGCTCACGATGTAGTGGCGGGCTGGGTCGATGGGCCGGCCAGGGCCAACCATCGCGTTCCACCAACCGCCGGTGTGATGGCCGGGCTCCGCGGGACCCCACACGTGGCTGTCGCCGGTGAGTGCGTGTGCCACGTAGATCGCGTTGTCCTTGGCGGCGTTGAGTTCGCCCCACGTTTCGTAGGCGATGGTGACGCCGGGCAGAACACCCATGGGGTCCGCCTCGAGCGTGAGGTCGCCGAGTTCAAAGAACCGTCGCCTGCCAGGGTGGTCGCCCACGCGCCATGCCGCAGAAGCGGGGATGGGCGCGCCGTCGCCGGGGCCCTGATCCGCAGCCCAGGCGTCCGTCTCGATGCCGTCGTCATCCACACCGCAACCCTAGGGCACCGGTGCCGTGTGAGAGGGCCGTCACCAGCGTCGGGCCGGCGCAACCTGCCACCGCCGCCACTCCTGACCGGAACCTGGACGTTTGAGGCGACTGTGCACGGTCAAAGTGGCCAAATCCGGTCAGGAGTGGCGCGGCACAGCACCGCGCGGCACGTCACCGCACGGCACCCCACGGCCCGACGCTTCCCCACCCCTGCGCTCAAGGTCGCCGCCGAATGTGCCGAGTTACGTATGAGGACGCGTGGCCTTCGCCACACCGCCTCGCGCGAGCGGACAAACCAGACGTACCATCGAAAGTCCAGGAGAAACATGCCCGTCGATAGCCACAGAACCACTCGCGGCCGCCTTGCGGCGGTGCTCGCTGGTGCCCTCGTGGCCTCGGGAATCGCGGTGGTGGGCGCTGGGGGGGCGAGCGCGGAAGACTATCCAGGGCAAGGCGACATCGCGGCGGCGCGGGCCGCAGCCAACTCCCAAGCAGCAACCGTTGCGGACCTCGATGCCGCGTTCGCGGGGCTTGAGGACGCGCTTCACGACGCGGAGGCCGCACAGCTGCTCGCCGCAGATCGGTACGCGCAGGCGCAGGGCGACCTCGAGTCTGCCAAGGCCAACCTTGCCACGGCCAACGAACGTGCAGCAGATGCAGAAGCCGCACTCAAGGACGCACAGGCCGAGCTTGCCGCCGTGGCCCAGGCGGCGTACCGAGACGGCGCCTCGATGGGTGAGCTGGGAGCAGTGGTCACCGCGGACGGGTTCGAAGACGCCGTTGCGTCATCTGAACTGTTGGCGCGGGCGTCCGACGAGACTGCCACCGTTGTACAGCGCGTTGAGGCGGCGCAACTTGTAGCGGACACCATGCGCAAAGCCGCGGACGACGCGGCGGCTGAGGCAGTCGCGGCCGAGGCCGCAGCTGGCGACGCGTACGACGACGCGACCGCCGCCGCGACCGCCGCCGAGCAAGCCGTCAAGGACGCCAACACGATCAGGGCAGAGGCCGCTCAGCGTCTCGCTGACATGCGCGGCACAACGTTGGCGCTTGAGCAGGCCAGGCAGTCCGGTCTGGCCGCGCAGCGTGACAAGGCACGGCACGAGGCCGCGAAGGCTGCACAAGACAAAGCGGAGCAGGAGCAAGGTGGCTCCGGCAACGGCGGCGGTTCTAGCGGCGGTGGCTCCGGCAACGGCGGCGGGTCGGAGAACCCCAAGCCCAAGCCGGAAGAAACCACCAACCCCAAGCCTGAGGAAACCACCAACCCCAAGCCGGAAGAAACCACCAACCCCAAGCCTGAGGAAACGCAGCAGCCCAAGCCGCCAGCGGCGTCGGGCGGGTGGAAGTCAAGTGCCGCCCAAGGCGAGAAGGCCGTCGCAAAGGCGCTCACGCTCATGGGGTTGCCGTACAAGCTTGGCGGGGCGGGCCCAAGCGCGTATGACTGCTCTGGGCTCACGATGACCTCGTGGAAGGCCGCCGGCATCTCCATTCAGCGCAGTTCGCAGATGCAGTACAACTCCACCAAGCACGTGGCGTTCAGCCAGCTCCGCAAGGGCGACCTGATCTTTTACGGCACGGACCGTAACCCCAGCAAGATCTACCACGTGGCGATCTACATTGGCGGCGGCATGGTTGCAGAAGCCACTAAGCCGGGATCGGTGAGTGTTGTTAGGGCTTACGACGCTTCATGGCGCATTGACGACCTCATCGCCGTGGCCGGGCGGCCGTAACAATTTCGTTTCGGAGCACGCGAACGCTCGCCCGGACCGGCGCGCGCTCGCTACTGTGGCGAAACGGCGACGAGACCGTCTAGGGGTTGGGGGCAATCGTGACGGCTAGGCATTCGATCATCATGGGGGCGGCGATCACCGCCCTCGTACTTGCAGGGTGCACGGATAGCGTGGAGCCGCCGAGCGGCTCGCCATCACCGTCAGCCAGCCCAAGCAGTCCTTCCGCTGAGCCGTCGCCATCGGCCCCGCTTGAGCTCTCGCTCGCGAACATCACCGTTGCGAACCCGGGCAACCTCGAGTGGAGTGGCAGTTATCGCTTCGAATCCGACAACGACGCCGTGACTTTGCTCGAGGAGGGTGACAATCCGGCCTACGTTCCGGACGATGACTACCCGGGCTCCGGTGGGGTGGACCTCCAAGACCACTGGATTCTGACCTACGAAGGCACGGCAGCGCCGTGGTTTGACGATCTTGGAGAAGTGACCTTCAGCTCGGCGAGTGCCACGGGGATCGGTCAAGACGGCGTGGCCATGGACGCGTACCTCATTGGCGATGGGCTCTATACCTACACCGCAGCCGACGGCACCGAGCAGGCGTGGCTGCTGACCGCGGTCAACACCGATCAGCACTCCGCAGAGCAGCGGTGGTCAATCTGCCGCTTCCACGTGGCCGCAGACGTGACAGTAGACGGCGTGCTGTGCAGCCAGGCGGAATCCGGGCCTGCTGGTGACACCTGGCTCTTCACCGATTTCCAGTGGAGCCTTGACGGGGATCAACTGGTAGAGAGCCAACGCGAATCATGGAATGAGAATGACGCGGATTGGGCCTCCCATGAAGTTGCCTACGCCGTGGAGCCTGGCAAGGGCGTGCTCGCGCGCACATGGCCCACCGAAGAGCCGTCCGGCGACGTCATCGCCACGTGGAGCGGCACCGATCAAGGCGAACGCATTCCAACCGTGGACGAGGCGCTCGTCGCCAGGGGCTGCACCGACGATGGCGACGGCGGCTACATCTGCCCGGACCTCTAGGACCGGTCCAACTGCTGAGTTAGTGCCCGGGCGGCGGAACCAGCGGGTTCATGTGCTCGAACGGCGTGCCCTTGGCGCGGGCAAAGGACTCCATGATCTCCGCCTCCGCCTCGTCGCGGGACACCCAGTGCGCACCCTCAACGGACTTGCCGGGCTCAAGATCCTTGTAGACCTCAAAGAAGTGCTGCACCTCAAGGCGGTGGAAGTCGCTCACGTCGTTGAGCTCCTGGCGCCACGTCTGACGGTGGTCGCCAACGGGAACGCACAGCACCTTGTCATCGCCGCCGGCCTCGTCGCGCATACGGAACATGCCGAGCGCGCGGCACCGGATCTGGCAACCGGGGAACGTGGGCTCCTCGAGAAGTACGAGCGCGTCTAGGGGGTCGCCATCTTGGCCAAGCGTGCCGTCGATGAAGCCATAGTCATCGGGGTAGCGAGTCGAGGTGAAGAGCATGCGGTCAAGGCGGATTCGGCCTGTGACGTGGTCAACCTCATACTTGTTTCGGCTGCCCTTGGGGATCTCGATAGTGACGTCGAATTCCATGAAATGTCCTTGGGGATTGGGTCTTGGGTCTGGGTACTAGTGTGGCGCATGAATGGAGGAACCGCGTGCGGGGCAAAGTGTGGGCAGCGGTGCTGGTACCGACGCTTGCCGTCGCGGCCATCGGCGGCTATGCCTGGGCCGACGCCAACGACCTCACCCCCGGCATCCTCACCAATTCGCCGCTGCCCAGCCCACAACCCCCGTTACTGACGGCCTCGCCGCTCGCTGTTGCGTCGCCGTCGGCCGGACCTGTTGGTCCCGTCCTCGAATCGGCACCCCTTCCCTGGCCCGACGCTGTGCAGGCTCTTGCGCAGGCGTTACGTGACGACAAACGGACCGGGGATTCGACGAATGTGCTTGTCGTTGATTACACGACGGGCACGGTGCTCGCGTCGCTTGACGGCGGTGACGCGCAGGTTCCTGCGTCTTCAACCAAGTTGCTGACGGCGGTCGCGGCGCTCGAGGCGCTGGGTCCGGACTACACGTTCGATACGGCGGTGCGGTGGGACCAGGCGGCGGCGCGGCTGACGCTCGTCGCTGGTGGGGACCTGATGCTGGCGTCTGGACACGGGCATGGTGGCACCACCCTTGACGCCGAGGGCGAGGTCGAGGCAAACGGTTGGGCGGGAATCGCGGATCTTGGCGACCAGATCGCTTCCACAGTGCCCGTTGGTGCCGTGACCGTTGCCGTCGATACCAGCGACTTTCCTGGGCCGTCATACCCCGCCGCGTGGCCTTCCTACCCACTCACGATGGGCTACGCGGGGCGCGTCGAGGGCATCGCGATCAACATCGGAAAAAAGGACGGCGTGCCCGCGAGCGAGTACGGTGCGCGCGACAAGGAGCCCGCACTCCGCGCCCTGGAGGCACTCGCCGCCGACCTCCGCGACCGCGGCTATGACGTGACGGTCGCTGGGAAGGCGAGTGGAGCGTCGGGCAGTGAGGAAGTTGCGAGGGTCGCCTCCGCGCCGCTTAGCGCGGTCGTGACCGAATTCTTGCGGTACTCGGACAACACGGTTGCTGAGCAGACCGCTCGCGTGCTCGGCCTTGAAGTTGGTGGGGCTGCGACGCCCGCGGGTGCGGCATCTGCGACTGCGGAGACGCTCGGGTCGCTCGGGGTGCCCGTTGACGGCCTGCAGCTCTATGACGGCGCCGGATTCTCCGATAAGAACCGCGTGGCGCCGGCGACACTCGTTGGTTCGCTGACCGCGGCGCGGACGGCACCTCATCTCTCCCAACTGTTGACCTATCTTCCGCTCAGCGGGCTCGAGGGCACCGTGAACAAACGGTTCCGCGGAACCCCCGCTGCGGGATTCTTACGCGCAAAGACCGGATCGCTGACCGGAGTCACGGCGCTCGCGGGTGTTGTCACCACGGCGGATGGGCGGCAACTCGCATTCGCCACCCTGCTCGATGGCATGCCATACGGGCAGGCGCGACCCATCGCCGCGATCGATGAGTTCGTTAATGCGTTGGCGCAATGTGGATGTGCGGGATGATGGCAGCGTGCATGATGACGGCGGTGTCCCTCGAGACAGTGCGGACGCGCAGGGGGAACCCGTGAGCGGCCCGCATCCTTCCGTCGCCGCAACGCGCGTTGCCGTTCGCGAAATGCTGGATGGTTTGGAGTTGGGAACGCGAGTGTGGGTCGCGTGCTCCGGTGGCCCAGACTCCTTGGCGCTTGCCGCGGCGACCGCGTACGTGTCGCGCAAGGAAGGGTTTTTCTCCGGCGCGGTGATCGTTGACCACGGGCTGCAGGCGGAATCCGGCGCGATCGCGGAGCATGCAGCTGACCAGGCGAAGCGCGCGGGCATTCACAACGTGCACATCGAGAAGGTTGTGGTTGGGCGCGAGGGCGGGCTTGAGGCGGCGGCGCGTAACGCGCGCTACGCGGCTATCGAGCAGCGCGTGTCCAACGAAGGCGGCATCAATCCGCAGATCCTCACCGGCCACACCATGGACGATCAAGCGGAGACCGTGCTGTTGGCGCTTGCTCGCGGGTCAGGGGCGCGGGCGCTTTCCGGCATTCCGGTGCGGCGTGGGCGGATCATCCGGCCGTTCTTGTCGTTGCGGCGGCAAGACACGGTCAAGGCGTGCGAGATGCAGGGACTTGATCCATGGCTGGACCCCACGAATGACCTGGTAGATGGGCCGCGACGGTCCGCGTTGCGGGTGCGTGTGATGCCTTCTCTTGTGGATGTTCTAGGCGAGGGCGTGATCTCTGGTCTTGCGCGGTCAGCTGCGTTGCTGCAGTCCGACGCCGACGAGCTTGAGCGCCAGGCGCGCTCCGCGATGATCCTTTCTGAATCCGCCGTGCGCGGCGAAGAGTGGCGCTGCGACATGCTGTCGTCACTGCCGGACGCGATCCGTTCGCGAATGCTCAAGATGCTCGCAGAGAACAAGGGCGCTGGGCCGCTCACCGCCTATCACGTCGCTGCTCTCGATGCCCTTGTGACATCGTTCCGCGGTCAGGGTCCGGTATCGCTTCCCGGCGGCTACGAGGCTCGCCGCGAATATGGCAGGCTTGTCATTGCACCCGCCGACCTGTCCGGCGACTAGTCACTGACACCTGAAATTGCATTAGTTACTTGCACCGCCCCGGAGGTTGCGTGGACGCCCAGTTCGACATGGATGACTTTGTCAGGATCGTCGTGTCCGAGAACGCAATTCGCCGCCGTCTAGACGAGATGGCTGCGGAGATCCGCGCCGACTACGAAGGCAAAGACTTGCTGCTCGTTGGGGTGCTCAAAGGCGCGGTGATGGTGATGGCGGACATGGCCCGCCGCATGCCCCCGCACGTGCAGATGGACTGGATGGCGGTGTCTTCGTACGGCTCCGGCACCAAGTCTTCTGGGGTGGTGCGCATCCTCAAGGACCTTGATGCGGACTTGACCGGCCGCAATGTGCTGATTGTCGAGGACATCATCGACTCCGGTGTGACCTTGTCTTGGCTGCTGGGCAACCTGCGTTCCCGTGGTGCCGAGACCGTCGAGGTGGCCACGATGCTGCGCAAGCCGGATGCCGCCGTTGTCGATGTTGCGGTGAAGTACGTGGGCTTCGACATCCCGCCGGCGTTCGTCGTTGGTTACGGCCTCGATTACGCAGAGAAGTACCGCACGCTGCCGTTCGTCGCCGAGCTGAACCCCAAGGTCTACGGGGGCTGAGCCGGCTGGCTGACCCCAGCGTCGGCCGTGGGCACCCAGCGTCGGCCCGGGGCACCCAGCGTCGGCCACCCAGCCGTGCCCGTCCGCCCTGCGCACCCCGCGGACACTCTCCAACACCGCTTCGGCGTGTCGCCCGGCGTGTCGGGCCGGCGAACATGTACCAACCGGCGCGTCGCGCGTGTCGGTGTTGGAGAGTGTTCGGCGTTTGCCGACAGCGGGCGGTGTGCGGGTGGGAGACAGGCGCGCTCATGGAACGGCCCGACGCCCCGGCCGGGTTTTCCACAGGCGGCGAGCGGGCGACCCGCAAGTGGGCCACGGTATGCGGATGGATCCGGTGCAGGCGCTGATGCAAGCCGGTGGCGCCGCGAGGTGGACCGCACTCATTGCCGCGGGGGTGAGTCGCCGCGCGCTCGCCGGCGCTGTCGCGAGCGGGCGCGTGGTGAGGCGGCTTCTCGGCACTTACGCGCTGCCGGAAGCACCGGAAGCAGTCTGGCTCGCGGCGGCCTTTCACGCGCAACTTACGTGTGTATCGCTGTGCGCCGCGAAGGGGTTGCCGCTCGTGAGGCGCCCTTCGACGGTCCACCTGCTGGTCCCCGCAGAGCGCGGGCTCAGCCCGTTCGACACGCGCCCCACACGTCGCGTGACTTTGCACCGGTCGAACTCGGCGCTTGCCGCCGCCGATGCGAACCCGGTTGCTGCGGCGATCGACCTCGCGTCGCAGTGCGTCGATCGATACGGGCAAATAGCGCTCGTCGACGCGGCACTCAGGAGCCGGGCCATGCGTCCAGGAGAGATTCGTCTGTTTAGCCAAGCCGATCCCGAGCGACGTCAATGGCTCATCGATCACAGTGACGAGGAGGCGCAGTCGCTGATGGAGACGTTTGCTCGCGTCACGTTAACCGAGGCGGGCTTCTCGGTGCGGCCCCAGGTCGTGGTGGGGCCGCGTGGGCATCGGGATCTGCTGGTGGAGGGTGTTGTTGTGGTTGAGCTTGATGGTTGGGAGACCCATGGCAAGAAGGACCGGTTCATCGATGACCGTCGGCTTGATCGGCTGACGATTCACGCAGGCAAGGTTCCGCTGCGCTACACCTATGACGATCTGTTCGGGCCGGCTCCCGCTGACATCGTGGCGGACGTCGAGGCGGCGCTCCGCTTGTGGCGCGCGAGCGCGTGACGCACGGGACGAACCTAGCTACAGCGTCGGGCCGTCACTCCGCTTAATCGCCAACCAGTTCGCGCTGCCAGTTCCCCGGCCAGTTCGCGCTGCCAGTTCCCCGGCCAGTTCGCGCTGCCAGTTCCCCGGCCAGTTCGCCCTGCCAGTTCCCCGGCCAGTTCGCCCTGCCAGCGAACACTCTCCAACACCGACACGCGCGACACGCGGGTTGGTACGTGTACGCGAGCCCGACTCGCCGGGCGACACGCCGCAGCGGTGTTGGAGAGTGTTCGCGGGGGTCGGGGGTCGGGCGTCGGGGTTGCAGCGGCGCTGGCACCGGGCCGACGCTGGGGCTGGGCCGACGCCGGGGCTGCGGGTGCGAGGCCGCCCAAGTTGGCACTTTGCAGGCACTGCATGCCCTCAGCGAAACCGTTGCAGACGTGTCAGGCCGCTCGCGTAGGGTTGGGGCACCATGAAGAACGTCTTCTCCTTGCGCCGGATCATTGTTGTGGTGCTCATTGCGGTGCTCATCGGTTGGGTTGCACAGAGTTTCTTTAAGCCGAAGGCGGAGCCAATTGGCACCTCTGAAGGCTTCGCCATGCTCCAGGCGGGCGCCGTTGAGCAAGTGAAAATCATTGACGGCGACCAGCGCGTGCAGATGGTCCTCAAGAAGGATCTGCCGGAAGGCAGCCCCGAAGAATGGGCAGAGCTGCCGCCGCTTGTGCAGTTCTTCTACGTCGCCCCGCAAGGTCCTGACATCGTTGATGCTGTCACGGCCGCGGACCCGCCAAAGGGTTACAACTCTGAGGTCCCCAAGCCGTCGGTCTGGTCAACGCTGCTGTTCACCTTGCTACCGATCCTCCTGCTTGTTGGCCTGTTCATCTTCCTGATGAACTCCATGCAGGGCGGCGGCGGTGGCCGCATCATGCAGTTTGGTCGCAGCCGCGCCACCCTCGTGACGCCGGACACGCCAACCGTGAAGTTTGAGGACGTCGCTGGCGTTGACGAGGCCGTTGAGGAACTCCGCGAAATCGAGGAGTTCCTCGAGAACCCCGCCAAGTTCCAGGCCGTTGGCGCCAAGATCCCCAAGGGCGTGCTGCTTTACGGCCCGCCCGGTACCGGAAAGACCCTGCTTGCGCGAGCGGTCGCCGGCGAGGCCGGAGTGCCGTTCTTCTCTATCTCTGGCTCGGACTTCGTTGAGATGTTCGTTGGCGTTGGCGCAAGCCGCGTCCGCGACCTCTTTGAGCAGGCGAAGAAGAACAGCCCTGCAATCATCTTCGTTGACGAGATCGACGCCGTTGGACGCCACCGCGGCGCCGGTCTTGGCGGCGGTCACGATGAGCGCGAGCAGACCCTCAACCAGATGCTCGTTGAGATGGACGGTTTTGACGCCCGCACCAACGTCATCATGATTGCGGCGACCAACCGGCCGGACATCCTCGACCCCGCGCTGCTGCGCCCGGGCCGCTTTGACCGTCAGGTTGGCGTCGACGCGCCGGACCTCAAGGGCCGCCACAAGGTCCTGGATGTGCATGCGAAGGGCAAGCCCATCGCCCCAGAGGTCAATCTCGAGGCGATCGCTCGCCGCACACCTGGGTTCACTGGCGCCGACCTCGCGAACGTCCTCAACGAGGCCGCACTGCTGACCGCCCGTCGGGAGAAGTCGCAGATTGGCTCTAGCGAGATGGACGAGGCGATCGACCGCGTCATCGCTGGTCCGCAGCGCCGCACGCGCGTCATGAACGACCACGACAAGCGCGTCACCGCGTACCACGAGGGCGGTCACGCGCTCGTGGCAGCCGCCATGAACCACACGGACCCCGTCACGAAGGTGACGATCCTTCCGCGCGGCCGCGCGCTCGGCTACACGATGGTCATGCCGCAAGAGGACCGCTACTCCAAGACGCGCAATCAGCTGCTCGACAACCTCGCGTACTCGATGGGTGGCCGCATCGCGGAAGAGCTCGTGTTCGGCGACCCGTCAACGGGGGCGAGCAACGACATCAGCCAGGCCACGGAGATCGCTCGCCAGATGGTGACCGAGTTCGGTATGTCCACCAAGATCGGTTCCGTGCGCCTCAGCGGCAGCTCCGGCGAGGTGTTCCTTGGCCGCGACATGGGTCACGGCCGCGAGTACTCCGAGCAGCTCGCCTCGGTAGTCGACAGCGAGGTTCGCGAACTCATGGATCGCGCCCTCGCTGAGGCCACGACGGCGCTGTCGCAGAACCGTGCGCTTCTCGACGAACTCGCGCTCGAGCTCCTCGACAAGGAGACCCTCAACGAGGGTGAACTCGCCGAGATTTTCAAGGACGTCGTGAAGATC
>Ga0164241_10000370_pt1 | contig 88328 bp, 69 predicted proteins | sample OricomyardsoilBY_FD_108780 | JGI IMG/M metagenome (GOLD analysis project Ga0164241, IMG submission 108780) | Backyard soil microbial communities from Emeryville, California, USA - Original compost - Back yard soil (BY) | ecosystem: Environmental > Terrestrial > Soil > Unclassified | place: USA... | reverse complement strand
TTCACCGCGATCGCGGTGCCGTTCGGCCGTGCCACCGACGCACCCCACGACTCCCTCGGTAGTCGCTACAGCTGGCATTGGATGCCGTTCGAGGTCGGGGTGGGAGCGAAGGTGCTCGATCAGTTGTACGTTGGCGCCTACGTCAACCTGGGAGTCGGCTGGGAGGGCAGCGACCGGCACACCGAAGCGCGTTGCGAAGCGGGCGATGACCTCGACGACGATGTCTCGTGTAGCTCTGTCAGCGTGCACGGCGGAATCGAGCTGCGCTACACGTTCGCGCCGTCCGAGCCGATCAGTGGTTGGGTCGGGTACGGCATCGGCGCGACCTCGGTCAGCCAAACCATCTCGGACGTCGGGCAATACAGCGAAACATCGACGGCGCAGGGCTTCGAGCTGGCGCGCCTTTCGGGTGGGGTCGATTTTCGCGTCAAGCGCGGCTTCGGCCTCGGACCCTACGCGGTGGTGTCGATCGGACGCTTCATCCACCAACGGACCGAGGTGCGCGACACGATCACGTTCTCGGGTGCGATCGACGATCCGGCGATTCACGCGTGGCTGTGCCTGGGCCTGCGCATGGTGGTGTTTCCATGAATCACGTTCGACTTCGTCTCGCGCTGGGGTTGGCAGCGGCGCTCGTGTTCGGCTGTGACGGGCAGCAGTACGTTTCTCCCCACACGGTGGCGCTCGTCGTCAGCGACGACGCTACCAGCACCGAACGGGTGCACCGTTGCCACTATGTTCCGGTTCTGCTCGGCAGCCGAGTCAGCGTGCGATATCGCGTCGACGACGAGCTGAAAGTGAACATCGACGTCACGCGCGACGAGGTGTCGGTGTTCTTCGAGGGCGAAAACGCGCCCGTCGACCTTTTCCAGGTCGAGAGCGCGCTCTTCGAACAAGCGGCCCGGGAGGTCGACCCCGCCCCACCCGAGGGCTACACGGTGGAGCTCCGGTCGCCGTGCACGCCCGAGGAGCCATGAGGCGCACGGACGAGCGGCGAACGGTGGTTATTCAAACCCGCGCTGCCTGAGCGCGGCCCCCGGAGACGTGAAACTTTTTTCGACGGCGCGTGTCGGCTCTCGGCATGCACCGATCGAGGTTCCTCGGCGCCGTCGCCCGGACGCTGGTGGTCCTGAGCCCCACCTTGGCCGTGTCGGCGCCGAAGCCGACCACGTTGCCGCTGACCCGCGTTCGCCTCTACGAGACCGGGGTTGGCTATTTCGAGCGCGCGGGCGTGATTCCCGCCGGTGCCGTGAGCTTGCCGGTGCCGGCCGGTCACCTCGACGACGCGCTGAAGACGCTGGTCGTGCTGGGAGGTGGCGTGAAGATCGACGGCGTAGCGTTCGCGAGCAGCGTGGCCAAAGACATGGCCCAAAAGCTCGCCGGGCTGCCCGACGAGGGCGACCGCCCGCTCGGCATCGCGGAGCTGGCGCGCACTTTCAAGGGAGCCGAGGTGACGGTGACGACGACGAGCGGCGCCTTCAGCGGCAGGTTGGTCGACGTGCTCGAGCCTGGGCAGGGTCAGCTCGAAAGCTGCGACAGCTCGGGCCCTGAGAAAGGCGGGAAAGCCAGCGAGTCCGGCGGCTGCCGGCTCGTTCAGCGCGGGAGCTTGGTGGTGCTGACTACGTCCGGCGAGCTGCGCCGGATCATCAGCGCCGACGTGCAGAGCTTGCGGCCCAGCGAGCCGGCGGCGCGCGCGCGCCTCACCGCTGCACTCGACGCCCTCTCGCAGCGCGGCGCGCAGAGCCGACGCGAGCTCGGCGTCGTGACGTCGAGCGGGGGCAAGGTCACGCTCGGCTACGTCGCCGAAACGCCGGTCTGGCGCTCCACGTATCGGATCGTCCTCGGCGCCGAGCAAGCCAAGCTGCAAGGCTGGGCGCTCTTGCACAACGATAGCGACGAAGATTGGCGCGGGGTGGCCGTCGATCTGGTCAATGGGCGGCCGACGTCGTTTTTGTACCCGCTGGCGGCGCCGCGCTACGCCCGACGTGAGCTCGTGACACCTCCGGAACAGCTCTCGAGCGTGCCGCAGCTGTTCGACACGACCGTCGACAATTTGTGGTCAGGAGAGGGCCTGGAGCTTGGCAGCATCGGCACGAGCGGTGGAGGAATGGGTGAGGGCATCGGCTTCGGCAGCGGACATGGAGCGGTTGGCTACCGCCACTCGCAGCGAGAGGGCGCGAGCGATGCGCTCAGCGTCGGAAACCTGGCGTCGCTCGCGCCAGCGGAAGGGGTGGAAGCGGCGGCGCTGTTTCGCTACTCGCTGCCCCGCAAGCTTTCGCTCGGTGCGCACGCCTCCGCGCTGGTACCGTTCGTAGATTCGCGGATCGAAGTGCGACGCGTGGCCTGGTTCGCCCTCGATGCCGACGCTGCTACCAGCGCTCTACACGTCAAAAACGACACCCAGCAAACGTTGCCGGCGGGCACGCTGGCCGTCTTCGCCGACGGCGGCTTCGCGGGCGAAGCGCTGCTCTTGCGCAGCAAGCCGCGCGAGGCCCACCTGCTCAGCTACGGCGTCGATCTCGACGTGGAGCTCGAGCGACGGGCCGGCGAGTCACGCGAGGAACCGAAGCTATTTTCCTTCGACGGGGAGCGGCTGCGCCAGCACTACTTGCGGCGTCGGCGTGAGGCGTTGAAGCTGACGAACCGCAGCGGCAGCGCGCGGACGGTGTACGTCGAGCTCGCGGTGGTCGACAACGCCAAGATCGAGGGTGCGGGCGAGCTCGGTCACGATCGCGACACCGACAAGACGTACACCGTGATGGAGATGCCGCCGCACCACGAGCAGTCGCAGGAGCTCGTGCTCGAGGAGGCACTGCAGCGCAGCTTCTCGTTCGGCGGGCTCGACTCTCGCCAGCTACGCGCGTTCGGCCTCGCGACCACGACGCCGCCGACGCAGCGCGGCGTGCTGCTGCGCGCCGCCGAGCTGCTGCTTTCGGCCGAGAAGCGCCGCGGCGCCACGCCGAAGCGCCAGGCCGAGCTCGAGCAAGCCCTGGCCGACGTCGCGCGGGTGCGCGAAAATGCCCGCATTCTGGGCGTGGTTCACGCCAAGCAGGTCGACACCATGTCCGAGCAGGTCGTTCAGCTCGAAGCCCACATCATCGAGCTGCGCGCCCGAGTGGCGGAGCTGAACGCTGAAGCGGACGGATTTTCAGCTGCCGCCAGGCGTGCGCTGCGGCGGCTCTAAAAATCGATCGGCTCGGCGCCGTACCAGAAGCCCCCCGTCACCGAGAACGGCTTGCACGCTAGCTCCAGCATGCGCACCGCTCCGTCCGGCGGCTCGCCGGGGGCGTTGGGGCCGCCGAGATCCGTCTTGAGCCAACCGTGATCGAGCGAGTTGACGGCGACCTGGCCTTTCAGATCGCCGGCGTACGAGATCGACAAACCGTTGAGCAACAGCTTGCTCAGCCGGTAGGCAGGCATGTTCGGCTCGGCGCGCACGGCTTCGAGCTTGCCGGCTCCGGAGCTGACGTTGATGATGCGCGGCTCCGTGCCTCGCTTCAGCAGCGGCAAGAGGGCGTGGATCAGCCAGTGCGCCGACAGCACGTTCGTGGTCAGGTTGCGCTCGAGCGCGTCGAGCGGCTCGGCATGAAACCCGGCGTTGTATTCTTGAATGGCGGCGTTGTTGATCAGCAGGTCGAGCGCGCCCCAACGCCGCTCGACCGCCTCCGCGAGCCGGGCGCCCAGCGAGCGATCCGTGATATCGCCGGAGATCGCTTGAAAGCTCGGAAATTCGCGGGCGATGGCCGCGAGCTTCGCGCCGTCGCGCGCTACGCCGATGATTTCCGCGCCTTCCGCGCTGAACAGTTTGACGGTTTCGTGACCTACACCGCGTGACGCTCCGGTGAGCAGGACGCGGCGACCTTGCAGACGAGCCATGACGCCCGCCTAGCATGGACGCCCCAGCGCGCGCGCGAAAGGTAGCGGAAACCAACGCCACGAAAGGTCCTTTATCCGAGAAAGATCCTTGCCCTTTCGGAGATTTCTGGCGAGCGTGAGGTGGTGGACGACGAAGACCAGCTGATCCCCGTGTCGCCGCGGCATTCGGTGCGGATCGGGGCCGAGTACGCCATCTGGGTCAAGCGCGCGCCGCGGCAAGACTTCGTGGTGCGCACGATCATGAAGCGTGAAGCCAACGGTATGCCGCTGGTCTCCGCCGACATCGTGATCGCGGGCGAAGAGACGCGGAAGACGTTTCCGCTCGCCGACAGCTACCCGCTGCATTTCCGCAAGACGTACTACCCGGGGCGTCTGCACGGCGATCCGCGCCAGGAGCGCGATCGGCAAAATGAGGCGTCCGAGATCTTGGGTATTCCGCCCGCGATCGGCGCCACCCACCAGGTCTTCCGCAGTTGCTTCTTGCCCGGGGGCCCCTACAACCGCCTCTCACCGTTCGGCGCCGAGCCCGAAGAAGCCAACCTTCCCCTGGCCAAGAAGCTCAACCTTGCAGCGGCGGCCGGCTTGTGGCGGCTGCTGCAAGACGCCTTCGACGCGCTGACGCGCTTGCACGAAGCCGGCATCGCTCACGGCGACGTGGAGCTGCACAACCTGATCGTCTGCGCCTCGCCGCTCGAATGCATTTTGATCGACTTCGAAGCGACGGTGAAGAAAGACGAGCTCGACGCTGTCACCTTCGACAAGCGCTGTGAAGCCGACTTCTTGCCGATCCTGAAAGAGGCGATCCTGCTCCAGTGCGCGCTCGGCGCGCAGCCGGGTATTCTCGCGGAGACGGCGCGCCGGCGGATCAAGGAAGTGTTCAAACGTCCCGACAAGTTCCTCGACGAGATCGGCGAGCAGGCCAAGATCGCCTAGGCGGAGACTGTCGCCCGCGCGTCCCGGCCGCGCGCCGGACAAGCAGGCGGTGAAGCGCGAGCGGGGAGCGGGGCCGCACAAAAGACGAACGCCTCTCACGACGAATCGTGAGAGGCGCCCGCTCGTAGCTGTCGGCGCGGCGATCAGCGCATGAACAGCATCTCTTGGTAGCTCGGCAGCGGCCACAGGTCGTCGGCGACCAGCGTCTCGAGCGCGTCAGCCGCGCCGCGTACGTCCAGCATCAGCGGCAAGACCTCGTCCTTCAAGTGCTTGGCTTCGGCTTCTGCGCCCGAGGACTCGTGGGCGAGCGCCTTCTCCAGGCTGACGAGGCTGGCGTCGAGCTTGTCGGCGAAGCCGGACACCTCACCGAGTAGCCGCTTCGCCGGCGCCGAGGCGGCGGCGGCGACGCTGAGCTCGGCCTGGTAGCGGACGACCGCCGGCAAGATCTGAGTCTTGGCGATCCTGACCGACAAGCGCGCCTCCACGAGCACCTGCTTGATGTAAGTCTCGAGGTAGATCTCGTAGCGGCTACGCAGCTCGCGCGGCGTGAGCACGTTGTACTTGTCGAACAGCTTGACCGTCTCCGGAGCGTTGAGCACCGGCAGAGCGTCGACCGTCGTCTTCAGGTTCGGCAAGCCGCGCTTCTCGGCCTCGCGGTGCCATTCTTCCGAGTAGCCGTTGCCGTTGAAGACGATCGAGGCATGCTCGTTGGCGAGCTCGGTGAGCAGCGTCTGGATGGAGATGTTCAGGGTCTTGCCGGAGGCGATCGACGCCTCGAGCTTGCCCGCGACGTAGTCGAGCGACTCCGCGATCGCAGTTTGGAGAGCGATGAGCGGGCCGGAGATCGACTGGCCGCCGCCGACGGCGCGGAACTCGAAGCGGTTGCCGGTGAACGCGAACGGGCTCGTGCGGTTACGATCGCCAGCGTCTTTGGGCAGCTTCGGCAGCGTGTCGACGCCGATTTCCATGATGCCTCGCGCCTTCGACGACTTGGCGCCGCCGGCCTTGAGCTGCTCGAAAACGTCGTACAGCTGCTCGCCGAGGAACACCGACAAGATCGCGGGCGGAGCCTCGTTGGCGCCTAGACGGTGGTCGTTCTGGGCGGAGGCGATCGCGGCCCGCAGCAGCCCGCCGTGCTTGTGCACCGCGCGCAGCACGCCGGCGCAGAACACGAGAAACTGAGCGTTTTCGTGAGGCGTGTCGCCCGGATCGAGCAGGTTGCCCTGGGTGCTGTTGCCGAACGAGAAGTTGACGTGCTTGCCCGAGCCGTTGACGCCCGCGAACGGCTTCTCGTGGGTCAGGCACTCGAAGCCGTGACGAATCGCCAGCTTGCGCATGATCGTCATGGACATCTGCTGGTGATCGGCGGCCATGTTGGCGCTCTCGAACACGGGCGCGATCTCGAACTGGCCCGGAGCCACCTCGTTGTGGCGGGTTTTGGCGGGGATGCCGAGCTTGAGCAGGTCGCGCTCGAGGTCGATCATGTACGCGATGACCCGCTCGGGGATCGCGCCGAAGTACAGGTCTTCGAACTCTTGGCCGCGCGGCGGCTTGGCACCGAACAGCGTTCGTCCGCAGTTGAGCAGGTCGGGACGAGCCATGAAGAAGCGACGATCGACCAGGAAGTATTCCTGCTCGGGGCCGGCGTAAGCCACCACGTTCGCGACCGTCTCGTGACCGAAGAGCTTGAGGATGCGCGTCGCTTGACGGTTGAGGGCCTGCTGCGAGCGGAGCAACGGCGTCTTCTTGTCGAGGGCCTCACCGGTCCACGATACGAAGGCGGTCGGGATGTAGAGGGTGCTGTCGATGACGAAGGCGGGGCTCGTCACGTCCCACGCCGTGTAGCCGCGCGCCTCGGAGGTCTGGCGGATGCCGCCGTTGGGGAAGCTGGAGGCGTCGGGCTCGCCCTGGATCAGCAGCTTGCCCTGAAACTCGCTGATCGCGTCGCCCTCGCCGTCTGGGGTCAAGAACGAGTCATGCTTCTCGGCCATCGCCCCGGTGAGCGGGTAGAAGAGGTGGGCGTAGTGCGTGGCGCCCTTGCCCATGGCCCACTCGCGCATCGCCGAAGCGACGCCGTCCGCGATGCTCGCATTCAAGGGCTCGCCCTTCTCGATGGTGCGCTTCAACGAGCGGAACACATCCTTGGGCAACTTCGCCTTCATCGTCGCGAGGCTGAAGACGTTGCAGCCGAAGAGCTCGTCGGGCGTCTCCGTGATCGAATTGAAAGGAGCAACGGCCTGACTCGCGATGTCGGCGACGGCTTGCTTGCGAACGCTATTTCCAGTCATGACTGTGGGTTCCTCTTCTTAACTTTCTTGGGGTCGGTCTGCCGTGGAGGGCTCGGAGGGCCGTCGTTGGGGGGGCCTTGGTCCGCGCGGCCGAACACACGTAACCGCGGGTTTTTTTCGGCAATGTTTCCGAGAAGCGTCGGCAGTCATCTGTCACGAAAACAAACGGCAACTGGTTGTAATCATTGGCTTATCTTGATGGCTGCCCCGGCCGCCACGCCAGGGGCGGGGCGAGAATCGGACGAAATGCGACCCGCCGGCGCTTCGTCTGTGTGTCGCTTTGGTACGGCTATCCACGCCGCAGGTCGCCAAGGCCGTCAGGCGGTCGAGGCGATCGGCGCGACCGGCTGCACGCGGCTCTGGAGAAATGCGATCACCTCGTCACGACTTCGCGTCGGCGCACCGTCGAGATGCACGAAGCGGTCGGCCAAAAAGCCCCAGCGACCGAGCATCATGCTCAGCCAGATTTCGAAATAGTCGACGCCATCGAACACGATCGCGTCGTGGGCTGCATACTCGGCGAGCGCTTTTTCGAAGAGCATCGGGTGCTCGGTCCAGTGCGCGCGCGGCGCGAGGTGGTGCAAGATGTGATAGCCGTCGTTGAAGCAGCGGCGGTTGTACCGGGTGTTGATGCACGTGATGCTGGACTGAAACGGGTCTTCCGGATGCTCTTGGCTGATGAAGCTGTGCTGGGTCCAGTTGCCCATCATCATCAACGTACGCATCAGCAGCAGCGGAACGAGCAGCACGACCAGCGTGGCTTCTGGCCGCAGCCACAGGCCGAGCGCCGCCACTGACCAGTAGACGCCTTCGCCGAAGGCAACGCGGCCAAACAGCTTCCAGTTTTTGCGTTTGTAGAAATAGAGCAGCAGCTCCGGCAGCCCGATCAGCAAGAAGCGGAAGTAGTAACGCAGCCAGTGGCTGAGCCGGTTGCGCGTGAAGCGCATCGTCGAGCTCAGGTCATCGGGCAGGTTCTCTTCGCGGTGGTGCATGCCCATGTGATGGGCGAAGTAGCTGTTCGGGGTCTGACCGAAGAAGGGCCCGAGCAGCCACGGAATCAAGTGGTTGAGGCGGCGGTAGCGCCGATTGAACAGCTGCCGATGCGAAGTGAAGTGCAGCATCAGCGTGAACCGATCGAGCACCACGCCCATCAGCAGGGCCCAGTAGAGCGGCGCCACGTACCAGACGTTGACGCCCAGCGCTCGAGGCCAGACGAACAGCGAGACGCCGACCCCCGCAACGAGCGCGCACTTGAGCATCAACCACAAGACGAACGTGTCGCGCGCGTCGTTCAGCATCCGCGCGCCTCCGCTCAGGAACGACGGCGCGGCTGCCTCACGAGGGTCGGTTAATTTCATGCGGGCGGTTACTTATTGGTCAGCGCGGCGACGCCCGGCAAGACTTTGCCTTCCAAAAACTCGAGCGAGGCCCCGCCGCCCGTCGAAACGTGCGACACCTTGTTGGCCACGCCCGCTTTTTTCACGGCGGAAGCGCTGTCGCCGCCGCCAATCACGGTGGTCGCGCCGGCCTCGGTCGCCTTGGCTAGGGCCTGGGCCACCGCGAGCGTCCCCTTGGCGGTGGCGTCGATCTCGAACACGCCGACGGGGCCGTTCCAGACGATGGTCTTGGCCTTGAGCAGGATTTGCTCGAACTTCGCGATCGTCTTGGGGCCGATATCGACGCCCTCCCAGCCGGCGGGGATCGACCCCCTGTCGACCGTTTTTAGCTCGCCGACGGTGCGGGCCTTGAAGTCGAGCTTGTCGGTGACCACGAAGTCTTCACCCAATACGAGCTTGTCGCCGGCCTCGGCGAGGAGCTTCTTCGCGAACTCGAGCTTGTCGTTTTCGCACAGCGATTTTCCAATCTCGAGGCCCTGAGCCTTCAAGAAGGTGTACGTCATGCCGCCGCCGAGGAGCAGGTAGTCCACCCGCGGCAGCAGGCTCTGGATCACGTCGATCTTCGACGACACCTTGGAGCCGCCGATGATCGAGACGAACGGGCGCTTCGGATCGCCGAGCGCGGAGCCCAGGTAGTCGAGCTCCTTCTTCATCAGGTAACCGGAGGCGGCCTGGGACACGAACTTCACGATACCTTCGGTCGAAGCGTGGGCGCGGTGAGCGCTGCCGAACGCGTCGTTGACGTAGACGTCGGCCAGCTCCGCCAGCTGCTTGGCGAACGCGGGGTCGTTGGCCTCTTCAGCGGCGTGGAAGCGAAGGTTTTCGAGCAGCAGCACGTCGCCCGCGTTCAGCGCCGCCACCGCCTGCTTGGCCGGCTCGCCCACGCAGTCTTCTGCGAACTTGACGTCGGTGCCGAGCAGCGCGCCGAGCGCCTTGGCCACGGGGGCCAGGCTCTGATCCGGAACGCGCTTGCCATCGGGACGGCCGAGGTGGCTCATCAGGATCGTCTTCGCGCCCTTCTCACGCAGGTATTTGATGGTCGGCAGCGACTCTTTCAAACGCTTGTCGCTCTCCACGACGCCATCCTTGAGTGGCACGTTGAAGTCGACGCGCACGATCACGCGCTTGCCCGAGAGGTTGAGGTCTTCGACGAAGAGTTTGTTTTGAGTGCTCACAGGCAGCGCGGTAGCAATTCTTGCCCCAGGGATCCATTGGACGCCGATGCTGAAATCGCTAACATAATGATTCTAATGAAGAATTTACTGAGCTCGACGGCGGGGCCCCTGGTAGCGATGGCGCTGGTGACCGCGCTCGCTTGCGAGCGGGACAGGGGGCCGCGGCCTTCGCCCAAAGCCGCGGCCAGCGCCGCCGCCGCTGCCAGCGCGCCGCCGGAGGAGCCGGCGGAGCCTCTCGCCCCGCGCCAGCCGTCCTCTTCACTCACTCGTGTGACGGGCGGGCAGCTGCTGGCGACGATCGCGGCTTCGGGTCGGCGGGCGACGCTGGTGAACGCGTGGGCGTCGTGGTGCGGGCCGTGCCGTCGCGAGCTGCCGATGTTGCAGGCGCTGTCGGTCAACTTGAAGCCGCAAGGCATCGGCGTCGTCCTCGTGTCCGTCGACGAGCCGAAGGACGAGGCGAAAGCCGTCTCTTATTTGAAGGACAACGGCATCACCCTCAAAAGCTACGTTGTCGATGGCAGCGTCGCCGATTTCAAGGCCGCCATCGCCGCCAATTGGCCGGGCATGCTGCCGGCGTCGTTCTTGTTCGATGCGAGCGCCCGCCTCGTGCATTTTTGGGGCGGCGAAGCGTTCGAAAGCGAGATCACGCCGGTGCTCGACGACTTCTTGGCGGGGCGGCCCGTCGCTCCCGAGACGCGCTATGGCCTCGCGCCCGGGAAGCTCGAATAGGTGATTGTCGGCGTGTGTCGTCGACTGTCGGGCGAGCGGTGTCGGTCGGTCGCTCTCGCGCGTCTCAGCCGGGGACGGCCGCTCGCGTCCGGTGTTTCAATCCGGGGCGTGGACGCGCAAAAATCCCGCAAATTTCGGCGCCGCGGCGCTGGCCCGACACTTGCGAACAGGGCGTGCATGCCGCGTGAAGTCGGGTTGGTCGCTGCTCCCAAATCTTGGTCTTTCGAACCGACGGGTCGCCTCGTCCACCTACGCTGGGCCGTCGCCGAGCTCGCGATCGGCATCGAGACTCCGAGCGCGGGGCTCGACGCCGCCGAGCGCGCGCTCCGTATCTTCGCCCAACGCGCCGCGACGCTGCTCGAGTCACTAGACGGTGACGGGCCCGGGCTCGCGGACGCGCGCTACACTGCCGAGCTCGGGATCGCCGAGATGCGCAGCTCGCTGTCGCAAGGTGGCCCGCTGCGGGCCGAGCGCGCTCGCACCCTCCACGAGGCCCGGCGCAAGCTGCATCGGGCGCTGGTGGTCGTAGCCGAGACGCTCGCGGTCGAAGGTGCGCGCTGTAGCGAGTCGGGCTTCGACTCTCCCAAGCTCGGCTCGTTGCTCACCTTGCGCCAGATGTTCAGCGCGTTCCGCGGCGGCATGATCTCGGCGGGCGAGCAACGCGCGCGGCTCAGCTGGGCGCTGGAGGTGGCCGCCGCCGAGCTGTCGGTGCTGCTCGCCAACCCGGTGCTCGGCGATTTGCCGCTTTCCTCGCAGCAAGTGGTGCGCGATCTCGCCCGCCGCATCACGGCTTGGGGCTTGAAAGAGCCGGAGCCAGTGCTGGGCCGGTCACTGCACCGCGAAGCGTCGATGATTCCCGCGATCGCGGCCGAGGTCTCGGCCCACCCGCTACTGGTCGAGCATGACGAGCGCTCGCTGTCGGAGCTGTCGGCGCTGCTCGGCAACGAGCCAGCAAGCTCGCTCTTGGAGAGCAAGGTGCTGGGTCACCTGTTCGCGCTACGCGGCCTCGACGCCGAGCTCGATCGCCTGGAGCTGAACTTGATTTACGGGGCGGCCGACGCCCTCGCCAGCATGAGCCAACGCGTGGCCGACCTTCGCTCGCGTCTTTCGCGGCCGGCTCGCAGCGCCGCGTCGTGGTCGTAGCGGCGCCACGCTGAGCGGCAAGTTCTGACCGTCGCGTCGCGTCGCGCGCGCGACCTACATCAGCGGCCCCTGCCAGTCGAAGCGGCGCTCGTGAGCGGCGGCTTGCCCGCGCTCCAGCCGATCCATGGCTTCGTTGCCGAGCCGGTCCACGTGCTCGTTGCCGACGTGGCCCGAGTGACCGGCGACCCAACGAAACTCGACCTGGCGCGGGGTGAGGAGCTCGTCGAGCTTCTGCAGCAGGTCCAGGTTCTTCAACGGATCGCCCTTACGCTTCCAGCCGTTCTTCTTCCAACCTGCCATCCACTGCGTGCAGCAACCGATCAGGTACTTGCTGTCGCTCACGATTAACACTTTGGTGTCTAGCTGCTTGACCGCCTCCAGAGCGGCGATAGCGGCCCACATTTCCATACGGTTGTTGGTGGTCTGCTGCTCGCCGTCTGCGCGCTCGAGCGCCTTGCGCGTCGTGACGTCGACCAGCACGAAAGCCCACGCACCAACCCCCGGATTACCGCGGCAACCGCCGTCCGTGAACGCGACAACATTCGCCATTTCGTGGCCGAGCGTCGCGTATGCCGGCGTGTCGCGCAACCGGCCTTCGGGAAGGCGCCAAATGCGCTATGAAATGAGGGGCCATCACCGAAGGAGCACCGATGACCGACTTCGATCCCGAGTACGTTTTCTCGCACCATTCGGCGACCCCGGAAAAGCTCGCCAGCTACGAAGCCATTCACGGCGCCGCCAAGCAGTTTGCCCAGGTGATCCTGGCGCGCGTGCCCGACTCGAGCGACCGCGACGCGGTGCTGCACTTGCTGCGCGAAGCCTCGATGCTCGCTTGCTCCGCGATCTCGCTCGACGGTCGTCTCAAGTAGCGCGCGCGGGCGCGTCGCGGCGGCGCGTGCCTTCGACGTGGGTCGTCGGAGGCATGCGCCGGCCGTGTCGAACGCTCATTCTTCGGGCAGTGAGTGGTAGAGCGGCAAGCCCTGCGGGGCGGGGAACAGGGCGATCGGTAGCCCGCTCGTCACGCTATCGGTCGTGATCAGCACGTCGGGAGTGACGGCGGTACCGGCGGCGACGCTGCGACCGAGCTGAGTCGGGCTGAAGCGGCCGAAATGTCCGTCGGAGAGGCTCAGCCACAAACCGTTGCCGTCGTCGAACGCGGGCGTGCTCGGCAACGCCAGCACGTCGATGTCGAACGAGACGTTGGCCTTCACGCTCTTTTCGCCGGTCTGGTCCAAATCAGCGGATGCGATTTGGAATACCGTGAAGCCCGAGACGCCCCATAGGTTGCCGGCCTTGTCGAACGCCAGCTCCTCCGGCCCGAGCACCGTGTTGCCGAGCGCCGCGCTGACGCTCAACTGCAAGTCGGGTGCGTCGGTGTCGGAGATTTCGAGGCGCGCCGCCTCGAAGCGGTTGAGCGTGGGGCCGCCCGCGACCCACAGGTTACCCGCGGCGTCGAACGCGATGCCCTGGTTGTTGATGATCTCTTCGGCGGCCAGCAGCACGTCCGACTCCTTGTCGCCCGAGGTCGCCAAGTCTTCCGCGGCGAGGCGGTGAAGCGCCTCGTCGCAGGCGCTGAGCCAGAGGTTGCCGTGCGGGTCGAACGCGATGTGGTTGATGAACGGGTAGCAGTCGATCTCCGGCACTTTGATGGTGGTGTCGGGCTCGCGCGTGCCCGACTCGCCCAGCTCGGCGGCGGGGATGCGTACGAGCATGTCACCGCCGATCGTGGGTCCGACCGCCCAAAGATTGCCGTCCTTGTCGAAGGCGATCGAGCCAGCCCCGGGCGTGTCGATCGACACGGAGGCGTCGAGCGCGGCCGTTTCGGAGATGTCGGCCGAAGAGAAGCCGGCCAGCTCGTCGTCCTTGCCGCTCGCCATCCACAATTTGTTGCTGCTCGGGATGGGGGCGTAGCTCACCTTGACGGTGTGGCTCGCGTCCGCCCCCAGGCAGAAGGACGGCGCCGTGATCGTCGGTTCGTAAGCGGTGCGTACGAGCGGGTCCTCGTCGAAGACGCGCGCCGCGCTCACGACGTACTCTCCGCTCGCGAGCGAAAGCGAGCCATCCGAGGTCACCGCCTGCGGATCCGGCCCGTCGATCGCAATGTCTGGATCGACGCCGTCGGGCAGGCCCGTCACGTCGAGCACCAGGGTGCCGGCGCCGTCGGTAGCGCAGGCGCCGCCGACGTTGGTGTTGCCACCAGCGCCTCCGTCACCGCCCAGGCCGGGCTCCGGCTCTTGGGGTTCGCCGCCTTCACCGGCGCCGCCTCCGAGCTCGACGTCGTCATCAGTGCAAGCAGCGGCAAAGAGGGCTATCGAAGCCAGACCCAGCATCGGTACCAGCGAGCGCAAACGCATCATTTTAGTTTTCCTCCGACCGCTCTTATTAAGAGGCCCACTTTGCGGAAGCAAGCGCCGCGACGCGGCCCGGGCGTTACCAGGTGCCCTGCACCTGGCGCATGAAGCCGTACGGATAGCCGAGCTCAACCGCGGAGGCGTCGTCGAGGCGCTTTAGCTGCTCGGGGCTCAGGACCAGCTCTGCCGCTTTCACGTTGCTCTCCAGCTGCGCGAGATCACGGGCGCCGAAGATCGCGGAGGTCACCTGCGGCTTGCTCAGCAACCAAGCCAGCGATACCGCTGCCGGCGTCGACCCGGTTTCGCCGGCGATCTCGCGGGCGGCGCCGACAGCACGCCAGCCCAAGTCGTTGTCGAAGCGCGCGTAGGTGTCTTTCTTCGCCGCCAAACGCGTGCCGTTGGGCGCGGGCGCCGTGCGCTCGTATTTGCCGGTCAGGAACCCGCCCGCCAGCGGTGACCAGGCTAACACCCCGAGGCCGGTTTCGCGGCACAGCGGCACGTGCTCGCGCTCGATCGCGCGCGCCACCAGGCTGTATTCGGCCTGCAACGTGACGAAGGCAGTCAGCTGCAGGGTCTTGCTCGTCCAGAGCGCGTTCATCAGCCGGTAGGCGGCGTAGTTCGAGCAGCCGATGTAGAGCACCTTGCCGCTGCGCACGAGGTCGTCCAGAGCGCGCAGCGTCTCTTCTTCGGGCGTGTCTCGATCCTGCATGTGAATCTGATACAGATCGATGCGATCGGTTTTGAGCCGCCTCAAGCTGTCTTCGACGCAGCGCACGATACGGTAGCGCGAGGCGCCCGTGCGGTTCGGGCCTTCGCCGATGGTGAAGCGGAATTTGCTGGCGAGCACGATCTGGTCTCGGTGCCGCTCGCGTTCGAGCCAGCTCCCGATCACGCGCTCGCTCAGGCCGTCGTGACCGTACACGTCGGCGGTGTCGATGAAGTTGATGCCGAGCTCCAGCGCCCGGCTCATCACCCGCGCCGCCGTTTGCTCGTCGCTCCCGAGCTTGTGCATGAAAGACTTTTCGTCGGCTTCTCCGAAGGTCATGCCGCCCAGGCAGAGCTCGGATACCTTCACGCCCGCGTTACCCAGTCGCTTGTATTTCATGGCTGTCTCCCCGAGCCTGGCTCGGCGCACGCGCAAGACCTCGGGTTTAGTGCTTTGGAGCCGGCTCGCCAAGCCCCGCGCTGCGATCGAACGCCTCCGCGCGCTTCGACGGCTTGATCGCGCGTCCGCGCTGGCGCGCTTGGACTTGGGTGAACTCGGCCCCCAGGAACAAGATCTGGGCCGAATAGTAGACCCACACCACCAACACCACCAGAGAGCCCGCCGCGCCGTAGGACGAGCCGACCGACGCCTTGCCGAGGTAGATACCGAGCAGCGACTTCCCGATCGTGAACAGCAGCGCCGTCATCGCCGCGCCGACCCAGACGTCGCCCCAATCGATCTCGACGTCGGGCACGTATTTCAGGATCAGCGCGAACAGGCCCGTCACCATCGCCAGCGAGACGACGAAGTTCAGAACCTGCCAAAACAACTCCCCGCCGGGCAGGCTGGACGCAAAAAAGTGGCCGATCGCGCTCAAGAACGCGCTGAGCACCAGCGACACCAACAGTAAAAATGCGACGCCGAGCACCATCGTGAAAGAAAAGAAGCGATCTTTCACCTCGCCCCAGACGCCCCGCCCCTGCTTGGAGCGCACTTCCCAGATGGAGTTGAGCGCGAACTGCAGCTCGCCGAAGACGCCGGACGCGCCGACGAACAGGGTGATGACCCCAATAATCGTGCTGATCGTGCCCGACGTCGTCGAGCGCGCGCTGGCTACGACCGCCTGAATGCCTTTGGCGGCTTCGTGGCCGACGATCCCGCTGAGCGTGCCGGCGATCTGACCGCGGGCGGCGTCTGGACCCAGCACCAGACCCGTGATCGCCACCGCGATGATCACGAGCGGCGCGAGCGACAGCAGCGTGTAAAACGCGAGGGAAGCGGCCAGGCGTGAGGCGTCGTCATCGAGCCAGTCCGCTCCTGTCTGCTTGGTGATCTTCCAGATCGTGCCCAGCGTCATGCCGCTGGGGGTGCAGGAGCCGTTCCAGCCTGCGCCTGCGTTCGATCCAGGTGCTCGTGGTGACGCTAGCTCACACGAACGCCACGCTGAGGCATTTCGCAGCCACCAAGCCTCACGCGCAGCGCTCGGCGCTCGGCCTCACGCGGCCGGCGCGTGCTCGACCGAGTTTTCGATCCACTCCAGGACCAGCGCACTGCCCAGCGCCGGGATGCGCGTCTTCAGCTTACGCTTGGTCCGGGCTTCGAGCTGGCGCGCTCGCTCACGCGACACGCCGAGGCTACGGCCAATCTCCGCGAGCGAGAGCTCTTCGGCCGGATCGGCCATCAAGCGGTGCTCGGCGATGTAGCGTTCGCGCGGATCGAGCTCGGACACCGCGCGCGCCACCGCGCTCTTCATGCTGCCGCCGACCTGGTGCTCGAACAAGCTTCGCTCCTGGTCATCGGGAGCCGGCAGCAAATCGACGAGGCGCACCGGCGAGTCGTCGAGCACCTTCACGTCGAGCGAGACGTCGCGCGCTTCGAGCCGCTGCACCAGCTTGGTCAGCTCTTCGGGCGTGACACCGACGCGCTCGGCGACAAGCCGATCGGCGGCTTCACCTTCGCCCATCAGGTTGACGGCGCGTACTCGCTCGCGCCGCAACTTGAAGAACAGTCGAGACCGGAGTGGGCCGGAGCCGCCGCCGACCATGCTCCACGACTTGATCACGTGGTCGAGGATGTAGGCGCGCACCCAGTGGGCGGCATACGTCACGAAGCGGATGCCGCGCTGCGGCTCAAACTTGCCGAGCGCATGCACGACTCCGAAGTTGCCCTCGGCGATCAGCTCGCTGACGGGCACGCCATAGCGGCGATATTTCATCGCCACTGCCACCACGTGCCTCAAGTTCGCGCGTGCTAGTGCGTCACCGGCGGCGCGGTCGCCGTCTTTCCAGCGCAGCGCGAGGGCCATCTCTTCGTCTCGCTCCAGGCGCCGTGCGCGCTTGGATTCTGCGATGTAGAACGCCACGTCGTCGTTGGAAGAAGTCATGAGTAGTACCTGCGCTCGGGCCTAGTGGCCGGGAGCCTTCGAACCATCTATTGGCAAAGTCCGTGCCCTCAGCGCTGAGGGCCGTTCAACACGTCGTCGATCTTGCGAAGCGCCTCATCCAAGGCGAGACGAATGGTCCGCATGGTGGCGGGGGACATGCGACCGCGATGCGCGCCCTTACGGAACGTCGTCATCAGCCGGCCTACCCGCTTCATCAGCTCCGCGAAATCTTCTGCGTACGACTCCCAAGGCTGGTCCTCGGTGAATCGCGCATAAAACTCGTCAACGCTCGTACGATTCGTCTCGAGATCGGTTTTGCCTGCGTCAGTGATCGCATAAACCTTCTTCCCGTCGTGCTCGACGACGCGGGCGTGTTGCAGCTCTTCGAGCATCTGCAGGGTGGGGTAGATGACCCCAGGACTCGGCCGATACGAACCGCCGGCGCGCTGCTCGATGTGTTGAATGATTTCGTAGCCATGGCGTGACTGCTCGGCGATCGCTTCGAGCACCAAATAGCGAACGCCCCCGCGCTCGGCGCGCGGCGGTGGCTCGCCCATGGCATCGGCCCACCAGGGGCGTCCGCCGCGCCCGCCGCCGGGGCCACCGCCCCAGCCGCCGCGTCCGCCGGCCCAACCGGCGCGACTCATGAACCAAAATTTCTCCGGCCCGCAGGCGGAATCTCTGTGCATCTTCACTTCTCCAATAAAATCGGTGTTTTGACCTGCGAGGCGCATCTCGATATGTCTCGCGATATGTCGTTAGATATAGCTATAGATATATCTAACGCATCGTCAAGGCCACGGGGATGAAGTTTTGTAGAGCACCGCCCCAACCCGGACGTCCTGTCGCCAGCCACCACTTCGGCGCCAGCCGAGGCGCGGAGCGTTCATCCCCGAAGCCATCGATTTCCATCATCGGACCCGACGATCGGCGGACGCTTGTCCGGACACCTGTCCGCGTTCGTCGAGAGGGAGCTGACGCTATTCGGACGACGGCTGCTTCGCGCCGGTCGTGGGCTGCGTCGCGCGCGGCGCACCCTTGAGCTTGCGCCCGGCGCTCTCGAAAGCCTCGCCGGTGGCGTGGACGGCCTTGTGAGCCGCCTCGTCGGTCTTCACGGCGGCCCTGTGCAGTGCATCGCCCGTCTTGTCGGCGGCGCGATCCACGCTTCTGCCCGCGCGCTCAGCGGGGCCTTCGGCATCCCGATGTCCATGACACGCTGTGACGACTAGCAACCCAGCGCCGACCAAGCCTGCTCGCAGCACGGCTGAAGCTTAGGACTGGCCTTCGTGGGATGCCACCAATTCGGCTGAGCTTGGCCTCCTCGGGGCTGACGCCGATCAGCTGCGCCCGCCGTGTCATGCTCGTGGCATGAGCAAGGCGTTCACCAAAGACGACCGCGAAGGCGAGCCTTTGTTCGTTCCGTCACGACGGGCGCCGCTGCCCGACGGCGTAGCCAACTACGTCACCCCGCGCGGGCTCGGGATGCTCCACGCCGAGCTCGCCGCCGAGCAAGGACGTCAGCCGGCGCTCGGCGGCGCCGACACGGAGCGAGCGCGGGCGCAGGCGCTGCGGGCTCTGCGCATCGCCGAGCTGGAGGCGCGCATTGCGTCGGCGGTCGTCGTGCAGAGCGACCAGCAGCCGCACGACGAGGTGCGCTTCGGCGCCCAGGTGACGGTCAAGAACCTCGCCGGCACCGTCCGCGCCTATCGCATCGTCGGCGTCGATGAAGCCGACGCGGCCCGCTCCGCCGTGGCGTTCGTCGCGCCCTTGGCGCGCTCGCTGCTCGGCAAACGGCGCGGAGACATCGCGGTCGTGTCCACGCCAGCGGGAGACGACGAGCTCGAGGTCTTGGCCATTTCGTACGACTGATTGGCCAGGCTCGGACGCGCTACTTGCTCTTGCCGTCGTAGTGGTGCGTCGGGAGTGCTTGCACGTCGACGTCGTCGAGACAGCGGACGTTGATGGCGCGCGTATCGGCGCCGTCTTTGCCGACGCCGCTGGCGAAAGATTTGATGCCGCAAACGCTGCAAAATTGGTGGTTGATGACCTTGCGATTGAAGCGATAGTCGGTCAGCACGTCCGCGCCGGACAACAGCTTGAACGACCCCAGCGGCACGAAGCGCAGCATCGTGCCGCTCCGCACGCATATCGAACAGTTGCAGGTGATGGCCGGCTCCGAAAGGTCGAGGGTGACCTCGTAACGGACCCGACCACAATGACAACCACCGCTGTGCGTCTTCGCTTCCGACATGGGCCGCAGCCTAGTCGACGCTGAAGCGATGTACCATGAGGTGCTCGTAAGTTTGCCCCGGGCGCAGGATGACCTGGTCTCGCCAGGCCGGCACGTTGATGGCGTTGGGGAACTTTTGCGTTTCGAGACAAAAGCCCGCGTACTGCTCGAAGACGGCGCCTTTGCCTCGATGCGAGCCGTCGAGAAACTTTCCGGAGTAAAACTGGACGCCGGGCTGATCCGCCTCGAGCGTGAGCACGCGACCGGACTTCGGATCCCTCACGCGCGCCACCGGACGGAGCTGGTCGGGGCTGCCGTTGACGATCCAGTTGTGGTCGAATCCGGCGGGCTGTCCCCCGATGCGGTCGAGGTCTCGGCCGATCGGCTTCGCCGTCGTGAAGTCGAACGGCGTGCCTGCGACCGGCTCCACCGCGCCGTCGGGTACTGGATCGGCGCCCGGCACCGGCGCGCTCGGGGTGTAGAGATCGGCGTACAACGTCAGCTCGTGATCCCTGATCGAGCCGCTGGCGTAGCCACCTAGGTTCCAATAGGTGTGGTGCGCGAGGTTGACGAGCGTGGGCCGATCCGTCGTCGCCCGCATGCTGATCCGCAGCTCGTTGGCGTGGGTGAGCGCGTACACCACGCTCGCCTCGACGGTGCCGGGGAAGCCTTCTTCTCCGTCCGGTGAGCGGTAGCTGAAGTGAATCTCGGGTCCGTTGGGCGTCTGGCGCTGCTCGGCTTCCCAAGTCACCTTGTCCCAGCCGCGCTTGCCGCCGTGGAGCAGGTGAGGTCCGTTGTTCGGGTCGAGCCGGTAGTGCTTACCGTCGAGCTCGAACGCGGCGCCCCAAATCCGGTTTGCGACGCGGCCGACGGTGGCGCCGAAATACGGCGTGGGCTCGAGGTACTGGTCGAGCCGGTCGTAGCCGAGCACGACGTCGCCCAGCTTGCCGTCGCGATCGGGTACGACAAGCTCGGTGATGATCGCGCCGTAGTCCGTGACCTTCATTCGAAGGCCGTGGTCGTTGGTCAGGGTGAAGAGCTTCACGGTGTTTGTTCCACGGGTAGGGCGGTGCGGCCGCGCCGGACACGGCCGTTCAGCGCGGCTCGAACTTAGCGAAAAAATGGCCGAGGACCTCGGGTTTTTCTACGACCCGGTAGCCACGGTTGGCGGGCGCGTTCGCCTTCACTCTGGCAAATATGCCGGCCACATACTCCATGTGAGCCTTGCTGTACACCCGGCGCGGAACCGCGAAGCGCGCGAACTGAAACGACCGCTCGACGATCTGCTGGGTCGCGAGGTCGATCGTGCTCATGGTGAACGGGATCGCGCCCGCCCGTACTCCGCCTTCGAGATAGAGATCCGAGAATAGCGCGATGCCGGGCAGCTCTTCTTCCGACAAGTGGGGATACAGCGCCTTGACGTCGACGAACACGCCGGAGCCGCCGATCGGGCGGCTCACGACCGCACCGGCGTTCTCCAGCGCTTCGCCGAGGTAGGAGACCAGCCGGACGCGATGGCCAAGATAGCTTTCGTCGAGGCCTTCACGTAGGCCGACCGCGATCGCCTCGAGGTCGCGGCGGGCGAGGCCGCCGTAGGTGTAGAACCCTTCGTAGAGGACGACCTTCTCCTGACAGCGCCGCGCCAGCGCTTCATCACGCACCGCGATGAAACCGCCGACGTTCACCAGCGCGTCTTTCTTGGCGCTCATCCAGCAACCATCGCCGTAAGACAGCATCTCGAGCGCGATTTCGGGGATCGACTTCGATTCATAGCCGGGCTCGCGAGCCTTGATGAAGTAGGCGTTCTCGGCGAAGCGGCAGGCGTCGAAGAACAGCGGGATGCGATAGGCGTCGGCCAGCCGGCGTAGCTCACGGATGTTCGCCATCGACACCGGCGACGAGCACGCAAAGTTGTTGAGCACGGTGATGATGATCAACGAGACCCGCTCGTGGTGGCGCTCCAGCGCGATGCGGGTTTTTTCGAGATCGAAGTTGCCCTTGAACGGGTCGGAGCTCGCGAACTCCCACAGCCCGTCTCCGACCAAATCGACGGGCAAGGCGCCGCGATTTCTCACGTGGGCGTTCGTGGTGTCGAAATGGGTGTTGCTGAGGACGATCTGGTCGGGCCCGACGAGGAGCTCCATCAAGACGTGCTCGGCGGCGCGCCCTTGGTGGGTGGGAATGACGTGCTCGAAGCCGGTGACGTCTCGCACCGCCTTCTCGAAGGCAACGTAGCTCCGCGAGCGGATGTACGCCTCGTCGCCTCTCGCCAGCGCCGCCCACTGCTCGTCGCTCATCGCGCTCGTGCCGCTGTCGGTCACGAGATCGACGTACACGTCGCTCGAGTCGACGTAGGCGGGCGAATAGAACGCGGAGCGCAGCACCTGCTCCCGCGCCGCGCGGTCAGGTAGGCGCAGGCGCTCGACGACTTTGGTCCGAAAAGGCTCGGCCACCGTCCTCTCGAACAGATCTTGGGCGAAGTCTTTCATGGTCGCCCGAGGAGTGTAGGGTACTATCTCGGCGAAGTACCACTGCCCTGTGCCCTGAACGCGGGAATGGGCTGCGGGGCCGTGCTCGCCGATTTCAAACGCAGCTCGGAGGGATGGTCGGTCGCCTCACGGAACAGCTCCGGCGAGAGGTACGCCGTGAAGCGGATGCCTGACGCTTCGCGACGGAACGAAGCGTAGCTCTGGATGCCCGCCGCGTCGTCCAGCGGACGCATCGCGAACGCGCGCAGGGCGGCGGCGTAGGTGGACGGGTCGATCTTCTGCGACGTGAGGTATCTCGTCACGCGTTCGAGCGTCACGAGATCATTGGGGACGTAGTGAGCGATCGGCAGGTGGAATGTCGCCGCCAGCGGTCGGTCTTGTCCCCCTACGAACGAGAAACAAGAAGTCAGCGGCTTGGTCAGGAAAGGCCCGTCGCTCGCGACGAGCGCGCGACAAAATTCGACGACGTCTCCGCGTCGATGGGTTGGCGACAGCTCGAACAGGCGATCCAGTTGGGGCGCGGTTGCGTTCAGGTGTTGAAAGTAGACCTTCACTCTGGCGTTCGCGGCGTCGGACAGATCGAGTGAGAAATAGTTGGGCGTGCTGGGCAGCCCCGGGTCGTTCGTGATCGTGTCGACGACGCGCTGGGCTGCCGCCAAGCCCAAGCGGTCGAGCGCCTCCGCCACGAGCTGGTTGGCTCGCTCGGGACCTTGCGCGAGTGGATTGAGGTAGACCTTGAAGTCGTGCCGACCGTGTTGACCGAAACACACGGCGTGCCACAGCGAGAACGGAGGCCGGGGCGAGTCGGGCAGAAAGATACTCTTTATCGCATCGAAGCGCTCGAAGCTCGCGCCGAAGCGCTGCGCGAGCAGAGGGTTGAGCGCCAGCGCCGCGGCCTGGTTCGAGGCGGCGGCGGGCGTCTGCGATTGCGCTTCGACCAGCAGCCGCAGCTCGGCGCGTTGCGCGCCGACCGCCAACGAGTATTCGAACGGTGAGTGATCGTCGCCGATGCACGACGCATACTCGGGCTCTTCTGGGATTTGTTCGGCGCCCCAGCCTCGCAGGAAGAGCTCTTGAACGCTGCTGAGCTCGTGGTGCATGCCCGGAATTCCGGTTCCCTCGCACAGGTTCCTCAGTAAGCTGTCGGCAGCGTGAAGGAACGTTGGCATCGATTCAAGTTATCATGCGGGCTGCACCTCGCCATGACGTGCGCGTAGTTTGCTCGCACATCTGGGCACACGCCGAAGCGACATTTTTCTTTGCCGCGCCACCAGCGGGCGCGACCGTGCTTATCGTCTCACACGCGCGCCCGTAGCGCGTTTTTCGCCGATCGATGGCGGCGTGCAGCACTCGGCCGTGGCCGACGCTTACTCCACTAGGAGGAGTGGTAAAAGGCACCATGACGCGCTGCGCGGCGAGCGACGACGCGCGGAGGTGAAGCGCGCAAACGGGCCGTCGCGAAACGTCTCGGACTCGTCGTGTGATGTAGGGGCTTCAGACTCGATATCGCGCGCGCGACTCTAGCCATCGGTCCGTCGCGCGTCTCTTGCGGGGGAGCGCCAGGCGCCGGCTCACGCTGTCGGAAAGCGGCCGCGTAGCTCGCTGAGAGCGCGCTTCATGCCTTCTGCGCCCCCCGCCGTCGGCGAAAGATGGGGCTGGATCAGCAGCGCCGCTTCATCGAGCCCGCTGGCGAACTTGAACGGCAGGCTCTTGGGCGAGATCGTCGAAAGCGCTACGCCGATGCTGCGCACCAGCGCGGAACGAAAACCGCTGCCTTCCGCGACCACCATTTGCTCCTTCATGAACGGAGCGATTTCGCGATGAAACGCCGCGTACGGGCCCCTCACTTTATCGCTCGGCGGCGGCGACGTGGACTGCACGATAGTGAGGCACGAAACTGGAGTTTTGCTGCCTTCGGCGAACGCAACGCCGATCTTTCTCAGCTCTGCTACGCCTTCGAGGGTCACTTCGCGTCGCCAGATGATGACGAGCAATCGGTCCCAAGTTGCGAAACAATGGTGAGGAGTAAGGCTTCGAACTTCGGCGGCTTGGATCACGAGGGAGCGAGTCATAATGCCACGGGCGTGCGGCGCTAGAAAGCCAAATTTCTGGCGTGAAAACCCGGAAGAAGCGGATGATCTAGCCGTCATCCATGTTTCTGCGAGGCTGCCCGTAGATGTCTTCTGTCGGACGGCGCGCGCGCCTTTCAGCAATCTTTCGAAAAGATGCCGGGGCCGGGCGTCAAAATGTTTTTCGGATCGAAGTGCTCCTTGGCTTTCTTGAAGTCGTGCCACTCGCGACCGTAGTGGCGCCGCCAATCACCGGGGGTGAAGTCCAGCGTGCCGATCGGGTAACGTGTGCCGCCGAGTGAGCGCGCCAAGTCGAACCACGCGTTGTTGCGTGCGCGCTTGTTGGCGGCGAAGTCGGCGTCGTAGCCGGGGGCGTCGCGCGACGTGAGCACGTCGAACAGCCACACCAGCTCTTCGTCTGGCAACCGAAACAATGGGCGGGTGATGGTCGAGGTCAACAGCGGGAACAACAGCACGAAGCCGAAGGTGCCGACGTCGTCCGGTTGGAAGCTGCCGACGATGTCTTCGACGTAGTCGCCGAGCTCGCTATCGGGCAGAAACACGTCGAACCAGGGGTGCATGTTGTTGTCGAACAAGCCCATCGATCGCAGCTGCGCGATCTGGTTGTCGACTTGGAGTTGATAGTCGAGGTACGGCAGGTCCGGCGCTTGTAGCGTCCCCGGCAGGTACGACAAGCCGCGCGTGAGGTGGGCCACGTCGGGCGTTACCCCGGGGTCGTGAAATGACGCCAGGTTGAGGACGTAGACGCGCTGGCCGGAGCTCGGATCGACGACGTTGAGGGCGTAGATGCTGTCGAGCTCACGGCGATAGACCAGCGTTCGCATGTCGTCTTGCAGCGCGTGGACGTCGAGGTAGACGGCGGTGATGTTCTTGGCGAGGGCTTTGGCCGGCACCAGCTGGACCTTGGCGCGCACGATGATGCCGCACTGCCCGAGGCCGGACAGCACGTTATCGAACAGCTTGCGGTTCTTGCGCTCGGAGCAGACCTCGACCTTGCCTTTGCCGGTGACGACCGTGAGCTCGTAGACGTGCTGGACTTGCACGCCCTTGTCGTAGGCCATGCCGCTGATGCCGCCCATCGACAGCGTGCCGCCGATCGACAGCGCGATGAAGCCCGTGAGCACGGGCGGAGTCTGGGCGGGTAGCGACGCTTCGAGCAGCAGGCGCCAGGTGCAGCCGCCGTCGACCAGCGCAAAGCCGTTGCCGATCTGATGGATGCGCTGCATGGAGCTCATGTCGATCACGAGCCCGGCTTTGGCCTGGGCTTGACCGTGGGTGGCGTGGCCTTGACCGCGCGCCGCGACGTCGATGTTGCGGTCGGCGCAGAACTTGATCATCTTGGCCACGTCGTCGATCGACGCCGGGCGCAGCACCGCCGCCGGCGTGTTGAAAATGATGTTGCCGAGGTCCGAGCCGCGAGCCGCGCGCGAGGCGGGGTCGGTCAGCAGCTGCCCGTCGAGGTCAGGGACGTGGTCGAACGGGGAGTGATGTCCGGCCGTCACCCAAGCGTTCGCCTCTCGGCTGTATCCGACGATGACAGCCGCTGCGCCCGCCGCCTTCAGGAACTCACGCCGATCGATATGCTGAGTGCTCACCGCGTTACCTCCAGTTCGAAGTGCGAACACACTTCTGAATGAAGTTTCACGGTAGACTGAACGATTGTCCCCTTCAAGACGGTTGACAATCCGCGGGCGAAGTTGGTGCGTGCCGCTACGCGGCTTCGCTACATCAGCGCCAACGTTTCGGCGCTGTGTCGCGCGCCGGTAACCCAGCGGAGTTGGACCTTTCCAACCCCGACGGGTGGTCGCGGCGCGCTCGCGAATCGTGTCAGCTGCGATGCAAGATCAGGTACGCCGCCACCCCTGCCAGCAGGAGCGCCCAAAGCCACCAAAATGAGCCGGACTTTTTCGGTGGCGTGGAGGGTGGACGCGCGGGCGCGTCGGCATGGCTCGGCACCGGCGGTCGCGGCGAGCGCATCGCGGGCGCGAGCGCGGCGGCGGGTGACGGCACCGGCGGCAGCTCCAGATCGACGAGCGGCCTGTTCGACGCGAAGACCTCCGGCGGCGGCGGCCGCGAGCTCGGCGAGGCCGGCCGCAGCGGGAGCTCCGCCGCGAAAGGCGTCGACTTGAGAGGCAGCTCCGCGCTCTCCCAGTTCTCGACGCGCGCCACCATGCGCGTGCGCTCGGCGAGCGCGTCCTTCGCGAGGTCGAGCACCCACTCGCTCACGCGGCGGGTGTTTGCGCGCGCGGGAGCGGCGGCTTCGAACGCGTCGATCAGCTCGTGCATGCTGCCGAAGCGCGCTTCGGGCATGCTCGAGAGCGCGCGCATGACGATATCGTCGAGCGCCTCCGAGACTTCGGGCCGGTAGCGAGAGACGCGCGGGTAGTCGCCGCGGAGCACGGCGTCGCCCGGCTCCTTCTCCTGGTCGGCAGGGAAGAGCCGGCGCAGACACAACAGCTCCCAGATCACGACGCCGGCCGAGAACACGTCCGAACGCTGGGTCAGCCGCTCGCCGCGCAGTTGCTCGGGCGACATGTAGCCGCGCTTGCCTTTTCGACGTTCGGGCGCCGTTTCCTCGATATGCTCGAGGGCGGTCGCGATGCCGAAGTCGAGCACGCGCGCGACGCCGTCGGCGCCGACCAGCACGTTGGGGGGAGAGACGTCGCGGTGCACGAGCGAGAGTGAGCGGCCTTTTTCGTCGGTGGCTTCGTGAATCGCGGCCAGGCCCTGCAGCATGTCGAGCACGATGCTCGTCACGATCGGCATCGAAACGTGCTCGTGCTTCTGCTTGGCTTGGGTGCGACACAGCGTGCTCAGCGCTTCGCCGTGCACGTAGTCGAGGACCAGCAGCACGTCGCCCTTGGTCGCGACGACGTCGAGCGTGGCGGCCACGTTCGGGTGCCGCACGCGAGCCGCGAGCCGCGCCTCCTTCAGCAGCATCTCCGTGAACTCTTGGTTCTCGAGCAGGTGCGGCAAGAGGCGCTTGATGGCGACGACGCGCGAGAAACCGCCGGCGCCGTCGAGCCGGCCGAAATGCACCGTCGCCATGCCGCCGGCGGCGAACTGCTCGAACAACGCGTAGCGGCCCACGGTGTAGGCGGGGCCCCGCTCCGAAATCGGTCCGTCGACGTGACTGATTTGCTTCTCGCGCGGCGCGCTGGCCGCATCGTCGTCGCCCGGTTCTTCCGAGAGGTGCTCGGACGGGACGCGCGGCGCGGGCGGGATCACGATGTTCAGCGGGTTTTCGGTGGCGGGAGTGTTGCCCGACTCGACCACCGGCGGAGGCGGCACCGTGCCGTCGACCGAAATCATCTCCGAGCAGCCGCGACACGCGATCTTCACCACCCGGCCGCGGATCTTCTCGTCGTAGAGGAGCGTCGGCACCGTGCGGCGACTTCCGCACGACTGACAGACGACCGTGATTCCCATCGCGGGGGGGACCCTAGCGCAGAAAAGTGGGCGGTGTGGAGCCGGGAACGCCGGCCGGGGGGGCGCCGTCCGAGCCAGAGCCCGAGAAATGACCAGGTTTCGATAAAGGTTGATCGCCCGCCTAGACTGCGGAAGAACCCGCTCGTCTTCGAAACGAGCCATAGTGAGCACCCTCAGTCAGGCCGAACGGCGCGCGCTGCTACCGATCTTCTTGATCGTCGTCGTCGACATCCTCGGCATGACCCTGATCTTGCCGCTGCTACCGTTCTACGCGGAGGAGTTCGGCGCCTCGCCGCGCCAGGTCGGCTTGCTGATCGCGACCTACGCGGCGTGTCAGCTCGTCTCGGGCCCGTTGCTGGGGCAGCTAGCGGATCGGATGGGACGAAAGCCGCTGCTGCTGGTGAGCCAGGTCGGCACGATGCTCGGCTTCTTCGTGCTCGGCAGCGCTACCACGTTGTGGGTGGTGTTCGTGTCGCGCGCGATCGACGGCATGACGGCCGGTAACCTGTCGCTCGCGCAGGCCTACGTGTCCGACGTGACGTCGCGAGAAAATCGCGCCAAAGCCTTCGGTGTCATCGGCATCTCCTTCGGCATCGGCTTTCTGATCGGCCCCGCGATCTCCGGCTACCTCTCACAGTTCGGTCACCGCTACCCGATTTACGCGGCGCAGGGCCTGTCAGCGCTGAGCATTTTGGCCACGGCGACGCTGCTTCCAAAAGCCGCCCCCCAACCCAGCGACGGTACGGACGGCCCCGGCGGGCGCCGCCTCGCGCTGCTGTCTTGGGGGCGTTACCGGGAATACTTCACCCGGCCCGAGCTCGCTTCGCTCCTCTATCAGTTCTTCGCGTTTGCGTTCGCGTTCGCCGCTTTCACCTCCGGCTTCGCGCTGTTCGCGGAGCGCCGCCTGACCTGGGAGGGGCGACCGTTCGGCGCCAAGCACGTCGGCTACGTGTTCGCGTACGCCGGATTCCTCGGCATCCTGCTGCAAGGCGGGTTCATCGGGCGGCTCGTGAAGCGCTTCGGCGAAGCGCGCTTGGCGCGCGCAGGCTTCGCGGCGATGGCCACCAGCTACGGCGTGCTCGGGCTCGTGCGCAACGTTCCGGAGCTGCTCGCTTCGGCCACGATCGGGTCATTCGGCCAGGGCGCGTTACGGCCCGCGCTCACGGCTCAAGTGACGCACAACAGCCGCCGCGACGAGCAGGGCATGGTGCTGGGGATCACCCAATCGTTGATGTCGGTGGCCCAGATCACGGCCCCGCCGCTGACCGGCTTCTTGATCGGCCACCAGCTGCTGTTCGCTTGGGGGCTGATGGCCGGGTTTGCCGCCGCGGTCGGGCTCGTGCTCAATCTCAGACAATCGACCTAAGGCTCTCGAAGATGGCGCACCGCACCTTTCGCTTCTCGCTTCACCCGGAAGACGCGCCCGACGTGCGCCGCGTCATCGAGCTCGATGGCCGCAGCAGCCTCGCTCTGCTTCACCTCGAAATCGCGCGCGCGTTCGGGATCGAGCCCGGTCGGGAGCTGTATGCGTTCTTCATGTCGGGCCGCTTCTGGGACGCGTCGACAGCTTTTCTCGATCCGCGCGCCGAGGGCAAACGCGCGGACAAAGCGCTGCTTTTTCGGTTGGGGTTGCCGGTAGGCAAGAGCTTTTCGTACCTGCTCGGCTTCAAGCGTGAGCGGCGCTTCCTCGTCAACGTCGCCGCCGTGAACGAGACGCCGGTAGCGCTGCCGGCTCCGCGGTTGATCGAAGCCGTCGGCGAATACGGCTCCGAGCCGCCCGAGGAGGCGCCCGCCCCCGAAAAAGATCCACCCGAGCTCGCGCCGTTGGTGAAGCTGGCCGAGGCCTTTCTGGATGTCGACGACCGGCTCGACCCCTTCGCCGACGAGCTGACCGCCGCCCGCGCCCGAGTCGAGCCCTGGGCGGACACGGACGCCGCGCTCGCCGCGCCCACCGCGTTCAAAGCGGGCGATGAGCCGCCGGCGGCGCTGAACCAGGAAGCGATCCCAATCTTCCACCTCGCCGCCGCGACGGCGCTGGCCCTGCTCGAAGGGCTGAACGAGAGCGTCGAGAGCTTTCTGAAGCTCGATGAGTGGCTCCTGGCCCGCGCCCTCGGGACGCGCTTGTTGGACCTGCCGCTGAGCCTCGCGTTGGTGGGCGAGACCGAGCTTGCGTTGAAGGTCGCCGCCGCGATGGTCTTCATCGATCCGGAGCTGGTGCAGGGCGACGTCGCGGTGATTCTCGCGCGCGCCGGGCGTCGCGACGAGGCGCTGGCTCGAATCGACCGACTGCTCGACGGCGCGCGCGACCCGGCGCTGGTCGAGGCGAAGGCCGGTGACACCTACCGCGCCCTCGGCGACTCGGCGGCGGCGGAGGCTTACTATCGCCGCTCGCTGGCCGTCGCCCGGACCTCGTCCGATCGGTTACACGCGCTGCTGCGTCTGGTTACGTGCTTGACCGATGCCGGACGCGAAGTCGAGGCGAGCGAGCTGCTGCGGCTGGCGCGCCAAGAGCGCGGCGAGCCCGCGCCGACGCCGCCGTCTGCCGTTGGTCGCAACGACCCGTGTCCGTGCGGTAGCGGCAAGAAATACAAGAAGTGTCACGGCGCGTGAGCGCGCCGTGGTGACCGCGCTTAGCGGTCGAGACTCATCCGCAGGTGTCCGAGCTTGCTCGCGATCGCGTCCATGACTTGAGCCTGGTCGATCGAGGCCAAGTAGTCGGCGTAGGCCTGAAAGCGTGCCCGGAACGCGAGGCCTTTTGGCGTGTCGCTCTCGCAGTGTCGCGCGTCGTCGTCACTCAGATCGAAGTTGATGTAGCGGCGACAGTTCGCGCTGCCGCAGCGACACGGATCGCGCTCGGGCTCGTTCAGCGTCACCCAACCGTAGAAGATGGTGACCTCTTCGCCAGCGCGGATCGGGCGCAGGCACTGGATACGCCCCGCGCCGTCGGAGTAGATCGCGGCGTTGGGACTACAGCTGTGGTTACAGAGCCAACCGCCAGGCTCGCTCGTGTCGGGTACGATTACCCAGTACCCCTCGGATACTAAGGTCAATTTCGTGGCCGCCGCCGCTTCTGCCTCCTGATCGTCGAGCGCGAGCCGGCGCTGCTTGGGCGCGTAGGCAACGACGGTGTCGCCGCGCGCGAAATGCTTGCGCGCGAAAACGCCGCGCCCTTCGATCGCGCTGTCTCGAAACTGCACGGGGGCGAGACTAAATACCGGTCTTTTGCGGTGGGGCTTGCTCATGTTTAGCGCGCGGCGCCGACGTATTGATTGCGCTTTGTATCGTTTTCGCGCAAGTTGCGCGCGCCATGAGCGAAAAAGAGGACGTGGAGGCGGACGAGCGCGATAGTCAGCCGGACGACGAGCGTGACAGCGAGCCGCCGAGCGAGCCGAAGCCTGCTCCGAAAAAGGCTGGCGCGAAGCGCGCACAAGCGGCCGCCCCGGTGGCCGCCGCAAGCGTCCCGAGCTCGCGAGTCGGCTTGTTCGTCGTGTTGGCGCTCGCGGCGGGCGCCGCCGCAGGCTGGTTCGGGCACGTGCAGCAGGCGAGGGCGGCAGCCGCCAAGGCGGACGCGTCGCCGGCCCCTGTCGGGAGCGCGGGCGTGACGAGCGGTCCGTGTCGCGATTGGCAAGACAAGATCTGCGGCAGCAGCGGCAAACAATCGGCGGCTTGCTCGCAAGCCAAAGGTGCCACCGAGCTGCTGACGCCGTCCACGTGCGCAGCGGGGCTGCTCGCGATGCCGGCCACGATGACCCGGCTCAAAGCGGCGCGCGCGTCGTGCGAAAAGCTCGTCGGCAAGCTGTGCGCGGATCTGCCGCCCGGCTCGGAGACGTGCACGATGGTCAAGGACAAGACGCCGAACTTCCCGTCGCAGCGCTGCGACGAGATGCTCGAGCACTACGATGAGGTCATCGGTCAGCTCAAGCAAATGGATCAGCAGGGCGGGATGCGCCTGGGCGGCCCTGGTGGCCCTGGTCCCATCGCGCCACCGCACTGAGCTTTCCAGCCACCGCTACCCAACGAAGACGCGTGCCGGCGCCGGATCGCGCCCAATTGGGGATCATGTCCGAAAGCGGCCAGACACCCCGGGAGGCGGCGCTAAAGTGGCGGGGTGAAGCTTCACGCTGCCCACTGCTACGAGGTCGTCAAGGCGCGCGACGCGCGCTTTGACGGCGTCTTCTTCGTCGGCGTCTCGACGACGGGCGTCTATTGCCGCCCCGTGTGTCGGGTGCGGACGCCGGGGCGTGACCGCTGCTCGTATTTTGCGAACGCCGCCAGCGCCGAAGCGGCCGGCTTTCGCCCGTGCCTGCGGTGCCGTCCGGAGCTAGCTCCGGGCGCCGCGCCGGTCGACGCGGGTCAGCGCCTCGCCAATGCCGCCGTCGCGCGCATCGACGCGGGCGCGCTGAGCGGCGGTAGCGTCGAGCAGCTCGCGGCCGAGCTTGGCGTGAGCGCGCGTCAGCTGCACCGCGTGGTGGAAGCCGCGTACGGGGTAAGCCCGTTCGCTCTGGCCCAAACCCGGCGCTTGCTGCTCGCCAAGCAGCTGCTCACCGATACGTCGCTGCGGGTGATCGACGTCGCTTTCGCGAGCGGCTTCTCGAGCGTCAGGCAGTTCAATCGCCTGTTCCGCGAACAGTACCGCCTCAATCCGCTCGCGTTGCGCAAGCGGCCCAGCGCGGAGCGGCCCGATCAGGTGCTGCTCAAGCTCGGCTTCCGCGCGCCGCTCGCCTGGCCGCAGTTGATCCAATTTCTGGCCGGCCGCGCCGGAGCGCGCACCGAAAAAGTCAACGGAAACAGTTATTTGCGCACGGTGCGCCTAGGCCCGCACACTGGGTACGTCGCCGCCCAGCCGCTCGCGGCGGATTTGCTCGGCGTCGAAGTCTCACCGTCGTTGCTGCCAGTGCTGCCCTTGCTGCGGACGCGGCTACGGCGCTTGTTCGATCTCGAAGCCAACCCGCTCGTGATCGATCGGTTCTTGCGCGAGCAGCTCGACCTGCGCCGCCATTTGCAGCGCACCGCCGGCTTACGCGTCCCCGGCGCGATCAGCGGCTTCGAGCTTGCGCTACGAGCGGTGCTAGGGCAGCAGATCAGCGTCAAGGCCGCCACCACCATCTTTGGGCGCTTCGTCGACACCTTCGGCGGCAAGATCGAGACGCCGGATCCCGAGGTCGATCGCCTCCCGCCCGCCGCCGAGAGCGTAGCCAACGCAACGCTCCAGCAGTTGATCGATCGCGGTCTCACCGGCAAGCGTGCCGAATCCGTGCGAGCTCTGGCGCGCGCCGTCGCCGATCGGACGGTGGTGCTCGATCCACCCGTGGACGCCTTGGCCATGCGGGCCGCGCTCCGCGAGCTGCCTGGCATCGGACCGTGGACGGCCGAGTACGTTGCGATGCGAGCGCTCGGGGATCCCGACGCTTTTCCCCACTCTGACCTGGGTTTGCTGCAAGCGCTGAAGCTCGACAAGCCGGCAGCGCTCTTGGCGCGCGCGGAGGCATTTCGGCCCTGGCGCGCCTACGCGGCGCTGCACCTTTGGCACGGCTACTCAGCAGGAGGCTGAAACATGGAAGCTCACGCGTCTTTCTACACCGAGCTGGCGTCGCCGATCGGCGCCTTGCTCCTCGTTGGCGACGAGCAGGTCCTGACCGGCTTGTACATGACGGAGCACCGCCATCAGCCTGCTCTGCCCGACCGCTGCACGCGCAACGACCACGCGTTTCGACACGCGCGCGAGCAGTTGCAGGCCTACTTCGCGGGTAAGTTGCGGCGCTTCGAGCTCGAGGTGGCGGGAGCGGGTAGCCCCTTTCAGCGCCGTGTGTGGCAGGCGCTGGAGCAGATCCCGTTCGGCGTTACCGAGAGCTATGGCACCCTCGCGCGCCGGGTCGGCAACGCCAACGCCTCGCGCGCAGTAGGGCTCGCGAACGGCAGAAATCCGATAAGCATCATCGTGCCCTGCCACCGCGTGATCGGTGCCAACGGCTCGCTCACCGGTTACGGTGGCGGCCTCGATCGCAAGAAGTGGCTCCTCGAGCACGAGCGGCGCGTGGCCGCCGACTAACGTCGACGAGCGGCCGCCGGCGTCGAGGCGGGACCGCTACTTCACCAGCTCGACCTTGAAGCGTTTGCCCTTGATGCGGCCCTGGCTCAGACTGCTGAGGGCACGCTGACTGACGCTCTTGGCGACGGCGACGTACGAGAAACGATCGTGGATTTCGATCTTGCCGACGTCGGTGCCGGCGAGGCCTCCCGCTTCCCCGGTGAGCGCGCCCAGGATGTCGCCAGGGCGTAGCTTGTCCTTGCGGCCGCCGAGAAGTCGAAGCGTCTCCATCTTGGCGCCGACCGGGGGCGGCTTGGCGGCGGCGGGCGCCTCGCGGGCTCGCTCGACGGGGATCAACGCCGAGCCGGTGTAGAGCTCGATCGCCTCGAGCCGCGGTTGCTCGGCGCGCGCGCACAGCGAGACCGCCAACCCGACTTCACCGGCGCGCCCGGTGCGGCCGATGCGATGCACGTAAATTTCGGGTTGCGTAGGCAGGTCGAAGTTCACGACCAGATCGAGCTTCTCGAGATCGATGCCGCGCGCCGCGACGTCGGTTGCTACCAGCACGCGGGTGCTGCCGTTCCGGAATTTCGCGAGCTCGCGATCGCGATCGCGCTGCTCCAGATCGCCGTGGAGGCTCGCCACGCTCGCGCTTCCGGAGCCGAGAGCCCGCGCGATTTCCGCCACGCCGAGCTTGAGGTTGGCGAAGATCAGCGCGGAGTCGTGGGGATACTTTTGCAAAATCCAGCGTAATGCGTCGAGCTTTTGCTCGGGCGCGACGTGGACGACGAGCTCCTTGGTGCGCGGAGCGGCGTCGCTTTCGTCGACGACGGTGACGCGCAGCGGGTCGCGCTGGTACTTGGCGCTAAGCTCGCGGATCGAGGCCGGGTAGGTCGCCGAAAAGAACATGGTTTGGCGCGTGGCCGGCAGCGCCTTCAGCACCTTGCCGACATCTTCGCCGAAGCCCATGTCGAGCATCCGGTCCGCTTCGTCGAGCACCACCGTCGCCACGCGATGCACCTTCAGGTTGCGCCGCTGCAGATGATCGATCAGGCGCCCGGGCGTCCCGACGGCGAGGTGCGCACCGTGCTCGAGCGCGCGCGCCTGCTCGCGCACCTCTTGACCGCCGGCCAGCGTTACGACGGAAAGGCCGCTCAGATTGCGTCCTAACTTGCGTAGCTCGCGCGCCACCTGAGCGGAGAGCTCGCGCGTCGGACACAGCACCAAGCCTTGCAGCTCGCGCCGGCTCAGATCGACCTTTTGCAGCAACGGTAGGGCAAAGGCCGCCGTCTTGCCGCTACCGGTCTTGGACTGCCCGATCAAATCTTTGCCCTCGAGCAGGCTCGGGATGCTCTGGGCCTGAATCGGGGTCAGGCGCTCGAAGCCGAGCTCTTTCACCACCGCGAGCAACGCGGCGGAAAGGGGCAGCGAGGCGAAATCTGAAGACATCGGGCCCACGGTAGCACCGCTTTCGCGATGGCTAGGGCGCTGCGGGGGCCGCGCTACGCGTGACCCCCGGCAGTCGTGTCAGCTCAGGCGAGCTTGACGTTCTCGGCGCGCGGACCCTTGGGGCCCTGACCCGCCACGAACGTCACCTTCTGGCCCGGCTGGAGCTCTTCGAAGCGAACGCCTTCGCAAGCCGACATGTGGAAGAACAAGTCTTTGCCACCAGCCGTCTCGATGAAGCCGAAACCCTTGTCCGTAACTCGCTTGATAGTGCCTTCGTTCATTTGGATTTTTACCTTTACTGAAGCAGACAAGCGGACGGAAACAGCTCCAACCGATGCGCGCTTTGAGACGCGAGGTGCGCGCCGTGGGCGACACCCTAGCCTGCTTCGGCGCGGGCGCAATCGAGTAATGGCGACTACTTTCGCCTCGGCGTGCCCAGCAGGAGGCGGTTCTTCGGCGTGATCTGGGCCGGAATCAGCTGGGTGTGCACCTCGTAGCCTGCCGCCGCGAGCCGGCCGGCTCGGGTGACGTCGATGGCCAAGGCCGGGTCGAGCCAGCCGGAGAGCCCACCAAGATCGCACTTTCCCGTGGCCTGGCAGCAGGGCAAGACCACAACGCGCGCTCGGGCTTCGAGGGCCGTATCGAGGACGTCGTCGGTCAGTCGACCGCAAGCGTGGCATGACACCACAACGTCGTCGGGCGTGGCGATGACGCTCCCGAGCCGGGCCTGCTCGAGCTCGACGCGGCCGGCCAGGCGGGGCCACGCCGCGCTCAAGCACTCGGCGACCCGAAACGCGCTCGCCGGCAGCTTCGCGTCGACGGCGAGCGCGGTGGGTGAGGAGTCGTCCAGTAGCAGCATGAGCTGGGCGACCAGCGCGTGACCGCAGGCGAGGTCGAGCACACGTCCGCCGCGGAAGCGTCGGCGCGCGCGGCGCGCCACTTCCCACGCTTCGTAGAGCTCCTTGCGCGGCACGCACTCTGCTCGGCAGAGCACGCGAGCGACGCGATTGAACAGCGTGTCGGCCTCGAAGCGGTGCAGATCGTGCGGCGACAAACGCGAGCGGCTGGCGGGATCGAAGCTCACGCGCGCGACTGTAGCAGGACGGCGTTCAGCGGACGGCCGCCTTTGCCGTCACCACCAGGCGCGCTCCCCGCGGGTAGGTGCGCGTTCCGGGGAAGCTTCCCTGCTTGCTCTGCACGGCGAAGCCACATTTCCTCAGGAGCGCGAACAGCTCGGACGAGAGGTAGTAACGCTGCTCGATGACCTGGCTACGTGCCGCGCCGCGTCCGTCCGGTACGTAGGTGTACGTTACATCGAGGCGCTGCGCCCCCCGCGCGCGTCGACAGCGCTCGAACACCCGCCACTTGCGTCCGCCGTACCCGAACGCCGCGATCGGCTCGTCGTCTTCCATCGGGGCGAGGCCCTCTTCGTGGAGGCGATCGGCGTTCCAGACGTCGAAGGCGAAGGTGCCGCCCGGTTCGAGCGCGGCGCGGACGGCGAGAAAGCACCGCTCCGCGTCGCGCGGGCGGAGCAGGCAATACAGGGCGTTGTACGGCAGGATGACGCGCTCGAAGCGCCGCGGTAGCACGAAGCTGCGCATGTCGCCGCGGCGCAGCTGGACGTCGCCGCGAGTCGCAGGCGGCAACGCGGTGACGGCGGCTCGTCCGAGTCGAAGCAAGCTCGGGTCGAGCTCGAGACCCCACAGGGTGCGGCCTGGCGCGGCCAGCGCACCCAGCACGCGACCGGAGCCCGAGCCCAGCTCGAGCACGCTCGTCGCGCCACGGCACACTTCGGCGTAGTGCGCGAGGTCGCCGACGTTGCCGCGGTGGGTGAGCGCGTAAAGGTTGGCGTCGAGTGAGGTCAGGCGGCTCCGCTACCACGGACGCAAGCCGCGCGTCACTTTCGTTCCGCCTCAGCGCTGCAGCACCGCCATCAGCACGAGCGGCACGCCGTAGCCGAGCGCGAAGACCAGCACGCCCGACACGAGCAGCGCCGTGCGCATCTTGGTCGAAATGCTCATCAAGGCGCCGTGAGCGCGCGATAGCTGCTGGCGCGCCGTCTCCGCTTCTCGTAGCAACGCCGCAGCCTGAGCACCGTGGAGCTCCTTCGGTACCAGGTTGAGGGTGTGGCAGTACTCACACTTGACTTCCGCGCCGCGCGCCGCTGGCAAGCCGCCGCCGCAGGCGCGGCACGCGAACGGGGCGTTGGGATGCGACGGTGGGCGGGCGATCAACAACGGCCGGACCTGTTTGCGGTAGTGGCGGCGCCCTACCCACAACGAAATACCGAACGAAGCGCCGAAACCCAGCATGAGCGCCGGTCCCATCATTTGCCCGAGCAGCACCTGGAGCAACGTGCCGGTGTCGTACTTGTCGATGTTGGGCAGCACGCCCGACACCATCGCAGACACCGACATCGCCAGTACCAACAGGCCCATCACGATGTAGACGCCCATCACCCGCAAGAAGGCTTTGGGATCCTCGAACACGTGCGCGAACGTCGCGTCGAAGCCCTTCACCTGGGCGGTGCGCGACTCGGCCAGGGCGAGCCGATTCTTGATCTCGAGCACGCGCCCGAGCTGATCGGCTGGCAGTTGGTCGTGCGCGCCGCAGTAGCGGCAGGATACCGACGAGTCGCCGAGCAGGTTCATGGCGCCGCCACAGCGCCGGCACAGGATCGGCGTGCCCTCGGGGAGCGACCCGCCGTTCATGCCGTGGTTCGAACGAGCGTGCCCAGCACCTCGGCGACGCGCTCGTGCACGGGAATGCCGGCTTCGGTTCGCTTACCCATGTCGAAGCCGAGCGCCATGCCCCCCACCATGCCGCCCATCGCGGCCATGATGTTCTTGTACGAAGGATCGTTGAAGCACGCGCCTTCGGCCGTGATCCAGACGTCGAGCTCCGCCCAATCTTGCAATAGCTGGACGAGTCCGGGATTTTGCTGGAACAAGTGGCGTACGGCGTCGGGATTTTCGCCATAAACCACGTATTTACCGTCGATGGCGGGGACGCCTGTTTCGACCTTCTGCGAGCACTTCGGCGTGAAGTTTCGGGTGGTGTTGCTGAAGACTTCGCCGACCGCCTTCATCATCGATGCGAGCGACTTATCTGCGATGTGAATCGGAATGCGCGGCGCCGCCGGCACGTCGGCGTCCCACCGGTTCGAGCGGTAGTAGGTCGTCTTGGTGCCGGCCTTCTCGACCCAAGTCTTGGAGCGGTAGTGGATGCGCAGGCCGTGAAAGTTACGGACGTAGTGCAGATCCAAATTGCCGCTCGGATCCGGGTGCTCGGCGTCGTGAAACGCGCGGTCGACCTGGGCCTCGATCGGCTGTTGCTCGATGTCGGCGTAGCGATAGCCGGTGCGCTCGAAGAAGCCATGAAACGCCGGCCGGGCGTTGGCAAGCCCCTGTTTGGCCTTGCTCTTCATCCAGACCATGTACGCGAGCGAGGCGGCAATGAAGATGACGGCAAAAATGAGTTGAGAAGGCATGATGGTACCCCGAAGGCTGCTCCCGCGTTTTCAATAGGCCACAATCGCTGCGGGCGGCAACCCCAAAGGATCCGCCGCAGCCTGCCGTATACGCCGCCGGTCTCAATTACCTTCCGGCCTGGCGCGGCCCCCCGTGTCGGCGGCGACAACGCGGCTGTCCCGCAATATCGTTCAATACGAGCCGGTGGCGCGGCGTTGGTCAGCGAACGTGGCAGATGGCGGTCCGATGTTTCTGAAGCTCGCGCCGCTGCTCGACCGAGAATATCGGCTGCTGTACGTCGGACAGACGATCTCGTTCTTCGGCAGCATGCTGACCTACGTCGCGATTCCGTATCAGGTCTACGAGCTGTCGCATTCGGCCTGGTACGTCGGTTTGCTCGGGGTGGTGCAGCTGGTGCCGCTGCTGATCGCGGCCCTGCTCGGGGGCGCCATGGCCGATGCGCTCGATCGCCGTCTCATGGTCGTCGTCTCGGAGCTGATGCTCGCGCTCTGCTCGGCGGTCCTGCTACTCAACGCCCACCTGATGCAGCCCAGCCTCGCCGCCCTATTCGCGGTGTCGGCGGCGATGAGCGCCGTCAACGGTTTCCATCGCCCCGCGCTCGACGCGATGACGCAGCGACTCGTCGCGTACGACGATCAAGCCGCCGCCGCCGCCCTCGGTTCATTGCGCTTCAGCATCGGCTCGATCGTGGGCCCGGCCTGCGCCGGTCGCTCATTGCGAAGCTCGGGCTCTCCGCCGTCTACTTGCTCGACGCTGTGTCATTCGGCGGCTCCGTCGTGTGTCTGTGGGCGATGGCCCCGGTGGCGCGCGCGTCGGCCGCCGTTGGCGGCTCGGCCCTCGGGAGCATTGCCGAAGGCGTGCGCTACGCACGCGGTCGCCAAGAGCTGATCGGTACCTACGTGGTCGACATCGTCGCGATGATCTTCGCGATGCCGATCGCGCTCTTTCCGCTGCTGGCGGAGCGGTGGTCGGGCGCCACCGCCGCCGGCTGGCTCTACTCGTCGATGGCCATCGGCAGCCTGGCCGTAACCCTGTTCAGCGGATGGTCTTCGCGAGTCGAGCGCCACGGCGCGGCGGTGATCGCGGCCGCCACCCTGTGGGGCGTCGCGATCGTCGCGCTCGGCTTCGCTCCCAACCTGCCGATCGCCGTAGCCTGCCTGGCCGTCGCCGGCGGCGCCGACATGGTGAGCGGCATGTTCCGGCAAACGATTTGGAATCAGACGATCCCGAGTGAGCTCCGTGGCCGTCTGTCGGGCCTCGAGATGATGAGCTACATGACCGGTCCTTTGCTCGGCAACGCCCGCGCCGGCTACCTGGCGACGCGCTTCGACGCGCGGCTCTCGATCGTGTCCGGCGGCGTGCTGTGCGTGCTCGGTGTCGTGCTGTGTATCCCGCTCCTGCCCGCGTTCTTTCGTTACCGCAGCGCACCCAGCCCGACTGCGGTGGATAGCGACTGACGGGCGCCCTCGATCAACTCCGAAAAATGCAGCCAGCGCCGCCGGAGGCCGGCGAGCGCTGGCTGGGTGTGCTCGTGAGCGCGACGGCTTCGAGCTACTCGGTCACCACCGCGTCGTCGACGTACATGTCAACGCCGCTGCCGGGGCCTTCCAGGTAGACGAGGGCATTCGTCAGGTTGCAGTTGGGCACGTTGAGCGTGCCCGTCAGCTTGACCCAAGAACCGTCGGCGACCGCGACCGGATTGGCGAGCCAGGCGTACGTGTCGGCGCCGTCACAGCCGAGCGCGCTCGTCAGGTTGACGTTGGCGGTAGCGGCGCCTCCGATCGACGTCCACACGCTGACTTGGTAAGACTTGCCCGGCTGCACGATGCCGAGCAAGGAGCGGGCGATCGGGCCGTTGCCGACCCGGTTCGTGAACGCCAGGCTGTGCGCGCCGCCGTGGGCCCGCGCGCTCGTCACGGCGAGAGAGCCGGTGCCCCACGTGAACCAGCTATTCTGTTGCGACTCGAACGAGCCGTCGCTCAGCAGGTTCGCGACCGCCGGGATGAAGACGGCTACGTCGTCGACGTACAGATCGATGCCGGCGCCGGGCCCTTCCGCGAATATCTGGACCTCGGACAGGTCGTTGCAGTTGGGGACGTTCAGCGTGCCCTTCAGCTCCGTCCACTGGCCATCGTTCACCGCGACAGGGTTGACGAACCAGCTGTAAGTCGTCTGACCGTCGCACACCACCTTTTGGGTCAGGTTGACGTTGGCGCTGGCGGCGCCGCTTACCGATACCCAGAAGCTGACGTTGTAGCTCGCGCCCTTGGTGACTACTCGTGACAGGTCCGTCGCCGCCGGTGCGTTGCCGGTGCGATTGCCGATCAGCAGGCTGTGCGTGCCGCTGTGGGCGCGGGCGGTGGTCGCGGAAGCGACGCCGCTGTACGTGTACCAGCCGCTGGTGCCGGACTCGAACGTGCCGTTGCTGACGAGGTTCGAGGCCCGCTTTTCGCGCACCGAGACGTGATCTAGGTACAAATCGCCGCCGTTCGGGCCTTCGGCGAAGATTTGGATGTCGCCCAGCATGCAGTCGGGGACCTCCAGCGTGCCCGTGAGCTGCGTCCATTGTCCGGTTTGGACCGCCACGGGGTCGATCAGCCACGTGTACGCGGTCTGTCCGTTGCAGGTCACGGCTTGCGTCACGTTGACGTTGGCGGCAGCGCCCCCGACGGTCGTCCACAGGCTCACGTCGTAGCTCTTTCCAGGAGTCACGAGCCCGTTCAGGCTGGTGGCGATCGGACCGTTGCCGTTTCGGTTCGTGGCGCGCAGGCTCTGAGCGCCGCTCGCGGCGTATTGGTTGCTGGTCGTGAGCGTGCCGTTCCAGCTGTACCAGCCGTTCGTGTCGTCCTCGAACTCAGCGTTGGCGATCAAGTTCGGTCCCACGCCAGTGGGCGCGCTGAAGCTGAGCTTGTCGACGTTGACGCCGCCGCCGAACGCCACCACCACGTTGCGCTCGCCGCTGATCGGCATGAATGGGACGGTGAGGGTGCCGTTCGTACCCCAGCCGCCGGTGGGAGGCAGCTGCAGCGTCGCGAGGACGGGTCCGTCGAGGCTATCGGCGTGGAGGGTGACCGTCGTCGCCGTCGAGCCGCCGTTCGCGTAGGTAACCGACAGGCTGTCCCAGTTTTTGTCGAATACGACCCGGCTGAAGCTCTCCCAGTCGCCATCGTCGATGAAGGCGATCACGTCGCCGGCGGCCACGACGCCGTGCATATCGTCGTAGTCTTCGGCCTGCAGGGTCAGGCCGCTGCTGTCGCCGCTACGCGGCGTCGGCACGTAGACCGGAACCGTACAGTTGGCGCCGCCGGCGCGGAAGCACTTGATCCAGTCGAGCGCAGGGCGCTCGGTGCCGTCACTTCGCAGCAGGTAGGCATCGGGCTGCCACATGTTGCCCTGGAGATAGCCCCAGTGCGTCACGCCTAGCACGGACGGGTGCTGCCAGAACAACGTGAACAGGTCGCGCATGCGCTGCGCCTGGCGCGCGTCGTTGCTCAAGTTCACGTCGAGCTCGGAGACGTAGATCGGTAGGCCGGTCGCGGCGAAGCGATCGAGGTTTCCCGCTACGACCGAGAGCTCCGCTCGCTCCAGGAAGTGAGCTTGCAGGCCGATGCCGTCGATCAGGCCACGATCCTTGAGCAGGTTGATGATCTTCAGGTAGTCGGTCGCGGAGCTGTCGAGCGCTTCCACGTTGTAGTCGTTCAGCAGCAGCTCCGACTTCGGGAAGTACTTGCGCGCAAGCTCGAACGATTTGACGACCCAGTCCCAGCCCGTCGCCCCCGCGCCGCCGAGCGCGGCGCTGTAGGCGGGCACGGCGTGGAGCGGCTCGTTCACGACGTCGACCAGCTGCGCGTCGGGGTACCGCTGGGCGGCCAGCGACATCCATTGCTCGATTTCGGCCAGCTGCTCCGCGGGCGCCAAGCTCGCCAGCCAGTCAGGCTGCTGTTGTCCCCAGATCAACGTGTGGAGCTTGAAGCGTAGCCCATTTTGCTTGGCAAACTGATAGGCGGTGTCGAGCTTCGACCAGTCCATCTGGTTGCGATTCGCCTCCACGCTGCCCCACTTGCCGGCGTTACCCGGGGTCAGCTGGTTGAAATAGGTCAGCAGCTTGCCGTAGTCCGCCGTGGTGTCAGCCGCCGTACCGAAGAACTTGTCGCCGATGCCAGTCAGCACGCGCACGCCGCTGCTGGTCGCGGTGTTGCCGCTCGGGTCGTGAGCGACAGCGGTGTAAACCTGGCGGCCGTTCAGGCTGGCGTCGGCGGCGATATCGAGCGTGTAGGGCGCCGTCGAATCGACGCCGATCTCCACGCCGTTGCGCTGAAATATCACCTTGCGCACGGCCACGTTGTCGGTGGCGGCGGCGGTGAGCCGCAGGTTGCCAGTGGACGTCACGAGCGTCTTGCTGGCCGACAACGACACCTGGGGCGGAACCGGATCGCACTTGGTGCCGTTGATCGAAATCACGTACGGTGTGACGGCGGAGTACGGATCGGGGCTGCCGTACAAGATCGGCAAAGTCGCTCCCTTGGCGATGCCGAGCAGCCGAACCAGCCGTGGCTCCGTAAACGAGTAACCGCCGTCGACGGCGGTACAGTCTGCGAACAGGCAGCGACGGCGAATGCCGGCCCCGCCGAGATCGGCGAAGATCTCGAAGGACTTCGCGCGCGGCCCGGAGACGTTCTTGAGCGCGAGCTCACCGACGTAGCCGTTGCCGGAGCGGCGCGAGAGATAGTTCGAGCTGACCTTGAAACCGCAGCTGCCGTCGTCGGGGACGCTGGTGGAACCACCGGTGAGGGCTTGCTGCGTCGCTCCGACGCTTTCGGATTCTTCGTCGCCGACGTCGCTGACGTCGCCTGCGGCGCAGCCGCTCGAAGCGAACGCCGCTCCCGCCAAGAGCCATGGACCCACCGCGCCGACGAGCTTGAAACGCGAGCTCGTCCTATCCGACATCGTATACCTTCGGTTCATCTATTTCCTTTGCGACGCCCGGTGAAATTGACCGGGACGCGAACGCGCTCGCGGCGCTAGTGCAGACTTCGTACCGCGCGAAAGTCATCGCGCCGCGCGCTGTGCGTGAAGGGACGCCGATGGCCGAGTAGCTGAGTACCGGTGCGCGCGTTGCGCAGAACCGATGTCGCGGTTGCCCACATTCGCGCCCTCGACCATTTCGCGGAAATCAGCGGCGTCGGCTCCCACTGCCCGTGGGGGAGATGGCCCGGCCGGTTCGCGGCGGCGGCGCGAGCGGCCGCCGGCACGCGCACCTCGCGGCTGCGCGCGGGTTCACGACTCGTCACGCGAGGATGTGCAAGTTGCGCACGGCTTGCACCACTCGTGCGCCGAGTCGCGCATTCGCGGACCTGGACTGCACGACTCGCTAACTTGGTGCGCTTGCGGACAGGGAGCTCGCCGCCGCGTGTGGTCGAAACCCGTACCGCGGCGGCGGAGCGCGGTGGGTGTCAGCGTCGACAGGGCGCGAGGTCGCCGCGATGCCTCGCGTTGCGGCGCGCGACTCGAAGTCAGGGTCGACGCGGGCGACTCGAACGTAGTCGGGGGCGCTCGTGCGCAAGCGCATGTTTTCGACGCGCGTACATCGCTCGAGCATGCGTGCTGCCGACGCGTGTCGCGGCGGGTGAGGTGGCCGATGACGAATGATTTGTCTACACTTGGTCGGCTTGCTGCACTCGCCTTCGACGAAACGATGCGCGACGGCGGAACGTAGTCGACTCGCCCTCGCGAGCGGGGCGGGCCTGCTGGTCACGTTGCTGCCGTTGAGCTGCGGATTTCCCGACTACCGAGCTCAGCCCGACGCGTTGCTCGGCTCGAGCGCGGGACTGAGCAACGGCTCGGGCGCAGGCGCCGGCCCGAGCGGGGGGACGGCGAGCTCGGGCGCAGGCGGCGGCGAGGTAGCGGGAAGCGGGCCCGGCGGCTCGATGGCGGCGCGCTCCGTTTGCAGCCCGAGCCCCTGTTTCAATGATGGGCGCTGCTTCGAAAGCGGCCCCGAATACGCGTGTTTGTGCCCGGCTGGTTTTCAAGGTCACGACTGCGAGCTCGAGCTCACATTTTGCGATCCGAACCCGTGCCTCAACGGGGGCACGTGTCTCGACACCCCAACCAACGCGGTCTGTGATTGTGCGGTCGGCTTCAGCGGCGATCGGTGTCAAGTCGACGACGACGACTGCGAGCCGAACCCATGTCAAAACGGGGGCACCTGCCGCGACGCCGTCAACGCCTACTCGTGCGAATGCGTGCCCGGATACCAGGGGGACGTCTGCAGCGGCTTCGTGATGCAGAGCTGTGCCGGGATCCTCGCGGAGCAGCCTTCGTCGGCCTCGGGCGTGTACACGATCGATCCGGACGGTATGGACCAAGGCAAGCCGCCCATGCCGGTGTACTGCGACATGACCACCGACGGTGGCGGCTACGCGCGTATCGGTCACGAAGACGTCGGCTACAGCGGCACGTACAAGTTCTTGGGGCTGGAGTCGGGCAACGTCACCGACGTGGCGACCGGCACCGGCAGTGGCTATTTCGGGCCCCGTTTCGCGGGCCGATATCACACCTTTCGCATCAGCTGGTCGGGAGCGGATACCGGCTATCTACGCTTCCATAGCGACGCCGAGCTGTTCGTGAACGACGTGCAAACCTCGATGGTGGTGAGCGAGCTCGAGACATCGAGCAGCTTGCTGCGTGATCTGATCGATGTCGCGGGAGGTGCCAGCTTCTGTCGCGCCAGCCGAAGCCCCGACGTGCGGCCGGGTGACACGAGCTGGGGCCTCAAACCGCAAAATGACCTCGCGACCGAGTGCGGCTGCAGCTCGCCCAACTGGGGTGGGCAAGGCGCATTCTACGGCGGACACGTGAACGCTACCTCGTGCGGTGGCTACGGCGGCGGCTGGGCGGGGGTGCGCGTCAACGGGGAGGCCAAGGCGGGGCAGAGCGATCTCGCTACCGATCTCTGGGTTCGTTGACCGACGCGGAGCGGCGGCGAGGCCGCTCACGCGAGCACTTTGCGAACGGTCGCGACGAGTTGATCCATGTCGACCGGCTTCACCATCCAGCCGCGCGCCCCCGCCTTCTTGGCACGCGCCATCAACGCCGGCTGCACCTCGGTCGTCAGTAGCACCACCGGCAGGCCAGAGCCCCGTACGTCAAGGCTCTCGAGCAGCTCGATGCCGTTCATCCGCGGCATGTTCATGTCCAGGATCACCAGCGACGGCGCGTCGCTCTGGATGTGCCGTAGGCCCTCGACCCCATCGCGCGCTGTCGCTACGACGTAGCCCGCTCTTTCGAGCCCGCCCGCGACGCTTTGCCTGATGGTTTCCGAATCGTCGACGACCAAGATCGTTTTTAGCAGCATGTGCGCTCGCCTCCCGGAGCCGCGTCACAGCGCGGATGGTTGTCAAAAGACAATGATATCGCCTTCGGTCAGACCGGCGCAGACGCCGGAGTATTCGAGCTTCGAGTACTCGACCTTGCCGTCGAGCGTTACCGTCACCTCGCCGCGCAGCGTGCGAAACCGGTAGACGCCCAGCAACCCTCGGGCGACCGACGTCTCGAGCGCTTGCGGCGTCATCATCTGCGGCAGTCCCATGCGCAGCGTCACCTGAAACGGCAATAGTCGCGACTTCAGGCGACCGAGGAGTTGATTGGCGTTTTCTTGAACCCAGTCCACCCCCGAAAATGGCCGGCTCGGGTCCTGTTTGACGAGCTCGAACACGTCCTTCGGTACGAGCAGGCCGAGGGTTCCCAGCATGGCGGGGGCGTTGAACTGGATCCGACCCATCAAGGCGCGGGGCCTGACGTCGTCCAAGTCACGCCGCGAGGTCGGCACCGGCGCGACCGCCACACCAGACGCTTGAAACAGGTCTACGGTCGACCCCTGAATCATCGTCGCGAGCAGGGCTCGCCCCTCGTGCTGGTTCACCTCAGCCGCGCTCCGTGCCGCCGAGCGCAGCCGCCGTCGCGGCATCGCGTGCTGCGGTAGCGCTCGAGCCGTGTACGAGGCCCGCCGCCGTCGGGAAGCGCACGATCCAGGTCGTGCCCTCGCCGCGCACGGAGCGAACATCGAGGCTGCCGCCGAGCGCCGTGACGCGTTGCTTGAAGGCGGCCATGCCGACGCCCCGCCCGGACAGGGCGCTGACCTCGCTGCGCGTGGTCAGGCCGTCCGCGCAGAGCGCGTCGAGCAGGTCGGCGTGGCTGGCGTGGGGCAAGCCGCGCTGTTCGGCTGCGATCCGAACTCGGTCCCAGTCGATGCCAGCGCCGTCGTCGGCGATCTGAAACTCGAGGTCCTCCGCCCGCCGGCTGGCGCGCAGCGTGAGGGTGCCCACGGGCGGCTTTCCGCGACTCACCCGCTCTTCCGGCGGCTCGATGCCGTGGTCGAAGGCGTTGCGCACGACGTGTACCAGCTCGCTGAAGAAGCTGCCGAACTGAGCCCGGTCGAAGCGCACGCCGGGCGCCTCGATCAGCACGCGCAGCTCCCCTCTGCCCGAGCGGCGCGCGAGACCCATCGTCTGCTCGGCGAGTCGGCGAAAGGCGAGCTCGACCGGCTCGCCTTGCCACGAGCGCAGGCGCCGGTGCAGCTCCGCGCGCGGCGTCGCCCCGTCGGCGGCCAGGTCCACCAGCTCGGCGTAGTCGCCCTCCGGAACCTCGACGGTGGGCTGCATTTGGAGCGCGCCCGAGCTCAGCAGGTGAGAGGTCATCTCTTGCCAGCGGGCGGCGAGGGTCTCCAGCCGCGCGTCGGACAGACGGCCATCTTCCGCCAACTCCGACTCGAGGGCGTGACAGCTCTGGGCGATCGTGACCAGACCCATGGAAGCGGCGGTGCCTTTCAGCGTGTGCAGCGCTCGCTTGTGGACCACGGCGTCCCCCTCCAGCTTTCGTTCGCAGATCGAGGCAACTAGCCGAGACGACTCGCTGAAGAACACCTCGAAGCCAGCCCGATCACGCAGCAAGTGCTTGAATGCCTGCATCAGCTCGGCATGGGCGGCGTCGTCGCGCTCGCGCAAGAGCCGCTCCGTGATGTCGGCGATGGCGACGAGGACGCCCTCCAGGTCGTCGTCGAGCTGAAATGGCAAATAGCGAAAGCTCCAGCTGCGTCCCTGATGGTCGAGCCGCTCCGGTAGCTGGGCCAGGCACACGCTCAGCGGCAAAAATCCGTCGATGATCTGCGACCAGCCGAGCTCGAACGCGGCGGCGAACTGAGGGCTCGTCCGGCTCAGGTATTGCCAGAACGTGACCGCTCCCTCGGCTTCGCCGAACCAGGTCTCGACCTGCCGCGAGCGCTCGAGCGCCATGACCCCGACCGGCGACAGGGTCACGAAGCCCTGGTCGACGTTGTCGAGCACCAGGCGCATATCCCGGTTCTTGTGGGCAAGCGCCAGGGTGCGGTCGCTCACCTTTTGCTCGAGAGTTCGGTTCATCTCCTCGAGGTGGCCGTAAGACGTGGCCAGATCCTGAACCATGCGGTTGAACGACGCGCCGAGCAGCTCGAGCTCGTCTTCGGAGTTGATGCTCACGCGCACGCCGAGGTTGCCGGCAGCCAAAGTTTGGGCCGCCAGCGTGAGATCGCTGATCGGCCGCGTGATGCGCACGGCCTGGCGCCGGCTCAGCAGCAGGCCGACCACGACGCTCAGGCTCACGAGCAGCCCGATCCACAGGAACGAGTGCCGCAAGCGCCGGGCCGAGTCGGCCTGTGCCGTCAGCAGCGCGTCCCGCATGCGCTCCGTCGAGAGGCCGTAGCGGACCGTGCCCAGCAGCTCGCCGTCCTCGCCGACGACGGGCGCCGCCACCTCGAGCAGGTCCTGCCCGAAGCGCTGCACGTGCGCGACCTGCGCCGACGTGACTTTGACGTCAGCGTCGCGCAAGCCGAGCCCGCGCCAGGCCTCGCGCTCGGGCAGGGTGGTCGACGCCGAAAGCGGCCGACGCGCCAGCGCCAGCGTCTCGCGATCGGCGCTGACGTAGACGCCATAGATCAGATCGCCGTCGTCCTGGATGGCGCGTTCCACCAGGCGCTGCATGTCGAGGAAGGCGTTGTCCAAGGTCAAGCCGCGCAGCGCGAGCGCGTGATTTTGCGCGAGCACGCGTCCTTTGCTGGCGATGCCTTCCTCGATGTACCTTTGAACCGAGCGCAGGTGCTGAGCGGAGGCCTGCGCGCTCATCACGCCGACGATGGTCAGGGTGGAGATGCCGATGATGCCGGCCACCAGCAACAAAGTTTGAATGAACTTGTTGCGTAGGCTCTTGGTCGGACGACGCGCGGCGGGAGCGCTTGCAGGGGGCTCGGTCACGCTCATTCCAGAATGTGGTCGACGCGCTCGAGGGCGTCTTGTCGCAAGGCGAAGCGATCGCGCGCCTGTACCAGATCCACGCTGGTGGTGGTGGAGAGCGGCAGCTCCACGTCGTCGCGCGCGCCGAGCGCCCAGCCCGCGTCGGAAAGATCGAAGACGCGGTTGGCGGTCTGTACGCCGAGGGCGGTGTGGTCGGGCAGCACCGCGAACGTTCCGAAAGATTGGGTCGGCGACACGAGCGAGGCCGCCCCCACGATCGCGGGCTTGTAGGGGCGCTCGTTGAGGCCCGGTAACCAGCCGTCCGCGATCAGGCGCTGCGACAACAGCCGATCGTCGTTCAAAACCCAGATCGCGTCACAGCGTTGCTTCAGCTCGCGTAGCGCGTATTTCAGCTCGGCCGCGTTGGGCTCCAGACTGACGCTCTGCTCGACGACGGCGATTTGCTCGCGTCGGGCCAGCTGGGCTTGCCGCGCCACGAAGCCGTGCAGCGGTTGTCGACGGATCACGCCGACGCGCTCCACCGGCGACGACATCAGCCGGCGCAGGTTGGTGACGACGGTGATCAGCGGTACCTCGTAGCTGATACCGGTGGCGTCGGCGATGGCGGCCGGCCGCCGATCGAGGAACGATGTCATGACCACGATCGCGGGCGGGTAGTGCTCGTGCGGCGACGATGTCTGGTAGCGCGCGTAGGCGAGCACGGTCGGGTTGTTCATCAGCACGACGCACGCCGGGCGGTAGCGAGCCATCGCGGTGGCGACGATGGTGGCGGCCCGTTCTCCTTCGACTCGCATCGCGATCAGCGTGAAGTGCTCGCCGAGCTCGTCCAGCAGCCCTGTCCACACCTCGCGGGTCTGGGCGGTGTCGGGCATGAAGACCATCACGGTTGGTTTGCCGGGAGCGGACGAGCTGGCGAGCAGGTCGGCGGAGCCGTGTCGAGGCCCGACCTCGCCGGAGCCGCGTGAGCAGCCCACGGCGCCGGCAAACAGCGGAACCGCCAACAAGAAGCTTCTTCGATTCAGCGCCATTCGTCCACTCCCAGGGTCTTCGTGATCTTCAACGGCAAGCGCGCCACCGCGGCGACGGCTTCCGCGCCCGCGGCGCCCACCGCCGCCAGCGCCGGCAGCTTCACCGCGGCGGGCAGCTGGCGCTGCGCGAGGGCGAGGCGGCTACCGGCCTGAACGTCGGGCAACAGTCGCGTCGGCAGCAGGATGCCGTCGACCTTTTGCATCTGCAGCAGTGGCAGCAAGTCCTCGAGCTTCGTGACGCGCTCGACCCGCGGCTTCGAGCCCAGCAAGTCGTGGACGAAGGCGTTCGTGCCGTCGCGTCCGAGCAGATCCAGGGCTCCGACCGCGGTCACGTGCTCTGGCGCTGGGACGGTGGTGGCGCCCACCAGCGAGTAGCGTTCGTCGGGGGCGCCGCCGCGATAGCCCTGGAGCTTGGCGCTCAGCCCGTGCGGCCCGAGCAACAGGGGCAAGGTCATGACGGCGTCTTGGCCTTCCTCCAAACCACGTTCGAAGTCTGCTACGCGTCCGACCGCCTTGACGTCCATTTGGGGGAGCGCCGCCTTCAGCTCGCTCTCGAACGCGCGCTGTTTGAGCGCGACGTGCAAGAACACCAACAGCTTGAGGACCCGGGCCTCGGCGGAGCGGCTGAAGAGGCTACCCAAAGCGAGGGCGGATACCGCGCCGATGGAGACGAGGTGACTGCGGGAGGAGGTGCTCATCGGAGGGCGAGGCGAGCCGGCGCAAACGTCGCTTACCTCCGAACGGCACGCATTCTTGCTGCATAAGGCATGAAGTTCTGGCACCGCGCGCCGTAACCTAGCATCGGATGAAAGAGTCGAGAGCGGTGCGGTTGCGCGTTCGGGCTCGTTACCTACTCGCCAGCCCTCTCACATCATGCGTACGCTAGCCGCGCTCGGTCTTTCCGTTGCCCTGATCCTGGGCGGGCATGGCGCCCTGGCCGCCGATCCGCCGCCCGCGACGGCGCCCGGGGTCGAAGACCTCGATCTGGTGAAGCTGCTCAACGTCGAAGTATCGACGGCGACCAAGACGGCGGAGAGCCTCGAGGAAGCGCCGGCGGTGATCACAGTGGTTACACACGCCGACATCGTGCGTTGGGGGTACCAGAGCGTCGCGGAGGTTCTGCAGCACACGACCGGCTTCTATTTGAGCGATGATCACATCCTGCCGAACGTAGCCGTGCGCGGCATGACGGGCGGCCTGGGCGCCGAGAGCGGCATGATCAAGGTGATGATCGACGGTCGCTCCGTCGCCTACCGTACGACCTCGGGCAATTGGCTCGGAGTCGAGCTGGTGCCGCTGGAGTCGGTCGCGCAGATCGAGATCATTCGCGGGCCGGTGTCGGCGTTGTACGGCGCCGATGCGTTCCTGGGCGTCGTCAACATCATTACCGTGAAGCCGGACGAGATGCGTCCGTTCCGGGGACGCCTGGCCCTCGGCTTGACTGAATCCAATCCCGGCGGGCGGTTCGACATGGTCGGCGGCACCCGCTTGGGACGCTTCGATTTGATGCTCGGCGCGGCCGGCGAAGCGACCGATCGCTCCGGTCTGGCCCTGCCGTCTCAATCGCCAGCACCGCGCCTACCCGACGACATCGGGACGCGGCGCACGGCCCTGAATCTCGAGCGCCGCTCGCTCGTGCTGCAAGGCCGCGTCGGCTACCGGATCCCCGACGCGCTCGAGCTGAGCATGAGCGCTTACGCGTCTGGTATCGAGCGAGGCGGAGACTTTGCCAGCTGGGCGCAGCTGACCAACGGGCGCGACGGGGCCGGTCGCGAACGCGGCACGGCGGTGTCGCTCGGACAATTTCGCCTCAATTTCGAGGCTCTGGCTCACGCCAGCCGCAAGCTCGATATCGCGCTTTCGTCGACGTATTTCCAAGGCGGAGTGCTGCCGGCCGACCGCGTGGAGGTCGCGAGCGACCTTTACTACGTCGAGCGCAAGACCTCTTACCGCGGCATCGACGGAACACTGGAAGGACGCTACACCCCCTGGCGCGGCGCGAGCTTGATTGCCGGCGTCGAGACGGTCTTCGACCGCGAGCGGTTGCGCAACCCGCAGCGCATCGATCGCGCGACGGGCGCCGCCGTTCCCGAGACGCGCCCCGACGCCGCCGCGCGCAACTTGACCGACATCGGTGCCTACCTGAGCTCGAGCGTCAAGGTGCTCGATCCATGGCTGAAGCTCAACGGCGGCGTTCGCTACGACCACCACAGTGACTACGGTGATCAGCTGACCGGTCGCGTCGGCGCTACGTCCCGCCTTTCGCGCAGCCTCGTCTCCAAGCTGCTCTACGGCACCGCGTTCAAGGCTCCCTCTCCGTATCTTTCTCACGCCGTTCCGCTGCGGCTCGGCGACGTGATCGGCAATCCGAATTTGAAGCCGCAGCTGATCCGCACCCTCGAATATCAGCTGTCGTTCAAACCGTACCGCTTTTTCGGCGTGACCTCGACCGTTTCCTACAATTGGCTACTGCAAAAGGCGGAGTTTACCCCGGAGGGCAGCAATCAGACGGCGCGTAACGTGGCCCGGCAGCGCTCGCTGTCGTGGGAGACGCGCGCCGACGTCAGCCACTACAACGACTACACGCTCTACGCCGCTTTCGACCTCGTCGCTTCCACGCGCGACCTCGGGCAGCAGGGTTACGTCGCCAACCTGATCGGCACCAAGAACGTCGCCTACCCGCCCTATATCGCGCGCGCGGGCCTGACGTTCGCGGTGCCTTCGCCGCCGCGCGTGCCGCTGCAGCTCGGCGCGGAGGGCATGTATGTCGGTCCGCGCCGCGCCGCCGACACTAGCATCGTGGAGCGAGGAGAGTCCTTCTCGCTGCCCCGCTACTTCATGCTCGACGTGTCGCTCGCGACGCGCGAGCTGTATTTGATCCCAGGGCAGGAGTCGCGGGTGGCCCTGCGTTCCCGTAACCTGCTGCTGGCGCGCGCGCCGGATCCCGGCTTCGCCGGCTTCGAATACCCATTGGCGCCGGCCGAGATCTTCCTCGAGCTCGTGCACTCGTACTGAAGTCGCCTGCACGCTGGCGCTGAATGTGAGGCGGCGGGCGTGCACGTGCGTGCGGCTCTTTGGTACCAGTTCGCGACCAATCAGCTTAATTTTCGCGGATCCGAACCGTTTCAAGGGACGTGCTGGGTCGTCATACCGTCGCGTCGGTCATCGCTGCCTGCGCCTTGCTCGCCACCGCGTGCAGCGGCGAGGCGCCGGACACCGCCGAAGACGAAGGCATCGCTGTCGGTGCGCTGCTGCCGTTTACCGGCAAAGAGGCGGCGATCGGCCGCAACCTCGAGCAAGCGCTGCTGCTGGCCGTCGCTGACGTGAACCAGGCCGGCGGCATCGCGGGCAAGCCGCTGAGACTGATCACGCGCGACAGCAACTCGGGCTCCGAGCGCGGGCTCGAACAGCTGCTGCAGCTGCTGTACACGGACAAGGTCGCCTACCTGATCGGTCCGGAGGAGACGAAGCTCGCTCAGGAGGTCGTGCCTGACGTCAAGGCCTTGAACGTCCTGGAGCTCTTGCCCGGCTACGCCGCGCCATCGATCGAGCACGCGGGCACTCGCGGCGCGTGGATTCGTCTGGCGCCTTCGACGGAGGCCTTCGCGTGTGCGATGGGCAAGCAGGTCGTCCGTAGCGCCGCCACTACCATCAATGCCCTCGTCGCCGCCGACGACTACAGCCCTGCGCTCGCGAGTGACTTCACGAGCCGCTTCGGGAGCCTGGGCGGCAAATCTTTGCCGTCGGTGACGGTGCCAATCGGCGCGTCGACCTACGCCAGACAAGTCGCTCAGGTGATGAGCTACGGCGCGGATATGACGTTGCTGATGGCTCCCCCCGAGTCGGCGGCGACCATCACCACCGAATGGACAATCGACGGCCGTCACGGCCGCTGGTACCTGAGCCCGCTGCTGCGCGCCGACGGCTTCTTGCAAAATATCCCGTTCGGCACCCTCAACGGCGCGCTCGGGTTGTCGCCGTCGACCAGCCTCGCCAGCGAGTGTACTCCCACCGACACCGATGACCTGCGTTGCACGCACAGCAACGCGGCGGCTTTCGCCGAGCATTTCGCCGACTACTGGCAGGGTGACCGCCCGTTTCCGGTCGCGAATTTCTACTACGACGCCCTCGTCTTGCTCGCGCTGGCTCTCAACAAAGGCCAATTCGAGGACGACACGCAGCCCGGACCGCGCGGTGTCCACGCCGACATTCGCGAGCTCGGCTCGCCCGACGCGGTGCCGGTGCGCTGGAACGACCTGCGCGGCCCCTTCGCCGAGGTCCGTTTCGGGACGCAAGTGCGCTACATCGGAGCCGCCGCCGAATACGAGTTCGACGTGTACGGCGCCGCCCAACATACGGTGTTCGACACGTGGGCCATCGACAACGATGGCTTCGTCGATACCGGCACCGTCAAAGCCGTATGTCCGATCAAATTTTGAACGCGCTTCACCCACCAACCATCGCCGCTCACCTGTCGCCGCCCCAAAGAAGGAACTCGCCCATGTCTCGAACGTTCAACCGATGTCTGTCTCTGGCGAGTCTCGCCCTCGCGCTGTCGGCCTGTAGCTCGGGCGAAGATGGCGCCCCCAAGAAGGTGGTTACGCGCGTGGAGGTGCCCGACAGCGAGTTCAAGCCGGTCGAGCTCGAGGAGACCGTCAACGCGCTGGTGAACGAAATCGGCAAGACCGAATCGATGCCGTTGCAGCTCGGGGTGGTGCTCAAGTCGCTGACCGGCTACTGGGAGCCGGTCAAGCTCGGCGCCAACCGCGCCTTCGGCGAGCTGGGCGTCGCGGGCGTCGTCGTCGCGCCGTCGGAGACGGACGAAGAGGAAGCGCGCCAGCATCAGCTCGCGATGCTGCAGGAGCGCCAGGACGCAGGCTATGCCGGCTTGGGCCTGGCGCCGCTCGCCGACAACGTGACCGATCAGATCGCTGCCTTCGAAGACGCCGGCACCCCCGTGGTCACCATCGACAGCGATTTGCCGGGATCCAAGCGCCAGCTGTACATTGGCACCATCAACTACGAGGCCGGTCACACCTCCGCCGAGACGTTGGTCAAGATGTTGCCCGAGGGCGGCGGCACCGTGATCGTGCTGGGACACATCGTCGAGGCCGATTGGCCCGACGGCTACCAGCGCACCCAGGGCGCGAAGGACGTGCTCGAGGCCGCCGGTTACACGGTGGACATACGTAAGGTCAACTGGGACGACGAAGGCGCCGCCGCCGATGTCGAGTACATGACGCAAGCGCTGGCGGACGCCGACCCGCCCGCGGTGGGTATGCTCAGCATGTTCTCTCCTACCTACCGCTGCGCTCAAGCGGCCGAAGCCGCTGGCCTGAGCGGAGACGACATCAGCATCGTCGGCTTCGACTTCGAGCCGGAGACGCTGACCTACATGCAATCGGGCATGATCAAAGCGACCCACGCGCAACGCCAGTACTACTTCGGTTACATGGCGCCGTACGTGCTCTACTCGCTGAACGTGCTGGGCGCGGAGAAGACCATGGCCATCCTCGCTCCGCAGATGGTCGACGAGACGCGGTTCAACGCGGGTATCGACGTCGTTCGCAGCGATCAGGTCGACGACTACAACGCGTACCTCGACTCGATCGGTATCGGCGGCTGAGCTCGGCCCGTCACTTACGGTCCATGATCTCGACCCCGGTCCAATCGGCGGAGGCGCCGCGCGTCAGCTGCTCGCTCGCGCGAGTCAGGTAGCGCCGCGCGGTGCCGTCACTAGGGTCGACGCTCAGGACCCGCTGGAACGCGGCCGTGCAGCGCGCGAAGTCGGCGGCCCGCCACGCGTCGAGGCCTTCGGAGAAGTCGGCGGCGGTCGCGCGCTTGAGCTGGATCGCCTCCGCCGAATCGCTGGCAAAGCAGTCGTAGACTCGAGTCTGGAGCGACTTCCCCTTCACGCGGACGTCGCCCACTCGCCTCACCGTGAGCTGTAGCTCGAGCGGAAGAGCGTTGATCGTGCTTTCGCTGGCGACGGTGCGGACTTTGAACTCCTTGGTCAGGCCCTCCATGCGCGCGGCCGTGTTCACGGTGTCGGAGATCAGCGACGCTTCCAGGCGATCTTGATCGCCGATCACGCCCAGCATCAGCGGCCCGGTGTGGAGCCCGATCCCGACCGCGATCGGCGCGCGCTGCTTCTCGGCACGCTCGCGGTTGTAGGCGCGCACGGCGGCTTGAATGTCGACACTGGCCTCGAAGGCATCGCGAGGATGTCCGTGAAAGAATGCCAAAAAGCCGTCGCCGGTGAACGTCGACAGCACGCCCGCTCGGCGCGCGACGTGGACCGTCATGCGGCTGAAGAAGCCGTTCAAGAAGCGGAAATTGTCGCCCGCGGACAGGGTCTCGGACAGCGCTGTATAGTCGCGGATGTCCAGGCACATCACCGTCATGTTGCCGTGCCGGTGATCGCCGAGCCGCACGTCGAGGATCGAATCGCGGTTCAAGAAATCGAGGAAGGCGCGCGGCGTGAAGCGACTATACGCGCGCGTGAGCTCGACTTGCGTGTCGAGCGCGCTTCGTAAGTTGCCGTAAAGTTTGGCATTTTCGAGCGAGATCGCGATCTGGCCGCCGAGCACCGTCAGCAGCTCGAGCCGCTCGGTCGTGAACACGCGGGGCGACAGCCGGTTGTCGAGGTAGATCGCGGCGATCAAATCACCGTGGTGCACGATCGGCGCGCACAAGATCGAACGGGCTTGGCTCGTGACGATGTAGGGGTCGTGCACGAAGCGCGGCTCTTCGGTGGCGTCGTCGACGACGACGGCGCGCTTGGTGCGGGCTACGTAATGGAGCACGGACACCGGTAGCGGCGCGCCCTCCTGCACCGGTATCGCGAGGCCGGTGACAGTGGCGTCGCGGCTCGAGGTCTTGCGCGCCGCGATGCGCCCCTCGGCGCCTTCGAACAGCACGAGCGCTCCGCTCTCGGCGCCGGCGTTTTCCACGGCGATGTCGAGCAGCTTGGCGGCGAGGCGCTCGAGCACGATCTCGCTGGAGATGGCCTGGGTCGCCTTCACCACTGCCGAGAGGTCGATCGTCGAAGTGATGTCCGCGCCGGGCGTAGGCCGGGCCGCGATCGCGGACGCGCCGACGGCCAACAGCTCGCCGTGCTCCCGCTCCAGCGCGTCGGCTTTGGCGATCGCGCCCCAGAGCAAGTAGTCTTGGCGAGCCCGCTGCAGGTACCAACCGGCCAGCGCCTGCCGGCCGCTCTCGAGGTGAAACCGCGCCGCGAGCTCGGCGGCGAGCGCTGCCTCCTGGACGAATCCGCTGGCGTTCGCTCCCTCGAGGGCTCGATCGTAGAGCTCGCGAGCTCGCTCCGGCTGGCCGTGGACGCGGCACAGCTCCGCCTGCACCAAGTCGTGCTTGTGCTGGTAGTTGACGGGGCCGAAGCGGCCCCATTTGGCGAGCTTCTTTTGCTGGCGGCGCGCGTCGAGCAGCAGCTTTCGTCGTGAAATCTCGGGCGCCGTCTCACTGCTTCGGATCCGGGCCAGCGCGTCCCAGAACGCCCAGAACGCCAGGTCCGGCAAACCGGTGACGGACTCGGTCAGCGAGCGGGCGCTGTCGCCGTGCTGCACCGCTTCGGCGTACCGTCCGAACAAGAAGCACAGCGTCTGCTTGTTGAAATAATAAAAGAAGCGCGAGGTCGCGTCGTCGCCGTTCGCGGTCAGGCTATCGATTTCGGCGTCGCGGTAGGTCTCGCCGCTGAACGCGATCGGATCGGCGGTGCGGCCCATCAGGTTGAGCATGACCTGGCGCAGCATGTCGTTACGGCGGTAGGCGGCGTCCTGGCCCAGATCGTGGAAGATCGCGCTGTAGGTCGCGGCTTCTCGCTCGAGCTCGGCGAGCGGGCGTCCCGTGAAGTACAGCCAGAGCAGGCGGTAGTAGGCGGACCAGGTCGCGCCGACGAGATTGCCGGCTTCCATGCCGTAGCGGTAGGCGCCAAGAAGCGGCGCGGCGCAGCTAGCGAGCGGCTCCGTCCAGTGCTTGATGAAGACGTAGAGCACGAACAGCACCTTCACCCGAAAGGGGTCGGCGCGGGTGTGCTCGAGCGTCTCGAAGCCGAGCTTGCCGAACGCGGTGCCGGAGCGAATATCTCCCAGCACGCCCGATAGCGTGATCGCAAACGACGCGTAACCGAACGCGGACAGCGGAGAATTGCCGTATTTCACCGACAAATCTACCATCGAAAAGACGAGCAGCGGAAACAGCGCGCTGCCCGACATGTACGCCGGCGGAACCATCCGCTCCAGGAGCAACATCGCCTGCAGCTTGTGGGGATCCGTCATCGGTCGCTGGCGTGCGAGCGCGGACACGTCTTTTCCAGAGAGCCGCAGCTTGGTGCGCGCCAGCCCGAGCATGATGTGCGGCAGCTTCGGGGAGGCGGGAAAGGTGACGCCCAGCTCGCGTAGCGCTTCCAGGCCACGGCTCAGCGCTTCGTGCAGCCGGTTTTGGGAGGTGTAGGCGTCGACCAGCAGCAAGAACACCGGCATCTTGTCGAGGATGTTGCGGCCGTGGGTCAGCACGCTCTCGGTGTGGGTAGCCATTCGCTCCGGGGCGGCGGCCAGGTACGCGCACTCGGCCACCTCGGAGTGCAGGCGTAGCGCGAGGGAGTAAGCGCTGCGCCAGCCGTCCGCACCGACCATCTCGATGCCCGTCGTTAGGTACTCGAGCGCGGCCGCGTAGGCTCCAGAGCGCTTGGCCGTGAGCGCCGCTTCGAGGTCGAGCAACGCCAAGGCGCGGCGCTCACCCGGCTCTTCGATCAGGGCTCGGCCGCGGTTCAGCTGGTGGGCGAGCTGAAAAATCTGGTCGCCGCTGCGCTCCGCTGCCGAGCCGTCGCCGCCGCTCAAGCGTCGACCGATCTCGAGGTGCAGCGCCGGCCGCTCGGCGTCGGGGACCAGCGAGTAGATCGCCTGCTGCACGCGGTCGTGAGGAAAGACGTAGCGGGCGCTGTGGCCGTCTTCCAAGTCGAGGCCTGCCGCCACGTAGCGGTGGCCGGTGCCGACCGGCACCAGCAGCTCCTCGCGCACCGCGGGCTCGAGCCGCCGCCCGACCTCGGCCAGACTCAGGCCCAAGATCTTCGCTAGCGTCGCGACCTCGAAGCGGCTACCCAGGTAGGCGCCTCGGATCAAAGCGTCTCGAGTCTCGTCCGGCAGCCGCGCCGTCTTGACGCCGAACAACGCCAGAACGTCGCCCGAGGCCTGACCCCGAACGGCTCGTGCCAAATCCCACTCCCACGCCGAGGCCTGGTGGTTGAAGCGCACCACGCCGTCTTCGTAGAGAGATTGCAGAAGCTGGCGGACGAACAGCGCGTTGCCTTCGGTGCGACTCCGGACGAGCTCGGCCAAGGGTTGCACGCGCGACGGGGGCGTGGACAGCGCGTCGGAGACCAGCGCCCGCAACGCGCCGTCGTCGAGCAAACCGAGCTCGAGCTTGCGTAGGGGGGCGCCCGCGCGCTCGAGGTCGTCGAAGCACAGCTGAAGCGCGTGGGCGGTACCGATCTCCTCCGTCCGGTACGCGCCGATCACCAGCAAGTACTTCGCGTCGCGGTTGCTCATCAGCGTCGTGAGCAGCTCGAGCGACGCCGGATCGGCCCACTGTAAGTCGTCGACGAACAGAACGAGGGGGTGGGCTTCGTCGCTGAGCGACAGCAAAAAGCGGCGTAGCACGTACTGAAAGCGGTGCAGCGCGTCGCTCGGGCCCACCTCGGGCACCGCCGGCTGGGCGCCGATCAAAAGCTCCAGGTCGGGGACGAGCCGTGTGAGCAGGCCGCCGAGCTCGCCGACGGCTTCTTTGACGCGCTCGCGTAGCCGAACGAGCTCCGCGTCGCTCTCCGACAGCACGTGATGCACCCAGGCCGCGAACGCTTGCGCAAACGCCGAGAACGGCAGCTCGCGCTGAAATTGATCGAATTTGCCCTCTACATAGCGACCGCGGCGCACGGCGAGCGGTCGCAGCAGCTCGCGAACCACAGCCGTCTTGCCGACTCCGGCCACGCCGCCGACCAGGACCAACTCGCTCTGGCCGGTGGCGGTGCGGGTCAGCGCCGCCAGCAACTCGGCGAGCTCGGCGTCGCGGGCGTAGAGCTTTCGGGGAAGTCGAAAACGCGCCGCCGCGTCGTGGAGCGCCAGCTCGAAGTGCGGAATCTTGCCGTCGCGCGCCAAGTGATCGCGGCAGCGCTCGAGATCTGCGCGCAGCGCCTCCGCCGACTGGTAGCGATCCTCGGCGTCTTTCGCCAACAACTTGAGGGTGATGTCCGAAAGCAGCTCGGGCAGCTCGGGCGCCAGCTCCGCCGGCGGCTTCGGTTCGACGGCGATCAGCCGATACGCCAGCTCGCCCGCGTCCGCCGCTTCGAACGGCGCGCGTCCGGTGAGCATCAGGTACAGCGTGGCGCCCAGGGAGTACAAATCGCTCCGCCAGTCGACGGGACGATTCATGCGTCCGGTTTGCTCGGGTGAGGCGTAAGGCGAGCGCTCGTCGCTGGCGAAGTACCGGCCGTCATGAGGCAGCTCGACGTCGAGGCGTGTCCCGAAGCCCAACCCCGAGAGCTCGAGCTCTCGCAGCGCGGCGTCGACCCGAAATGCGGCCGGCCCCAAGCGACCGTGCAACACGCGCGCGGCGTGGAGCCGAGACACGAGCTCGGCGGCCTTGACCGCTAAATCGAGCACCCGCTCGAGCGGCGGGCGAGCGGTGGCGAACGCTTCCTCGAGCGTGCTGCCGGCGAACCACGACGAATACAGCGCGGGCCGCCCGTCGATCTCGCCGCGGCGGAGCGCCCGTCGCACCCCGGGGATCTCGAGCTCGCGCGTGATGCGGTGCTCGGTTTCCAGCTCCAGCAGGCGCGCCGGCTCGGGGCTCGACTGGTCGAGCACGGTGACGAGCAGCGGCGCGTCCGGCGCCGAATCGTCGAGAAAGTACGTGGCGCCGCGCGCGGCGTGGAGTCGTCGCACTAGCCCGCCTCCGGCGAACCGACGTGGGGGAAGATCGCGCGCAGATCGGTCTGCACCATCGCGCGGAGAGCGCACTGAGCGGCGAGCAATCCGGACGTCACCGCCCCCTCCATGTGACCGATATTGAGCCCGAAGCTCGTCCAATCTCCGCACAAGAACAGGTTCTGGTATCCAGACTGGTCGGCGCGCAGCCGGAAGCGATCGGTGTCGGGCCAGGCCAGCGTATACTGGTTGGTCGGTTCGATATTGGCGACGAACCACTGCGACTGAAAGCGCTGCTCGTCGCTCCGGCCGCTCTCGTTCTGCGGATCGGTGGGATCGACCAATAGCGAGAAGTCGAAGACGCTACCGGGCTTGACCGCCTTGGGCCAGAAGTAGCCCATGTTTTCGCCGAGCCAGCGGCGCGTGCAGTCCATCAGCCGGGCCCGCTCACGTGCGGGAAAGCCGTGATCGGAAAATGGAGGCAGCGGGCCCTCGAGCGGCCAGGTTCCGCAGTAGTAGCTGAGCTGACCCGGCACCTCGTCGGGCTGCCAGCCTTCGAACGGCATCACGAGGCCCATGTCCGTCCAGGAATAGAGCAAGTCGGCGTAGATGACCGAGTTCGGCTCGTCACCTGGCGGCATGCCCCATTGGGCCAGATCCATGCCCAGCTCCGCCAAGGTCGGGCGCAGCCAGATTTGCACGCCCAGCGTCGGCGTGATGCGCACGTTGTCGACCATCTTCTTCCAGGCGTCGCGGCGTTCGACGATGCCAGCGCAGATCTTGGCGGTGGCGCCGATCGGAATGCCCAAAATGACGTCGTCGAAGTGCACACCGCGCCGCAGCACCTGGGCGCGCACCGGCCGCCAGCTCGCCCACGGCGATTCGAGGTCGATGTTTTCGCGCTCGAGCCGCTCTGCTTGTTCGCGATCGAGCTGCTCGTACGACGGGTGCGAGGGCCAGCCGTCCAGGCCCTTCACCTTTTTGAGAGGATGATACTCTCGTTGATCCTTGGCCAGATCGACCTGAACGCCGACGGTGATGGATTCGATCTCGTCGCTAGGCGAGTAATGAATCTCCTCGACGTCGCGGAAGAACTCGAAGCGCACCCCGCGATGCGCGAGCATCTTGTAGAGCGGGGCGGTCAGGCTACCGCCGGTGCCGGCGGTGAGCTTCCACACCAGGGAGCCGCGGTAGGTGATGGACGCCAGCAAGCTACGCACGCCCATGTCGGCGGCGAGTTGCCCTGGCTCGCCGGCGTACAGGTTGTGAAACGCGCCGCAGTACAGGAAGCGCACCGGCGCCGAGTCCGCGAACGCCCGCGGCAAGCCGTGCGAAAGCAGCCACGGCCGGTAGTCGAAGCGGTTGATGCGATGAAAGTCGAATTGGTGCGTCTTTTCGTCGTACACGTCGGCCAGCACGCCACGCAAGTTGGCGAGACCGAACTCGGCTAGGACCACGATGTGCGCGAGGCGACCGGCGTCGGCCGGGTCCTTGGGTCCAATCATCCGGAGGACTCCCGCGCACGCCGCGAACAGCTCCGTCGCCGCCCGCAAGGCCGAGATCTCGAACGGACCTAGCTGCACCGTCGGCTCCGTCTTCATTCGACCGAGCAGATCGGCGGCTTGCCGCAACCAGCGTACCTCGCGCCGGTCGGTGGCGGCGTGGTTCTCGTCGCTCAGGGCGCTCACGTGCTGCCACCAATCGGGTCGGGTCTTCTCCCACGGTGGGGTGAAGAACAGCTCGATGATCGCAGGGCTCAGCAGCTTCGACAGGCAGCCCGCGTTCTCCTGGTACGGCGAGCCCAGCACCAGCTCCGCCATCAATCCCACCGCTTCACGCAGGATCTCGGCGAGCGGGGGAGGCCCGGCGGTGCCCGGCAGCTTGTCGTCGTACGGGAACAGCACCGGCCAGCTCGTCCAAGCCTGACGATCCGAGTCGAATTCGGTGAACAACGTGGCGTCGTCGGGCACGAACGCGTCCGTCCATTTCGGCAGCGGGCTGCCCGGCGCCAGTCCGTGAGCTTCCATGTACGCGTACGCGTCCTGCACCATCCGAAACGCGTTTTGATACCAACCTTGAAAGATGTGGATGCCGCGCTCTTGCAGGCGATCGCTCGGTCCAAAGCCGTTCGACGTCTTACCGCCGAGGCGCCAGCCGATCTGGTACAGCGTGATCTCGTAACGATCCCGCCACCCCTCGTAGCTCGTCAGCTCGTACGCCGCCGCCAGTGACGCGAGCCCGCCGCCCAAGATCGCGACGCGGCGCTTGGGCCCGGGGGGGGGCGCCGGTTCACGATCGGGACCCGCCGACGGCACGCGATCGTCGCCGCCGGGATAAGACGGCTTGCCGTCACTCAGCAGCAGCTCGAGTCCGGGCTGGCCGAGCCAACCGGCCGCGTCCGCGTACAGGCTGATGAGCTCGGGGATCACGAACAGATCATCGAAGCTGCCCGCAACCTCGGGGCCCAGCTGATGCGAACGCTGAAGCAAGGTTCGAATCTCGCTCTTCGAGAGCGCGTAATGGTCGGGATAAAACGCGGGAATGTGCACCAAGATGTCGACGGATGGGCCAACCGGATCGCTCAGCAGCTCGCCCAGCCGTCCGAGCGACACGCCCTCGACGAGGCCCTGCGCGTACAGCAGCCGGTACAGCACGACGTTGATCCAAATTCTCTCTGACCACGGCTCGGCGTGGGCAAGGTCGATCGCGTCGAGGTAGCCGTCGACGATGCTCGAGTTGTGGGCGCGGTACCAGCCAGTGGCGCTGGGTTGGCGGATGAAGTCGAGCCAGAACCGCACCGCCGCGATACCGGGGGCGGCGTCCGGAAGCTGCTCGTGGAGCAGCGCCGCGAGCTCGGCGTGATAGAGCAATCGCTCGTTCACGGCGCGCCACCACGGACTCCCACCTTGCTCCACGTTTGCGAGAACGCCGCGCGCGATTTCCCAGCGGATGAAGTCCAGCTCCGAGCGCCCGAAGCCGGCACCGCCGTCGGGGCCGGGATCGAATCGCTCGTAGAAGCGCTGGCGTAGGGCGAGCCGGCCCTGCGGATCGTTCCTCACCCGAGCGACGGTCTCTGCCGCCTCTTTTTCGAGGCTTTCCATGGTTGTCACGCGCGGCAGGTTACAAGCCCGGAGGCGCTGCGCTCAAGTGAGCTGCTGCGATCCGCCGCATGACGGATCTCGCGGCACACACAGTGGACCACATCGGTCCTTGCGGCGCGGAGGACATGCACGGGCGGGCGAGAAATGGTGTTAGCGTGGCACGTGGCCGATCGAAAGTGTCCATCGGTCGCCCCACCTCCCGATATGTCGAGCTTCGAAAACGGAGTACCACTCGATAGCCCGCCCGCACCGAACGCTGCTGACACCGAAAAGACCGTCATCGACGGCCAGCAGGTGCCGTTGACCGTCGGCCCCGGATACCTCAACCTCGAAGGACACCCGTCGACGGTGCGGGCCCAGGCTCGCGGCGCCCAGGTTCGGACGATGCGATCCTCCGGCACGCCCGCTGCGGCCGAGCCGCCCCCACTGCCGCCGACCGCGACGCCCGAACGGATCCAAAGCGTCACCGAGATCGCGATCGGCGGTATGGGCGTCGTCGAGAGCGCGTTCGACAACGTGCTGCTCCGGCGCGTGGCGCGCAAGACCATGCGCACCGGCGCCGCCGACGACCCGGACGTGACGCTGCGTTTCATCGAAGAGGCGCAGATCACCGCCCAGCTCGACCATCCGAACATCGTGCCGGTGCATGACCTCGCCGCCAGCGCGATTGATGGCAAGGTGTTCTTCACCATGAAGCTGGTAGACGGCGAGACGCTGTCCACCGTGTTTCGAAAGCTTCACGAGCAGGCGTTCTCCGGCCTCGAGCTCGAGCGCGTGCTACGCGTGTTCCTCAAGGTGTGCGACGCCGTATCGTTCGCGCATAGCCGAGGCGTCGTCCACCGCGATCTGAAGCCCGACAACATCATGGTTGGCTCGCATGGTCAGGTGTACGTCATGGACTGGGGCGTGGCCCTGCTGCTGCGTGACGAGAAAGCGCCCGGCGACGCCGAGCCCCCGATATCGGTGGCTCGCCCCTCAGGCGCGGAGGAGGCCGGCACGCTGATCGGCACGGTCCAGTACATGTCGCCCGAGCAGGCGCTCGGACTGACAGGGGCCCAGGGCCCGCTCACCGATGTTTACGGCCTGGGCGCGATCCTCTACGCACTGCTCACCGGCGTCGGCCCGAATTGGGCAACCACGGCCACGGAAGCCTTGCGCATCGCGCGCGCCGGGCCGGTACCCGCGCCCGATACCCGGCCCGCGTGGCCAGCGCTGCCCCCCGGCCTGTGCCGGATCGCGATGAAGGCGCTTTCGGTCGAGCCGCGTCACCGTCACGTTAGCGTCGAAGCCTTGCGCCAGGACGTCGAGAGCTTTTTACGTGGCGGAGGCTGGTTCCAAGTGCGCTCGTTCGCGGCTGGCATGCTGATCGTCGAAGAAGGCGCGGCCGCCGACGCCGCGTTCCTCGTCACGCATGGCAACTGCGAGGTCTACCGCAAGGTCGACGGCGAAAAGCGCGTCGTGCGCTGCCTCGGTCCCGGGGAGATCTTCGGCGAGATGGGCCTGCTGACCCGGGCGCCTCGCACCGCCACCGTGGCCGCGCTCGATGAGGTGACGGTGATGGTGATCACCCCCGAGGCGCTCGAGCACGAGCTGAGTCATAGCGGCTGGTTGCAGGTGCTGGTGCGCGCGCTGGCGGTACGCTTTCGAGAGCTGGACCAGCAGGGCGCCGGGTTCGGTAGCTCGCGCGGTTAGCCCCGGCGCCTCAGCTTGGCTGCGAGCGGCTCGACATGCGTCGCTTCGTCGAGCCCCAAGCTCCCCAGCACCGTCACTTCGTCGTTGCCGGTCTCCATCGCCGCCTCCGCGGGCAGCGTGCTCCAACCTCCATTCGGCCCGAGGCGGGCTACCCGCTCGATGACCTTGACCAGAATGACGCTCACGTTGTCGCGTCCACCCCGGTCGTTGGCGAGCTCGATCAGGCCGTAGACGGCGGCTTCGAGGTCCGATTGCTCGACCAAGGTGCGCTCGATGTCTTCGTCGCCGACCATTTTCGGAAGGCCGTCGCTGCATAGCAAGTACACGTCGTCGGGGTAGGGCTTGTCGACGATCAAATCGATCGACAGGTCGCGAGTTACGCCGATGGCTTGCAGCAGATGATCCGCGCCCGGCCCGCGCATCCCGACCAGTCGCATGGTCTGGTCGGTGGTCAACTGGCGTAGCCGGCCTCTGCGCAGTCGGTAGCAGCGGCTGTCGCCGACGTGTCCGATGTAGACGCGCTGCTTGTTCGGGGAAAAGCGCGCCGCTACGAGGGTGGTGCCCATCTGAGCGAGGTCGGGGGTGGCGCGCGCGGCTTCGCTCACGGCGACGTTCGACTGCAAGATGGCGCGGGCCAGCTCGTGACCTCGCCTTGGAATCGGTCGCGGTGACGCCAGCGGCTCACCGAACGACTCGGTCTCGAACGCGCGCCGCAGCGTCTCCACCGCCAGCGAGCTTGCTACCTGGCCGCCCTTGTAGCCGCCCATGCCGTCCGCGACTCCGTAGAGTGAGCGCTCCGGCAGAAACAGCAAACTGTCCTGGTTTTCGCGGCGTTTTTTGCCAGTGTCGGTGTCGCCGCGCGCCGACACGAGGATCCGCGCTAGCGGCGAGGTCGTCTCTTCGTCTTCTTCGGCGTCGTCTTCGTAGCAGATCTTGACGCGTGACTCGGAGCGACGGCTGCCTACGGCGTTTCCCAGCCCGTCCGTCGAGCTCTCCTCCCGCTCGAGCGCGGGCGCCGCTGGCAGCTCGGCGGCGCCGCGGTACAGCAAGGTCACTTCTTCGTCGGACGGGACCTCGAACGCCGCCAGCGCCTCTTCTGCGCTCAACGACGGTCGAGGTTTCACCGGTCGCGGTTGCGTGACGCGTTCAGGCGAAGCTCGGTGGCGTGGCCGGCGCAGGCCCCAGAGCGTGAGCAGCAGCCCCACGACGAGCGCGGCGGCGAAGGCGATCGCGAACGTCACGCCGCGCCCATCACTGGTCGATGCATGGATCCCCGCCCATCGCGTGCGGACAATGCTCGTCCGCAGCGTCTTGCTCGAGGGCCGACGTGATGTGGTAGGCCCGGCAATACACCGTGTTTCCGACGTAGCACGAGGGCTCGGTGGTGGCCGAAGACGAGTACTGGGTCGGGTCGTCTTCGTGCGCCGGGATCGCTCCGCACGCTTCGAGGCACGCTTGTGAGCTCTCGTAGAAGCTCGGCTCCAGGTTCTGTGCCGTCGACTCGGGGGTGCAGGTAGCTTGCATCAACTGGCAGTACGAAACGCAGTTGGAGCCGCAACGACCCGCGCCGAGTGGTCCCGCGCTCTTGCAATACAAGAACGCCTCTGCCGCCGCGGCTTTGGCCTGGCCCATCCTGCACTCGACGCTATTGACGTTGTCGTCGCCGGCCTCGCCCGGGGGCATGCGTTTGCACACCTCGACGCATTGGTCGAACGTACGATACTGCTCGTACTTGCCCTTGCAGTTGGTCATCACCGTGTCGCAGTAGCTTTCGCACAAGCTCGGGGGCGGTGGGTCGTCCTCGCCGTCGCCACCGGCCGCGTTCGTGGACCCACCGTCGGCGGGCTTGCCTCCGCTCGGCGCCGTCGTCGAGCCGCCGTTGCTGGTATTCCCCGAAGCGGGAGCGCTGTGGTCGCCGGCGGCGGAGCTGTCGTCGCCGCCGAACGCGGGGGACGTGTTGCCTGCCGCACCACCCGTGCCGTTCACCATCCCCCCGCTGCCGGCGCGCAGCGTCGGGTCGATCCGGGCATCTTGAAGGTCCAGGACCTGGCTGCAAGCCGCGCTCAGGCCCGCCGCGAGCACGGCCCAGATACACAGCGCGGGCGCTCTCACCACACACCTCGATAGACGAGCCCGAAGTTGGGCAGGCTCGCTTTCGAGCTTCGCCGCGGAGCGTCGCTGCTCGACGGCGCGCTCGGCGCCGTGACGACCAGAGTCAGGCCGCCGACGACCAACGCGCCGCCGCCTATGGTGACGATCGTCGAAAGCATGGCCGCGCTCTTGGCGTCGTCGCGCAGGTCGACGCCGCTGGCAGTGCAAGCGTTGGGGTCCTCGTCGCGGCACTCGCGTTTCGACTTCTTGTCGAGCGAGTACGCCCGGTAGCCGAAGAAGCCGCCCGCGCCCAAAGCGACGACGCCGGCGGCGCCGAGCACGTAGCCTACGATGCGCTGGGACGAGCTCGGAGCTGGCGCCGCCGCGGCTGGTGGCGGTAGCGACGCCGGGGGCGCTGCGGGCGCGTTCTCGAGCGGCGCCAGGTCGACGGCCTGGCTTGCCGGGCCGTCGGCGAGGGTGACCTGCGTGTGCCACGGCTTCTTGCCGGGCGCGCGCGCCTCGATCCGCAGCGGTCCTGGATCGACGGGCAGCGGCGAGTTCCACGACGCGCTCGGCACCAGCACGTCGTTGAGCCGCAGCTCGAGCCCTGGCACGCGCCGCCCCGGAGCTACGCGCAGCTCCAGCTTCGACAGTCGCTTTTCCAGGCTGGCGGCGCGCTCGGTCGCGATTTGCTCGCGATCGGCCTGACCAGCGTGCTTCGAAGACTCGGCCGCTTCACGAAATAGCGCCCAGGCGCTGGCGGTGCGACCTGCCTGCTCGTAGCAGTCTGCCAGGTAGAGCATCGTGCCGAGGGCGGGATCCAGCTCCTGACTGCCGGCGAGCTTGTCGCAGGCTTCCGCGTAGCGCTTCTCTTCCATCAAGGCCGTACCTTGTTGAAAGAGCGCCTCCGCCGCCGCGCGCTGGGTCGACGTCGTCTGCGCCTGAGCGCGGCTCGCTCCGAGCAGCAGTAGCAGCGCCGATAGCGCTCCCGCTGGTAAGCGCAGGACGGAGCCGGTCATGGCACGGCCGCGGTGAAGCCGGCGACCAGGGCGCCGTTCATCTGTCCAGACTTCAGGTCGGTGCTGGCGCGATAGAGGGGCAAGCCCTTGTAGGCGATCTGAACGCCGCCCTGGCCCGAGCGCACGAAGACTTCGAAGTCGCCCGGCTCCAGCGAGGTGACCATCGACAGGGTCTTGGAGTGGAAGGGCTCGAAGGTGTCGAGGCACTCAGCGGCGCAGCTGCTGATCGGCAATGTATCGCCGGTTCCGACCTGGTCCGCGGCCGACACGTACAACGTATGGCCGGCGGCGTCGGCGAGGTATTTGAGGGTGCCGATCTTCATGATCATGATCGACGGGGGGACGGGCTCGGCGGCGTGCCATGTCTTGGCCTTACCCTGCCCGGTCATCTGCCCCAGCGTGAGATCGCTCTTGTAGTAGTAGAGCGGCCAACCAAAATAGGTTGTTTGCGAAGAGCCGTCGCCGAGGGTGATGGTACCGAACGCGGCGTCGTCGAGGCCGGCGCCCAGACCGCGCGCGCCCGCGTCGAACGGCGGCCACGACACCAAGCAATCGGCGATGCAGTTCGAGACCGGCGCCGTGTTGCAATCGCCGGGGAAGTCGTTGCCGTACGTGTAGAGCGTGCGACCGGCGGCGTCAGCCAGGTAGCTCCCGATGAATGCGTTCGACTGTACGACGATCGTCGGCGTCGCCGACCCGTCACCACCAGCGCCCTCGACGGCGGGCGTCGCGTCCGTATGGAACAAGCACGACATGGCGACGGGCGGCTCGCCGCCGCCTTCGCCCGCGGCACCACCTTCGCCCTGATTGTCTGCAGGCGCTCCTGCTTCGGATGGATCGTCGATGCCGCCGCCGGTTCCCCCGCTGCCCCCGACAGCCTCGCCGGCGGCTCCGTTCGGCGTCGAGCCAGCGCTTGCGCCTTGCCCGCCTTCGCCGTGGCCCACAGCTCCGTGCCCGCTACCGGCGCTCGTGGCGTTGCTTCCACCTTCGCCAGCGGCGCCGCTTTCACCTGCCGAATTGGGGTCGGCTGGCTCGCTCGAGCCGGCGTGCCCCTGGACGATGCCAGGCTCGTCGGTGGCGCAGGCGCCGAGCACGGCGCTACCGATCAGGGCACCGAACAGGACGGATCGAAGCGCTGATGGGGGCGTAAGAATTGACATGGCGATTGCTTTCTTCATGGGTGAGCACTGATCAGTGTCGTCCGCCGAACGCGCCGCGATCCCAGGCGTTGGTGGACGGCGCGGGGCTGGGCGCCGCGGTGGCGGACGGGGGAGCTGCCGCCGGAGCTGGGGCAGGTGCGACGGGAGCAGCGGCCGGAGCCTTGACGGCGGCGGCAACCGGCGCGACGCGAGCGGCGCCCGCCCGCTTCGTGCGCACGCGCGGCTCGTCGCGGCTCGCGTCGGCGGGCTCCGGGGCTTCTTGGGCGGTGGCGGCAGGCGCCGCCGGCTCGGAATTTGCGACCGGCGGCTCCGCGCTCGGCGCAGCCGAAGCAGCAGGCTTGAGCTGATCGAGCGAAACGATCGGCACCGGGCTGGAAGCGGCTGCTTTCGCCGGCTCGGTGCTGCCGCCGCTGAAATGCAGCGCGCCGGCGCCGAGCAGCGCGACCGCCAGCACGGCGCCGCTCGACATCAGGGCCAGCTTCGGCGAGCGGCGTGGAGCGAGGGCGGGCGTACTTTGCAGCGTCGAAGTGCCCGGCACGCTCAGCGGCCCCGAGGGAGGCCCGCTGCCAGCGAGCTGATCGATGGCGATGGCGCGCAGCGTGCCGACGCTGATAGAGGAGCTTGACTCGGTGCGGATGCGATCGGCCGTCTCTTGGGCATGGCGCAGCGCCGCGCGTCGCTCGGAGGCGCGGCTGCCGAACAGTTGCTTCAAGTACTCAGCGACCTGTTTGTCGAAGCTGGCTTCGAGCGGCCCGGGCATGGCCTTCTCGAGCGCGGTCAGCATGGCGGTCGCGCTCTCGAATCGCTGGTTCGGCTCCTTGGCGAGCGCCTTGAGCACGACCTGCTCGAGCGCAGGCGGGTAGTCGGTGATGAAGGCGCTCGGCGGGGTCGGGCCACGCTCGGCGCAAATGTTCTGGACCGTTTGGGCGGGGTGCTCACCGCGAAACGGATGGCGGCCGGTCGTGATCGCGTACAGCACGATGCCGAGCGCGAACAAGTCGGTGCGGCAATCGAGGGCGAGCCCGCGCACCTGCTCGGGGGCCATGTAGGAAAATTTCCCTTTGATTTCGCCGGCTTCTGTCAGCCCTGAGGTCGATTTGCTGGTGGCCTTGGCGATGCCGAAGTCGACGACCTTCGCGGTGCCCGAGTAGGTGACGAGCAGGTTCTGCGGCGACACGTCACGGTGCACCACGCCGAGCAGATCGCCGTTGTCGTCACGCAGATCGTGGGCCGCGCTGAGACCCTGGCAAGCCTGCCCGATCAAGTTGACCCCGATCGGCAGCGGCACGCCGCCCGACGCGGCCGCCTTGGCGATCACGGCGCTGAGCGGCTCGCCCTCGACCCACTCCATCACCAGGTACAGCACGCCTTCGTGCTCGCCGAGATCGAGCGTCCCGACCACGTTGGGGTGATGAATCTGAGAGGCGAGCTGCGCTTCCTCCAGGAACATCTGCTCCATGCGAGCGTTGTCGACCGATCCCGCCAGGATCGTCTTTACCGCGACGAGCTTCTGAAAGCCACGCGAGCCACGCAGCCGGGCCGCCCAGACCTGCGCCATGCCGCCCTTGGCGATCGGCAAGAGGAGCTCGTAGCGTCCGAGGGTCGATCCGGCGTGCAGGTCTAGGGGAGGGGTGCTGAGGGGCATGGGTCTTCTGCTCTGCTTCAGCCGTGGGTGGTGCTGCCGCTGAGCGGGTGGTTGGGGCCCTTACTGGGACGAGGCCGATTGTTCAGGAAGTCTTCGAGGATTTGCTGGCGGGCGGGCAACAGCGCGTAGATCAGCGTGTCCGAGATGCGGAAGCGCACCTGGCCGCTGACCGTCTCCGTTTCGCGCTCGGTGACGTGAGTGAAGCCGAGCGAAGCCGGCCAGACCACGCCGCCGCCGAGATCCACGTTGTTGTCGAGACGATGGCAACCGGCGCACGACTGGGCCTGGGCGCGCCGCGCGATGTCATCGGGGGTGAGGCTGCTACCGAGGGCCGTGAGCGCGCTCTGGATGCTGGTGCGCAGCGGGCTGGCCGCCGTCGTCAGCTGATCGGCGTAGCGCATCTCGGCCGCGGTCGTGCCCGACGCCTGGCTCTGCGCCGTGTTGTAGAGGTCGGGAGTCGAGAGCTCGATCGCGGCGACGCTGCCCGCGGCGAGTGATGCGACCTGCGTCGGGAAGAAGCTGCGGAACCCGGCCGCGCTCGGCAGCGTCGAGCCGGGGGCGAACAGCGGCCCGTAAGCGTTGTTCTTGTTCGTGACGGGGACGAAGTGGACGGCCGTGCAGCTTCCGCCCGCGCAGGTGCGCATCAACTTGAACTCGCGCAGCGACCAGCCGGTGGTGGTGTTGACGAATTGGTTGGTACGGATTTGGCCGGCTCCGAGCGGGTTATCTCCGAAGTTGGTGGCGGAGACGACTCGGCCGACAGCGCCCTGACCATCGAAGTAAAAATCTTCCAAGGCGTCGGCGCGCGCGTTGATGTTGGCCTGCTTGGAGAGGTCGGCCCACGTGTCGACGATTTGCTGACAACCCTTCAAGCCTTGCTGCGGATGCGGGTTGGGCAGCGCCGCCTCGAAGATCACCAAGTTTCGATCCGACGTCGAGGTGATGCCGGACTGCTTGGCGTAAACGATGCGATACTCACCGCAATGAGCGCCGTTCTCCGGCGCCTGATCGAAGCGGTTGAACAATCCGATCGGGATGTAGGCACACGCGCTGCTGGGGGCGAACGGATCGCACGAGACTTGCGCGCCTTCGGCGCCGTCACGACACAGGTACGGATAGCCGTTGATGACGCTGCCGAGGTACGGATCGACGGCATCATTACAGTGCGGCCCCGCGTACGATCCCGGTCCGGGATTTTGCGTGTCCCACCACTGCTGAAACAGGTTGAGCGCGGTCGCGCCGGGCACGCCGCTCTCGGCCGCCAGCTGCGACATGACGCGTTGAAATGAAAAGCGCGCGAGGATGGTTTGGTCGGTGATGGCCAGGGATCGCCGCGGATCCACCGTGATCGTCTTCACTTCCTGACGCACGGAATCGGTCGTCGACGGATCGGTGTCTGGTTGCCCCGAGCAACCTGTAGCAAGCGCGACCACGCCTCCAACGAGCGTCAGTTTGATTCGCAATGGCATCTCCGTCTTTTTCCGACCCCCAGAGCTCGTATCCCGCGAGCTCTGTCTTGCTGTCGCAATTCGAGAATCGAAAATTCGACCAGCGCCTTGATAAACGGCGACACTGCCGTCCACTAAAGTCGCGTGCGCTGTTTTTCTCCGGCGCACACGTGGGCGTGCGCCCTCACCATCGCCGATAGCTCACTACCGTGACGAGATGCCACACGGTAAAAGGCCGGCGAAATCGCTCATGTTGGCGGCGCGGGGACCGTTAACCAGAGCTTAGAGGCTCAGCGCATGCGCATCGAAGCGAGGTGGGGAATGGGGCGGTTTCGCTCGAGCGCGGCGCGTGCCCTCACGTGGGCGCTACTGATCTCGGGGTTCGCTTGTTCGTCGCGCGTCATCGACGCCCCGTCCGGCGGCGCCCGTGCTTCCGCTCCCGCCGCCGGCGCCCCGACGGAGCCGGAAGAAGAGTTGCCGCCGCCGCCCGCGCTCGCCTGGTGCGACGTCCAGCCGATCATCGCCGACAAGTGCGGGCGGTGCCACGGAAAGCCTGCGCAGCATGGCGCTCCGTTTTCGCTCATCGACCACGCCGACACGCAAGCCATCGATAGTCACGGCCGCCCGCGCTATGAGCGCATGCAGACGGCGATTGAGACGGATCTCATGCCCGCCCTGTTCGTCAAGCTGGAGCCGCCGGTGGCCCCGCTCACCGAAGCCGAGCGCGGGCAGCTCCTCGATTGGCTCGCCGCGCAGGCGCCGCTAAGCCCAGAAGGTGCCGGCGGAGACGCCGAAGCCTGCGTCGCCGCCCGGTAGTCGGTCCGCGACCATCGTCATTCGAAGACGATGTTGGTGACGTAGGCGTTGATGCTCCAGGTGACATCGGGGTCGGTCTGGCTGGTCACGGGGTTACCCGCCACCGTCAGGTTTTTGAAGTGAACGCCGTTCTGGTTGACGGTCGCGGACCGGCCATGCAGGTTGACGGGCTTCTTCACGTCCGAGGTGATGTTCGTGAAGTACGTGTCTTTGATCACCGACGTATTGGCCGCGTCACGCCAGTCCGGCGGCTCGTCTTGGCTGAGGGCGATGATGCTCGAATCAGCGGCCTCGATGCGGATGTTCTCGAACTTGGTATTTTGCACCGTCGCCGTGTCGTAAGCGTCGATATTCAAGGCGCGCCCCGCCTTGACCACGTCGATGTCTCGGAAGACGACGCCGTCGATGCTCTGGCCCATGGTCTTGGTGCCGACCTTGCAACCGACCGAGTTCGAGTAGCACACGACCTTCTCGTGCAAGATGTTCTTGGTGTTGACGGTGCCGCTCGGCTCCTCGTTCTTGGTCGCCATGCTGTCGTCGCCGGTGTACAAAAACGCGTTCGACAGCGTGCCGTTCGTCGATTCGTCGAAGTTGACCCCGTCCGTATTGTTGTACGTCGTGGTCGTCGGCCGGCAGTTGATCATCTTGTAGTTCTGGATCGTGACCATATCGCTCCGATAGATCAGCGTGTTCCAGAAGCTCGGGTCGCGGACGAGGATGCCGTCGATCACGATGTTCGAGCTTTGCTCGATCTTGAACAGGTTGAGCTTCGTGTCGTTCTGGGCGCGGATCGCCTTGCCGTTGCCGTCGATCAACCCGCGACCCAAGATCTTGGCGTTCTTGATCTGGTACATGCGGATCACGCCGTGGGAGCAACCTTCGATGTTGATGCCGCCGCTGCCGGTGTTGAAGTCGCTCGGGCCGTCACCGCCGTACAACACGGCGCCGCCCGCGAGGTACAGCGTCATCTCGCTCTTGAGCCACAGCTCGCCGATTTTGTACTTGCCGGGGGGCACATACAGAATGTTTTGGGCGGCGCCCGACGCAGCGTCGATGGCGGCTTGCAGCTTGCTGGTGACGAGCGTCGCCCCCGTGTTGTCCACCATGTAGTCGGCGAGGTTCTTCACGTTGGCGTCGCCGAGCTTGGGCGGGCTCACCTCGGCCGGGTCGACGAGGATGAACAGCAGCTCCTTCGCATCGAGCTGCAAAATCAGGTAATTCGGTCCGCTCGCGAAGGTCAGGCTGTTGCCGTTCTTGGTCACGGCCAGCTTGCGACTCTTGGGGCTGAGTGTGTACGAATTGAAGCTCTCGCTGACCGTTACGGAAAAGTTGGCGGGCTCGGCGCCGGCGAGCGAGCAGTGCGCGTAGTGCACCTGCATCTCGGGCGCGAACTTGGTCAGCTTCTCGACGAACAATTCGGTCCCGTTGGCGGTCACCGTGTAAAGAGGGCTCTTCACGGCGCCCGGCACCGAAGGGTAGGTGATGACACCGGGGGTTTGGCAGTCGGCGGTGGTGCACGCGCCCGCGCTGCCGGCGGCTCCTGTCGTGCCCGCGGTGCCCCCCGTGCTCACTCCGCCCATTGCGCTGCCGCCGACGTCGTCGCCAGCGCCGCCGCCGCCGCTGCCACCTCCGCCGGCAGTGGCGGCCGCACCTCCGCCGCCCGTCGCGGGCGTGCCGGTTCCGGCTGAGCTACCTGCCTGACCCGTTACCTGACCGCCAGCGCCGCCCGGCGCGGCGCCGCTGTCGTTGTTGTTGCTGGTGCTGCCACCAGTGGCGCTGCTCGCTGGCTCAGACGAACAGCCGAGCTGCGCGCCGACGAGAAGAGCGGCCGTGTAGACGAGTCGCGCAAGCCACAGTGCTTTCATCTTTTTCCCGCGTCGGATAGCCAACAAAACCCCGATTTTGTGGTCGGAACGTAGCTCAGCGCGTCCATCGAGGCAACGCCGCGACCTCGAAACGAGGGCCGCGTTACTGTGTGTCCTGAGCCCGTCGCTTCCGTCGTCGAAAGCCGCGATCGCCCTCGCCGCTGGGCATTTTACGAGCCAGAGCCGACGCGTCGCGTCGCGTCAGAGCGCGTAAGCGGCGAGAGGCGGTGACTGCGCCTTCAAGGCCTGGCCGACGAGGGCCGCGATTTGCGTCGCGCCCGGGGCTTCGAAGTGGGTGTGATCGTTGCAGAAGAACGCGCCGAGCTGGCCCTTGGTGTAGTCGTCATCGTTCGGGCAGAAGCCGAGCGAGTCGTAGAGGCCGATGCTCAGTTGATGCAGATCGATCACGGGCACGCCGCTGGCGCTCGCAGCCGCGATCGTCGCATCGACGAACGCCCCCCGGGTTTTGGTGGCCTTGTTGCCGCTGCAGGCGATTGCGCTGACCGGGGTGACGAAGACGGCTTGGGCGCCACGCTCTTTGGCGGCCTGCGCCATGACTCCCAAGTACTTCTTGAACGCTTCGAGACCGACGTGACGCGGGCAGCTGCTGTCACCGTCGTTGATGCCGAATTGAATGAAGAGGTAGTCTCCGGGCTTCATGCCGGTGTTGGCGTCCAGCATGTCGCGCCAGCGCTTGTCGTAGGTTTGCGACGAGAGCGTGCACTCTTTGTCGCCGCCGAGCGTACCGGTCACGGCGCCTTCATAGAGCCAGGTTTGGATGCTGCGGCCACCCACGGCGCGATTGACGACGGTGACGCGATCGTTGAACAGCGCATCGAAGCGGCTGCCCCAGCCGCAGGGGCAGCTGCCGCTGCATTCCTGGACGGTCGAGTCGCCGGCCAGCCAGACCTTGATCGGGGTCGCGCCGCCGTTGCCGCCGTTGCCGTTGCCGCCGTTGCCGGCGCTGCTCCCGCCGCCGCCGGCGCTCGCGCCACCGCTCGCACCGCTACCGCCGCTGATGTTGCTTCCGGCCGCGCCGGCGTGGCCGCTCGCTGCGCCACCCGCGCCGCCGGCCGCAGCTCCCGCGCCGCCCGTTGCCGCTGCGGTTCCGGCCGCCGCTCCGGCGCTGTTTTGGCCCGCGCTCGGCTGACCCCCAACTTGAGGGGCTGAGCCGCCGCTGGCCGCGCCGGCGCGATCGCCGCCGAACGAGCCTGACCCGGCCGCGCCTTGACTCGAAGGGACGTCGGCGTCGGAGCTGCAAGCCAGGGCGAGCAACAACGGGGCCAGCAGAGCTTGCCACCGATGGAGAGGGGGGGTGGAAAGGGACTTCATTTGACGAACGGAGAGATAGGCAGAGACAGCTCGCGGGTACCTTCGGCGACGAGCCGCGCCATCTCGAACGCGCCCTTCTCCTTGAAATGCAGGACGTCGAGCGCGATGTCTCGCTCGACGACCTCGTAGCCGATGCTGGTGTAGTAGGCGAGCGCCTTGGTTTGCAGATCGATCACGGGGGTATGGGTCTCGGCTCCGACCGCCTTGATCGCGTCGCAGTAAGCGGCAAAGTCATTCATGAACACGCCGTTGCTGTAGTCGAGGCGTGGCGTCGGTGTGACGAGCACCGGGATCGCGTTTTTGCTGCGCGCCGCGTCGACGTATTGCTTCAGGTAGTCGCGGAACGTGGTGGCCGGATTGGTATAGCGCGCCGGGTCACTCATGTAGCGATCGTTGATGCCCCACTGGCAAAACAGGTAGTCGCCCTTCTTCAGCAGCTTTTCGATTTCATCGAGCCGGCCCTCGTCGATGAAAGACTTCGAGCTGCGCCCGCCGATCGCCTTGTTGACGAACGTCACGTCGTTGGTAAAAAATTCCTGAATGCGCTGGCCCCAACCCTGTTGAGGCGCCTGGCTCGCGGAGTACGTCTGCACGGTGGAGTCCGCTGCGAGGTAGACGGTCGGTTTACCATCCGAAACGGGGTACTCGATGGCGCCGCCCGCGCCTGCGCCGCCGGCTCCTCCGCGCGCACCACCGGAGGAGACTCCCGCGCTGCCGGCCCCGCTGCTACCCTGGCCCACGCCACCCGCTCCACTGCCCCCGAGCGTCCCCGCCGTACCGGTGGCGCCGGCTTGGGCCGGGCCTGCGCCGCCGCCGCCGCCGCTCGGCTTGGCGCCTCCGCCGGCTGCGGGCGAGCCTGCGCCACCGCTGGCGCTGCCGCTGTTCGAGCCGCCCTGACCGGCGATGCCGCCGCCCGTACCCGCCGCTGCGTTCCCGCTGCCGCTTGCCGCCCCCGCTCCGTCGGCGCTTCCGGTCGGCGTCGAGCCGCCGCACGCGGTCAAGCCGAGCGCGAGAGAGCAGAGGAAGGAGGCGGCGGTCTTCGTCCAGGCCTGCCAGGCGCGTCTCATCTTCTAGGTTAGGGGCGACCGCGCTTGGACCGTGTTGCTTTTGTTCAGCAAGCTCGGTCAATTGCTAGCCCCTTCATCAGAAGACAGCATGCTCGAATGGCTCCAAGATCAGGGCGCGCTGCTGGTGGCGGCGGTAGCGTTGGCGACAACCGGTTGCAGCGGCGCCGCGAGCCACGAGCCAGGGCCAAGCGCGGGCGGCACGAGCAACGCCGGCGGGGGTCCGATCACCCAGACGGCGGGAGCGTCGTCACTCGCCGGAGCAGCCGGAGGCGGGGGAGGCGTCGGGCAAGCTGGTGGCGGCTTCGGAGGGGCCAACGCCGGTGCGGGCGGAGTGAGCACGGACGGCGGCGGGGCGACGACGGGAGGCAGCTCCGGCAGGGCGTCCGACGGCGGCAGCGCGGGCGCGCCGGTCGCGGGCGCTCCCGCCATCGACTATCCGGCTCGCGCCGACGTGCTCGAGGTGCTCGGCCGGGTGAACCAACAGTTCGCCTCCAAATGGCCCGATCCGAGCGCGAGCTTGCCCGGCAATCGACCGAGCAACATCTGGACCCGCAGCGTCTATTACGAAGGCTTGCTAGCCCTCTACGGCCTCACCCAAACCGAGGCTTATCGCCGCTACGCCCTCGAGTGGGCGCAGGTCAACGCGTGGGCGCTCCGCAGCCCCGTCACCAATGCCGACAATCAATGCGCGGGCCAAATCTACATCGAGCTCTATCGGCTCGACGGCAAACGCGACAAAACCCAGATCGCCGGTACTTTGGCCAGCGCCGACGCGATGGTCAAGGCTCCGGCCAGCGGCGATTGGACCTGGGTCGACGCGATTCAGATGTCCATGCCGGTGTTCGCCAAGCTCGGCGTGGTGACGGCGGACTCGGCCTACTTCGACAAGATGCACGACCTCTACGCTCACACCCGTGACGACGAGGGCGGCGGCCTCTACGACGGTACGGTGCACCTTTGGTGGCGTGACGCCAACTGGAAGCCGAACAAGCAGCTCACGCCGAGCGGCAAGAACGTGTACTGGTCGCGCGGCAACGGCTGGGCGTTTGCGGCCTTGGCGCGTGTGCTCGAAGAGTTGCCAGAAAACGCGCCGCACCGCGCCGCGTACCTGACCGACTTCGTCGACATGGCGGGCGCCCTGCGCGCGCTTCAACGCGCCGATGGCCTGTGGAACCCGAGCCTCGGCGATCCCGCGCATTTCGGCGGCCCGGAGCTCTCCGGCACCGCCCTGTTCACCTTCGGCATGGCGTGGGGGATTCGGCGCGGCCTGCTTCCCGAAGCGACGTACGCGCCCGTCGTCAACAAGGCCTGGCAAGGCATGCTCACGGTCAGCGTGCACCCGAACGGCTTCCTCGGTTACGTGCAGTCGAGCGGTGACGATCCGAGCGACGGCCAGCCGCTCAGCTTCGATCGTGTGCCAGATTTCGAAGACTACGGGGTCGGCTGCTTCTTGTTGGCGGGAAGCGCGCTGGCAGAGCTCGCGCATTGAGCGGCCGCCGCCGCTACGGACCGGCCGAAATCGGCCAGCCCTCGGCGTCCCATGCGAGCTCGGAGATGCGCAGCACGGACGCGCCGTTATTATCGGCGTCGTAGGCGTGGTAAACGTTGTAGGCGCGATCGGCGGTGAAGAGCACGGCGTTGTGACCCGGGCCGCGGTACCGCGTGCCACCTTCGAGCACGAGCGTGCCGCCGCCCTGAAGCAGCGCCTTGCCGTCGCGATCGACGAAGCCCTCGTGCAGCGTCTTGGCGCGCCCGACGCGAATGTTGTACGTGCTGTCGGCGCCCTTGCAGCAGGTGTCCCACGACATGAAGAGGTAGTAGTAGCCGCAGCGGCGCACCAAAAACGGCGCTTCCAGCGCGCCGCCCGAGCTCGGCCGCGACGCGAGCGCCTCGAGCGAGGTGCCGTCGCGCTCGCCTTCGAGGGTGAGCTTGATCAGCTTGATGCCGCTCCAGAAGCTGCCGAACGCGAGCCAGGGCGTGCCATCGGTGTCGACGATCGCGTTGGGATCGATGGCGTTGAAGTCGTCAGTCGTCGAGACGTTCGAGCAAATGACTTGGCCGCGATCCGTCCAGCTACCGCTCGAGAGCGACGAGCGCGAGAGGTGACCGATGCACGAGCGGTTCTTGCCGAAGGTCGAAGCCGAATAATAGAGGTGATAGGCGCCGCCGAAGAACGAAGCGTCGGGCGCCCACAGGTTGCTGACGCCCGGTACCTGTTGCGCCAGCCAGGCCGGGCGCTTCGAGGAGCTGAAGACGTCGGGCGCGGCCTGCCAGGTCACGAGGTCGTTCGATGTCTTGGCGCCGATGTCGTTGCCGGTGCTGAAGAGATAGAATCTGTCGTCGGCGCCGAGCACCATCGGATCATGGGTGCCGAGGTTTCCTTTCAACGCGAGCAACTGCGGAGGAGACGCCGTCGAGTAGTTGGCGATGCCGCAGCGATCGTCGTCGCCGCTACCGCCGCTGCCACCTCCGCCGGAGCTCGGGCCACCGCTCGCGCCAGCGCTGCCGCCCGAGGTCGCGCCGCCCGAGGTCGCGCCGCTCGTCGCTGACCCCGCCCGACCGCCGGACGTCGTGCCACCTTCTGAGCCAAGCGTGCCACCGATGCCGCTGGCGCCCGCCGACGGGCTTCCGCCGGTGCCTCCAGATCCGGCCGCGCCACCGCCGGCCTTGCCACCGGCGCCGGGAAGGGAGCCCGCGTACCCGGACGCGCCGGCGACGGTCGTCGGCCCAGGGCTGTCGTTCGGGGCCGAGCACGAGGCGACCGCCGCCGCAGCCAAGATCGCGCACGGAAGGCGGAGACGAACGCTCATATTCGCTAAAGGGGCAGCACGGCCCAGAAATTCGCGGAATGTTCGAGAAGCATCGTAAACGGCTTTGCCGAACGATCAGTCCCTGACGGGCAGGGTGGCGACGGCTTTGCGGACGTCCATCGCCAGAGCGCAGCTGTCGATGCCGGCCGCGTACTGGGCGCGCGCGCTGTCGCTGAGCCAGCTTGGATCGACCTCGTGGCGAAAGCGTAGTCGGAGCTCGCCGCTCGCCAGATCGGCGAGCACGATCCGCACGGCGTGCGCGCGCTCGCCGTCGAGCTCGGTCGGACCGCGCGCGGTGCTGGTTTCGTCCAACACCAGCAGCAGCTGCCGGGCCTTGGCGGAGCGGACGGCAGCGGCGAGCGGCGCGGCGTCGAGCAGTCGCTGCAGCTCGCGCAAGCTGGCGTTGGTTTCGGCGGCTTCGATGCGCCCTCGCCAGCCTCTCGCCAGCAAGGGCAAGGCTTGAAGCAGCGGCGCCACGCGCTCGACGTGCGCCGTCGACTGCATGCTGGGCCCTCGTGCGTAGGCGGCGCTGGCTTTTAGCCTCAGCGCTTTCTCACTGCGGGTCTCGGGCGGATCGATGAGGCACAGCACGAACGCATCTTTGCTCGAGCTCGCGGCGAGCTCATTCAGGCGGGCCGGCTGCGACAAACCCTCGAGCGGGCCGCGCAAGTAGAGGGTCGGTAGCGCTAGCGCCTGCGCCAAGCGCGCCTCACCACGCAACTCGCGCGTCACCTCGTCGCCGAGGTATGCGGGCGCGGCGTGCAGGGCGACGGCGGCCGTGACGCGCGTCGAGAGCTCGCGATCGGCGCGCGTCAGGGGGGCGGCCTCGCGCGTCTGCAGGTCGAGCAGCTCGCGGCGCAAGCTTTCGAGCTGCTCGGCCCGTTGCCGGCGAAAATGCACGATTCCAACCACGCTCGTCACCACGAAGGCGAAGGTGAAAAGTCGCAGCAGCGCTTTGACCGAGCTACGGCGTTGGACGGGCTCTCGCCGGCCGCTGACGGCGGCTTGCACGCGCGCCGCGAGCGCGGGCGACATTTTGCGGGTGACGAGGAACGTCGGCACTAGCGCGCGGTCCCGGGGGCGCCGGTCAGCGGTCTGACCCGCAAATTCTGTTGAATCAAAGCCGAGAGCTGCTCACCGGTCACGCCGAGGCGCTCGGCGGTATGGGCGGCCAGCGAGGACCCGGCGACGCCGCGCGCGAACTGGTAGGTGGGACGCCGCTGCCCGTCGAGCTCTACCTGCAAGAACGCCAGGTGGGGGATGGTGCGCGCTTGCTCGAGTCGATTGGCGAACGCCAGAAAATGCGTGGTGATGAAGGCTTGCGGCTCCAGCTGGCTCATCATCGTGATCACAAGCTCGAAGATCTGCTCTCCTTCGGAGGGATTGGTGCCGGAGCACAGCTCGTCGAGCAAGACGAGCGCCCCGGGCTGGAGCCGCTCGAACAGCGCGCGAATCCGCATCAGCTCCATGCCCAGTCGCCCTTCCGCTTGATCGGCGCGCGTCTCCTCGATCAGCGACGCGACCAGCCCCGAGGTCCAGCCGAGGCGCGCGCTGGCAGCAGGCACGAACAGCCCGCTCTGGGCCAGCAGCTGCGTGAGCCCGAGCGACTGCAATAGCCGCGTCTTTCCACCCGAGTTGGGGCCAGTGACGAGAGTTGTCGACGCGAGCCGCTCGCTCTGCAAGTCGGACGGAACCGGCACGATGCCGCTCACCAACAGCAGCGGGTTGAACAGGCGGCGGAGCTCGCGCGGCGCGCTCGGCTCGACGAACTCGGGAAGACACACCTCGAGCCCAGCCGCGCTTGCTTCGTCGCGAAAGCCGAGCGCGCCGAGGTAAAATTCCAGGTCGCCCAGCAGCTGCACCATGCTCGCCAGCTCGTCTTCGAGCCCGGTCACCACCGCGTCCACCAGCCGCGCCAAAATCTCGCCGTCGCTGAAGCGATAGCCGCGCACGAACAGCTCGAGCTTCGCCAGCCAACGCCGCCACACCGGGTTGACGAACGGATTGTCGTGCTGCTCTTTCACGGCGAGCACCTCGAAGCCGTTGACGCTACCGTCGGCGCCGACGGCCACGCGCACGTCGACGGTGGCCTGGCGCGCGTCACATTTGAGCAAATCGCTGAGGGCCTGGTAGGGCTCGCTGGCTCGCACCTCGGTGCCGAACTCCGCCAGCCGCTTCAGCCCGGATTCGGCGCCCGCGAAGCCGTCGGCGAGGCCGTCGAGCAACGCTTTGAGCACGCGCAGGATGTCGAGGCGCCGGCGGTTCTCGTCCCAGACGCGGATGCCGCTCGGATTTTCGAGCAGCCCCCGCAGCTTGCACAGATCGACGTACACCCGCTCGAGCGCGGAGCGCCGCCCGGGACTATGGCTGAGCTCGGCCAAGATCTCGCGTCGGAATTGCACGATCGCGGGGTCGGCGGGCGGCTGCGACAGCACCCGAAATAGGTGCCGCGCGTGCATGACCGGCTGCTGGCCGGCGATCTTCGCGCGCAGCCCCTGAGCGACGAAGCGCTGCAAGAACAGCTCCTCCGCGAACTCGCTCGGCCGAAAGCTCGACGGCGCGATCGTTGCGGTGTCGAGCGCCTCTGAAAACACCCCGCCCGCCGAGCCGCTGGCCAGGGCCAGGGTCAGAGCCAGCTTGGTTCGCTCCAGGTCGATGCGGCGACTGGGCGTGGCGTGCAAAATATCGGGGACTAGTGGCATAGGTGGACCGTTCCCTGCGGGGCGGAGCTTCGACAACACCTCACCCCGCGATGTTCCGACCCCGACGAAACAAACTAGCGGGGGTCAGGTCGGGGAGCCTAGCGGGCGGCGCGAGCGCGGCTCGAAGCGGATCTGGCGCCGATCCTCGTAAAATTCGGCGAAATCGTTGCAAGCGTAGCCAGGGATGGCCAGCACTGGCAGCGGGTCGAGCACGCTACGGCTCGTACGCCAACCCTGGATCCGACCGGCGACCAGGGCGTCGAGCTCGTGGCGGACCGCGTCCGAGGTCTCGTCGGACGCAAGCTGCGGCCGGTGAACGAGCAGCGCCCGGGCTGCCAATCCTGGCGGCGGGGCCAACAGCGACTCGAGCAGGCCGTGACCTATGACCCAGAAGCGGGTCGTCGCCAGCAGCTCGTCGCGTCGGTCCCAAAAGACGCGCTTGAAGAGCAGCCCGCGCAGGTCGTCGAGCACGCTTTGCGAGCTGCTGACGATGAGCACGCCTGTCTCGTCGAAGGTCGCCGCCAGGTTCTGCGCCGGCGCGCGACCATTGCGCGGGTCCTTGGGGCCGACCTGCGGATCGACGTGCAGCTGATTGAGCGCCCAGCGCAGCTTTGGAAAATGCGCCCACACGATCATGTTGAAGAAGTCGTGCCAGTGACCGGGCCGCGTCGGCACCGCCGAAAGCTGCGCCACGTGCGGCTCGTAGCCGCCGGCTCGCTCGAGGGCAACGCGGCTCTGAGTGACGAAGCGCGGCAGGGTCACGTCCAGGGCTCGCGGTACGAGCGCCGCCAGCTCGTCGTACTGCGCCGGTTCAGGCCACGCCTGGCACTGCGCGAGAGCTCGGCGCAGAGCCACGGCGAGCTCGTTATAGGGCTTACGCTCCAGCCAATCGAGCGGGAACGGGGCGATCATGTCCGAGGGCCGCCTGCGCCAGGCTCGCCCGTCAGCGCTTGCGGCTCTTGACGGCCGTGATCGTGTCTTCGAGCTCGTTCGACGTGCGCAGGCACGGGTAACAGTCGTCCTTTTTCCGCGCCCCGCAGCCGGTTTTGTCCTGCAACGGCACCAGCTCGAACAGCGCGCGCTCGTCGGCGTTCTTCTTCACCTCGCCGAACAGCGCCTTCTTTTCGTCGCAACCCGCCGAGTAGCGCAGCTTGACGATCGCGCGTAGCCCCGGGGTCGCGACCTTCTCGAAGCCCTTCGATTGCAAGAAGGTCTCGGCGCGGCTCTGCACCCAAGGCCGCACCTTGTCGGTCGTGACGAGATCGTAAGCGATGTCGGCGCCGCGCGCGCCCATCGCCCCTTCGAGCAGCGTGAAGGCGGCGTCGCTGCTGGCCTTCACCTGCGCGGTTTGAAACACCAACGACGCGACCTGCGGGTTGTTCTGGTACGCGGGATCGATCGACAGTGCGCGCCCGACAGCGCCGACAGCGCCGGTGTAGTTCTTCTGGGCGAAATGGTCGCGCGCCATCTCGACGGCGATGTTCGGATCGCGCGGGTACTTCTCGAGCAGCTCTTCGTAAGCCTTCTGGCCGCCGCTGCGCGCTTCGTTCAGCTCGTCGGGCCGCGCAAACGGCCCTTCTTTGGCGGGGCGGCGTGCTTCGACCGGCGGCGTGCCGCCGGCCGTGATCGGACCGGGCGTTGCTGGCGTCCCCGAATCAGAGAAGGTCCAGACCAACAGCCCCACCACCAGCAGCAGCAAGACGCCGGCAAGGCCTCCGAGCAGCACCCGCGATGGCACGCGGTGCAAGCTCGCCGGCAGCTTGGCGCGAAGCGCATCGAGCTTGGCGTCGACACCTGACGGAGCGTCGCCGCTTCCGCTGTCGATGGGCGGTCCGAAATCGAGCCGGCTCGCCTTCGGCGACGATTTCGGCTTGGTGTTGACGGTGATCGCCTCGCGCAGCAGCGTCTTGGCCTCGTCGTCGGGCGGCGGATTCGAGGGCGACCCTTCCGGTAACGTGAAGCGATAGATGCCGCGGCCGGGGATCGGCGCGAGCAGGCGATTGATCACGTCCACCACCTCGGACGCGGACTGGTAGCGCTCGGTGGCTTCGCGCTGCAAAAGCTTCATCGCCACCGCCTCGACCGCCGGCGGCACGACGATGCCGGGCGCGCGGTCGCTGATCTTGGGCGGCGACTTCGACAGCTGCTGGCCCAAAATCCCGACCTGGCTCTGACTCGAGAACGGCCGTGAGCCCGACAGCATCTCGTACAAAATCACCCCGAGCGCGTAGAGATCGGCGCGCCCGTCCACCGTTTGACCCAGCGCCTGCTCGGGCGCCATGTACTCGGGCGTCCCGAACACCATGCCCGCCTTGGTGATCGGCGTGTGAGCCGGGGTCTGGCTCGGGTGCGGCATCTCGCCGATCGGGACCTTGGCGATCCCGAAATCCAGCACCTTCACGAAGTCGGGATCGCCGCCCTTCTCCACCAACATCACGTTCTCGGGTTTGAGGTCCCGATGCACGATGTCGAGCGCGTGGGCGCTGCCGAGGCCGGCGGCGATCTGCCGGGCGATGTGCAGCGCCCGCTCGGGCGCGATCGGCCCGCCCGCGATCTCGTCGCGCAGGCTCTTGCCCTGCACGTACTCGAGCACCAAAAACACCGCCCCGTCCGCGAGCTTTCCGAAGTCGGTGGCGGCGGCGACGTTGGGGTGGTCGATGTTGGCGGCCGCCATCGCTTCACGCTCGAAGCGCGCGACCACCTCCGTCATCGTCGTAAGCTCGCGGTGCAGCACCTTGATCGCGAGCCGCTTGCGCATCAGCACGTGCTCGGCGGCGTACACCCGCCCCATACCCCCCTCGCCGATCAACGCATCGATGCGGTAGCGATCGGCCAGCGTCGTGCCGACGCGGCCATCCGCACTGCTAGTGCCGGAAGACGTGGGACCGCTCAACTCGTTATCAGTACGGATTGTCGCCGGACGGTTCGGCGGGCTTGGGTTTCGGCGCGGGCGCAGGCGCAGGCTCGGCGGGCTTGGGTTCCGCCGCCGGCGCAGGGCTGGAAGGCGTGGCAGGCTCGCTCGGTTCGGCGGCAGGAGCCGGCTTGGGCTTCGGCTTCGGTGCCGCCGGTACGGGCCTCGGCGCCGCTACGACCGGCGCGGGCTTCACCGCCGGCACGAGGGCGGCGGTAGGCGTTGCCGCTGCGCTCGGCACGGCCGCTGCGCTCGGCACGGCCGCTGCGCTCGGCACGGCCGGTGCGCTCGGCGCCGCCGCTGCGCTCGGCGCTACGGCGCTGCTCGGTGCTTCGAGCGGAGCCGCGGTCGGTGCTTCGGGTGCCTTCACGGCGTCTGCCGGCGGTGAAGCCGGCGCTGCCTCGGGCATCGTCTGCGCGGGCGGCTCGGGCGTGGCCGGCTCGGGCTCTTTCTTCGTGAGGAAGAACACCGCCGCCGCCGCGACGGCGATGCCAGCCAAGATCACCATGATGCGACCGCCGCCGCCATCGGCGGGCGCCTCCGAAACGATCGGTTGCGGACGATTGGAGGGACGCGCCGCCGCAGCCGCCGCCGCCGGCTTGACGGCAGGCGCGGCCGGGCGAGCCGAAGCGGCGGGCGTCGCGGGGCGAGCGCTCGCGGGCTTGGCTTCTGGCTTTGGCTCCGGCTTCTTTTCGGCCTTTTCGGCCTTTTCGGCCGTCTCGGTTCGTTCGCTGGCCGAATCGGAGCGCAGTGTGCGCGGACCCTTTTCGGTGGGCGGATCCGATTTCGGCTTCGGAACCGCCGCGAGCGTCTCTTGCTCGTGCGCAAATTCACGCTCCGAATCCGGCACCGCCGCCTTGATGTCCGGCCGCGTGCCCACGTCGTCCATCGATCCGCCGGCTTCGCGCAGCGCGTCTTTCAACAGCTCCGCGGCTTGCTTCATCACGGTGCGGTCCTCGGGCGGAGGCATGTCCGCTTGCGAGTCCGACTTCGGGAAGAAGCCGCCGCTACCGCCGCTCGCGGCGCCCGCCAGCGCTGCCTTCGGCTCCGCCTGGGGTGGGGACGCCGATTCACTCAGCTTCGCCGCTGCATGCGCGCCCATCGAGCCCAAGCCGATCATCGTGGCCTTGCGTGGCGCCTTCGCGCCCGGCGCGCTCGTATCGGGCAAGCCGCCCGTCATCGCCGCCGCCGGCGTCGCGCTGGGCGCGGTCTTGGCGCCACCGGCGTCACCGCCGCCCGCCTCGTAAGCGGCGCCCGCGTCAGCGCGCGTGCTCACCAACTGATCGATGAGCTTGCGCGAAGCATCGTCAATCTTGATGAACTTCACGCCCATGCCGTTCGGTCGCTCGCGGTCGCTGGTCTCGCTCTCGCGCTTCCAGACCACCCGCCCCACGCCCTGAATCACCTTCTGCTCGTCGGCGATCTTCACCTCGAACTTGAGCAGCGTTCCGGGCGGAAACGGCGACGGCGTCTTGATGAACATGCCGCCGCGGCTCACGTCGTGCGAGTGGTGCTCGATGAACTCGTCTAGGGTCGCGCTTTTGTAGCGGACCGTCATGGTCAGCACCTTCGCGCGGGGGTCTTTTCGCGTTTCCTGCGCCATCAGCTTCTCCGGGTCCCGGATGGCTCGCGTCTCTACGTGAGCCGGGTCGCCCCAAGGCGACCCAAATCGGGCTCTACAATCGTAGCGGACCCGACCCCCTAAACCCAAACTTCTTCGCGGTGCTAGGCGAATGCCGGCCTTGGGGCCAATGTAGGCGAATCGTCAATCGGGCAAAAAGGCGCGCTAGGATGTCGCCACCGAATGAGCCGTGCGCGACCGCTCGACCACTTCCGCGCCTTCGCGCGAAGGCCGGTCGGGCTCCCCGCGATCGTCAGTCGCGGCGACGGCAGCTGGAGGCGCCCCGCGCGATTGATCGACCTCGGCCTCGGCGGCGCTTGCGTGGAGATGCTCGAAGCCGTCCCCAACGGCACCGCGATCTCGCTCTCGGTGGAAGCGCCCCATCTCTGGGACCCGCTCTTCCTCGAAGGCGAGGTCGTCTGGCTCCGTACCTTTGACGGCAACGCGCGCATCGGCGTGCGCTTCGACCACCGCTCCGGACGCACCCTGCGCGCGCTCACCGAGCTGCTCGAAGCCGAAGCTTACCACTGAGATCGCCTGAGATCGCCACCGCGCCCGCACGCCCGCACGCACGCACGCACGCACGCACGCACGCACGCCCGCACGCCCGCCA
>Ga0164241_10000369_pt1 | contig 88627 bp, 78 predicted proteins | sample OricomyardsoilBY_FD_108780 | JGI IMG/M metagenome (GOLD analysis project Ga0164241, IMG submission 108780) | Backyard soil microbial communities from Emeryville, California, USA - Original compost - Back yard soil (BY) | ecosystem: Environmental > Terrestrial > Soil > Unclassified | place: USA... | reverse complement strand
GTGCCTCCGGGCCGGTAGGTACTACGTCGGTATGTCCGGCAAAGGCGAAGAGGGGACCAGTCTCACCGCGCACGGCCCAGAAGTTGTCCACATCCCCAAAGCGCAGGCGATGGATCTGGAAGCCAATGGCTTCCAAGCGCGCGATCATCAGCGCCTGGCAATCGGCATCCACCGGCGTCACGGACGGTTGGCGGATCAGGTCGAGCGCGAGTTCGAGGGTGGGGCTGAGCGACTGGTCCGAAATGGTCATTGGAGTCGGCCGTCCATCAGTTGACGTGCAGTTGTGCATTGAGGGCCACGGCGCTGCGATTGGTTTTGCACTCCACCGCGCCGTTGAGGGAGTTGCGACGGAACAGGAGATCATCCTGCCCTGCCAGATCCCGCGCTTTGATATGGCGCACCAGTTGGTTCTGGTCGTCCAGCAACGCCACTTTGGTTCCAGCCGTGATATAGAGGCCTGATTCCACCGTGCAGCCATCGCCCAGGGGAATGCCGATACCGGCGTTGGCGCCGATCAGGCATTTGCGGCCGACGCTGATGATGATGTTGCCACCGCCGGACAAGGTGCCCATGGTGGAGCAGCCGCCGCCCAGGTCGGACCCTTCGCCCACCACCACCCCGGCGGAGATGCGTCCCTCCACCATGCTGGTGCCCAGGGTGCCGGCATTGAAGTTGATGAAACCCTCGTGCATGACCGTGGTGCCTTCACCCAGATAGGCGCCCAGGCGCACCCGGGCTGTGTCGGCAATGCGAACGCCTTTGGGTACGACGTAATCGGTCATCTTGGGGAATTTGTCCACGCTGTCCACGGACAGCCACTCGCCTTTGGTACGCGCGCTCAGTTGCGCCTTCGACAGATCGTTTAGGTCTATTGCCCCGCGATTGGTCCAGGCCACATTGGGCAGCACACCAAAGATGCCATCCAACACAGTGCCGTGGGGTTTCACCAAGCGATGGCTGAGAAGATGGAGTTTGAGATAAGCCTCCGGCACGGTTTTGGGACCGCTGTTGGTCTCCAGCAGTACCGCTACCAGGGGTTTGCGACTGTCCTGCAGGGCGGCCAATATATCTGCCCATTCGGCGTTCAGGCCCTTCAGTTGCTGCAGTTGCTCCGGGCGCAGGCTGGCGGTCTGGTTGCCGCCGCTGTAATTCAACGCGCCGGCAATGGAGTCAACGATCGCCGCATCCGGTTGCAACAAGGGGCGGGGATAAAAAACCTCCAGCCATTCACCTTTACTATTTTGCGTACCAACGCCCAGGCCGAGCGCGTAGAGAGTGTTCATGTATTTACCTTAGTGCTGTTGCTTTGCCGATAACGTGAATTGAAATGAAAATAATAAAGCGGGCCGCCGTCATCCGATGGCATGACGGTCGGGGGTGGAGACCGGATCAAATCAGTTGAGCGTATTCCTCGGGTTTGAAGCCCACCAGCAACTGACCTTTCATTTCCACCACTGGTCGCTTGATCAGCGTGGGATTCGTCAATACCACCGCTGCTGCGGTTTTCCCCATCGCCAGTTTTTGGTCTTTTTCTGAAAGCTGTTTCCAGGTGGTGCTGCGGGTGTTGATCAGCTCCTCTGCGCCTATGCGATCGAGCCAACTTTGCAATAGGTCTTTGCTGAGTCCGTCCACACGAAAATCGTGAAATTGATAAGCAATACCGTGCTCATCAAACCAATCGCGCGCCTTTTTAACGCTGTCGCAATTTTTTATGCCGAATAACACCGTCGTGTCTGACATACTTCCTCCTTTAAAACGGGTGCTGCAGGATAGCATAGGGATCCGATAGGGATAAAACCATCCGGAAGCCGTCGTGGCATGGCTTCCCGCCGATCTGCCGCTTCAGCAAAGGACTGCGGAAATGGCCGTAAACCTCGCACATAAGGGGAAATTCATGCTGGTGGAAAATTCGATAGAGGCCTTAGGGGATATAAGTGCGTTGACCCTTGCGGAATTGATGTCCGGTGAGGTGCTGACCGTATACGAAGGGTGGTCCATAAAACGTCTGGCGGGATTTTTCGTCAAACATAATATTTCCGGGGCACCGGTGGTGGCTTCGGATGATACGTTGGTAGGCGTGGTCACTCAATCGGACGTGATTCGTTTTGAAAGCAAAAGCCCGAGCGATGCGGAAATCCGCAAAGTGGTGCAATTTTATTACGGGCCTAACACCTCGGGGCTGACAGAGGCGGATATTCGCCAGCTCAAGGAAAAAGCCATAGAGACCTGTACGGTCAATGCCATCATGACCCCGGGCGTCAAATCCATGGATGTGCACACCAGCGCCGCTGAAGCCTGCCGGTTTATGGTGGAACAGGATGTGCACCGGCTGTTTGTCACAACGCAGGAGCGGGTAGTGGGGGTGGTGACAGCCATGGATTTTTTACGCCGGATGGTCGCTTAGGGCCGCTTGCGTGCACGGGTTAATTTTGGCTCAATGCGCACGCCCTTGAATCCATCGAGCCGAGCCCTTGCAATCCACGCCTCCTTCCATTCCCAGCAAAAAGAGCTCCGATAAGAGAATCGGATTGTTGCGCTCCAGCGCCATGGTCGGTTCGGCCACCATGGTGTCCCGTGTGCTCGGATTGGTGCGCGATGTGGTGTTCGCGTGGTTTATCGGCGCCAGCGGCGGTGCAGATGCGTTTTTTGTCGCGTTCAAGATTCCCAATTTTCTGCGGCGGTTGTTTGCCGAAGGGGCATTTGCCCAGGCGTTTGTGCCGGTGCTGTCGGAATATCGGCAGAAAGGTGATATCGCGCTGGTGCGGCAACTCATCGATCGCATTGCGGGTTGTCTGGCTCTGGCGGTAACCGGCGTTTCGGTATTGGCGGTCGTGGGCGCGCCCCTGCTGACGATGCTTTTCGCACCGGGTTTTTATCTGCATTCGCCAGAAAAGTTCGCCCTCACCACGGATATGATCCGCATCACTTTTCCTTATCTCGCGTTGATTTCGCTCGCGGGATTTGCCGGCTCCATCCTCAACAGCTACGACCGTTTCGCCATACCCGCGCTTACCCCTATCGCACTCAACCTGGTATTGATCACCGCTGCCGTCTGGATATCCCCAATGCTGGAAACGCCGGTGATGGCCTTGGCCTGGGGCGTGTTGGTGGCCGGAGTCTGCCAATTGGTCATGCAGCTGCCATTTCTCGCGCGCTTGGGATTGTTACCGCGTCCCGTGGTGGACTGGCGCGATCCGGCCGTAAAAAAAGTTCTTACATTGATGATGCCAGCGATGTTTGGCGTATCGGTTTCGCAAATTAATTTGCTGTTGGATACGGTGATGGCGTCGCTGATTTCCGAGGGCAGCGTGTCCTGGCTTTATTATTCGGACCGTTTGATCGAATTACCGCTCGGCGTATTCGGCATTGCGATAGCCACCGTAATTTTACCCGCGCTGTCACGGCAGCATGCCGATGCGAGTGAACATTACAGCCGCACCCTGGATTGGGCGCTGCGCACCGTGCTGCTCGTCGCACTCCCCGCCACCGTGGCGCTGGTTATGTTGGCGCGGCCGATTATCGCCACTTTGTTTCAACACGGCAGCCGTTTTAGCGAATTCGACGGGCTCATGGCCTCTTACAGCTTGGTGGCCTACGCATTGGGGCTCACGGCATTCATGCTGATCAAGGTCTTAGCCACCGGCTATTTCTCGCGGCAGGATACCCGCACACCCGTGCGGATCGGCATCAAGGCCATGTTGGCCAATATGGTCTTCAACATAGTGCTGGTCGTGCCGTTTCATTTCCTACTGCAGATCGGCCACGTGGGGCTGGCGCTGGCCACAGCGGCGTCTGCGTTTCTCAATGCCACATGGTTGCTGATGGGCCTGCGGCGTACGGGGGTCTATCAACCGCGCCGCGATTGGCGGCGTTTCCTGTTGGTATTGGCGGCGGCGAGTTTTGTTATGGGTGCCTTTCTGCAGGTATGCCTGTGGTTCTTACCGGAATTTTCCCAATGGGTCTGGTGGCTGCGCATCGTGAATCTGGTGTGGTTGTGTCTGGGTGGATTAGCGATTTACACCGCGATTCTTCTGCTGGGTGGCTGGCGTCTTCACCACCTGCGCCCAGATTTAAACCGGCCGGGTTGACGCTCCGTCTCCAGACCCCACAGCCTTCATACCCGGTGTGGGGCTGGGTTATACTCGCGGCCTCGCGCTTTTCACCAGGTTGCCCCGAGTTTGAATAAACACCACGAATTCATCGCCGGCCTTCACGGGTTGTTGCCCAGGCATCGCGGATGTGTGGCCACGATCGGATCTTTCGATGGGGTGCATCTGGGGCATCAAGCGATTTTGGCGCGGCTGGTGGCGGTGGGCAAAGCGCTTGCGCTACCGACGCTGGTGATGGTGTTCGAGCCGCAGCCGCATGAGTATTTTTCCCGGGAAAAAGCGCCGCCACGTTTGATGCGCCTGCGGGAAAAGGTAAAAGCACTTTTCGATATCGGCATCGACCGTGTGCTGTGTCTGCGATTCGATGCCCATTTGCGCAATCTTTCCGCTTCGGATTTTATCCGGCAGATACTGGTCGACCGCTTGGCGGTGGCGCATTTGGAAATTGGTGATGATTTTCGCTTCGGCTGCGACCGCGTGGGAAATTTTCACATGTTGCAGCAGGCCGGGCCGCAGTTTGGATTTCAGGTACGGGACACCCAAACGTTTTTGCTGGATGGAGAGCGTGTCAGCAGCACCCGGGTGCGCCAGCTCCTGGAAGCCGCGCAATTTTCCGCTGCCACCCGTTTATTAGGGCGGCCATACGGCATCGGCGGCCGGGTGATTGTCGGCAAGCGCCTGGGACGCACGCTGGGCGTGCCGACGGCTAATATCGGCCTCGGGCGTTATCGCTCCCCCGTAAGCGGCGTTTATGCCGCGCGCGTCAAACTGCCCAATGAAAACCAGGATTATTACGGCGCCGCCAACGTGGGTGTGCGACCAACAGTGGCGGGTGGTGCCAAACCTCTATTGGAGGTGCACCTCCTGGATTTCAGCGGCGATCTCTACGGGCGGTGTCTGCACGTGGAGTTCTGTCAAAAATTACGCGATGAAATGAAATTCGGCTCTTTGGATGAGCTCAAACATCAGATCCAGCGGGATATAACTGCCACGCAGCAGTTTTTTAAATCCACCCGCACCAGCGATTAATTCCGCGGGATGGCAGAACGCCATTTCCGGAAAAAAACCAAGAGAAGCGATAGCCCAATGACCGACTACAAGGCCACACTGAATTTGCCGGCAACTGAATTTGCCATGAAGGCCAATCTGGCTCAGCGCGAACCGGAAGTGCTGGCGCGCTGGCAGAAGCAAAACCTCTACGCGACCATTCGCGCCGCACGTGCCGGTCGCACCAAATTCATCCTGCACGATGGCCCGCCCTACGCCAATGGCGATATCCATATCGGCCACGCCGTTAACAAAATTTTGAAAGATATTATCGTCAAAGCCAAAACCCTAAGCGGATTCGACGCGCCCTATGTGCCGGGCTGGGATTGTCACGGACTGCCCATAGAACACAATGTCGAGAAAAAAATCGGCAAGGCCGGCGTTAAAGTGGATTACGCCACCTTCCGGCAAAAATGCCGCGAATACGCCAACCAGCAGGTCGCCGGGCAGAAGGCGGATTTTATCCGGTTGGGGGTGTTGGGCGAATGGGACAATCCCTACCTGACAATGGATTTTAAAACCGAGGCGGATACTATCCGCGCGCTTGGCAAAATTGCCGAAAACGGCCATTTGCAACGTGGATTCAAACCGGTTTATTGGAGTGTGGTGGGCGGCTCCGCTCTGGCGGAAGCCGAGGTGGAGTATCACGAAAAGACGTCTTTTTCGATTGACGTCGTTTTCCCCGTGGCTGATGAAAATCAATTAATCGAGCGGGTGGGCAAATTGCCCGGCTCTGGTGAAATCGCCGTGGTGATCTGGACCACCACACCCTGGACATTGCCCGCCAACCAGGCAGTGAGCTTTAATGCCGACTTGGACTATGTCCTGGTGCAGGCCGGCGATCGACGGGTAATCGTTGCGGAAGGGCTTTTGTCGGCAGCATCCAAGCGCTGGCGGCTGGATGTTGCCACGGTACTGGCCCAGTTCAAGGGCGACCAGCTGGAAAACCTCATGCTGCAGCATCCCTTTTACGCGCGGCAGGTGCCAGTGATCCTCGGATCCCATGTCACGCTCGAAGCGGGCACTGGTTGTGTGCACACGGCGCCGGATCACGGCATGGACGACTTTGTGGTGGCACGGGCCTATGGTTTGGAGACGCTCAATTACATCGACGACCACGGTAATTTTCGCGATTTTGTCGAGTTGTTCGCCGGCGACCATGTGTACAAAGTGGATGAAAAAATCGTGTCGCTGCTGCAGGAAAAAGGCCGCTTGCTGCAGCAGGGAAAAATCACCCACAGCTATCCTCACTGCTGGCGAACCAAAACCCCGCTGATTTTTCGCGCGACGCCCCAATGGTTCGTCAGCATGAACCAAAACGGCCTGCTGGATGCGGTGAAAAAATCGGTGGATCTGGTGCAGTGGATTCCCGATTGGGGCAAGCCGCGCATTCAGGGCATGTTGGAATCGAGCCCGGATTGGTGCATTTCACGACAGCGCACCTGGGGTGTGCCCATCACCTTATTTATTCACAAGGATACCCAGGCACTGCATCCCAAAACGGCGAAATTGTTTGAAACAGTGGCGTTGAAGGTGGAGCAAAAAGGAATGGACGCCTGGTTCGACCTGGATGCCGTCGAGGTTTTGGGCGCGGACGCGGACAATTACACCAAGGTCACGGACACTCTGGATGTCTGGTTCGATTCCGGCGTCACCCATTTTTCCGTATTGCAACAGCGGGATAATCTGGCATTTCCCGCCGATCTTTATCTCGAAGGTTCCGACCAGCATCGCGGCTGGTTCCAGTCCTCCCTCAAAACCTCGCTCGCCATTCACAACAGCGCGCCTTACAAACAGGTTTTGACCCACGGTTTTACCGTGGACGCCGACGGACGCAAAATGTCCAAATCCCTTGGCAATGTCGTGCCGCCACAAAAAGTGGTGAACGATCTCGGCGCCGATGTCCTGCGCTTGTGGGTGGCAGCGACGGATTTCAGCAGCGATATGAGCGTGTCCGATGAAATCCTCAAGCGCACCGCCGAATCCTATCGCCGCATTCGCAATACCATTCGTTACCTTCTTTCCAACTTGCCGGATTTTAAGCCCGAACTCGCTTTGAAAATTGACGAAATGGTGGCGTTGGACCGTTGGGCGGTGGAGCGCACGGTACAACTGCAGAAAGAAATCATCAATTGCTACGATAATTATCAGCTGCATCTGATTTATCAGAAGCTGCATAACTTTTGTGTGGTGGATCTGGGTGGTTTTTATTTGGATATCACCAAGGATCGCGTTTACACCACGAAATCCGACAGCCATGCGCGTCGCTCTGCGCAGACCGCGCAGTTTTATATTGCCGAGGCCCTGGTCCGTTGGATCGCGCCGATTTTGTCATTTACCGCCGACGAAATCTGGCAGACGCTTCCGGGCGACCGCAATGCGCCGGTATTCACTCAGGAATGGTTTCCATTGCCGGAAGCCACCACCGCTTCTCCCCTGGACTTCACCTATTGGGACATGGTGGCTGCCGTGAAATCCGCGGTGAACAAGGAATTGGAAACCCAGCGTAACAACGGTGTATTGGGCAAGAGCCTTGAAGCGGAAGTCACGCTGTTTTGCAGCGCGGAAAAACTGGCGCAATTGACGTTGCTGGGGGACGAACTGCGTTTTGTGCTGATCACCTCGAAAGTTCTGCTGCAACTGGATGATGGCGCGCTACCTCTGGCAAAAACCGAGGTAGCCGGTGTGCGCGTATTGGTGGAGCGCTCCAGTGCGCCGAAATGTGTGCGCTGTTGGCACCACAGCAAAGATGTTGGCATGCTCCAGCAACACCCTGAACTCTGCGGGCGTTGTGTGGAGAACGTTGAAGGTGCAGGGGAGAAACGCTTGTATGCGTAATGTGAATTTTTTTCGCCAACTTCCCTGGTTGCTCTGGGGCGTCGCTTTGCTGGTTCTGGTTTTGGATCAGGCTACTAAACTGTGGGCTCAGGCGAATTTTGTCTATGCGGAACCTTCGCCAGTGACATCGTTTTTTTATTTCACCCTGCGTTATAACGAAGGCGCAGCCTTCAGTTTTCTCGCTGCGGCCGGCGGCTGGCAGCGATGGATTTTTACGGCAATCGCCGCGGTGGTAAGTGTGGTGCTGATGGTTTGGATTGCCCGAATCCATCGAAAGCCCGGCAAAGGCCTTGAAGCACTTGCCTTGGCTTTAATTCTGGGCGGCGCCGTGGGTAATCTTTACGATCGTGTCATGCTCGGGCATGTGGTGGACTTTATTGTGCTGCACTACCAGGAATGGGAATGGCCAGCATTCAATATCGCGGATTCGGGAATCTGTATCGGGGCGGCACTGTTGATTTTAGACATGATCAAAGGGCAAAAGACCAGCAATGAATGATTTAACCATAGGATTTGGCACAGAAGTGACTTTGCATTTCGCACTGTCGCTGGAGGACGGATCCCCTATTGATTCCAATTTCGGCGGCGAGCCGGTCACTTTTGTGGTGGGTGACGGCAATCTGCTGCCGGGATTTGAAGAGGCGCTCTTCGGGCTACAGGCGGGCGATGAAAAATCTTTTGTCATTCCGCCGGAAAAAGGATTTGGCGCGCACAATCCATCCAATGTGCAGAAATTTCCCCGTGATGAATTTCCTGAGGATGTGGAACTTGCTGAGGGACTGGTATTGTCCTTTGCAGATGCCCAGCAGAACGAGTTGCCGGGTGTAATCCAGGGGTTCGATGACGATACGGTCACGGTGGATTTTAATCATCCTTTGGCGGGGCGCGATATTGAATTTAATGTGCGCATCATTGATGTCAATCCCGCCGTTACTCATTGAATATTATTCGGTTGTAATTCAATTCTATGCAAATCAAATTAGCGAATCCTCGTGGCTTTTGCGCCGGAGTAGATCGCGCGATTGACATAGTCAATCGCGCTCTGGATGTTTTTGGTGCACCTATTTATGTGCGTCATGAAGTGGTCCACAACAAATTTGTGGTGGAACAATTGCGCGATCGCGGCGCCGTTTTTGTGGATGAACTCGACGCAGTGCCGGACGATGTGATTGTGATTTTCAGTGCGCATGGTGTTTCCCAGGCGGTGCGCAAAAACGCCAGTGATCGCGGGCTCAAAGTGTTCGACGCAACCTGCCCATTGGTCACCAAGGTGCACATGGAGGTGGCCCAATACAGCAGTGCTGGGTGGGAATGTATTCTCATCGGCCACGCCGGCCATCCGGAAGTGGAAGGCACCATGGGGCAATACAATACCAGTCGTGGCGGCGCTATTTATTTGGTGGAAGACGAAACCGATGTGGCCGATTTGCAGGTGCGCGATCCGCGGAAATTGGCGTATGTCACACAAACTACACTTTCTGTGGACGATACCGCCCGGGTGATCGACAGCCTGCGGGCAAAATTTCCCGACATTCAGGGGCCGCGCAAAGACGATATTTGTTATGCCACGCAAAATCGCCAGGATGCGGTCAAGCAATTGGCGCTGGAATGCGAAGTGGTATTGGTCGTCGGCTCGCCCAACAGCTCCAATTCCAATCGTTTGCGCGAACTTGCCGAGCGCTGCGGCTCGCGCGCTTATTTGATCGACGGCCCGGAAGATCTCCGTCCCGAATGGTTTGCAGGTTGCACTGCCGTGGGCATCACAGCCGGCGCCTCTGCACCGGAAGTATTGGTGCGCGATGTTATTGCTGGCTTGCAACAATTCGGCGCTTTACCTCCCGTGGAGTTATCCGGCCGTCAGGAAAATGTCAGCTTTTCATTGCCCAAAGAGCTGCGCATTTAAGCGCAGTCCTATGGCATACTCCCAAGTCGGAAAGCACCGGCTGCTGTAATTCGACCATAATAAAAATGTGACGCGGCGCACGCTCGCACAGACATTCAAATATTTCAATGCCGTTTATCGCAGCTCCCGGTCCACTTGTCCGTACCCCCATGACATCCCCCAGCGCCTGTCTTACTGTACTTTTCGGCAGTAGCAGGTTCTTTATAGGTTAACCAACGAGAGGCACACCCGTGACAGGACAGCCCAGCCACAATATTTGCGAAGTTCACAGCGCTTTCAGAACACACAATCGCGGATTTACCCTGATTGAACTTATGGTGGTCATTATTATTGCCGCCATACTGCTCACCATCGCCGTTCCGTCGTTCGACAGCCTGATCAAACGCAATAACGTGGACAGCCTGCAATCCAAACTCTCCAGCGCCCTGTCGACCGCACGCACTGAAGCGGCGTCGCGCAATAAGATTGTCACTATTTGTAGCAGTAAGAATGAAACAAATTGCACGGGAAGCCCTGCTCCTGTTTGGAACGATGGTTGGGTTATCTTCGAGGATCAGAACGGCAATGGCAGCGTGGATTTACCGGGTGACGTGTTGATTGATGTTTATCGAAATAGCGGTCGCTACACCATAGGATCAACAGGCGGCCAGAATATCTCATTTAATGCACAGGGATTTATGGCGAGCGGCAGCGATCGACTTTTGATTATTTGTGATCCGGACAAAGATGCTGTTTATGCAAGAGGATTGTTTGTCAACAAAAGTGGTTTGGTGATGAAAACCAAAGACACCGACAGCAACGGCAAACACAATAATCCGACTAATACTGCGGCGGACCTTACTTGTCCGTAAATTAAAGTTACTTTTTAGATTCCATAAGCACAATAAATAAAGGTGGTAGAGCATATGGGGATACAAAACCAAAAAGGCTCCTCTCTCGTGGAGGTCATGGTGGCGTTATTTGTATTGGCGATAGGCTTATTAGGTGTTCTGGCCATGCAATCAAAATCCATGCAGTACAACCAATCGGCACATGTTTATTCGCAGGCGGTTTATTTGGCGAATGATATGGCGGAGCGGATGCGTAGCAATGTGGATGGCATAGTGAACTATGCTGGCGCTATTCCCACAGCGGGAGTGGACAAAGACTGCGATGCGGAGCCTTGTGAAGCAGCCGCTTTAGCTGAATGGGATAAATATATGTGGAATGTGAACGTGGAAAAATTCCTGCCAGGTGGAGACGCCCTCATTGAACAAGTGCCAGCTGCTGGACCAGTGCCGGCTCATTATAGGGTTTCTGTCAAATTCGACGACAGTCGCTCAGACGGTAAGGAGAATGGCGTCGATGGCTATAGTGGAATTAAGTCCTATTCGCTGATAGTGGAGATTTGATTATGGTGCGTTTATTGGGTCGCACATTGCAAAAGGGCTTCTCCATTGTCGAGTTGATGGTGGCGATTTTAATAGGGCTTATCATTCTTGCGGGTGTTGTACAGGTCGTCGTTACAAGTAAGTCCACCTTTCTCGGGCAGGAGGAAATGTCTTTTATTCAAGAGAATGCCCGGTATGCGATGGATGTTATTGGTAAAGATATTCAAGGCGCTGGCTACTGGGGATGTGCCGGCAACGGTGCCAAAGCGGCCATGGTTGCGCGTGTCGCTGCCGAGAATTCTTCTTTTATGAGCAGGTTGCCCGTTGGCGGATTTGAGGGTTCCAGCACAATTACACCTCCTACTGCTTATGCGAGTGATATTCGAGTTGCAGTGGATGCTGACGGAGATGATATCCAGCCAGATTCGATTTTAGTAAGAGGGTTGCGTGGACATACCTCGCCCGTGCAATCCCATGTGGTAGGCACCCTTTCTCTTTCAGCGGATACTTCACTCAGCGCGGGAAGCTTTGTCGGCGTGGTGGCAGAAGATTGCAAACGCGTTGGACTGTTTAAAGCCTCTGGCGTAAGCGCCGATAAGCGTGCGATCACTTACAATTCAACGGATAATTATGTGCTTTCCATTAAGCCGAGTCTTGACGACGAAATTATCTGCAACCCAGCTGACGGAGTCTGTACAAATGGCACTTATTTACAAATGTATGGAGCTTCGGCAAGCGTCATGGCATACGAGGCAGTGGCGTATTACGTAGGGAATTCACCAATTCTCGGCAGCGCACCATCAGTCCCCGTGTTGAAACGGGCGGTCTTGAGAGGAAGTACGGTTGTTGAAGAGGAAATTGCTCTTGGGGCTGAGAACATGCAAATCCTGTACGGTGTTCGCAATGGAAATAGTATGCAATATGTTGCAGCAAATGCTGTGACTGACTGGAATAATGTGGCTGCTGTTCAGGTCAGTATTTTGTTTCGATCATTATCCGCTAGCCAGCCGAGCGTGGAAGACAAAGATTTGTTGGGTAACAAGTATAAAGATCGCTTTGCTCGGCAGGTGGTGACTTCTACTTATCGATTAAGAAACAGGATCTAAAGATGAATAGCCAGATGCCTAGATACAGCTTTCAGGGTGGCGCTACATTAATCGTCAGTTTAATTATCTTGGCGGTCATTACACTGCTTGGAATTGCCAGCATTCGCAGTTCGAACCTGGAATTAAAAATGGCCGCAAGTGCTCGGGATCGAGCAGTGGCATTTCAGCGAGCTGAGGCCGCCCTTTCAAGGATCGAGAATTCGCTTAAAGGCGTACCACCACCTTACCGAATGAATAATTTTGCCAGCACATGCAGCGGGAGATGGTGTTTTAATGCAAATTGCGATAATGGATTGTGCTTTGCGGGTGATTTTGACGGCGCCAAGAGCACGACGCAGTGCAAACTGTCCAAAGATGGCGTAGCCCCTAAAGAGTTTTGGAAAGATCAAACGCTTTGGGATTCTAAGGCTCAGGCATTATCTGTAGCTAAAACCACACCGACGGTGGGTGATGTTGAGGATGTACGATACCTGATCGAGTTTATGTGCTTTGTTCCCAGGGGCGATCAGGTGATTACCAGTGCGGCGAAGGAAGGGGATGCGGACGTGCCGCTATTTCGCATAACAGTAAAAGCGCGGGGCGAATCAGCCCGTTCGACTGTAATGTTGCAATCTACATATCGGGTAGCGGAGTGATAAGGGTGCATAAGATGAATATATTCAATAGGGTTGTCGTTAAATTTGCGGCAGCAGCAACTCTAATTTCGGCTGTTGCTACCTCCTTGGCTCAGGGTCAGGATTCTCCTGCATCGGTATGGGCGTTAGACGGCGTTGCCACCAGTGCTGCGCGCCAAAGTGCAATACCACCCTTTTCCGAAGAGCTGGAGGGTCAGCGCTCGATCATGCTGACGCTCTCCTTAGACCACCAACTCTTTTTGGAAGCCTACAACGACTACAGCGACATCTACCCGATTGGACAACCAGACGGCATACCCGAAAATACCTATGTTCATGACTTCACCTATGTCGGTTATTTTGATCCTGGTCTTTGTTACAGTTATACCAATGCCGAGGACGAAGCCAACGATGTCTTTAGCGTGGCCGGCGTGGCGACCAATAAATATTGTGATGATCCAGAAAATTCGGCGAGTGGTGGCGGTTGGAGCGGAAATTTTCTTAATTGGCTAACGATGACGAGAATGGATTTAGTTCGTTCCGTTCTTTACGGTGGATACCGGTCTACGGATTTGCCATCGAGCGCTGACTCGCCTAGTTTGACAGTGCTGGAGCGTGCATATTTACCTCAGGATGCCCACAGTTTTGCCAAGTATTATCCAGAAAGTGACATTCATAAGCTTACAGACGGTCTCCCTTCCACTTGTAGCGGCACAAATGGGCAGTGTGACGGCTATACGTTTTGCAATACAACACGGCCGAATCAAAATATAAAAGATAAATATTCCCAGGATCCAGAGATTATGGCACTGCCGCCTTTATTGCGCGCCGTAAAGGGAAATTATTCTTTATGGGCCAGTAACGAGCGGTATCAATGCGTCCTAAAATCTGAGATTCCCAAAATAGATTTCGATGGTTTGGCGTTTGAGTTCGACAGCCGTGGTAAAAACGGAAATATCCCCGAGCGGACAGGTATCAATGCATTTGGTGATGTTCCTGCCAGCGCAACGGATTACATTGTTCGAGTGAGGGTATGTGATGAGAACGCACCTGCTATGGAATCGTTTTGCCATAAGTACTCTGAAAAAAATAATAAACCACGTGGCGTATTGCAGGAAAAAGGCGAAGGTGGGCAGGTACAATTTGGGCTTTTGACGGGAAGTTACAGCGCCAACAAAAGTTTTGGTGCGCTGCGAAAAAACATTTCGAGTTTTGCCGACGAAGTAAACGCGGATGGAACTTTTGTATACCCACCGTTGAGCAATCTTATTGGTTCTAGCCCTGAAACTCCGACAATTGTCAATTCAATTGTCGGCAACCTCAACTCGCTGAGAATTATCGACTACAAATTTCGCAGCGGCGGAGATTCGGCGGAGGATCGTTGGAAATGGTCCGGGACTTACCATAAGGATGATACCGGCGGAATTGGAAATTGCTTTTGGGAATGGACTACTTTTCAGAATGGGAGATGCCGAAACTGGGGTAATCCCTTCAGTGAAATTCTTGCCGAGAGTTATTTGTATTACGCCAATGCCGCTAAGAGGGCAGTGCAAGAGGTTGGCGACCATGGCCTATTGCCAGGGTTAACTGTTGCCAGCTGGCCAGCCGTAAGAGAGCCTGGATCTAATGGTGGTGGTGGCGCGCAAGCCTGTCCCAATATGAACGTGCTGGCATTTAATTCCAGCTCTGTAACCTATGATTCGGGCGAAGAGCATCCGAGTGATGCTGCATTCAACAATCTTGCTAATGAAAACACTAATACCCTTTTTGGCGTACCTGGCTCGACAGTCCAGGCATTGACCAAAACAGTGGGAGATTACGAACTCAATGAAAACAAAAAGTATTTCGTTGGCCGCGCTTCAGCGGGTGACGATGGCCAATGTACGCCTAAGGTAATACCTGGAACGGATTTGTCGTTGGTCTCGGGTACTTGCCCGGAAGCTCCTAACCTGTATGGTTCTTATTGGGGTGCAGGGTTGGCACACTTTGTACATACCAATGACGTAATTCCTGCGACAACAGAGCGTAAAGACACGATTACCACATATGGCATTACTTTATCTGGAGCGCAACCTAAAATCACGCTGGACCTTCCCCCCGCTGCACCGACCCAACGAGTCGTAATCATTCCTGCGTGCCGCAATCGAGGTCGCACTGACGGCAACCCCGGTCCTAAAGGCAATTGCAGTTTGGTGGATTTTAAGCCCGTGCAAGTATTTCGGCCAAACGAAGCCGGCGTATATCAGGCTAAGTATTATATCGGTTGGGAGGATTCGGAACAGGGTGGGGACTACGATCTGGATCTGAGCGGGACTTTGACCATCACCTACAATCCTTCAGCCGTCGGCGGCAGGCCGTTAACAGTGACGAGCCAGATTATTTACGAAAGTGCTGAAGCTGAAATGCATTTTGGATTCGTAATAACGGGTACTACGAATGATGACGGTGCACATTTTCCCAGCCGAGTTGGTTCAATTGATGATGAATACCTTCTGCGGGGGGCTCGTCGCAGTGATGATGATGCCTACTTCGACATAGTCAATAATGGTGGTCTGAGTGAAGCGCAAAAACGGCAGCAGTTGGAAGAGTTTAATCGGGAGAGTCGGGTAGATCCCAATACGATTACTCAGGATTGTGTCGCCCATGCAAATTGCGAGAATGATAGTACGAATCCTCGTATTCAGATTATGAGTTTTATTCCAGGATCAAGTGATGATCAGGGCGAAATCGAATCGCCTCTTTTTTATGCTGCCAAATGGGGATCATTCAATGATTTTGCGCATGGTAAAGACGATCCCCGTAGCGGAAATGGATCAATCGATGATGATGGGGAGGTGCTGCGCGAAGCGCATGCAGAAGTATCGGATCCTTCCCAGCTAAAAGAAGCGTTATTTCAAATTGTCGGTGGCATTTCAAACAAGCCGATTACCGGCACAGGAGCAGCAATTGCCACTACCGCACTCACTGGCGAAGGTCTGACATTAAGCACGCTCTTCCTGCCTGAATATGGTACTGCTGAGAAGCAAGTACAGTGGGTTGGCCGTCTTAATGGGTTATTCCGGGCGGACGAAGAAACCTGGGAAGACAGCGCTGCGCCTTGGGGTGTGCGCACGGATGCTGACTTTATTGTTCGTTTTAAAACGGATGAAGATAATCAAACGGTATTTGATCGCTATAAGCTCACGGGTAATCGCGACAGCTTTGGTCGCTTCACTCAGGAACAGCTCTCACTGGAGCAGACAGATGTGCCTTACAGCAATCTGCGCTCGGTTTGGAATGCTCGTGATCAACTTGCCAATCTAGCCCAGGACACAATTACTACTCAGCGTGCTTATTCCACACAGGCAGGTAGTGGCCGGCATATTTTTACAGCGGTTGATGTGGACGATGATGGGCAGGTGACAGACGAAGAAAAGTTTGACTTTGTCTCTGCCAGTTTTAACGCGACTGGTACTGCCGGTCGAGGTTTGGTCGAAGATAATTTCCGGCTGATTGATGCAGGTTTGCCTGAAAATGCCGTAAAAGTTGTTAATTATATTCGGGGCGATGAAAGCATTCCTGGATTTCGCAATCGTACAGTGCCGATTTCCCAAATATCGCGTACCGGTGTGACGACGACTGCGGATAAACCCTGGCTACTGGGCGATATTATCCACTCGACTCCAGCAATGGTGGGACGCCCCAATGAACTTTATGACTCTAGTCGAATTGGCGATGCAAGTTATACCAAGTTCAGAAGTATTTACGCCGGTCGCCGATTGGTGACCTATGTAGGTGCCAACGACGGTATGTTACACGCATTTAATGGTGGATTTGCCGTGCCTTATGTGGAGGATATCGGAACCGAAGATGCCCCCGAGCTGGTTAATCGTTTTTCCTATCAGACAAAGCCGACTGAGGCATCCAGCGTCACTGCGCATCCGCTCGGCTCGGAGATCTGGGCCTACGTCCCCTACAATCTGCTCCCGCAGTTGAAGTGGTTGACTGATCCTAATTTCCGTCACGTGTATTACGTCGATTCGAATGTTAATCAGTTCGACGTCAATATATTCCCCCACAGCACTACTCATCCAGAAGGGTGGGGCACAATTATCGTCGTCGGTATGCGCTTTGGTGGCAGCGATACGCTGATTGATGTCAATGGTGATGACGATGGTGGTGAAACAACCTTGCGCTCGGCCTACATTATTTTTGATGTAACGGATCCCGAATCAGCTCCAAAGCTGTTAGGAGAAATTACCGATGCAGAATTAGGCTATACCATGGGTGATATAGACGTCATAAGCTTCCGGGATCCCAAGCTCGACGGTTCATTTACAATTAGCGATGGAACCGCGCTGCCAAAGAACCAGTGGTTCCTGGTATTTGGTTCCGGCCCACGAGGTGGCGACGCATTGGCAAATGCAACCAGCGATCAGTTGGCCCGGCTTTTTACCTTGGATTTAAATAAGCTCGCGCGGGGCAACATTGACTTGAAGTCCGTCGATATTACGGGTGCAAACAAGTCTTATGTGGGCGGTGTCACCGCTATGGATTGGAATGATGATTTCGATGATGACATGTTGTATTTCGGTACCGTTGGCACTGGTGACGGCCTGGGTGATCCGAAAGGGTCTCTTCGACACGCACAGTTGGTTTGGGATAACAGCACGCCAGGTTCTCTGAGCGTAACAACTGCACGTTTGTTGGATGATGTAAATTTGCCATTTAGCCGGGAGCCATTAGCTATTAAAGAAAGCGCGTTTGGCGGTTACTGGATCTACGCTGCAACAGGCAAATTTGTAGTCAAGAATCACGTTGATGAAATTGATGATAACCAAGCTTTTGGGTTAAGAGTGAATGCCACCTCAGGCAGCTTTCCCTGGATGACCAGTGCCAGCGATCCAATCTCTTCAGAAGATTTGAAAGATGTTTCGAACATAAAAGTCATAACAGGTCTGACTGTCATCGAAGGTGAGGGGGACTTGCCCGATCAGGTCAACCGAACTTTTACCGTTCAGGAAGAGGGCAAGCCAGATACCACACCAGAAGAAATCAGTCGTGAAATTCGTAGCGATTTTAAAGGTTGGTCTAAAGATTTTAGACCGAAAGAGCTTTCGAATACGCGGCCATTTTTTTACGGCTCAACTTTGGGCTTAACCACTGTCAGTCCAGTAACGGACGGCTGCGCGCCTACTGGAAAATCGCGCCTTTATGTTCTCAATATGTTTAACGGGTTACCGCAAACGGAAAGTGATGTCTTCGTTTTGGGAAGCGACGGTTCTACTTCAGTTGTTCCCAAGGACGATCAAAACGCGGTGGGTGAGCTGGCAGATTCCATCGAATACGACACTCCGCTGAACGATGCTTCGGAAGATGGTAAGCCGATTATCCAATGTCAAACAGGTTGTGGGATTCCATTGCCTGGTGATCCAGAACCTGGAATACCCACGCGACGTTCATGGCGCGAAGTTCCTCTGGACGACTAAACTAAACAGGGTTGTTGAGCATTCATTGCGGATATGTATATGAAGAAGACAAAAGGTTTTACTCTGATCGAGGTCATGATAGTAGTGGTGATTGTCGCGATTCTCGCGGCAGTCGCCATTCCTTCCTACCAGGATTCCGTGCGCAAAACGCGGAGGGCGGATGCTAAGGAGGCATTGACGAGGGTTGCGGCGTTGCAGGAGAGATTTTTCTTTACGAATAATAAATATGGCACTCTCAAAGAGCTCGGTTTGGTGCCTAATGATGCTACTCCTCTCTATAGTAATGACGGTATGTATAGCATTGTTCTTGCCGGTAGTTTGACATGCGGGACTACACCCAATACATACCATTGTTTTACTCTGCAGGCTAATCCTGTGGCGACAAGTTCCCAGAGTGCCGATACGACTTGTGGCAGATTCGAACTGCACCATACGGGGAAAAAAGTTGCCTCTAAAAAAGGCGATACGAGCACTATTACTACGAGCGACTGTTGGTGAGCAGTCCGCTAACTTGGATTGGCATGCGGAAATAAGTTGCCATCTTAATTGAGATCAGATGAGGTACTGCTTAACATAAGCCAGTATCCGGGCGGAATTAGCTTTTTCGCGCCCGCGCCCGCTGAATAGCACGTTGTTGTAGTGCATCGATTATTACACCCAACGCGCCAATTTCCTTACCAACCTTAGTGCCCTTGGGAGTGGGGGCATTAAACATCTGGTAATGGAATTCAAATGCGGTGCGATAAAACACGGTGGCAGTGTTGGTGGAGACAATTTTGTCTGTGGCGTGGATCAGTGTATCCCACATAAAACGATCATCAATAACGTGCATGTCGCTGGGAATGAGCCACCAGAGCCCCGCTTCCTCCGCCAGATTTCGGGTGACCATAAGGCAATTAGTGTCACAAAAAATAACGCCATCACTCTCGGGGCAAACGCCTAATAGCGACCCGTCCAGGTGACTCAAATAGCGTCGCGAAGTGATCACGTCACATTGTGAAGCAATGCATGCATTTACCATCGACTCCACATGGGTGGGCGCATACCAATTATCGGAGTCGAGAAACACCACTGCATCAACGCCCAAAGAGAAGGCGTAAACGACGCCGATTGAACGCGGGGAATCACCATAGTTATTGAGGTTATAAGGCAAGGGAATATTGTGGAGTTTCGTATGGATCATCGTTGAGGGTAGGTTGCAGCCGTCGCCGATCATGACATGCAGCAGATTTTGATAAGTCTGTGCCTGGACGCTGTTAATGCATTGTTCCAAATAGGGACTATCTGCATCGTGGTAGGGAGTGATGACAGCAATTTTCATACACAGGTCTCCACATATTCAACAATCACTTCCATGGCGGATCGGGTAAATCGATTCCTATATCGCATGGCGCACTGTTGGACGCTCTGTTGAAAACGCTGGTCATATAGAAGGGCTTGGAGGATGGACTGGATCTTTTCCGAATCGGTTACCCCGTGCCCAAGCCACAGTGCAAGACCGCTATCGACGCATTTTTGGGTAGTGCTCAATTGTTCCTGTTGCAATGGAATGATAAGCGCAGGTACGCCGCAAAGAGCGGCTTGTAGGAGAGTGGAGTGGCCCCCGTGACAAATAACAAGATCACATGGCGGCAGGTTTTCGGACAGATCATAGGGTGTATTGGAAATCTCCATATTGGAGTTCTTACAAATATCCAATATTGCCTGGTCGGCATGGGGAATAAAAAAACGCCCTTGAATATTCAAGCGCATAATATTGTAAAGAAGCTCCTTGAGCTTGGGGTAGGACGGCTTCAAGTAAGCGAATACCTTTTTTGCGTTTGATTCCGTATTCCAATTCAGTGGAATTTTTTTATCGCAGCTTTGAGCTTCGATAAAACCCAGATAGGTAGCGGCGTTGCGCAAATGCGCAAAAGGGTCCAATTCAGGAATGCTGAGCAGAAAACTCTTATCGGAGGCGAACAGATCGGAAGCCTGTTTAATTGGACTCAGCTGAAATTGGAGCAGCACCTGGTTCACTATATCGACCAATCGACTGTCGGAAATCGCCAGGTTGGCGGTGCTGACTTTGGCGTTCTGGTCAAAAGATGGCAGGGGAAATGTTTCCGGCGGCTTTGAAAAAGGGTCATCCAGGCTAATTTTTTTGCAGGAATAGTCGCGAGTGGCCAGGAGCGCAGTGGGGGCATAGTCGTAAATAATGACATCGGGTTGCAGTTGCGAAAATATCGCACGCCACTCGCCCAGTTTCGTCGCAACCAGCTGAGGTTGGTGATATCCGATGGAAAGCAGAACTTCCGCCAGATTGGCGGGAGAGCGGGATAATTTCGAGCGTCTATCCGGCCAACTTGGCCCCTGTATCACTTGATAAGGTGGTGTAGCGGGTGGAAGATAAGTTCGCTGGGTCTCGTTGAGACTACTGAACACACAGACCACTGAGTGGCCGCGTCCGATGAGGTGTTTTGCCAGTGAGTCGAGACGGGTGACATGACCCAGATCGGCGCCCATTTCCCAAACCAACACAACTTGAGGCATGGTGGAATTCACATTAGGAATTAAATGGTGGGCGAACTTCAGTGCAGTCCACCCAGCGAAGTTTCTAATATTCCCATCGCGCGCCGATTGACCATTGGCGGGAGGCAAAATCTTCGCGATCAATAAATGTGTCATAAGACACAAACGCGGAAACGCCATTTTTCAGCACGGCGCTGAATCCCAGCTGGGCATTCAAATAATCGTCATCCCGGCTGGGGGCGCTGTAGGCAAAGCTGCCTTCGTCTTGCCCACCAATAAATCGGCCGGTGACGTAAACAGAGTCATCCGCATATTGACGCTCCTGAGCAATGGAAACCATGGGTGTCAATACGCCTGCAGTGGTATTGATATTCCAGGACAATTCCACACCCAGGTTGGCGATCAGCGACTGCAAATCCATGCCGTCCACCACCGCAGCCGATGAAGCGCCGCTGACGAACTCCCTGTAGCCTTCGATATTTGCATCGATATAGTTGAGGAACGAAAACAGCCGCATGTTGATGTTGCGGTGGTGCCAGTTATAGCCAGCACCGAGTGACGTGGACAACTCGTCACCGTCGGTGTCAGCGCTGCCCAAATCTGCTCCGCCATCATCGCGTGTAATACGACGATCCAGATCGTAGCTGCTGGTGCCGTAAGTCAGCATCAGGTCCAGATAAAACGCATCACTGGAATAAAGACTGCCGAAGAGTGAGAGGCTGTAGCGGTTAAAATCCGTGTTGGCTGTTTCGTCGCTGCCAGCGTCCATATCGGAATGGGTAATAGCAGCGCCCAGAACTGCATTGTCCGAAATTTTATAGTCAACTCCTGCTATCAACATGTTTGAACGAAAATCAGATTCAAGTTCAAAATCTTTTTCCTGTTCACCTAGGTCGATATTGCCGGTAACAAAAGCGCCCCAGCGACCGAAGTCTTGTGAGGGATCTCCTGCAGCGCCCCCGAGTAAAGCATCTGTCGATAAATTCTGTCCCTGGTATCGAACTCGCAAATTGTTTGCGCGCACGCCTGAGTTGCGGCGAGCGCGATCAATTTCTTTGGCGATGCTGCGGTCGCGGGTTATGGAGTTGTGCAGTGACAGAGTTCTAAGACTGTTGAGCTGCGCAGAGAGGCTTTTTTGACGCACAGGAATGGTGGCGCCTGGAATTTGCGCTTCCAAAGCCTCGCTGATGATAAAGCTACCATTGGCACCTGCGACGTCCATGCTGCGGTCTACGCCATCGTCACAGGTTATGCCGTAGGATTTTCGACCGTAAGTAACCGTTTCAGATATTTCGAATTCGTCATCAGAGAGAATTTCGAAAATTATTTCATCGGAAGCGACGTCAATAACAATTTGATTCTGTTCATTGCGATAAGGTCGAATCGGGATGGAATAATCGCTCTTGGCCAGAACAATATCCGCATCGGGCGTTGCGGTAGTGCCTTCGTCAAGTTTTATCTCCATGGTCCCGTAAGCGGTGCAGGCAGTTAGATCCGACCATCCAGCTGCAGTATCGGGGCGCAGGCTGATAGGCACAGCGTAGGTGCGGCGGCCAGTAACCGGTTCCGTCACTTGAGGGGCGGCACCTGTATCCTGGGCGAAGCTGGATGCGCTTGCCAGCATTAGCCCACCGATCAGTGCGGCAATTGCCACAGAGTTATCGGTAAATGTGGGGCGATTATGAGCCTCAAATGAGGCTCGAATCGATTTCGAGTATGAACAGCTAACAAAAACAAGCGGCAAAATAAATCTCCTTTCGTCCTTTCGAGCATCTGATCCAGTGAAATATGAGGGCGACGAAATTAATTCAGAAGCCTCCGCTAAGTAAGCGCATTTTAAACATATACAATTTGAACCGACTCCTAGGGTTCCGTCGGCCATTTTTCTCACCCGAAGCTTCGGTTGATTTCCTGTCCGATCAAAATGACGCCATCGCTGAACTCAATTTCTTCGATCGTATTATTGAATTCGCCACTGGAATTCAGAAACTGCGGGATAACAATTCTGTCCTTGTTCGGCAGAGTCAGCACCAGATCAAATCCATTGGAGAAGTTGGAAATTATGTCGAGCGTGTAAGCATCCGTTGATGCCACAGCACCGAGTTGCAGCCGGTCTTTGCTTTGCAAATCGGTTGTATCTTCGATAATTTGTACCGTACGTCCCTCATTGTTGGAGATCCGATAAACGTAAAGGTCATTTCCCGCACCGCCATTCGCCTGGCAACTGCAACTTCCCGAATATTCCAGCAATTCGATAGTGTCGTCACCGGCGTCGGTCAGAGCTGTTCCGCTGTAGAGCGCAACTGTGTCGTTGCCCGCGCCTGTGTTGATCGGTGCACGCCATTCAATAAAGCTTTCGGGCAATACCACGTCGTCGCCTTCATAGGTGTAATAGGTGCCGGTGGTATTGCCTTCGTACATAAGCAGATCATTCACTTCCGTACCGGAAAGAACATCCGAGGTGGAATAGGTCAGCAACCCGGAGGTTTTCATATCCTGTTCGTCGGTGGCAATTACACGAATTTCCACGTGCGTCTGATCAATGGGGAAGGCGTCCGGGTTGGAAATTCGAGGAATCACCGGCAGTTCGGATACCGGCAGGGTAAAGCCCGTACCGCTGATGGTCGGATTGATCTGATTCGCTTCCACGAGAATGCCGTTGAGCAGAACTTCGATTTTTTTGATGGAGCTGCCGGGCGCTATATAGCCTTCGATGGAGGCTTTTTGTGTTGGGGTGCTTTGAGCAACAAAACCGAGTTGCAGGAATTCTGCTGTGGGAGCTTCCTCGTTTTCCATCAGCGCTGGCCAGGCATTGGTGATCAATTGCGTAAAGTGGTCTTGGAACCACAAGCCACCTTCGGTGCTATTGGCCATAGCGTCGCCATTTTTTGGATCGCAGGCATGCAGATTTTCTGCGGAGGTTTCCGTCGGCACTGTACCGTCGGAAATACCAGGCTGTTTCAACCATGTGTACGCGTGAACGTTTGCGTTTATATCATCCGGAGCTACGGTGAATCTTTCGCCGATGCCGGCGTGTACCACGTTGCACCAGTGCTCCCTTCTTAAGCGTTTATCCAATCGACTGGCGATGCCGCCGGCCGCAACAGGTCTGCTGGGTCCGCCCCAGCCATTGCGCGATGTATCCGTAATGAATCCAAGATCGGCGTCGGGCATTTTTTCGGTAAGAACTTTTTGGAGTTGTTCGATCAGTGATTGTTCATCTATATGGCTGCGGTAAAGATAAGGACCGTAAGCGACGTTCTCTTTATAAATAATCATGCTTTCCTGCAGCGGAACATAGGCGGCGGTATTCGTTGCAAAACCTTTAATGGCGGCAAAGGTGGGTAATGGTAGGGCATCCAGCCATGCAGGAATTTTTTCAAGCGCGGTATTGGATGTGAGCCACGCGGAATGACCTATGCCGAGATAAATATAAATATTTTCGCTGGTCGTTTCGCTGAGGGTGGCCAAAGCATAGTCGATCAACTCTTGGCTCTCTTTGATTTTTTGACATTGCAAATCTGTGGCGCATAAACTCGGTGCCATAAGCAATTCTGGAATGGTGTGCGGTTCCAGTACTGCAATCAAACGGAGACTGGGATACGCCTCCGCCAGCTCTTTTAAGGAATCGATTACCGCCGCTTTATAGCGCGACAGATCGGCAGCTGTGTAATCCGGAACTGTGGCATTTGCATCGCCCGGAAGGGCGATGGGATTTTGTGAAATAACAATCTGGACGGCCAACGGCGCCAGATTACTATCCCCAATGGTTTGATGCTGCAATTGTGCCGCAGCAGCCAGATGTTCGCGAAGACTGCGCCGGCCTGTAACGGCATCGCCTTTTTCCAGCATATCGATAGTATCCAGCCAAATTGCAGTGGGCTGTTGTTTGACGATATCCATGGCGGCAGACAATTCCGCCTGATTTGCGACAAGCGTCTGGGATTTTTCCACCTGCGCGACATAATCCTGGTCCAGATACATTTGTGCATCCGCATAAGGATTGCCGGCGGTCTGTAAATCCCGGCAGGCGGGCATATTGGCAGTTTGGGGTTCACCCGGAGCAGTACAGCGCAATGTCAATGTGCCGGACGATGAACTGCTGGAACTCGATGAAGAGCTCGAGCTTGAAGTACTGGAGCTGCTGGACGAGGAGCTTGAACTGGATGAGCTGGAAGAAGAGCTCGTGCTCGCCGAAGAGCTGGAACTTGTTGAAGAGCTGCTGGAGCTGGATGCTGAGCCGCCGCGACTGTCATTATCTTGAATAATCGCGTAGGCGCGTTGCATAAAAGCTGGAGATTGGCTGCTGAATATCACACTGAAATATTCGGTGCCTTCGCCGATTTCATCTTCCAATAAATCTATGGTAATTCGGGCCTGTCCCGTTTCCTCGTCAAATTCCAGCACACCATTTTGCGGCAGGTAGTCTGTATTCGCGAGTGCGTCGCCATTCTGGGTTTGATAATGCACAACGCTTGCGGTATCGAACCCTTCATTACGCTCAATGGTAAATACGGCCGCGTCATCGACTTCAGTGAGGATAATTGGCGAGATGCGCAATGGTGCATTGAGCGGCAATACAGTCACCTGTGTTTTATCCCGGGCAACATAACCCTCTGTGTCAGCGGCGATGAGCCGGAAATGCAATTGCTCCTCCTTTGATGTTTGCGGCAACAGAACCTGGGTGGTGAGTTGATCTGGATTCAGGATAATCGCCTCCGACCCCGTCTCCTGCTGCCACAGCTGTTTGGCGATTGCGCTGGAAGCCACCAAAGCGGCGTCGCCGCTGAGTTGGATCATGACCGCGGCGTCTGCGTATTGCCTTTGCCCTGCATCGAGCCGAAAGCGTATTTCACCCTGCGCACCAGAGGCGGATTTTGGAGACTCGATTCCCAGCACATCGCCGAAACTTTTGAGCTGATCGGAGGGAATTGGTGGTGCAGGATCCTGCTGTACGGTGGAGGAGCGTTGGTCGCTGCAACCCTGTATAACGGGGATCAAAAGGGTTAACGAAAGCAAGGCTGCGCGTAGCATTAAAGTGGGCTCCTGGTTGGGCTTCATAGCGGATTCCGAAACGATTAAAAACAGCAATAAATCAGGCCAACGCGCCTTATGGGGAGGCTGCATAACGGCTGGGGAGGCGAAGATGGTGCAGGGATGTGGGTTGAGTGCCGGTGCATGGGGAGGAAAGTCCTTTTAAAACTACGGTTCATGATTTACAACATCAATTCAAACCAACAAAAAACATCCATTTAAAAATCGTCGCAGGGATAATGCGGCTTTCAACTTGGTGTACTGCTGGTAAGTTCGTTTTACTGCTGGATGGCAGCGGCGATCATAAACTATTCACCGCTCGGAAAAAATAGTCCTTCTGCGCGAATGTGATGCGTGACCTGCTACGAAAGCATGGGGTTTCTGCTCTGCGAATTGATTCACGTAATGCGCATCGACAGATCTATTGCTCTTACGTGTTTGGTCAGGCTGCCAGACGATATTGCGGAAATTTTCAGGTGCCTGAGCTGTGAAATCCTTTCTGCCGTGATGTTGCCGGAGATTTCCACTGGGATCTCATTGCCGTATGCAGCGACTTTTTGCAAATCGGCTTCACTGAAATTGTCGAGCATGATACGTGTCACCGGATGGGCTGCGGCTTCACAATATTCAGAATAGTTTTCCACTTCGACAATAATGGGTTTTTCGGGGTGAAGTGCGCGGGCAGTAGTGATAGCTGCGCTGATGCCGCCGCAGGCGCTGATGTGATTTTCCTTAATTAAAAAGGCGTCGAATAAACCCAGGCGGTGGTTATGACAGCCGCCTACGGTCACTGCGTATTTTTGTGCAGTGCGCAGGCCGGGAATAGTCTTGCGGGTATCCAGTATTTGAATGGATGTACCCATCACCAATCCGGCATAGGCTCGGCTTTGAGTGGCAGTGCCACTGAGCAGTTGCAGAAAATTCAGCGCGGTGCGTTCGCCGGTGACGAGCGTCCGGCCGTTTCCCGTCAATGTGACCAGGCGGGTTTCCGCCGTTACCCAGTCGCCTTCCTGTACGTGCCAGTCCACTTGGATTTGAGCGTCCAATTGGGCAAACACTTCATTGAACCAGGGAATGCCGCAGACCACGCAGTCCTCGCGGGTAATCACCGTGGCGATATTGATTTGATCTGCGGGCAGAAGCTCGGCGGTGATGTCGCCACTGCCAATATCCTCACGCAGCGCTGTGGTGACCGCGTGAGCGATGTCGGTTTGCAGGTCATTTAATTGAATATTCATGGACAGATATCGCGATGGTTATCAGGTCAATATTGTTTCAAGGTAAGGACGCCGTTTTTGTGGGTGAACTCGATGTTCTTCAGCGCGCTCATTCCCAGCAGTATTTCGTCATCCTGCATGCCGGGATTGATGCTGGCGCGCACATCATACAGGCTGATGGTGCCCATTTTTAATTCACCGATAACGGTCGCCCGTGTTTCCACCATGCCATTGGCGGTGGAGCTGATCTGCACCGCCCCCGGCTTCAGTCCCAAGCGCGGAGCCAGATGCGCGGGTACGGAAACGGTGGTCGCGCCTGTGTCCACCAAAAAGGTGACGCTGGTTCCGTTGATGGTGCCTTCAGTCAGATAATGGTGTTGATAGTTGCGCTCCAGGATCAGCTGGTTGATGCCATTTTCGCTGCTGGAGTTGGGGCGGCGGTTGGGATTTTCCCGCTCCTTCAACCAGTTGTTGAAATAGGCGGTGAGCAGGCCCAGAGCCAGCACCCAGCCGAGCAGAATCATACCCTTGCCCAAGCGGGTCTCCGGGTGGGAAGGTTTATCGGGTGGAGGTTGCATTAAGCCGATTCGTTCTAAGGTTTTGAAGGAAGCGCTTAATTCCGTCTTAAACTAAGCGCACGTTTTTTTAATTACGTCACGTTGATTTGCATACGCTGTGATACATTTAATGCGTACTCATGCTTTAGGCTGAATTTATGAGTGGGCAGTCAATGATTAGGATTGATATTTCCCTGGCGACTCCCCAGATTCTTCCATTCAGATACAGCCATAGGCTTTTCAGAGGTATTTTGCAGTGACCGACAGCGCAAAGGTGATTCGCCTGGAGCCTGAAATCCAACGCCACGTGCGCGCCCGCCTGGCACGCTTGCCCGCCGCCGTGCACACCCTCAATGAAATCGGTCAGAAGTTTCTGGCCGAAGCACTCGAGGTCTATTTCGACGCAGCGGATGATGCCCTGTTCGATCTCGCAGATAAAGCCCAAAGCAACCAGGAGCAAAACGCGTTTTTTGATTCCATGCGCGAGGTGCGGGTGCAGCGCAAGGGTGCGGAGCGACGCTTTTTTGAAATGATCGAAGAGGCCTTCGCCCGTCTTGTGGGAGACGATGCCCGGGACGTCAAAGCGGACGGCGAATTGTCTCCGGAAGCCCTCTCCCTCGTGCAGAACGAGGATTTGGAGCAATTGGTCGCTTTGGAATCCACCGTGGCGCGCGCCCTACGGGAGCACAATGTCTGCCTGCAAGGCATTGCCGAAGCGCTGTCGCGTATTCTTCCCACCGAGGTTAACTCACAGAAGCTTCCCTTGGGTCCTGCTGTGATTTGCGGCGCCGCTATGGCGCAGATCAAGCGGCTGGACATCGATATCAAAGCCAAGCTGGTGCTGTTCAAGTTGTTTGATCGCCTGGTCGTTAGCCGGCAGGCGGAACTGAACGAGCAATTGGTGACCTGCCTGGACCGCAACGGTATCCGTGTGTCGCTGGTCGCGAAACGTGTTGATATTCCGGCTGGGGCACAGGATTCCATGGCGCCTTCCCCCAAAGTAGACGCTGCATCCACCGGCAGTGCCTTACCGTCGGAGCAAATCTCTGCCGGAGAGTCGGTGATCGGCGCGGGCGCCATGCAATCCGCGGAAAATCGCGCGGAATTGCTCAAACTCCTTTCATTTGTCCAGCGTCTGCCGGTGAGCAGCGACAGCGCCAACGGGCTGGACTTTGAACGCATACTTACCAGCGTGCAACATCACCGCGGCATGAATGTGGAAGTCGGCCGCATTGAAAAAGAGACCATGGGTCTGGTGCAGATGCTGTTTCGATTTATCCTCAAGGATCAGGGATTGGCGGATCCGTTTCGCGATCTGATCGGCAAGATGCAGGTTCCGGTATTGAAAATGGCGTTGATGGACGATCAATTTCTCACGGAGAAGCGTCATCCGGCGCGACGCCTGCTCAATGAGCTGGTGTCGGTGGCGGCCCAATGGCAAAAGGGCGACAACCTGACGGGCGACGAACCCCTGCTGAACTTGATGCGCACCACGGTGGATCGGATTATCGGTCAATTCGACGCCAACGGTGATGTTTTCAAGGAGGCCCTGGCGGACTTCACATCCTATGTGGACAAAGAAAAACGCCGGGCCGCTGTCCTGGAACGGCGCACCGTGGATGCCGAAGACGGCAAAGCCAGGGCGGAGCACGCCCGCAAAACCGTGGCAGCGGAGATTCAGCTGCGCACCATGGCCCACGAACTGCCGGATCTGGTGCAAGCCCTTATCAATGGCCCCTGGAGTAATGTCCTGTTTGTCACCGGTTTGAAGTACGGCTTTGGCTCCACCGAATGGGCGGAACAATTGCGCGTATTGGCGGATCTGGTCTGGAGCGTACAGCCCTGTGGCAGCAAGTCCGACCGCCAGAAGCTCATCCGCCTGATTCCCGATTTGATCCAGCGATTGCGACGCGGACTCGACTCCATCTCATACAACCCGTTTGAAGTGGCGGAGCTGTTTACCGGACTGGAGGAGATCCACCTGGCGCGCATTCGCGGCGAAATCCTGCCCTTGGAGCAGGTGGAGGCGGCAGCTATACCTACGCTCACCCAGGAAGTCGCTAAGCCCGCCGCAGAAAAGCCCAAGCCCGCCGCAGAAAAGCCGAAGCCTGTGGCACCATCCGCCTCACCTGTGACTCCGGTTCTGGCGGAGAGCGACCCGTATATGTTGATGGTGGCGAGCCTGGCGCAGGGTGCCTGGTTTGACCTGGATACGGCAACCGATGGGGGGCCATTGCGCTGCCGTCTGGCGGCCTATATCCGACCCACGGGCAAATACATTTTTGTGAATCGCAACGGTATGAAGGTAGCTGAAAAAACCCAGGTTGAATTGGCGCTCGCCCTCAAGGAAGGCCATATGCGCGCGTTGGACAACAGCATGCTTTTCGATAAGGCGTTGGAGACCGTGGTGACCAGCCTGCGTCAGTCCAAGGCCAAGGCACCGCTGGACCTGGATTCCGGCAAAAAATAGCACCAGGTCGCAAAGCCTGGGCGTTATCCGCCGTACAGCCTCTGGTGGGGAGCTGTTAAACTGCGGCACTCTCATTGATTGATGGAACAAGATGTGGCGCGCAGCTTCAGCGGGCAATCCCCCAGTTTCCCGGAAACTCTTGACCCCGATGGGTGGCTGCGGCCGGCGCTGCGCTGTCCGTCCCCCAACTTCAATGACCGCCCCCCGGGCGAAGTGGTGAGCCTGCTGGTGATCCACAATATCAGCCTGCCGCCGGGGCAGTTTGGAGGCGGCTATGTGGAGCGCTTCTTCTGTAATGACCTGCCTGTCGCCGATCATCCCTACTTTTTAACCATCCAGGATTTCCGTGTATCCGCCCATTGCCTGATCGCCCGTGATGGCGCCATGACGCAGTTTGTTTCCCTACGCGACCGGGCTTGGCATGCCGGTGCGTCCAGCTTTGGCGGGCGCACGAACTGCAACGACTTCAGCATTGGTGTGGAACTGGAAGGCGCGGACGACCTCGCCTATACCGCCGCCCAATATCTGGCATTGACCGGTTTCACGCGCCTCGTGCAAAAGTTTTACCCCGCTATTACCCGCGAGCGGATTGTCGGCCACGACACTGTGGCACCGGGTCGTAAAACAGATCCCGGCCCGGCATTTGATTGGGACCACTATTTTGATCTGCTGAACCAGCCTTCGATTGGTTCACCGCCCTTAACCGGAGATCCATCATGTATTTGATTGCCATCTTATGCGCACTGGCACTGCTGCAATTCTGGGGCGCTAAAAACCCGCTGCACCGGGATACGGTGTTCGATGCTTGGGCCGCCCAGGTTGTAACGTGGCGCAGCTTGGCCAGCATCTGGTGGCTGAGAATGGGATTGGTATTGTTGGTGCCGGTGTTGGTGACCGCGCTGCTCGCCTGGGTGTTGCCTTTGGGCTTCTGGTTGGTGTGGGCAACTTTGGTGTTGTGTTATTCCCTCGGCCGGGGCGAATTTGCACCGGAGACCGCATCCTATACCCTGGCGTGCAATGACGGCGCCTGGAACGTGGCGAGCAATAAGGCGCTGCGCCAGGGGGCGGATCCGTCCAATCTCGCGCCGGGTGACTGGCCACAGCTGCACCAGCGCATGTTGGAGGCTACGGCCTATCAGGGCTTCGAACGCCTGTTTGCGGTGCTTTTCTGGTTTGTGCTTTTCGGCCCGGCCGGTGCGCTGCTTTATCGGTTGTCATTTCTCTACGCCCAGTTGCACCCGGAGGAGCCGGTGCGGCGCTGGCTATGGGCGCTGGAGTGGTTGCCGGTACGGTTGCTCGGGGTGAGCTTTGCGATCACCGGCAACTTCGTCGGCTGCGTGAATCGCTGGAAGGTTTATGTGTTCTGCCTCGCCAGTACTTCCCGGAGCGTACTGCGGGAGACGGTGCTGGGGGCTTTATCGGTGGATGATGAACTCATGCAATCCTGTGACTGCACCCAGAGGGAGATAGCCGCACTCAAGCGCCTTTACACCCGCACCCTGTGGTTCTGGGTGACCTGCCTCGCGGTTTGGACGCTGATGCAATAGCGTTTATTCAATGTTCTTCCGTCTGAATGTTCTTCCAGAGCCAAGCCAGCAATAACAACGTGGGCACCACCGAAAAGGTGCTTAGGATAAAAAATGCGGAATAGCTGCTGGCTTCCACGATATAACCCGACAGGCCGCCGATAAATTTGCCCGGCAGATTGGCCAGCGATGCGAGCAGGGCATATTGTGTCGCGGTGAAATTGCGGTTGGTGAGGCTCGACATAAAGGCGACCAGCACCACGCCTGCGAATCCTTGCGATAAATTATCGGCGCTGATCGCCGCAAAAAAGGCCCAGGCCTGTGCCGGGTAATTGGCCATCAACAGGAAGCTGATATTGGAAATGGCAACCGCGATGGCCGCGGCGACCAGCATCGGCCGCAGGCTGAAGGCGGCCAGGCAAATTCCCCCCAGGAAGGCACCGGCGATTCCGATCCAGACACCGTAGAGTTTGGATACTGTGGCTATGTCGGCTTTGGTATAGCCCGAGTCCAGATAAAACGGCCCGGCCAATACGCCAATCATTTGATCGGGCAGTTTGAACAGGCCGACAAACAGCAAAAGGGCCAGCGCCAGCAACACGCCGTTGCGGGAAAAGAACTCCTGGAAGGGTTTTAAAAACGCATCCCAGATACGAATTTCCCGAACAGCCAGAATTTGCGCCGGTTCTTTGGATAAGACCGCTGCGGTCAAGGGCATGAGGACACAGGCCGCCATCACCCAATAGGCGTTGCTCCAGCCGAACAGCTCTGCCATATAAAGTGCCATGGCGCCCGACAGGATCAGCGCAGCTCTATAGCCCAGGGTATAAGTGGCCGCGAGGGCCGCTTGCGATTCCACAGGTGCGATTTCGATGCGGTAGGCATCTACGACTATATCCTGCGTGGCACCCGCAAAAGCTGCCAGGCAGGCAAGTGCTACAAATACCGCCAAGGAGGCTTCCGGCCCGCAAAACGCCATCGCTGATAAAGCACCTATAAGCAGCAATTGGGAGCAGGCCAGCCAACCTTTGCGGCGTCCTAGAAAAGGCAACTGGTAGCGGTCGACCAATGGCGCCCACAAAAATTTCAGCACATAAAAAAAGCTCGCGTAGCTCACCAATCCGATTGCCGTGAGAGCCACACCTGTGTCCCGCAGCCAAGTGGAAAGAGTACCGCCCACCAGTAGAAATGGCAGGCCGGAACCGAAACCGAGGAACAGCATCGTCAAGGCGGAAGGCGTGGCGAAAGCGCGCCGGATACCGCGCCAGCCGCGGTAGTGGTGTGTACTCGATGAACCTGGGACGGGTGTTGTCATGGGTTGGCAGGTGCGGAATGGGTGTGGATTATTTTGGGTATCAAAGGGGACTCGTTATCAGAGTTGGGCGTGAATGGGTTGCCACTGATATTGCGCCAACAGAATACGGCCGTTCTTTATGGCCACACCTTCCGCCGTCAAACGCCTCACCTGTTCGCAAAAACTGGGAGATTCATCCGGCAACGCGATTTTGCCAGCGGCGTTGATGACCCTGTGCCAGGGCAGGGTGGTATGGTCCGGCAGGTTCCGCAGCGTGTGCCCCACCAACCTTGCCGCCCGCGGCAGTCCCGCCAGCAACGCCACTTGCCCATAGGTTGCTACCTTTCCCCGGGGAATTGCCCGGATTACCGCGAATATCGCATTGGCGTTTGACATATCATGCAGTTGATTTAGTCTTTCGGCGTCCGACGAGGACTGCGCCAAGCGCCTCTCGTCAAAATTCGATGTCATGCTAACAGCTCTTTTGGGCATTGCAGAAGCATTCCAACCAGATCCTTGTCGCGTTGCGCCGGTGCCTGTGAGGAGTCGGGTGCGAACCAACGTCAACCTGAGTCGTTAATCCAATTCATGAAAAGCGCAAATCTGTTCGCTTTGATGGCCTTGTTATGGCTGTGCCCTTTGGCATTTTCCGGCACTGTGGTGTTGGAAAATGGCGATCAGCTGGCCGGCGAACTCAAAGCCATTGATGGCCCCGACTTGGTCTGGAAATCCGAAGCGCTGGGAGAAATCCGGCTGTCCAAGACCCAGGTGGTCGACCTTAAAACCACCGTCCCTCTTAAAATCCGCGGCCAGGCCAAGCCCTGCTATTTGTACGAAATGCTGGGGCGCAAGTTGCGGTTCTGGTGCGGCGGTAAACGTAAGCGCTATTCCCTCATGGGGCTCAAGCACGTAGTGCCCTACGACAATCACGCCAGCCTCAATTACGCGTATGGCGGAAATTTACGTGTCACCGGATGGAAGCAGCAGGGCAATACGAATACCGAATATCTGGAAATGTTGAGCGACGTGCGCCTGCGGCATGGGGATTTGCGGCACGACATACGCCTCACCCATAACAGCCAGCGCAACACTACTTATGATGCCGCCAGCGGCATCACGCTGAAGTCTTACAACCGCCGCAGTTTGGCCAGCTATTCCCTCGGGTGGTATTTCTTGCCGCGGTTTTTCTGGGCCAACACGGTTTCGGCAGAGCAGGACGACAACCGCAATATCGGCGAGGAATACCGCGTGGCCTCGGGTATTGGTCACACTCTGTGGCAGAGTGGGGCGTCATTGTTGGATCTGGAGGGTGGTCTGCAATATAACCGCACTTATTTATCGGTGAATGCGCCTGCAGAACAACCCGACGCTTATACCGCCGTGCGCCTGGCCTCCAATTTCCGCCACAAGCTGAAAAACTCCGCCGAGATCTACAACAAAAACCAGTACAGCTATTCATTGGAAGATCCGGGTCCCGGCAAGAGTGTCCGTTGGGAGCTGCGTACCGATACGGGCATCAACCTGCCCATAGGCTTTGGTATTTCCGCCAATATCAGCATGGAGTGGGTTTATATCAATCATGCCCGCGACCAAAATCCCAACGCCTCCCTCCAGGACACCACCTACCGCGTGGGCGTTAACTACGGTTGGTGACACCTCGGCACTTGTATTCCGTAATCCCACCCCAATTGTGGTGTTCCAAGCCGAGATTGGGGGCGGTTGTGCCGGTTCTACTGATTCTATTCCTCAGCGTTTTCCTGGTGGAGCTGGCGCTGCTGATTTTGGCTGGCCAAGCCATTGGTGTGCTGCCCACCATCGGGCTGCTGATATTGACTGCTGTAATCGGCATCGCCCTGTTGCGGCAGCAAGGTTACGCAGCCTTTGCCAGCGCGCGCTGGAAGATGCAGCAAGGGCGTATTCCTGGTGAGGAGATGGTGAGTGGTATCTTCCTTGCGGCCGGGGGTGTGCTGTTGCTGATACCGGGTTTTATCACCGATGTCCTCGCGCTGTGTTGCCTGATACCGGGCATCCGGCGCGTGTTTCTCACACGTTTGTTACAACGCTTTTCTGTTGTACCTGTCGGTGGATTCACGCCTGGTGATCCCCGCGAGCGTGTGATCGAGGGGAAATTCGAACATGAGCGTCGCGACCCCGAAACCTGAATTTTTTTTGGGGTCGGGTGTTGAAAACAAAAAAAGCGCTCCCATTTTCGGCTCAGACTTTTTTCCCGCCGCGCCAGAGGTGCAGCGGGACTCCCTCCTGGAGATGTCAAACGACCCGCCTGCGAGCACAGGCGGGATAAAAATCTACAACGCTACTTTTGGAGATAGACCTAATGAAAATTCGTCCTTTACACGATCGCGTGGTGATACGCCGCAAGGAAGAAGAGCAAAAAACCGCAGGTGGCATAGTGCTGCCCGGTTCCGCAAAGGAAAAGCCCAATCAGGGTGTGGTTGTCGCTATTGGTTCCGGCCGTGTGCTCGACAATGGTGAAGTGCGTCCAGTGGATGTGAAAGTGGGTGATGTGGTCGTGTTCGGCAAATACGCCGGTAGTGACACCATTGAAATCAACGGCGAAGAGCTCGTGATTTTGAGCGAGAACGATATCAAAGCCGTCCTCCAGTAAACCGCGCATCCTTTCATATCAGTTAAATACTAGGAATTAAAATTATGGCAGCTAAAATCGTTAAATTTGGTGACAGCGCCCGTCAAAAAATGCTGGCAGGCGTGAACGTTCTGGCAGACGCAGTAAAAGCCACCCTGGGTCCCAAAGGCCGCAACGTGGTGTTGGAAAAATCCTTCGGCGCACCTACCGTGACAAAAGATGGTGTGTCGGTCGCCAAAGAAATCGAATTGAAAGACAAGTTCGAAAACATGGGCGCACAAATGGTGAAGGAAGTCGCTTCCCAGGCGTCCGACGAGGCTGGTGATGGCACCACCACCGCAACAGTTCTGGCCCAATGCATCGTCAACGAAGGTTTGAAATCCGTTGCTGCCGGCATGAACCCTATGGACCTGAAGCGCGGTATCGACAAAGCCGTCATAGCGGCGGTTGCCTATATCAAATCCATTTCACAACCTTGTGAGGACACCAAGTCCATCGCTCAGGTGGGCACCATCTCCGCCAACAGCGACACCTCCATCGGTGCAATCATTGCCGAAGCCATGGAAAAAGTGGGCAAAGAAGGCGTGATCACCGTTGAAGAAGGCAGTGGCCTGGAAAACCAGTTGGACGTGGTGGAAGGTATGCAATTCGACCGCGGCTACCTGTCGCCCTACTTCATCAATAATCAGGACAGCATGAATGTGGAGCTCGAAGCCCCTTACATTCTGTTGGTCGACAAAAAAATCTCCAACATCCGCGAAATGCTGCCAGTACTGGAAGCCGTTGCAAAATCCGGCAAACCGCTGATGATCGTTGCGGAAGACGTGGAAGGCGAAGCGCTGGCCACGCTGGTGGTCAACAACATGCGCGGTATAGTGAAAGTCGCTGCATGTAAAGCACCTGGTTTCGGCGACCGCCGCAAAGCCATGTTGCAGGATATCGCTGTCCTGAGTGGCGCGACCGTGATCTCTGAAGAAGTGGGTCTGGATCTGGAAGGCGCTTCTCTGGAGCATCTGGGTTCCGCCAAGCGCATCACCATGAACAAAGAAACCACTACCATAGTGGACGGCGCTGGCGACCATAAAACCATCCAGGCGCGCGTTTCCCAGATCCGCACCCAGATCGAAGAAACCAGCTCCGACTATGATCGTGAAAAACTGCAGGAACGCGTTGCCAAACTGGCCGGCGGTGTTGCGGTGATCAAAGTGGGCGCTGCCACTGAAATCGAAATGAAAGAGAAAAAAGCCCGCGTTGAAGACGCCCTGCACGCTACCCGCGCCGCAGTGGAAGAGGGTGTTGTGCCCGGCGGCGGTTCCGCATTGATCCGCGCTGTCTCCGCTATCGCCAACCTGAAAGGCGACAACGAAGACCAGAACGCCGGTATCACCATCGCCCGTCGCGCCATGGAAGCTCCGCTGCGTCAGATCGTTGCCAACGCTGGTGAAGAGCCTTCCGTAGTGGCCGAGCGCGTGCGCAATGGCACAGGCAATTTCGGTTACAACGCCGCCACCGGAGAATACGGTGACATGTTGGAAATGGGCATCCTCGACCCGGCTAAAGTGACTCGCACTGCATTGCAGGCAGCGGGCTCCATTGCTGGCTTGATGATCACCACCGAAGCCATGATCGCTGATATGCCGGAAGACAAACCCGCCGCACCGGATCAGCACGTTCCTGGCATGGGCGGAATGATGTAAGTTTCGCAAAAAATGGCCCGCGAGGGCCTTTTTTGTGTAATCCGGGCGGCAATCGCGTCGCCCGGATAATTCCCGCTGTAATGGCCCCCTGTGGTTCATGTCTGTATACTCTTGGCCACTCTTAAACCCATCAGATTTAGGAAGGAAATATCATGACTTTCGAATTACCTCCTTTGCCTTATCCCAAAAATGCTCTGGCGCCCAATATTTCCGAAGAAACCCTCGAATTCCATTACGGCAAACACCACAAGACTTATGTGGACAAATTAAACGGTCTGATACCAGGAACCGCGTTTGAGGGTAAATCCCTCGAAGAAATCATCAAAACTTCCACTGGGGGTATTTTCAATAACGCCGCCCAGGTTTGGAATCACACTTTCTACTGGCATTGCCTGAGCCCCAACGGCGGCGGCGAAGCCACCGGCCCAATCGCCGACGCCATACGCTCAGCGTTTGGGTCCTTCGCCAAATTTAAGGAGGAGTTCACCAATTCGGCGATCAACAATTTCGGATCTTCCTGGACCTGGCTGGTCAAAAAAGCGGACGGCAGCCTCGCGATCGTCAATACCAGCAACGCCGGCACACCGCTCACCGATAACAGCATCAAAGCGGTGTTGACTGTGGATTTGTGGGAGCACGCCTACTACATCGACTACCGCAATGCGCGTCCCCAATATATGGAAGCTTTCTGGGCGTTGGTGAATTGGGATTTCGTCAATAAAAATTTCGCTTAAATCGTCCAGCGAAAAGTCGAGGAGGCTATTGGCCTCCTTTTTTTTGTCCCCAAGCCTTTCGAATCATCGGCGCCGCCAGTGTCGAAGATGAGTGGAATCCGCAGGTGGCTATGGCTGTTGTGGTGTTTCTGGGCTACATACATTGTTGGTGTTTGAATATCCGATTTTTATTGGCAATTTTGCAGTGAGTACAATTTGCAGCAGGTGATTGAATGAGCGAACGTCGCGACCCGACTATTTCAACCTTACCTTTGGATAAAGACGAAACCGCGCGCGCGCGCGGGCCGGTCGCAACGTCGACTAAGACGACGCCACCGCCGGTATCAAGTCGCCCAGTGGTCGTGCGCTCACCCTTGGGACCATTCGCGCTTTTATGCGCATTGGCGGCGGGTGGTTTCGCGGGTTTTGTCTATTGGCAATTGCAATTGGCGCGTCAGGATATGCAGCGATCGTCGACAGCCCTCCGTGCGGCTGAAGCCCGGGTGACGGAGTTGGAGCAGCGCCTGTCCCTGGCGGACGACGAATCAACGCAGTCCATTACGGTGCTGCAGGCCAATATCAAGGAAAACACTTCCGAAATCCGCAAACTTTGGGGCGTAACCAACGACCGCAATCGCAAAGCGATAGCGCAGTTGGAAGAAAAAGCCGCAGCCCTGGAAAAAACCCTCGGCGGCGTGGACGACAAAATCAAAGCCGCTTTGGCTGAAGTGACCGGCGAGCTCAGTGTTTTGAGTGATTTGACCGAGGCGCAGCAAACGGCAATTCAATCCGCGGAACAGGCTGTCAAAAACCAAGTGCAGAATTTGGCGGTGGCGAATAAAAAATTGGAGCAAATGGAGCAGCTGGACAGCGAGCTGCGAAAAAAAGTGCAGGCCCACGAAGAAGCCATTAAAGCGGTGGACGCTTTCCGACTGCAGGTCAACCGCGAGTTGATCAAACTCAAGGGCGGCTGAGTTGCCGCTGTAATCCAACACCCCATCCGAGACAATCCAAGAGAGTTAGCACCATGGTTACCGTTATCCGGCAGGACGACATAATCGCCAGTGTTGAAGATGCCCTGCAATTTATTTCCTATTACCATCCCAAAGATTTTATTGATGCGGTTTATCAGGCCTACCTGAAGGAAGCCAATCCCGCCGCCAAAGATGCCATGGCGCAGATACTGGTCAACTCACGTATGTGCGCTGAAGGCCGCCGGCCCATCTGCCAGGACACAGGTATAGTCACCACGTTTGTACAGGTGGGCATGGATGTGCGGATCGAGGGCACTATCTCTCTCGACGACATGATCAATGAAGGTGTGCGCCGTGCGTATAAAAACGCCGACAATGTGCTGCGCGCCTCCATACTGGCGGACCCGGACGGCGCCCGCAAAAACACCGGCGACAACACGCCCGCGGTCATTCATTACTCCATAGTGCCCGGCAACACCATTGATATACATGTGGCCGCCAAGGGCGGTGGTTCCGAAGCCAAATCCAAATTCGCGATGCTCAACCCCTCGGATTCCGTCGTGGACTGGGTGCTCAATGTGGTGCCGCAAATGGGCGCCGGTTGGTGTCCACCAGGCATGTTGGGTATCGGAATAGGTGGCACCGCTGAAAAAGCCATGCTGCTGGCGAAAGAGGCGTTGCTCGACCCTATCGACATACAGGAACTGCGGGAGCGCGGTGCGAACAATCGCGCGGAAACCCTGCGCCTGGAGCTGTTCGACAAAGTGAATGCGTTGGGAATTGGCGCCCAGGGGCTGGGTGGCCTCACCACTGTACTCGATGTGAAGATCAAGGATTTCCCCACCCACGCCGCCAATAAGGCGGTGGCGGTAATCCCCAATTGCGCCGCCACCCGTCATGCGCACTTTGTGCTGGACGGATCAGGGCCCGCGCTGCAAACCCCGCCAAGCCTGGACGATTGGCCGCAGATCACCTGGGAAGTGAGCGCCGCCACGCGCCGCGTCAATTTGGACACTATCACCCCGACAGACATACAGACGTGGCAGCCCGGTGACACACTGCTGTTGTCCGGCAAACTCCTCACCGGCCGCGACGCCGCTCACAAGCGCATGACGGACATGTTGGCGAAAGGCGAGAAGCTGCCGGTGGATTTCACCAACCGCTTTATTTATTACGTTGGCCCCGTGGACCCGGTGCGTGACGAGGTGGTCGGCCCCGCCGGCCCCACTACCGCCACCCGCATGGATAAATTCACCCGCACTGTTTTGGAAAAAACAGGTCTGATCGGCATGATCGGCAAATCTGAGCGTGGACCCGTCGCCATAGATGCCATTCGTGATCACCAAGCGGTTTATCTGATGGCGGTCGGCGGAGCGGCCTACTTGGTCTCCAAAGCCATAGTGGGGGCGAAAGTCTTGGCCTTTGCCGACCTGGGTATGGAAGCCATCTATGAATTTGAAGTGCGCGACATGCCGGTGACCGTCGCAGTGGACTCACGCGGTGAATCCGTTCATCAAATAGGGCCGCGCATTTGGAAGGCCAAGATTGAAGAGGGTGCGATCCACATTCAATAACAAACGGGAGGCCTATATGACACAACTTAGCCAAGAAACCTGCGAAGCCTGCCGTATAGGCGCCCCATTATTGACCTCCTCGGAATTGGCGGATCTGCGCCGCCAGATTCCTGCATGGCGGGTGGTGGATGAGGAGGGGATTAAAAAGCTGCGGCGCGATTTTGCCTTCCAGAATTTTGCCGACGCTTTGGCCTTCGCCAACCGAGTGGGCGAACTGGCCGAAGCGCACAATCACCATCCGCTGCTGACGGTGGAATGGGGTAAAACCACGGTGATTTGGTGGACCCACAAGATCCGCGGCCTGCACCGAAATGACGCCGTGCTGGCCGCCAAAACCGATGTGCTGTTCGGTTAACCCCTGTGTTAGCGTGATTTGCGTCAATTTTGTTTAAAAAACACTCAGACTTTTGTCTGAGGTTCAGATTCGGGTGTTTATAATGGCCGCTCGATTGCGCCTCAACAAGAATGCGCTTTGTGAGCGGGGGTCATGTGCTGGACACAGGCAGCTTTCCCGCAGCGCGGGATAATTATGACGCGACTTCAAGATCTCAACATCAGCGCGAAGCTGACGTTTATCACCGTAGCATCCGCTACGGCGGCCCTGCTTTGTGTTCTGGTAGCCTTTGTGGTGCAGGACCTGCGTCTGGTCAAGCGCATCAAGGCGGAACAGGTGGAATCCCAGCTTTCCATTCTCGCCGGCAACCTCGCCAATGCCCTGGTGCAGAACGATCTGCATACCGTGGACTACCTCCTGCAGAACGGCACCAGCGCCCACGGCATAGTGGCGGCCACCGTCTACGACCATAACGGCAAACCGCTTTCACAGTATCCGATAGTAGCCGGCAAGCTCACCCCGCTTCCCAATCCTGAAGGTTTTGAGTTTTCCACCACCGCTTTCAAGCGGCCGATTGTGTGGCGCGGCAAGGATGTGGGCCAACTGGAGGTCCAGGTGAGTTACGCGGATATCCAGATGCGCAGTGTTTATATGGGAGCCTATTCCGCGCTGGCCTTTCTCTTCGCCGTTGTCATAGCCGCCCTGGTGGCTTGGTTGGTACAGAAGATTGTCTCCGAGCCGTTGCTCAAACTGCATCGACTCTCGCGCGATGTAATGGAAACCGGCAATTACAGTTTGCGGGCGGATGTGCGCAGCCGCGATGAACTGGGGCAGCTGGGCGAGGCATTCAACCAGATGCTCACCCAAATAGAGCAGCGCGACCTGATGATGGAGCGCCAAGTGAGCCAGCGTACCGGTGAGTTGCAGAAACTGGCGGAGGAATTCCGCTATCGCGCCCTGCACGATCCTCTAACCGGCCTTCCCAATCGCGCCCTGCTCAACGAGGAATTCAACCGCGCCGCCGCCCATGCACGGCGGGCAGGCAAGCAGTTTGCCGTGCTCCTGCTGGACCTCGACAACTTCAAGATTATCAATGACAGCTACGGCCACGATGTGGGTGACGAACTGCTGAAGCTCGCCGCCAGCCGCATACGCACGGCATTGCGCGCGGAAGACATCATCTGCCGCGTAGGTGGAGATGAATTCATCGTATTGGTGGAGAGTGTGCAGAATGCGCAGCAGATTGAAGCCGTTGCTCAAAGTCTGTTGCAGGCGTTGCAGACCGAATTCTGGATAACGGGGCGCCCGTTGATGGTTGGGGTAAGCATAGGGGCGAGTTTTTACCCGCAGCATGGGACCGATCTCAACGAGCTCAAGCGCCATGCGGATGTCGCGATGTACAGCGCCAAAGAGTCGGGGAAAAACCGCATGACCGTTTACGATCCTTCCCTGGCCAAGGCCAACCTCAACAAACTGGCGTTGCAGAGTGATCTGAAAAACGCAGTCGTGCGCCGCGAACTGGAATTGCATTATCAACCCCAGGTGAATCTCCACAGCGGCCTTTTGGCCGGCTGTGAAGTGCTGGTGCGCTGGCGACATCAGAAACACGGATTGCTATTACCAGGCGATTTCCTACCCTTCGCGGAGGAAAACGGCTCCGTGCGGCAGATCGATTACCAGGTCCTGCGCGAAGCCTGTCGCCATTGTCAAAAGTGGCGTTTGGATCAGGCATTGGAAATTCCGGTTTCCGTCAACATCGCCAACCTGCATTTCCACACATTGGATCTGGTAGAGGAAGTGCGCACGGTACTGCGTGAAACCCAATTGCCGTCGGCCATGCTGACATTGGAATTCTCCGAAAGTGTGCTGCTGGACGATTCCGCCACGGCGCAGGAAGTGGTCACGGCCCTGCGGCGCATGGGGGTGAAGGTGACCCTGGATGGTTTCGGCGCCGGCCTCTGTGCGGTTTCCCATTTGCATACCATGCATCTGGACAATATCAAGCTGGACCACTCCCTTTACCGCGCCATAGCCCGCGATCCTGATGAGCGCCGCCTGACACGGGGGTTATTGGCCTTTTCCCGCGAATTGGGGTTGAACCTGATTGCCGAAGGTGTGGAACAGGATGAGCAGGTAACCGCGCTGCGGGCATTGGGCTGTTCGGTTATACAGGGCTACGCCTTCTGCGAACCCTTGCCGCAAAATGCCTTCCTGGAATGGGTGCGGGAATTTCAGAGCGATGAAGCGGAGTGCGACCTGGAGGTCGGTTGATTATGGCTGTGATTCTCCCTTTCAAACGCCCGTCCCCCACGGAAAAGCACAAAGGTAAATCCCTCTGCCGCGAGGGTTTCCATAAGTGGAAAGTGGTCACGGAGAAAAAATTCGACGTGAAACAGGGGAGGTTGGTGACGCTTTATGAATGCGCGCGCTGTGGGCAGCGCAAGGTTGAGGCACACTAAGCGTCCGCTCGCGGTCCGCCTTAAAGCTTCACCCCACCCGCCGGTAGTAATTCCCCCTCGAAAAAAACTTTTCCGCCTCTCAATTCAAGTTTGTCCTCGGCAAACCAGCGCACCGCCAGCGGGTAGATCTGGTGTTCCTGCACCAGTACCCGTTTCGCCAGAGCTTCTTCGGTATCGCCGGGTTCAATCAGCACATGGGCTTGCAGCACGGCGGGGCCGCCGTCCAGTTCGGGAGTTACAAAATGGACGGTGACGCCGTGGACTTTGTCGCCGGCCTCAATGGCGCGGCGATGGGTGTGCAGCCCAGGGTAGAGCGGCAATAAGGAGGGATGAATGTTGAGCATGCGACCCAGATAACGCGAGACAAACTGCGAGGTGAGTATGCGCATAAAACCCGCGAGCACCACCAGATCCGGTTGGTGGGCATCAATAAGCTTTTGCAGTTCAGAGTCGAATTGTTCGCGACTGGAAAATTGCCGGTGGTCCAATACTGCAGTGGTGATGTCGTAATTTTGCGCGCGGGTCAGGCCGTAGGCGTCGGGCTCGTTGCTGATCACCGCTACGATTTCGGCGGGGTAGTCCGGTTGGGCGCAGGCGTCGATCAACGCCTGCAAATTGCTGCCGCTGCCGGAGATAAGAACAACTGTGCGGATTTTTTTCATAGAGACGCTTAATGAATCTCTACAAAGGGTTCTTCCGACGCAGCGGATTCCACAGTGCCTATGGTAAACACGGTTTCACCAGCCGCCTCCAGGACTGCGCGCGTTGCGGCGGCGGTATCCGCCGGCACGCACACCACCATACCGATACCGCAGTTGAAGGTGCGGTACATTTCCTGCGCGGCCACATTGCCCTGTATTTGCAACCAGGCAAAAACGTCCGGCAGCTGCCAGCTGCTTTTGTCAATCACTGCTTTGGTGTGGCTTGGCAGTACGCGGGGAATATTCTCCAGCAACCCGCCGCCCGTGATATGGGCCAGGGCGTGAATGGTTTGGGTCTTCAGCGCTTGTAACAGGGGTTTTACGTAAATGCGCGTGGGTTCCAGCAGCGCTTGAGCCAAAGTGCCGTTGCCCATGGGCTGATCGAGGTCGGCTTTACTGACTTCCAGGATTTTGCGGATCAGTGAGTAGCCGTTGGAATGTGGTCCGCTGGAGGCGAGACCCAGTAATACATCGCCGGGTTTGACTTGGCTGCCGTCGATGATTTTGGATTTTTCCACTATGCCGACGCAGAAGCCGGCCAAGTCGTAATCCTCGCCCTCGTACATGCCGGGCATTTCTGCCGTTTCGCCGCCGACGAGTGCGCAGCCGGAAATTTCGCAGCCGCGGCCTATACCTTGAACCACTTGCGCGGCTATCTCGACGTCGAGTTTGCCGGTGGCGTAATAGTCGAGAAAGAACAATGGCTCAGCGCCGCCCACCACCAGATCGTTCACGCACATGGCCACCAGATCTATGCCGATGGTGTCGTGTTTTTTAAGCTGCATCGCCAGCCGCAGTTTGGTGCCCACGCCATCGGTGCCGGACACCAGCACCGGCTCCTTATAACCCTTGGGCAGTTCGAACAGTGCGCCGAATCCCCCGAGCCCCGCCAACACTTCCGGGCGACGGGTGCGCTGTGCGATGGGTTTGATGCGATCCACCAGTCGCTCGCCGGCGTCTATATCCACGCCCGCATCTTTGTAACTCAGGGATTGTTTCTCGCTCATAACAGACCTTCTCTCAACAGCCGATCGCGCCGAAAAAAGCCGGCATTCTAACAGCATTGCCAGTGACTGAGGTGAAGTGCAATGGCACGCCGGATACCGCACCGGCCGCGTCTTCGCTGCTTTAAGGAATGGGGTGGGCTTGTTACAATCGCGCGCTCGCCAATGCCGGCCGGGTTTCACTCATGACTAAGTGCGGGTTCATCCATGACTAAGTTTCTGTGGCAGCCGCTGTTAGGCTTGAGTTTGCTTGCTCTTGTCACCTGTTTTTCATCTTTGACCTACGCCCAGGCCAGCAGCTTTTTCAGCGCCTCGGTCCCCGTCACCTCGCAGTCCACCCGTGAACGTGAGCGCGCCGCCAAAGAAGGTTTGCGCGAAGTGCTGGTGCGCCTCTCCGGCGTTACGGACCTGGAGCAATATCCCCAGGCTGTCACTGCACTCAGCAGGGCAAATACTTACCTTGAACAGTTTTCCTACGAGCAGGTTCAGGGTCCCTCGGGCCGAAAAGCCGAGCATTTAGCCATGGCTTTTTCTTCGGTTGCCGTGGAAAAACTTCTGCAAGGTGCAGGTTTACCCTATTGGCCGGTGCAGCGCCCCACCACCTTGGTCTGGCTGGTGGAGGATGAGGTTACGGAAGGCAAACGCTTGGTGAACGATGCCAATGATCCCGTATTACAAGGTCTGTTCAGCGCCAGCCAAAAACGCGGCCTGCCTCTGTTGTTGCCGCTGCTGGATCTGGACGATCAACTGGCAATCAACGCCGAACAGGTTTGGAACCTGGACCAGCAGGCGGTGCTCGCTGCATCCGAGCGCTACGGCGCGGACACAGTGTTGATTGGACGTTACAGCCGCACCTCCGTCGGCAAGTGGTGGACCAGCTGGCAATTTTTTCATCGCGGTGAAGGGCAGAATTTCGACCTGCGCGGCGAGGACGGCGTGCTTGTGGGCCAGCAGGCCCTGACGCCCCTGGCGGATCACCTGGCCAAGCTCTATTCACTCAAAGGCAATCGCGAGGCCGCTGCGGAACTGTTTGTTCAAGTCGGTCCGGTAGACAACTTCGGCACCTACCGCAAAACGCTGGATTATCTGCACAAGCTCGCCGTGGTCACATCATTTCAGTTGGTGACGGTTACCGATGAAAGCCTGCTGTTCAGCATGCAACTCAACGGTACTTTTGATCAGCTGAAAAATACCCTCGCGTTGGAAGCCAAGTTGCGACCTCAACAGACCGGCAACCCGGATGCGCCTTGGTTGGCTGTTCCCGGCGGCAGCGCCGACCAGCCATGGCGGCTGGAGTGGACAGGTCGTTGAGGTGCCGGCGTGCCGCAATTCGTGAGTTCACCCTTGCAGTTGAGCCTGGGAATTTCCCTCAAGGACGACGCCACCTTCAGCAATTTCTACGCAGCAGATGGCAACGCGCAGGCGCTGCATGCCCTGCGGGAATTCAGCGCTGGTCGTGGCGAAGGCAATCTGCTCCTCTGGGGCAATCGTGGCGCGGGGTTGACGCATTTATTGCAGGCCTGTTGCCACGCCGCGTTTGAGCAACGCATCGGTGTGCAATATCTGCCGTTGCGTGATCTCGTGGGTTATGCGCCGGAGGACGTGTGCGATGGCCTCGATAAAGTCAGCCTGGTCTGCCTGGATGGCGTGGATGAAATCTGCGGCCGCCAGAACTGGGAGCAGACACTGTTTCATCTGTATAACCGCCTGCGCGACGCTGGCCACCGATTGTTAATTGCCTCCCACACCAGTCCCGCATCTCTACCGATGGTTTTGCCGGATCTGAAATCACGCTGGCTTGGCAGTGTGATTTACCACCTGCACGAATTAAACGATCAGGAAAAAGCGCTCGCACTGCAGCTGCGCGCCAAAAGTCGCGGCATGGAAATGCCAGACGAAGTTGCCAAATACATCCTGAGCCGCGCCCCACGCGACACCAGCGATCTCTTTAATCTGCTCAACCGTTTGGATGACGCATCGCTGCAATTGCAGCGGAAATTGACGGTGCCGTTTGTGAGGGAGGTTTTGTTGTTCTGAGTGTTTATTGATATATCGCCGAGGGAGTCTCTGCCGGCTATGTAAGTGGTCTTTACCGGAGTCAGTGGCTATTCTTGCGTTCTGTGCTCCAAATCGGTCACAAACAGTCTGAAATCGGACCAAAAGGAATGGTTGGGATGAAAACCGAGCAAATTCAATATCTTACAGACACTTTTGAATCCCATGCGCAGCGCGCCGAATCCGGTGTGGAATATTGGCTGGCACGAGACATTCAGCACCTGCTGGGTTATGCCGAATGGCGTAATTTCAACAACACCGCGATTTCCAAAGCGAAAACCGCCTGTGAACTGTCCGGTCATGTGGTTCGGGATCATTTTGTTGATGTCAACAAAACGATAGCCATGCCAAAAGGCGCCGAGAAAGATATTCAGGACATTATGCTTACCCGCTATGCCTGTTACCTAATCGCCCAAAACGGCGACTCCAGAAAGCCAGAAATCGCTTTCGCTCAAACTTATTTCGCTGTTCAAACCCGTCGCGCTGAATTAATTGAGCAGCGCCTGTTAGAAGCTGAACGGGTATCTGCACGTAAAAACTCTCTGCAACAGAGAAAGAACTCTCATCGGTCATCTACGAACAAACCGGTGACGACCGCAATTTTGGTTTGATTCGTAGCAAAGGCGACCAAGCCCTCTTCGGTAAATCCACCCAAGCCATGAAAGCCCATTGGAAAGTACCCGATACCCGACCACTGGCAGACTTTGCCCCAACCATCATTCTTAAAGCTAAAGACTTCGCCACTGAAATTACTATCTTCAATGCGCGCGAACATGGCATGAGCAGCGAGCAGGACATTTCAACCGAACACATCACAACAACGAAGTGGTGCGCAGAACATTACTGGAGCGCGGCATTCGTCCCGAAAAATTACCGCCTGCCGAAGATGTGAAAAAGGTAGAACGCCGCCTGACCTCGACCGAAAAGAAAGCCCTGAATAAACCCGACGCACTGGATTCCTAAGTAGACAGCACCGATGGCCAAAAAACCTGTACCCCTAAGTCTGTAGAAGCACTTACCCACACGGATGCCAAGCGCAAAAATATTCCTACAGCGGAATATCAATCGGACACAAGCTCGGGCTAAAACATCGAATGGATGGCGGAATCATGGATTATCCGCCCATAAAAGGGCGAGACTTCCGAAAATTTATCGAGTCGGATAAAAAGCGCATTATTGCGCTCTATCAATAGGCGAAGCCCGAGCATGCGACCTCTTATTCGACTTTTTCAGATTGTCATTGTGATCAGCATCGCAGCCTGCGCTACAACCGATCTGCCAAGCTCGCAGTGGGACAATATCGTTTACGAGGGATTGGATTTGGAACTTCGAAGTATGGAGTTGCCTGAGACTGCTGATTGCGGATTCTATTCGTTGATGAACCTGAAGCCGCAGCAGCGCAATCGAGTAGTGGAAACGCAATTCAGTTGCGCAGAAAAAGCGATGGCGATGGGTAAACCATTTAAATTTGGCCATACCTGGATTCCGACCGACTCGACTCTTACCGAAATTGTCATTACACAGAAAGGCCAATTTTTGGTGCGTAAGATCGATGTAATGCTCGATGGCAGCGACGCTCAGCAGCAAACTCTATTGTGCGATAAGATCCGGTTCAATCTCGATTCCATGACTATCGAACATGACGGCTGTGCAACTGGCGCGGATTCGATATAGCGATCCGCACGTTCGCTTTCAATGCGTTTTTAAATTTCGACCCCAACTCAATCGTCGCATGAGCGTTGCGACAATTTTCAATTCACCCCACCACCCATTGCTCCCTACGGCGAATCTCACTTCCCGCACCCGCCGCCAAAACCGTGTTCACCCCAAATGCCGGGGCTTTGGGTTTGTCGGGCATGGTGTTGAGTTGGGCGAGTGTTGGAAAAGGAATTTGGTCGGGTGATGGAATGCCCGTGGTTTGATCGACAGTAATGACCGAGCAGCGTTTGCAGTGATCTTTTAGCGCGAGGGTCGCGTTTGAATTTGGGTTGTGCAGTTGGCGGCAGTGATGTTCTTGGAAGGCGTCCAACCCTGAGATGACGATGTTGGGTCGGAAGCGGCGCATATCCACCGTCGCCTTGCCCTCCAATAGCAACTGTTTGTTCAGCGATTTTAAGGAAGCCAGATTTGCGACGAGAAAAGGAGCGCCGTCGGAAAAGTAGGTATGGTAGGGACCGAATCGCTCCGGATGGGTGGGTCGTTCCCGACTTTTGTCGAAATAAACCAACCGCATTGTTTCCTTTATACCGAGTGCCTCTTGCAACCATTTGCTAGCTGCGGCCGGTGCTGCAAACCCAAAACAATGCGCACCCTGGACCTGTACGGGTTGGGCGTCACCGTCGGGCGGCGTCAAAGGGAGTTCGCCGCTGCGAGGATGGAGCAGTGTGAGCTGACCATTCTGAAACTCCGTTTTGATGGTCGCCATTTGCGGCAACTTGCGCTGGCTCAGGAAAAGCCCATCCCCGTCCACGATCATCCATTCCCTGTCGCCCTCTAATCCCGCTGTGTCCAGGGTGGCAGAGGTTAGCGATATTCCCGCAAGGGATTTAACCGGGTAAACCCACAATTGCTCAATGGTGGCCGTCATCATCATTCGGTGACCGGATTTTTGGGGAGTTTGGCCAATTGTTCCGTTGTGGCGGGACTCTGGTACAGCTTTTTCCATTCTTCGTAAGGCATGCCGTAGATCTTCTCCCGCGCCTGTTCGTAGTCCAGGGTCTCGCCGCGTTCGGAGGCGGCGGCGACGTACCATTTCGCCAGGCAATTGCGGCAGAAACCGGCCAGGTTCATCAGGTCGATGTTCTGCACTTGTTTGTTTGTGTCCAGGTGTTGCAACAGCCGGCGCAAAACGGCGGCTTCGATTTCGGTAGTGGTGTCGGTCATGGGCTTCTCAATTTATAAGTCAAAGAAACTGCGCGCGGGCAGATAGGGCAATTGTGCACCGCGCGCGATGGTGATGTCCGCTTCCACCCAGGCCAGTGCATTGGCCCATTGCAAGGAGCTCAATACCCCGGAACTCTGATTGGGCGCTGCCACCACCTCACCGTTGTGAATACGTGCGCGCATCAGCTCCGGACGGCGGCGGGGCTGTTCTATGGCAAAACTGGCGGGGGCGTGTTCGAACACCAGGGGTTCGTAGGTACGACCCAGTAAACCCGCAATAAAAGGTTTGACGAACAAGGCTGCGGTCATCAAAGCGGAGACTGGATTGCCGGGTAAGGCTATGACGGGCGTGGAACCTGGGGCGTATTGGATATGGCCGAACGCCAGAGGTTTGCCGGGTTTCAGCCGTACTTTCCACAGATCCAGGCTGCCCAGACGGGTGATGGCGGTTTTGAGATGATCTTCATCGCCCACCGAGACGCCGCCGCTGGTCAGCAGCAGATCCACGCGCGGGGCCAGGTTTCGCAGCAAGGTTTGAGTGGCTTCCAGATCATCGACCACATGGACCGAATCCACCAGTTCGCAGCCCCAGTCTTCCAGCATTGCCTGCAAGGCAAAGCGGTTGGAATCGTAGATCTGGCCGGGTGCGAGAGGCTTTCCGGGCGGAACCAGCTCGGTACCCGAGCTGACGATCGCCACCCTCGGCCGTCGTACCACCGTGACAGATCCATGGCCGCTGGATGCCAGAATGGCTAAATCGATTGCTGAGAGCCGTTGTGCTTTGGCAACCAGGATTTGTCCACGCGACAGGTCTTGGCCCTGGGGGCGGATATTCTCGCCGGGCGTCACCGTGACTTTGATGATCACCCGATCGTCGTCGCGGTCGCAGTCCTCCTGAATCGCAACCGCATCGGCACCAGCGGGTATTTCCGCCCCGGTGAGGATGCGTGCCGCTGTCCCGGCAGCCAGTGGCTGGGGTGGTCGCCCGGCGGCGATAGTCTGGCTGACGGCAAGGGACCACGGCGGGAGTGTTGATGGTGCTCGCAGGGCATAACCATCCATCGCGCTGTTGGCGGCGGGGGGTACGTCGATCAGGGCTGCGCAATCCTGGGCGACAAACCGCTTGTGGGCCGCCGCCAGAGGCAGAGTTTCGCTGTCGCTTATTGCGCGGGCATGGGTAGCTATGAGAGCGCGGGCTTCCGGCAGGCTCAGCATTCAGGGTTTGACCTGTTCATAAAAGTTGCACGGACGGGTGCGACTGTCCAATTGCGCGGCGAGGATTTTGTCCCACCCTGTGTGGCAGGCGTGGGTGGAACCGGGCAGGCAGAAAACCAGGGTGCGGTTGGCTAAGCCGCCGAGTGCGCGGGATTGAATAGTGGAGGTGCCTATCTCGGCAAAGGACAGCTGACGGAAGAGTTCACCAAAGCCTTCAATTTGTTTGTCCAGCAGCGGCGCTACCGCTTCGGGTGTGCTGTCGCGTCCCGAAAAGCCGGTACCGCCGGTGATCAGAATCACCTGGGCCTGTGCATCCGCGATCCAGGCGGAGACCTGGGCGCGGATTTGATAGACGTCGTCTTTCACCAATGCACGCTCGTACAGCCTGTGGCCGGCAGCGCGAAGCTTGTCCACCAGGGCGTCCCCGGATTTGTCGGTATCCCAAGTTCGGGTATCGGACACGGTAAGCACACACAGATTGAGCGGAACGAATTCGGCAAGTGCTGATGACATAAGAAATCCTGAGTGATGTCAGCCGCCGGTGGCGTTCATAAAACGCAAAATCTGCGGCGGCTCTTCGAGGTTGAAATGATGGCGTTCGGGTTTTTGGGGCAGGGCGGCGAGAATGGCCGACGCCAAGGCCGCATCCTGTTCCTCCACGGGCGCATTGCGCAATACCGAGCGCAGGTCCGCGCTGTGCTCGTTGCCCAGGCACAACAGCAGTCGACCCTCCGCACTCACCCGCACCCTATTACAGGTACTGCAAAAATTGTGGCTGTGGGGTGAGATGAAACCGATGCGATTGTCGTAACCTCGCACCGACCAATACCGCGCCGGGCCGCCGCTGGACTCTTCGATGGGGGAAAGGGAGTACAGCGGTTCCAGCTGCGCACGTAACTCGGCGCTGCTGACAAACTCTTCGCGACGCTGATGACCGTCGATTTCACCCAGGGGCATTTCCTCGATAAAACTGATGTCCATGCCGCCTTCGAGCGCAAAACCCACCAGATCCTGTACCTCGTCGCGGTTGAAGTGTTGCAGCACCACCGCATTCAATTTGATGCGCTGGAAGCCGGCCGTTTGCGCCGCCGTAATTCCCTTGAGGACCGGCGCCAAGTCCCCGGTGCGGGTGATATCGCGGAAGCGGTCGGGTTTGAGGGAGTCGAGGCTGATATTCACCCGATGCACACCCGCGTCCACCAGGGGGCGAGCAAAGTCCGCCAGGCGTGCGCCATTGGTGGTAAGCGTCAAATCCCGAAAGCCGAGGCGGCCCAGATTCCGAAACAGATGCAGTACATCCCTTCTTATTAATGGCTCGCCGCCGGTCACGCGCAGTTTGTCGACGCCCAATTGTCGGAATACCCGCGCCAAGGTCGTCAGCTCTTCCAGGCTCAGCACTTGGCTGCGTGGGAGAAAGGTCATGTCCTCGGCCATACAGTAACGGCAGCGGAAATCGCAGCGGTCGGTCACGGACAGACGCAGATAATGCACTCGGCGGCCGAAGGTATCGATAAGGTTGGTTGTCGTCATGGGGCCGTATTATGCGGGCTGCTTTCAGTAAAGAGAATTCCCATGCATCTGCTTCCATAAATGGTTTTGTTATTTATTGGTGCATCGTCGTTCCAAAATGGATCATAAGTGACCGCGAAAAATCCTTCTGATGTGCCGCTATATGGTGCTTCGATGCATTTTATGTGTGCACTGATTTTGGCGCATCGCATTTACATTTCCCGATGTTGCAAACGCGGTGCTGCCTAACGCAATGTTTTTTATGCAATAAATATTTTTCTCGTTGTTCATCCTGCCCTTGGTATAGCCCTTGCAAAATCCCCTTCATAACGATGGTCGGGCTGTATTGGATGTGCTTTTTCATTCTGATGCTCCCGCTCAATGCTCGATTGAGGTGCGGCGAAATGAATTCCAACAGAGGCAGATATTCGGGGAAAGTGTGGATTGTGGGGGCAGGCCCTGGCGATCCGGATCTTTTGACCCTGCGCGCACTGCGCGCTATTCAAAATGCCGATCTTATTCTCTTCGATCATTTGGTCAGCGATGCAATCCGAGCGCTTTTTCCGCAATCGGTACCGGCTTTTTACGTCGGCAAAAAGAAGGATCAGCACTCGATTGCCCAGAAAGATCTTAACGCGTTATTAGTGAAGCAGGCACGAGCCGGGAAAAATATCTGCCGTTTAAAAGGCGGGGATCCCTTTGTGTTTGGTCGCGGTGGTGAGGAAGTGCTGGCGCTGGTACAGGCGGGCATAGAGGCGGAAGTGGTGCCCGGAATTACCTCCGCTTCCGGTTGTGCCACTTATGCCGGCATACCGCTGACACATCGCGGTATGTCCCAGGGCGTGTCGTTTGTAACGGCCCATGGCGAAACGGAAGCGAATATCGATTGGCAGTCGCTGGTGCGACTGCAGCACACACTGGTGTTTTATATGGGTCTGTCACGCGCTCAGTGGATACAACAGTCTTTATTAGCGGGTGGCATGTGCGGAAAAACCCCGGCAGCGTTCATCGAAAATGGCTGTCGCGACAACCAGCGGGTGATCACCGGCCAAGTGCGGGAGTTGGCGATGCTGGTGCAAGAATACCAAGTGAAATCCCCCGCATTAATTGTGGTGGGGGATGTGGTGGCATTGGCGGCACAGTTACAACCTTTTGGCCAGGCATCCATAAATCTGGGCGAGCAGCGGCTGACCGCGTAATGCTTTTCACCTTTCAACAGATTCGTTTTGACCGCGCAACCTTTGAGGTACCGCACTCATGAGCAAACAAAAAATTCTCGTCGTTGGCAACGGCATGGTCGGCCATAAATTTATTGATAATCTGCTGTCGCATAAAGATGCAGCGAGTTTTGACATTGTGGCCTTCGCCGAAGAACCTCGCCTGGCATACGACCGGGTGCAAATGAGCAGCTATTTTTCCGGCTCCACCGTGGCGGACCTTATGCTCACTTCCGAGGATTATTACCGCGAAAATGGCGTGCACTATGTATTAAATGAAAAAGTGGTGGAGCTGCAGCCGGAAAATAATTGCGTGATCACCGCCAGTGGACGCATGGAGTCTTACGACAAGCTCGTTCTGGCAACAGGTTCTTATCCGTTTGTGCCACCACTGCCTGGCAAGGATCAACCTCACTGCCTGGTCTATCGCACCATCGAAGATCTGGAAGCAATCACCGCGTCGGCCGCACAGAGCAAAGTGGGTGTTGTTGTCGGTGGCGGCCTGTTGGGATTGGAAGCGGCCAACGCGCTGAAAAATCTTGGCTTGGAAACCCATGTGGTTGAATTTGCACCGCGATTGATGGCGGTGCAACTGGACGAAGGCGGCGGTCAGTTGTTGCGCCGCAAAGTGGAGAAGCTGGGAGTAAAAGTCCACACGGAAAAAAACACCCAGGAAATCGTTGCGGGGGAAACCCTGCGCTATCGCATGAATTTTGCCGATGGCAGTCACCTGGAAACCGACATGATCCTGTTTTCCGCCGGCATACGCCCGCGCGATGAACTCGCCCGCAAATTCAACCTGGCCGTCGGCGAGCGCGGCGGCATTGTGGTCAATAATTTCTGTCAGACTTCCGTGGAAAATATTTATGCCATAGGCGAATGCGCACTCTGGAGCGGCCGCATTTACGGATTGGTGGCGCCCGGTTATCAAATGGCAAAAGTGGCGGTGTCCCATATCGCGGGCGGCGGCGATCAATTCACCGGCGCTGACATGAGCACCAAGCTCAAATTATTGGGCGTGGAGGTCGCGAGCATAGGTGACGCCCAGGCGCGCACGCCCGGCGCCCTCAGTTATGTGTATCAGGATGGCATCAACGAAATTTACAAGCGCCTGATATTGTCGCCGGACGGAAAAAAACTGATTGGTGCCGTGTTAGTGGGTGACGCCGAAGCCTATGGCAATCTGCTGCAAATCTGCCTGAACGGTATGAATTTGCCGGACGCACCGGAACAATTGATTGTGCCGGCGCTCGACGGTGCCGCCAGTGCGGGGTTGGGTGTGGATGCACTGCCGGAGACGGCGACCATTTGCTCCTGTCACGACGTAAGCAAAGGCACCATCTGCTGTGCGGTGCGCGATGGCGCCACCACCATAGGCGCGATCAAATCCACCACCAAAGCCGGCACCGGCTGCGGCGGTTGTGTGGCCCTGGCTACCCAGGTAATGAACTGCGAGCTCACCAAACTCGGCGTTGAGGTGAATACGGATATTTGCGAACACTTTCCCTACACGCGCCAGGAAATTTTTCATCTGGTGCGCGTGGGCAATATCCAGAGTTTCGATGAGCTGATCGGTAAACACGGGCGAGGTTTGGGCTGCGATATCTGCAAACCCGTTGCAGCTTCGGTTTTTGCCAGCTGCTGGAATGAATTCATCCTCAAAAACGATCTGGCTCAACTGCAGGACACCAACGATTATTTCATGGCGAACATGCAGAAAAACGGCACTTACTCCGTGGTGCCGCGCGTGGCGGGCGGTGAAATCACTCCGGATAAATTAATTGTCCTGGGCCAAGTGGGCAAAAAATATAACCTCTATACCAAAATTACCGGCGGCCAGCGCATCGATTTATTCGGCGCGCAGTTGGATGATCTACCGGCGATCTGGCGCGAACTGGTTGACGCCGGTTTTGAAACCGGCCACGCCTACGGCAAATCCGTGCGCACGGTGAAATCCTGCGTCGGCAGCACTTGGTGTCGCTACGGAGTGTTGGACAGTGTCGGCATGGCCATCGCCATCGAAGAACGTTACAAAGGTTTGCGCTCGCCACATAAATTGAAATTCGCCGTGTCCGGCTGCACCCGCGAATGCGCAGAAGCGCAAAGCAAGGACGTGGGCGTCATAGCCACAGAGACCGGTTGGAGCCTGTATGTGTGCGGCAATGGCGGCATGAAGCCGCGCCACGCGGATTTGTTCGCCACAGGTTTGGATGATGCGACGCTGCTGCGATATATCGACCGGTTTTTAATGTTCTATGTGCGCACGGCGGATCGCCTGCAGCGCACCTCTGTGTGGATGGACAACCTGGAAGGTGGTCTGAAATATCTCAAAAGCGTGATCATCGAAGACAAGCTGGGCATAGGCGCGGAGTTGGAAAGTGATATGCAACGGGTTATCAATACTTATCAGTGCGAATGGAAATCCACCATTGATGATCCGGAAAAACTCAAACGTTTCCGCACTTTCGTCAACAGCAATCAACGGGACAACACCATCGTTTTCGTGGAAGAGCGCCATCAGATACGCCCTGCCAATGAAGAGGAGATTGTTCACTTTGTCGAATCCACCGCGCTCGAAACCGCTTGAGCGGACTGGAGAATTGAAATGGCCGATATGAATACAGCAAAAATTTTGGAACGACAGCATTGGGTGAGCATTTGCAAGAGTGCGGACCTGCTGCCCAACCTGGGCGTGCGTGCCCTGTTGGATGGACAACAAGTGGCAATTTACCGGGTGCAGGGCCGTCTTTACGGCATCAGTGCACTCGACCCCTTCAGCAACGCAGCGGTGCTGTCGCGGGGCATAGTGGGGGATTTAAAGGGTCAGACAGTGGTGACCTCACCGATCTACAAACAACATTTCAATCTGGAAACAGGCCAGTGTTTGGAAGACGATTCCGTGCGAATTCCAACCTATGCCGTGCGTGAGCAGGACGGCGAGATCCAGGTTCTGGCCCGCTCTTATTAACCCTCTCCTTCGATAGCAGATCCTGTCTGCACTCCTTGGGCGGCGCAAGCCGCCATTTTTTTGATCCATTCCTCCCTTTGGTATGTGAACCGGCCCGCGTTGGCAGACGCCGCCCCCCGGCGAGTACGAAGGTTCTGTGTTATAACTATTGGGACTTAGCGATCCGCCTTATCGCGTTTATTAATACTGCTGCGGAGATGGGAATTACGGCTATATTCCTGTTCAGCCCCAGTGGCGAAACCAGCACAAAATCTAAGGAAATCCTATGGCTCGGCGCCGTGTACTGATTGTCGACGACTCCAAAACCGCCCAGATCCGCCTGCGTAAGATGTTGGAGCGTTTTGATCTGGAAGTGGACACGGTGTTGTCAGCGGAAGAGGCCCTGGGTTATCTGTCCTATCGTCAGCCGGCGGTGATATTTCTGGATCACCATATGGAAGGCATGGACGGACTGGAAGCCCTGAAAATCATCAAGTCCAATCCGGGTACCGCCGTGATCCCGGTGATCATGTATACCTCCGAGCAAGGCGATGTTTATGTGGGCCAGGCGCGTGCCTTGGGTGCCATCGACATTCTCAGCAAGGAGGTCATGAAATATGCCAACCTGGAGAAAGTTCTGGCCAGTCTCGGCATATCGGAAAGAGGCGCCGAGGAACCCGTCAAGCCTGCAGTCCCCGCGCTGGAAATAATCGAAGAAGGCCCTATTGTCAAACCCCCTTTGACTTCCTTTGACGCCATTGAAGATGAGCTTCCGGCACCGCTGCATGAGACAGCGAGTGAGCTGGATCAGGTGCAGCGGCAGATCAGTCGTCTTTTCGAAATTCATATCGCTAAGGTGCGGCAGGAAATCGAAGACAGCACCAAGTTTTTATTACGACGCATCACCAAGGACGCACAGGAGAAAAACAAACCGGTCAATCGCGTCGGCAATATGGCTCCGGACGGTCCCAACCCGCCACCGCCCATAGAACCCTTCGTGGTGGAGCAGGAGCCGGAAAAGTCCAACGTCTCCACATTTTTCCTCGGCATTATTTTGCTGGGAATAGCCTTTTTGGGTTATCACCTCTATATCAACAATCGCCATCAGGCACTGATGCAGACCCAATATGCAGAGCTGATCGAACGCACCCGCGCCCAGGAGGAATTGATCAACCGGCTGTTTGCCGGGGTGAACGATTCCGGTGAAAGCAAAAATTCTGCGCGTGCCTATGCTGACCGCCAGGTTTTATTGGATGCACTGAGTTGGGCGGTGAACGTGAATACCCAGGTGGCATTCGGCGAAGTTGCTCTGGGCGACGAGCGGATTTATATGCTGGGTGAGCTGCTGGCAATGTTGAAAGCGGCGAATTTTTCCGGCGCGGTATTTTTGGATATTCACTTTGGCAATTTTTGTGTGGTGGAGGATCCGAGTGGTGGCTGGATTCTGCCGGACCCGGACAGCAACCTGGAAGAGTGCGTGTTTCTTGCCAACCGTGTACCGCAAGTGACGGTGGAAGAGCAGGTTTCCGTGGGATTCCTGAATTATTTGCACAGCGCGCCCATTCTGCTGGAAGGCTCTATTGAAGTGGAGCTTTCATCCCAGGGCTATTCAGTGCCGCGATACACCTATCCCGCAACCACCAATGCAGTGAGCGCAGGAGATTGGAATGCCATCGCACACAAGAATAATCGTGTAACCGTGTCATTTTCCGCGAATTGAGGATTTCAATTACGACGGCTTGAACACGGTGGCAATCAGCGACAGGCCGGACAGAATCGTCACCACTTCGAAAACGCGCTTGATCAGCAGGTTGCCTTTGGCAATCGCCATGTGGGCACCCCAGTAGCCGCCAATGATCGAGCCCAGGAGTAAAACAGGTAACCAGTTCCATTGAGGCGGCGTCAGCAGGGCGAGAGTAAGAGCGCCTGTTCCATTCCAGAAAAGCCCCACCAGTACCATGGTGTAGGCGGTGGCCCGTTTGTAATCCAGGCCGAACCAACCGATCAATAAAAGTGTGACGAATAAGCCGGTTCCAGACGTGAGTGAACCGTTTAAAAACCCCAGCGCGAATAACATCAAACCTCCGGCAATCATGCCAGGAAGATCCCGATGGCGCGGTTGCAGGAGCTGTCCGAGATTTTTCTTGAAGATGGAATAAAAACCGAGGCCGATGGTGAGCACCCCCAGCGCCAATCGCGCCAGTTCGTCCGGCAGGGCCAGTACGGTGCGCGCGCCAACCACCACACCGGGCAGGCCACATAGCAAAATAAAAATGGCGAACCGCCACTCGATGTAGCCCTCCCGCCCATGTTTCAAACTCGCCCCTACACCCAGGGCGACAGTGGCGATTTTGTGGGTGGCCAGCGCAGTGGCGAAGGGCAGTCCTAAAAAAATCAACGCCGGCAGCTGCACCAGTCCGGCACCGCCGCCGGCGAGGGCGGACAACCAGTTTGAGATGATGGCGACGATGAACAACAGCAGCTGTTCGACAATCAATTCCGTCATAAAAATTTGTCCTGCATAAATTCCGCGGTCCGTAATGACTCCACAAGTGGAACAGCTGGAAATCGGGTTTCCTGCAGACGCCGGATAAATTTTAAGGTGTGGAAAGCGTCGAACCAATGATGCGCGGCGATTTCGCATTTTGATGGCGAATGAACCTGCTGCAACAGATGCTTCCAAAGAGTGTCTATTCCGCTTTCTTCAAGCGTGGTCACGACTTCGGCGCGCAGCCCGTGCAACGGATCGGCGCCGCTTTGCAGTGCGGTCCAGATATGGGGAACCCGTTCAAGCCAGGATTTCAGCGCCGTAAATACTTCCGGTGCGTAATAGGTAAAGTCAGCCGGATTATTTAAAGACAGGATTTTACCCACAGCAGGACCGGTGCCGAAGGGAACACGGTCCGACAAACGCGCGGCAATTTCCACACGAACAGAATCCACTTTTTCGATACGGCCGAGTTTGGCGAGCTTGTTCAGCAAATAGAAATCCTCCCCGCCGGAGCGTTTGGGAAATCCTCGCGCTTGGCAATAGGTGCGCGAGTGTATTGCCATGGCGCTGCCGATGGTGGGAAACCCGTAGGGTGACCCGGCCCATGTCAGACCGCGGACGTAATAGTCCAGGGCGCTTTCATAAAGCTGTGTGGCCGCAAGAACGCTGGGTGAAGTGGAATTTTCCGCGATGTGATTTGTGGCAAATACTGCAGCGCTGCTGCTCTCGCTTGCGGCAAACGGGGTGAAGTAATTTTGCGGCAGATGAGTATCCGCATCGCTGGTGTAAACCCAGTTGCTTTTGCAGATGCCTTTTTCTATCAATTGAACAGCCAGGTCGCAGCCGATCTTCCGTGCTAACCCCACGCCCTGCTTTTGATCGATGCAGCGACCTTCGGTAAAGCGATCCACCACCAGCCAACAGGACGGGGATGGTGCAGCGCGGCAAAGCAGCATGTTGGTGTTTTGCCAGACGGCATCCATTTGATGAAAATATTCCAGGAGATTTTCATTTAATGGGTCTGCGTATCCAGATGGCTGGTTGATGACGACAATCACCAGGATTTTTTGCTGCGCCAACAAGGTTTGATGCAGACGCTCAGCAAATGCCGTGGTTTCGCGAAAGCAGGGTATTACCAGGACGTGGTCAAAGTTAATTTCGGGGAAATTCTGTAGCTGACGACTTTCCGGTTCCGCATAAATGGCCAAGTATTGTCTTGTCGCCTTGTGCATAGCCATTAATGCAAGGCGGCAACGATGGGCAATTGTTCGACGATCTTCGCTTCTATATCCAGCAATTCATCCAGCCTCGCCAGCACTTCCGATTCGGGGAAATAATTCAGTGCCAGCTTGCAGAATAAATCCTCGTGGCGCGCTTCAGATTCGGTGATCGCGCGGTAGAATTTTTTTAAATCTCCTGGCGGCAGCGCTTCGGCTATCAGCCCAAAACGTTCACAACCGCGCGCCTCCACAATACTGCCGATCAGCAATCGGTCCAGCAAATACACCTCTTTGCCCTTGCGCATCTGGTCACGCAGTGCGTTCACATAGGGATCCTTATTATCTGCACCCAATTGCAAACCGCGCTGGCGCAGAATTTTTACCACCTCACGGAAATGGATCATTTCCTCCAGGGATAAATCGATCATGCTTGTGACTATGTCCGGCTTATCCGGGTAATGGGACAACATGGCAATCGCCATACCCGCCGCTTTTTTTTCCGCTGCTGCATGGTCGAGCAGAAATGCGTCGAAGTTATCCAATACTTTTTGGGTCCAGGCGGATGAGGTTTTGCAGCGTAGAGAGTACATAAGCGGAGTGGCGCATTGAGGCTCAGAGGGAGCTGGTTAAAAGCGGCCGGTATTATAGAGTCTGCAATGGGGTTTCTGGGGGAAGAATAAAGTTTCAGTTATAATCGCCGCCTTTCCTACCAGCACAGGACCTGATCACATCATGATTATCAAACCCAAAGTCCGTGGTTTTATCTGCACCAACGCCCACCCGCAAGGCTGCGCCGCCAATGTGCGCGAGCAGATCGCCTATGTGCAAAAGGCCGGCACTATCACCAATGGTCCCAAAAACGTGCTGGTAATCGGGGCCTCCACGGGTTACGGGATGGCGTCCCGCATCACCGCCGCTTTTGGTTGCGGTGCCAGGACTCTCGGGATTTTTTTTGAAAGACCTCCAACCGACAGCAAAACCGCTTCCGCCGGTTACTACAACGCCGCCGCTTTCGAGCAGGAGGCCCATGCCGCAGGCCTCTACGCCAAAAGCATCAATGGCGATGCCTTTTCCCAGGAAATCAAAGACAAAACCCTGCAAATGCTCAAAAGCGACATGGGCAAGGTGGACCTGGTGGTATACAGCCTGGCGGCGCCGCGGCGCACCGATCCCGTCACGGGTGAAGTTTATAGTTCCACTTTGAAACCCATCGGCGAATCCTACACCGCTAAAAACCTCAATACCGACACTCTGAAAATAGCCGAATTGACCCTGGCTCCCGCCAACGAAGCCGAAATTCTCGGCACCATTAAGGTGATGGGCGGCGAAGATTGGGAGTTGTGGATTAAAGCGCTGGCAGATGCGAATTTGCTTGCCGATGGATATCAGACAGTCGCCTATACCTATCTCGGTGAAAAAATCACTTGGCCTATCTACGGCAAAGCCACAATCGGCAAAGCCAAGGAAGATCTCGACCGCGCCGCCAAGGCTATCAATAGCAGCACGGCCAATATTCGCGGCAAAGCCTATGTATCCGTGCTCAAAGCGCTGGTAACCCAGGCGAGTTCAGCAATTCCGATCATGCCGCTCTATATCTCCCTGCTCTACAAGGTGATGAAGGAAGAGGGCACCCACGAGGGTTGCATTGAACAGCTCCACCGCCTCTTCACGGAAGGGCTGTACACCCAGACGCCACGCCTCGACGATCATCAGCGTCTGCGCATGGACAACCTGGAATTAAACCCGCAAACACAAGCCAAGGTGGAAAAACTCTGGCCCCAGGTGACCGAGGAAAATCTCTTCGAGCTGACCGATTACAAAGGTTACAACGCAGAATTCCTCAAGCTTTTCGGTTTTGGGGTGAAGGGCGTGGATTACGATGCGGATATTAGCCCCCTGGTGGAGGCGGATTTCCATTAAGCCTGTCACCACGGCGGCCGCAAAGCCTGTACCCATGAGTCGCGCCAGCCTGAGGGCAGAGCTCTTCCATCCCCGGTACTGGCTGACATGGGTGGGGTTCTTCCTGTGGTACGGCCTCGCCCTGTTGCCGTATCGCCTGCAATATCACCTTGGTCGAGGTTTAGGTTGGCTGCTTTACCGCCTCGCCAAACGTCGGCGGCAGATCGCCCGCTGTAACCTGGATCTGTGTTTTCCCGATTGGCCTGCGTCGAAACGTGAAGCGATGACGCGGGAGGTTATGGCCTCCGTCGGCATCGCGTTTTTTGAAACCGGGATGGCCTGGTTTTGGCCCAAGTGGCGATTGCAACGCCTGTATACGGTGGAAGGTTTGGAGCATCTTCGGTCCGCCCAGGCGGACGGGGTGGGTGTGATTCTCATGGCCTTCCATTTCACCCATATCGATATAGGTGCCAAGCTGCTGGGGCTGAGTTTTTCCATCGACGGCACCTACCGTCCGCATAACAATCCGGTTTACGACTACATTCAGCGTAGCGGCCGCGAGCGCCACTCGATAGAGGGGCAAGCCATCCCCAGGGACGATGTGCGCGGTATGGTGAAAGCACTGCGCAATGGTCGCGCCATCTGGTATGCGCCGGACCAGGATTACGGCCCTAAGCACAGCATTTTTGTCCCCCTGTTCGGTATTCCCGCCGCCACCGTCACCGCCACCGGCCAGCTGGCGCGCCTGGGCAAAGCGCGGGTGATCGCCTTCACCCAGACCCGACGCGCGGATCTGGGTGGGTACCACCTCAAAGTCTACCCGCCGCTGGAGGACTTCCCTTCCGCGGATGAAGCGGCGGATACGCTGCGCATCAACCGTTTCGTCGAGGCGCGCATTTCGGAACAGCCGGGGCAATATCTCTGGGTTCATCGGCGTTTCAAGACACGACCTGCCGGTGAGCCGGACCTGTACGCCCAGGCGGGTGTGGCGGGCAGAAAACGGGATTCGCATTGAGCCGCGCCGTGGTAGAAGCATCACACCAGCTGCCGCATTGTTACTTGAGTGTTACAGGGCCGGCCATTACCATAGCCGCTTTTTAATGAGCGCCAGCGGGCGCGGAGTGCAGCATGTTTCAAGGTAGCATGGTCGCCCTGGTTACCCCCATGGGGGCCGATGGCTCCCTCGACTGGGATGCATTGGGTGGATTGGTGGAGTGGCACATAGAGCAGGGCACGACTGCGCTGGTGGCTGTGGGCACCACGGGTGAATCGCCGACCCTGGATATGGAGGAGCACCTGGAGGTGATTCGCCGGGTGGTGGATATGGCCAACAAGCGTATTCCCGTCATTGCCGGTACAGGTTCCAATTCCACCGCCGAGGCCCTGGAACTCACCCGTGGGGCAAAAAACGTCAAAGCTGACGCCTGCCTTCTGGTGGCGCCCTACTACAACAAACCCACCCAGGAAGGGCTTTATCAGCACCATGCCTATCTGGCGCGGGAGGTGGCCATTCCCCAGATTCTCTATAACGTTCCCGGCCGCACCGCAGTGGATATGCTGCCCGAGACCGTCTCCCGTCTGTCTCGCCTCGATAACATCGTGGGTATCAAGGAGGCCACCGGTAATCTGCAGCGTCTTCGGGATATTCGTGCCCTGACGACAGAGGATTTTCTGCTTTTATCTGGAGATGACGCTACAGCGCTGGATTTTATGGAACTCGGCGGATGTGGCGAAATCTCTGTGACGGCCAATGTGGCACCCGCACAGGTAGCGCAAATGTGTTCCAAAGCGCTGGCGGGCGATTGGGCTGGCGCCCGGGCTATTAATGAGCGCCTTATGCCTCTGCACCGGGATTTGTTTTTGGAGGCCAACCCCATTCCCGTGAAATGGGCGCTGGCTCAAATGGGACGGATCGCCGCCGGGATTCGCCTGCCATTGACGCCTTTATCGGAGCGTTTTTACGAACCACTGCGAACGGCCATGCGGGCGGCGGGCGTTCTTAACTAAGCGTCGGCCACACAACAATAACGGCGATGCGTCCAGATCCATTGGCCGCCGGCCATCCCTCCACTCGTGACCACTAGATACTCATTCATGATTCCTGCCTCAATTTTCCTCGTTCGCCGCACCAGAACACCGGTGCTATTGGTGTTGTTTACGCTGCTGGTGAGCGGTTGTATTTTCCGTGATCGCAGCGAGGACTATCGACGCACCGGATCCATTAAGCCCATTAGCCTCCCCGACGGCGTCACCAGCATACCTTTGGAGCCCTTGTATGCGATCCCTGAAATACAGCAGGGTGAGGGCGGCTTCTACGATATTCGAACCGATGGCTTTGTGGTGCCGCGACCGGAAGCCATGAGTGCAGAGGCTGAAAAATCCAAAATCAAGATACAGAAAGTGGGTGAGCGCCGCTGGGTTCTCGCGGAAGCACCCACCAGTCAGGTGTGGCCACTTGCCCAGAGTTTTTTCTCGAATTACGGCATTCAGGTTGCGCAGAGTGTTCCAGCCACCGGCCTGGTCTTGACCGACTGGGTGGTATTCAAGTCCGATGAGACGACAAAGAGCCAGTTCCAAATCCGCATTGAACAAGGCTTGCGTCCCGACACCACGGAAATTCATGTGTTACAACACCAGGTCGCCGCAGATGCCCGTGAACTGGGTGCCTGGCCCGCTCGCTCCACCAACCCGGAACGCGAGGCTTGGTTGCTGGATGAGCTGGCCAATGCTCTTGCGGCGGACATAGACAACCGCGCCGCATCTCTGCTGGGCCAGTCGGTGGGCGGTCAGGTCAAGGCTGAGTTGTTCATGGACGGGGCGGAGCCGGCGCTGCGCCTGCGGCTGTCGGAAAGCCGCGCCTGGGCGACGGTGGCCCATGCCATGAACCGCGACGGCTACCTGCTTTGGGACGAGGACAGCAATCGCAAAATCTATTATGTGCAGTTCAATGACCCCGCCAAGAAACGCGGCTGGTTTATCCGATTGTTCACCTTTGAACCTGCTTCCGCCGCTACGGAGACGCCCTACAAGCTCAAGGATCTGTTGACGCATTTGGCCCCACGGGAAGAGGTGCGGGCATTGTTTGGGGATCTGCCGGATGTGGCGTTTGGTGAGCCACTGGCGAAAGGGCTGGGTTATCTGGTTGTGCTGAGCTCAGAAGGTGGCGATGTGGTACTCAAAGTGCGGAATCACCGCGGTGCCAGGCTCGAGCTTTCAGACAATAAACGCATGTTGGCGATAATACGACGTAACCTTATTTGAGCCAGCCGGTCATGCGTTTCGCCTCCCTCGGTAGTGGCAGTGGCGGCAATGCTACGGTTATCGGCTGCGGGGATATGCACCTGCTGGTGGATTGCGGCTTCAGCATGCGCGAAACCCAGCGGCGGCTGGAGAGATTGGGGTTGTGTCTCAGCCGTATCGCCGCACTTTTGGTTACCCATGAGCACGGCGATCACGTCCGCGGGGTACCATTACTTGCACGTAAATTTTCCATCCCGGTATTTCTGACACAGGGCACTTTCGAATCCCGGGATTTCGGTTATATGCCGGACGTACACTTGATACGGGCCGGTCATGCTTTCCAAATATGTTCCTTGGATATTTTGCCGGTGGCGGTGGAGCACGATGCCCGGGAGCCGGTGCAGTACATCTTTCGCCATGGATCATGCAGCCTGGGCATACTCACCGATCTCGGCAGTTTCGACGATCAACTCATCGCCACCTACGGCGGTTGCGATGGCCTTTTATTGGAAGCCAACCACGATTCGCTTTTGCTCGCCCAGGGTCCTTACCCTTCCTCCCTAAAGCGACGCGTATCCGGCCCCTGGGGCCATCTCAGCAATAAACAGGCGGCGGAGCTGCTTGAACGCCTCGATACCAGTCGTCTGCGCCATTTGGTGGTCGGCCATATCTCCCGCAAGAACAATTCACTCTCCCTGGCGCAAAACGCGCTTGCCTCGGTGACCCAATCCTTGCATCGGGTGCATTACGCCTGCCAAGACCTCGGATTTGGGTGGTTGGAGCTCGCCTAAAGTGCGGCGGTCAATAGGTTTTCCACAAAATCCATAACGATTTTTGATGCCTCTAAAAAAACTGGGTGGAATACCCCAGGCTTTTTATTGACATTATTAACTTATTGAAAATAAAACAAATTAATAATTTTGAGCAAAGTTTGCGCAATTTCAAGCCGCCCTGTAGCCGCGCTGTTCAGCGCTGGTTACCAAACGATAGTCCACAGATTTATCCACAGTATGTGTGTGCTTCTTCGTGTTGTGCATAAGCCTGTTAGTAAGATGTTGGGCGGATTGGGATATGTATGTTCTGCGCCGATAGCCGGCACCCGTGAACTTTCGGTGCTATAACTTTGTTAGTAAAAAGCGGAGTTAGCAAAGGTCAACTAAAAGCAGCGGCAGAGGAGAGTCCCGTGGATGAACGTCGGCGGTTTGAGCGCAAGGCTTCCGCATTTCGGGTGGAAATGTCACACCCGTCATTCGGCACAATAATCGGCTTCACCATGGATATTTCAGATGGTGGTGCCCAGGTCTCCATAGAGAATCATCCCACTCCGCCAGTGGGCACCGTTGTGAATGTGGTCTTCAAAAAAGTAGTGGGTCCCGTCAATGCCCAGCCGGTGCCCATGAAGGTCATGCACAGCCACCGCAATATCGTCGGCTTGATGTTTGTTGCCAAATAAGAGTGGTTTAGTGAGGACAGTGGGCCGCATTTACGATTTGCAGATCCGGTCTTGCCTGCGGCAGGGTATCGCATAACAGGTTCGGATTGTCATTGATCTTTAATCGTAGCAACTTGCCAAGACTCTTAAGTGGCTTGAGGTCCACTAAAGCGTTGTGGGAGAGATCGAGCTCTTCCAAGGCGAAAAAATTCTCCAATCCCTGGATCGACTTTATACCGGCATAGCGGCACACCAATTGGGTGAGTTGATCCGCCTGGGTGATGCGCTTGTCAGCGATTGTCTGGCGCAAGCAATTTTCCAGTGCTTCATCCGCCACTTCAAATTGGCTGTAAAGAGCGGGCGGGGAATAAACGGGCTGATCATTCAGAGTCACCTCATAGCGTGCGCAACCGCCCAAACTTAGCAGGAGAATCCAAATACCATTACCAACCGAATAGGGAGATTTCATAAGTGCTCTGTTGCCGTCTGCTCGCGAGGTGAATGCATCTTAACAAGTTCATGCGATATTCATAAGCTGCGCCATAAATTGTGATTGCAGTCCTTGGAGTGTTGGCTACAATTCGCTGCGGCGCCAGAGGCCCGTTTTTTTTTGGGTCTGGCGATTGGAGAACTCCAGTGGCGCGGATGTATAAAACCAAATTTATCAATAACGGGAGAACTCTCATGCGTAATTTGATTGTGGCTTTAATGGTACTGATGTTAGGTGCATGCGCCACCCAAGATCCGTACACAGGACAACAGAAAACGAGCAATACCGCTAAAGGTGCAGGAGTGGGTGCGATTGCTGGTGCTGTCATCGGCGCTGCCACCTCCAGCAAAAACGACCGCAAGAAAGGCGTGTTGACCGGCGCTGCAGCTGGTGCAGCAGTGGGCGGCGGTGTTGGGGTTTATATGGATCGGCAGGAAAAAGTTTTGCGCGAGCGTTTGCAGGGTTCCGGTGTACAGGTGCGGCGCGATGGCGAAAATATTCAACTGATCATGCCGGGTAATATCACCTTTGCCACCAACCGCAGTGATATTCGCAGTGACTTTTATCCAGTTTTGGATTCGGTCGCAGAGATTCTTGCGGAATTCAAGAAAACCCGCATCAAAGTGTCCGGGCATACAGATAATACCGGCGGTGCTGACCTCAACCAGCGTTTGAGTGAAGACCGCGCGGCGAGTGTCAAAAGTTATCTGGTAGGGCAGGGAGTGTCTTCCGGTCGCGTCAACTCTATTGGTTATTCCTATCGTTATCCCATAGCGTCCAACTCGAGTGCGCAAGGTCGTGAGTCCAATCGCAGAGTTGAATTGGAGCTTGAGCCCATTGAATAAAACACAATTGGTCGGGTAAAAAAACGGGCTGCGGCCCGTTTTTTTTGGTCTGTCGCTGACGATTCCCATCAGAATGTGATCTGTTTTACCTAATTTTTCCTTGACCCTTCGGCTGCAAGTGCTAAATTTGTAGCATGATGCTAAAAAATTAGCACTTAATCCGGAGGCCTCGTGCCATGAATACTTCTTTATTGCAGCAGCTAAGCCGTCGTGAACGGCAAATCATGGATATTTTGTACGAGAAGCAACCCTGCTCTGCCCAGGATATACAACAGGCGCTGCCGGATCCGCCGAGTTATTCTGCTGTGCGCGCTCTGCTGGCGAGGTTGGTGGAAAAGGAACTGGTGCATTTTAAGCAGGAGGGTGCCAAGTATTGGTATTTCCCCAGAGTGGCGGAGGCCAAAGCCCAGAAATCGGCACTCGGTCGATTGCTAAAAACTTTCTTTAAAGGTTCTCCTATCCAAGCTGTAAATGCTCTGCTGGATATGGAAGCCCAATCTCTCAGCGCGCGTGAAATAGAGGAGTTGGAACGCACAATAAAACGCTTAAAAGCAAAGAATAAAATTCACGATTAAATTTGGTGGCATTTAAGCGCGGTGTGATTTGGAGGCTCTATGTCGAATCTGGATGTGGTCAATCAGCTTATTTTAATGCTATCCAAATGGTGGGTGATGGCGGCCATTGCACTGATGTTGTTGGCGCGTAGTCGCAATACATCCGCATCTACACTGCATGCAATTTTATTGTTCGTCTTATTGGCCTTATGTTCCCTGCCATGGCTGCAGCAGTTTATACCTGTATTTCATATCAAAATAATACCTGCACAATTCGCAGAGTCTTCCCTTTGGGGACCGCTTGCGAATTTTGCCGTTGCATACCTGGCGGTTGTGGCGGGGCTCTGGACCAAATTATTTTGGCAGCTGCACAAACTGCGACAATTCAAAAAGTGCGCGAAAAATCCCCTCGTATCCCAACATAAGAGTTTATTGCAGGAATTGCGCCGGACTTTGAGCATCAGGCGACCTATCACTTTGATTTGCAGTGAAGAGGTAGGTACACCGTTCACGTTCGGTTGGCTTGCTCCCGTTATTGTGCTGCCGTCAGTCAGTCAACATTGGGATGCCGGACGTTTGCGCCGCTTTTTACTGCATGAATTGGCGCATGTGGATCGCAATGACTGGTTGACAAAAATATTGGCTCGGCTTCTGGTGTCTGTTTTCTGGATTTTGCCGGTTGCATGGATGTTGCTGCACAAAATTGAATGGTTTGCAGAGCTGGCCTGCGACGACGCAGTGATTCGTGCCGAGGGACGCCGTGCGGAATATGCCGATGATCTTTTGGAAATGACCGCGTGTGGTCAGCCCGGTCAGGGTGCTGTAGCGCTGATCGAAAATCACGGTCACTACGAACGTATAGCGGCAGTATTGGACGGTGGACGTATGCGCGCGCGCGACCCGGCGAAATTCTGGCCTTACGCCACAGTGTTCTGCGCAGTTCTGGTGTTAATAGCAACGTTGCGCTTGGCACCTACTACGCCGCCCTTAATATCGCCATATTCATTGATGCCTTTGGTAGTGGTCGCGACTGAGACGGAATCTGAGGTACAAATGCCGCCAATGAAAATGCCGGTCCGCCCCCCGAAAATATTAGCAGAGGAGTTACCTACGACTTTACCGCAGCCGCCAGTGGAAATACCGGATCTTGAAAATTCCATTTGGGAGCGGCCGTTCCCAATGCCGGACCAAGATAAACCTGTCTCATTTATTTCGGTGGATAGGACGCAATTGAAGCCGTTGTATATGCCGCTGCCTGAATACCCCAAGCGCGCCTTGAAAAAAAATATTCAAGGCCGAGTGGTGGCTGAATTTGAGGTGTTACCCGACGGCCGCGTTCAAGGTGTGACTATCGTGGCGGCGGAGCCGGCCCGCTATTTTGATCAGTCTGTTAAAACGGCTTTGCAACATTATCGCTACCCTCCACAACCCGCTTTGATAACTGGAATGACGGAGGTATTCGAGTTCAAATTACGAGAGGATGCGCATTTAATTCCCGCTGCACAAAAATAATTCAGCAGCAATTTTGGAGAATCTGTTATGAGCCTCAGTTTGCAACTTCGAGACACGGCGCAATTCCACACGTCGGCGCAAAGCTTGCGCGCGGACCTGAAGTTATTGCGTTTCTTGGCAGTGATGCCGGCGGCCCTGGCGGCAACTTTATTGTTGGTATGGGGTATGGAGCTTTTGATTCATGCTGGTGAGCAGCCATCGTTGGTGGAACCGCCAGTCTATAAAGTGCCGGATCCCGTAATGCCAGTGCAGGAGCCTCCGGTCGTGCTTTACCAGCGACCAAAACCACCAGAAAAAGTGGAAATGGAACCGCAATCGCCAATCGAGGAAATCGCTTTGACGCGTTTCGAAGACTCGTCCATACCTTTAGCGACTTCACCATCAGCCAGGGAAAAGCCGTCACTCGCATCCTATTCCAACGATATGCCTATCCCTACGATGCTGGTGCAACCGGCTTACCCGGCAAGCGCAGCAAATAAAGGCCTAGAGGGATATGTAGATGTGCAGTTTGATGTGGCGGCCACGGGTGCAACGGACAATATCGTGATCATTGCGTCTGTGCCGCCCAACGTATTTGACCGCGAAACCGTCAAAGCCGTGAAGCGGTGGAAATTCAATCCGGTCATTAAGGAGGGCAGGGCGACTTCCTATAAAGGTTTGGTGCAACGCGTGCATTTTGAAATGCAAAAATTTTGACACGCATCTGCACCGATTTCGGTTGCATCCTTGGCGCCCATCCGGGCGCTTTTTTTAATCCTCGTCGGAAAGCACAGGCTCGATTGCCGGATCGGAATCGACCACCGTTGCGCTACCGAAACCTTCCACCGGTTGCATCTGCACACGGCGCTTGGCCAGATCCACGCCGGTGATTTTGACTTCAACGCATTCATCGAGGGCGAATTTGCGCTCGCCGACTTTGAGCGTCATGCGTTTCGCATCGAAAGTTTTCTCCACTTTTTTGGGAATCTGTACAAATCCCTCGAATCCTGTATCGAGCAGGCGCACACCAAAACCCTGCTGGGTGACAATACGAATGACACCAGTACCGGCCATACCGATTTTATCGGCCAAATATTGCCCCACCAGGACTTGCTCCAGATAGCGGCTCGCCTGACGGCTTTTTTGCAGGGTCTCGCGCAGTTGTTCCAATACTTTTTGCGGCATTTGCTGCGCGGGTTTGCCGTCGAGGATTTGCATAATGGACCAGTGATTACAAAGATCCACATAGCGGCGGATGGGGGAAGTGATGGTGGCGTAATGCGCAATACCCATGCTCAGATGCGGTTCCGCAGCCGTTTGAATTTCGCTGTTTTGCATCATGCGTTTGAGGGGGGCAAGCAGATGGCGGTGCGGTTCATTTTCTTGCAGCCAATGGATGAATTGCACGTGACCTTGCAAGTCGTTAATGGCCTCGGAATTGAAATCCTCTCCCAAATCTTCACGCAGAACCGCGCGCACTTCGCCTAGCCGTTCGGGGCGAAAACCCAGATGGGCGGTAAAAACGCCGGTCTGGTGCTGCGCGAGAAATTCTCCTGCGCAGATATTCGCACACAGCATGGCTTCCTCCACCAGACGATGCGCCTGGTTGCGTTCGCGTTTTTGCACGTTCTCAAGAGCGCCATGTTTATTCAGAACGAAATCGTAATCCGGCTGTTCGTCATACACCAAATGGTGTTGTTGGCGATAGGCGAGACGAACTTGTGCCAGCGCGGACGCCTGTTTCAGGCTCTCCTGCAATTCGGGCCCAATAGTACTCAAGGCTGTGCCGTCAGCAGTGAGGAAAGCGCTTACGTCTGAATAGGAAAGCTTTTCCCGCGAGCGGACCTTACCGTATTGGAACTGGTGTTTTTGAATTGCGCCGTCGTTGCCAACGCTTATGCAGGCGAGTAGTGCAGGGCGCTCCTGGTTGGCGATCAGGGAGAAAGTCTCAGTTGCGAGGTGTTCGGGCAGCATGGGCAGAGGTTTGCCCGGCAGGTAAACACTTTGGCCAAAAGCCCGCGCTGCTTTAGCGATGGGGGTGCCTGGTGCAACAAAATGCCCCGGATCGGCGATTGCCACCCACAGTTGCCAGCCCTCCGCATCCCGCGTGACATAAATGGCGTCGTCCATGTCACGAGTGGAAGCCGCATCTATGGTCACCAGAGGCAAGTGGGTAAAATCCGTGCGTTGATCAAGTGTGAGGTTTTTGCGAATGCTGTCGGATTGTGCGTTGGCATCCTTCGACCAATTGCGATACAGCCCGAATTGGGCGATGGTCACATGGTGTTGAATATAATCATCATTCGGCGCGCCCAAACGAGCGATGATTTTTGCGGATGCCTTGCCGTCGTCGTAGGGATGTTTGTTCAGTTCGGCCAATACCCAGTCATTTTCCTGGCATTTTTTGCGCAATGGCGGGGGGACAAACAGCCAGCGGCTGCCGGGTTCTTCCGCTTGCACAAAATGATTGTTGCCTTTGATTCGGTAACGGGCCACAAACTCGGTGGTGCCTTGGGTCAGCAGCTTTTCGAGTTCTGCCTCCAACTGGTCTTTTTCGGTTTTGACCACGTTTACTTTGATGCGATCGCCCGGAAGAACGCGCTGCATGCGCTCAGGATTTAAAAACGCCGTGCGGCCGTCGTCGAGTTTGACAAAACCAAAGCGTCCATTCGCGCCCACTACTACGCCTTCAGCGTAATCTTTGCTCGCCAGAATCTCTTTTTTCAGCTGTGAAAGCTGGGCAATACTATTGGGGTCTAACATGAGGCGTCCCACGGTCTAAGAGGTGGCGCATAATACCAGCTCAATTCCGAGTCGATAAGGCGGACGCGTGCTTTAGACGACAGTTTTCCGCATATTTGCCGAGCGGGTAACTGCCCTTTGAATCGGAAAACCCCACCCGTTTTTCAACACATCCGCACGAGTTTGGCTCTTTATGTCCCACATCAAACCCTTTGCACAGGAATCCCTGCCGCCCGGTCGCTATCGACATTACAAAGGCCGCGATTATGAAGTCCTCGGCGTTGCACACCACTCAGAAACCGGCGAGGCTGTGGTTGTCTACCGCTGTCTTTACGGCGATTACAGTATGTGGGTCAGGCCTTTGGATATGTTCCAGGAGTCTGTCGAGCTGGCGGGAGAGCGGATTTCACGATTTGCATTTGTAGGACCCATGGAAGGCCAGGCCAATGCTACTCCCTGAGGACGAAGGATTTATGCGGCGGGCCCTGGCGCTTGCCGCGGTCGGTGCTGCGGCGGGAGAGGTGCCTGTGGGTGCGGTGCTTGTGCGCAATGGTATTGCCGTCGGGGAAGGTTACAACAAGCCAATTTCCGCATGTGATCCGACGGCGCACGCGGAAATAGTCGCGCTGCGCGCTGCTGCTTCCCAGTGTGGCAATTACCGCCTGCCGGGGACGACCCTTTACGTCACCATAGAGCCTTGCACCATGTGCGTCGGCGCCTTGATCCACGCGCGGGTGGCGCGGCTGGTGTTTGGAGCGACAGAACCCAAGGCCGGCGCCTTGGTGAGCAACCTGTGCTTGGCGGAAGCGCAGCATTGGAACCATCGATTGGAGATCGCGGGTGGGTTATGTGCCGATGCGGCGACGGAGCTCATACAGAAGTTTTTTCGCGAGCGCCGTGCCTCCGCCCGCCGCCAAGAGTGAGGTGCGGATTGTTGCCTACATGGAGCTGCTGATTGCCGAGGTGGCGAAATGCTGGTTCGCCACGGTCTCGCTGACAATGGAGTTGAAGTCTTTCACTTGAGGATCCGGCTCCGACACTGCCAAGCTGGCCAGTTGCTGTCGGTCGAGATCATTCCACGCAAGAATGGTGTAAAAGTTGCGGATGTTGGTGACGTAATCCACTGCCTCCTGACCGCGGGCGTAACCGTGTTTGGTGTGCTTGTAATATTGGCGTTTGGTAAGCAGCGGCAGATATTCCTTCACGTCTGACCAGCGATTCGGGTTGGCGCCGTGTTGCTGAGCCAATACGCGGGCGTCCTCCAAATGACCAAAGCCGATGTTATACGCAGCCAGCGCCAACCAGATGCGCTCCTGGCCTGTTACGCCCGCAGGAATTCGATCCAGCAACTTGCGGAAATAACGAGTTCCACCCTGAATGCTCTGGTCAGCATTGAGCCGGTTTTTGACTTCCATCTCCTTCGCCGTGGACAGCGTCAGCATCATAAAGCCGCGTACGCCGGTGGGAGAGGTTGCCTTGGGGTTCCAGTGGGATTCCTGATAACTCAATGCGGCGAGAAGCAGCCAGTCGATATCGTGTTCGTAGGCAGCCTGCTGCAGTTTGTCCCGCCACTGCGGCAAGCGCTCTTCTACCCGTCGGGCAAATACCAAGGCGTCATTGGGGCCGATTTCCCCCGTCCGGCCCCAGAAACGCTCGCGGATATCGGAGAGGGAGCCACTCTGCTCCATAGCGGTTAAAAATTGATTGGCTGCGTCGAGGAGGCTGGTGTCGTTGGAAGTGGGGAATGCCCACGCCAAGTCTTCCGGTTCACTCAAATCAAAGGCGATTTTGGCCTTGGGATAAACGGCGGTATTCAGCGCGTAGGCATTGGAATCTACTATTGCAACGTCGATTTTGCGATTGTGGACCATTTCCAGCAGGTCCAGCATTTCCACATCATGACGCTCTTCCCAGGTAAGATCGGGGTGGTCCTTTTGCAGCTCGCGCAGCTTTTCGGCATGGGCGCTGCCATTAACCACCAGGATATGCTTTCCGACCAGATCTGCTACGCCGGCGGGCCGGCGCTGGCTTGCATGGTAAATGACCTGCTGGGTGACCTGCATATACGGGCGGCTGAAAGCCACATCGCGCTGTCTGCGTGGTGTTACGGTCAGCCCAGCTGCGGCGAAGTGGCCTTTATGGCCCACATTGTCGATCAGGCGACTCAGGTCTTCTTCTTCGACAATCTCTAATTCAACGCCGAGACGTTTGGCAAACGCTTGCGCCAGAGAATATTCAAACCCCGTGTAACCGCTGGCACCTTCGTAATAGGTGGTAGGGCCGTTGCGGGAGATGACAGTGAGCTTTCCGCTGGCTTGAACCTGTTCGAGCGTAGTGGGCATGCGACTGCCAACCAATGGGACGCTGATCGCTGCCGCCATGGTTAACAGCTTGATTTGCCGCGCGAGACGCCGCGTGCTCAACCAAGCCCGTTTCATTCTCTGTTTCCAGCGTGTTTTCAAATCCATGTGCTCTCGTCTGTTGCGCTTCCACGGTTGGAGGTGTCGCATGGTCGATCTAAGCGATCGGCTATGGCGGCAACTTCAACATGTGAAGTTGAACAAATTTTGGGCGATTCTAACCCATGCTTTTCAGGCTGCCTAGCTTGCGGTCGGCTGCGATTTGCGGTATTGGCGCATCAATGGGTATAAAAATCTGTGCGTTATACGACATTTGAATATGGAGCCAGTTCGCCTCCGGCTGCTGCTGGCGAGCATTTACAGTACAATGCGGGCCCTATTTTTCCCGTTCAGCACGAGAGATACCGACACCCATGTTGATTTTGCCCGGAGCCGCCGCCCTTTCTGCTTTTCGTCGTGAGAAACTTCTGCGGGCGCTGCGGGAACGCCAGCCGGATGTGACCGATGTCGCTGCCGAATTCATCCACTTCGCACATCTGAGTGAATCGCTGGATATCCATGAGACCGAACTCCTGGCACAACTGCTCACCTATGGTCCCCGATCCGGCAAAGTGAGCCTCTCGGGGGGGCTGCTTCTGGTGGTGCCGCGGCCTGGCACCATCTCCCCCTGGTCATCAAAAGCCACCGACATTGCCCACAATGCTGGACTGAAGAAGATTCAGCGCCTGGAGCGGGGTTTGGCCTATTACATTCAGGGGCAGTTCGATGCCAAAGCGATCTTGTCGTTACTGCACGACCGAATGGTGGAGACAGTTTACGACAGCCTTGATGAGGCGGCGGTGTTGTTTGCCGATCACGATCCGCGACCTCTGCATGTGGTGGATATTGTCAGCGGCGGGCGCATTGCATTGGAGGTGGCAAACTCCGAGTTGGGACTGGCGCTGGCGGAGGACGAAATCGACTACCTATTCGAGAATTTCCAATTGTTGGGCCGTAACCCCACGGATGTGGAGTTGATGATGTTTGCCCAGGCGAACTCCGAACACTGTCGCCACAAGATCTTTAATGCCAGTTGGACGGTGGACGGGGTTTCTCAACCCCACTCGTTGTTCCAGATGATCAAGAACACCTACGCCTGCGGCGGTGACAATGTGCTTTCCGCATACGCGGACAATGCCTCCGTGATTCGCGGGTGGGAAGCGGGGCGCTTCTTCCCGGATCCAACCACAGCCGAGTATGGTTACACGCGTGAACCCATTCATATATTGATGAAGGTGGAGACGCACAACCACCCTACGGCCATAGCGCCGTTTCCCGGCGCCGGTACAGGTGCGGGCGGCGAAATCCGCGACGAAGGTGCCGTGGGCACGGGCTCCAAACCCAAGGTCGGTTTGACCGGTTATACGGTCTCCAACCTGCGTATTCCAGGGTACGAGCAACCTTGGGAAGACAACTACGGCAAGCCGGGCCGAATCGTTTCCCCTCTCGACATCATGATAGAAGGTCCCCTCGGCGGTGCAGCATTTAACAACGAATTCGGCCGTCCCAATATCTGCGGTTATTTCCGTACCTTCGAGCAGGATTTTGGCGGTGAACGCCGGGGATATCACAAGCCCATCATGTTGGCAGGTGGTTGCGGCAACATTCGCGAAGAGCATATCGAGAAGCACCCCTTCGCACCGGGCGCCAAGCTGGTCGTACTGGGCGGACCGGCAATGTTGATCGGCTTGGGGGGCGGCGCGGCCTCCTCCATGACTTCCGGCACCTCAGCTGAGGCGTTGGATTTTGCGTCTGTGCAGCGGCAGAACCCGGAAATGGAACGTCGCTGCCAGGAGGTTATCGACCGCTGCTGGCAGCTGGGCGCGGAGAACCCCATTGCATTTATCCACGACGTGGGGGCGGGCGGCTTGTCCAATGCCTTTCCCGAGCTGGTGAAGGATGGCGGCTGCGGCGGACGTTTTGATTTAAGGGCGGTGCCCAATGATGAGCCTGGCATGTCGCCCCTGGAAATTTGGTGCAACGAATCCCAGGAGCGTTATGTACTCGCTATAACACCGGAAAACCTGCCGCGTTTTGAGGCGATTTGCCAACGTGAACGCTGCCCCTATGCGGTGGTAGGTGAAGCCACCAGTGAGCGCGCCATAGTTGTTAACGACCGTCAACTCGATACGCAACCTGTCGCCCTTCCCATGACGGTGCTGTTTGGTAAGCCGCCTAAGATGCAACGCAACGCAACTCGTTATGAAGCTCCAGCATCGCCCTTGTCATTGGCGGGCCTTTCTCTGCCCCAGGCTGTCGAGCAGGTGTTGCAGCATCCGGCGGTCGCAAGCAAACAGTTCCTCATCACCATCGGCGATCGCTCTGTAACCGGTCAGGTTGTACGTGACCAGATGGTCGGCCCCTGGCAGGTTCCGGTGGCAGACTGTGCCGTCACCACCATTGCTTACGACAGTTATGCGGGTGAGGCCATGAGCATGGGTGAGCGCACCCCTGCAGCTCTATTGGATGCTCCCGCTTCCGGACGCATGGCCATTGGCGAAGCCATCACTAATATAGCCGCAGCCCGTATAGGGGCGTTGCGCGATGTGAAGCTCTCTGCAAATTGGATGTGCGCCGCCGGGCATGCGGGAGAGGATGAAAAGCTGTTTCGCACCGTGGAAGCCGTGGGGATGGACCTGTGTCCGAAGCTGGGTCTGACCATTCCGGTGGGCAAGGACTCCATGTCCATGCGCACCCAGTGGCAGCATAAGGATGGCAAGAGCAAGTCGGTGACCGCACCTTTATCCTTGGTGATTTCCGCTTTTGCGCCGGTTATTGATGCGCGCGCGACGCTTTCACCCCAGCTGCGTGTCGATGTCGGTGACACAAAACTGGTGTTCATCGACTTGGCCGAAGGCAGGCAGCGCCTGGGTGCATCCATTCTCGCCCAGACCTGCAAGCAGATGGGCCAGCAAACACCGGACCTGGACAACCCCCAGTTGCTTCAGAGCTTCTTTGATGGCATGCAGAAAAATCTCGAAGCGGGCGCGTTGCTCGCCTACCACGATCGCAGCGATGGTGGTCTTCTGACAACACTTGCAGAAATGACGTTTGCCGGCCGGTGCGGCCTTCGCGTAGACATAGGCGGTTTGGGGCAGGACAACCTCGCGATCCTGTTCAACGAGGAACTCGGAGCGGTTATCCAGGTGCGTGACCTGGACCTGGACGCAGTGCGGCAGCGGTTTGCTGACGCAGGTTGCAACGCGTTCCATGTGCTTGGCAGCGTCAACGTCGAGCAGGATTTTGTGGTGGCGCGCGGTTCCGAGACGCTGTACAAGGCCAGCCGTGCCACTCTGCAAAGCCTATGGGCCAAAACCAGTTACCACATCCAGGCGCTGCGCGATAACCCGGAATGTGCCGCCCAGGAATTCCAGACCATAGTGGCGGACGATCCGGGCCTGAGCGCCCAGCTCACCTATTCGCCCGAAGACAACATAAGCGCACCCTACATCAACACCGGTGTCCGTCCGCGCGTGGCCGTATTGCGGGAGCAGGGCGTCAATGGGCAGATGGAGATGGCCGCGGCTTTTGACCGCGCCGGCTTCACATCGGTGGATGTGCATATGAGCGATATTCTCAGCGGCCGCATCACCTTGGCGGATTTCAAAGGCATCGCGGCCTGCGGCGGGTTTTCCTACGGCGATGTTCTGGGGGCCGGCGAGGGCTGGGCCAAAACCATTCTGTTCAACTCCCTGGCGCGGGATGCCTTCGCGGCCTTTTTTCAGCGTGATGACAGCTTCTCACTGGGAATTTGCAACGGCTGCCAGATGATGTCGAATCTGAAATCCCTGATTCCCGGCACAGAACACTGGCCGCGGTTTGTGCGCAATTTGTCGGAGCAATTCGAAGCGCGGGTATCCCTCGTGAAAATCCAGGATTCCCCCTCTGTATTGATGGCTGGCATGGCCGGCTCCCACCTGCCGGTTGCTGTAGCTCATGGGGAGGGACGTGCCGAATTTGCGGACGTGGATGCCCAGCGTCGTTGCAACAGCAGTGGTCTGGTCACAGTGCGGTTTGTCGATCACCAAATACGCACCACCAACCGCTATCCGTTTAACCCTAACGGATCGCCAGAGGGCATTACCGGTCTGTGCAGTCGCGACGGCCGGGTCACCATACTCATGCCACATCCGGAGCGGGTGTTCCGCACTGTGACCAACTCCTGGCAACCTCCAGGTTGGGGTGAAGATGGCGGCTGGTTGCGGCTGTTCCGCAACGCGCGGCTATTTGTGGATTAGTTTATGCTGCGCCGTACCCGGAAGTGGCGGCGCAAAGGAGCAATACCGTGAACGACGACAGCGGCAGACCGCCCAGCGACAAAACGCGCTTTCAGGGACGCGGTGGTAATACGCCCGCACCACGTTCCATACCGTCTCGGCCGACTGCAGCATCTCCGCCTCTCCCGCAAGCGGAGGCGCAGCTCACCCGCATTGGTAAAGCCATCCGCGAGCAGGACAGCAGTCAGGGTTTTGCCCATGCCAAACGTACGGCCGACCGAGCTCTGGCGGACAATAAGATCATCCTCAACAATCGCTTTGTGCTGGAAGCCACTCTCGGTGCGGGGGGTATGGGCACCGTATACCGCGCCAAAGATCTGCGCAAAGTGGAGGCGAACGACCCCAACCCCCATGTGGCGGTCAAGGTTCTGAACGATGATTTCAAGCATCACCCCGATGCCTTTGTGACCTTGCAACGGGAGGCCAGCCGTTCACACAGGTTGTCCCATCCCAACATAGTGACCGTCCACGATTTCGACCGGGACGGCGACGTGATTTTCATGACCATGGAGCTCCTGCAGGGGCAGGGTCTGGAGAATCTCATCCGCCAGCACAAGGGGCGCGGCTTGCCGAAGGACCAGGCACTGAAAATTATCCGCGATATCGGCATAGCGCTCGCCTATGCGCACCAGAAGCACATCATTCACAGCGATCTGAAACCGGGGAATATTTTTGTCACTGCCGATGGCGCCAAGGTATTGGACTTTGGTATCGCCCGGTTGACCAATCAGGCCGCGGCGACGGATTTCGATGCGGGTTCCCTGGGTGCTTTGACGCCGGCCTATGCCAGCCTGGAAATGCTCAATGGCGAAGACCCGCATCCCAGTGATGATGTTTACGCAGCGGCCATCATTGCCTACGAACTTTTTACCGGCGCGCATCCCTACGCACGTAAGTCTGCGGAGGTGGCAGAACGCGAAAAATTGCGCCCGGCTCCGATCAAAGCCCTCAATAAACAGCAGTGGCGCACGCTGGCGGCGGCGCTCAAGCTGCGCCGCCAGGACCGGTTGGGTGACATCACGCGCTTTTATCGCGGGTTGACGCAGCGGTCGCGTTCCATCAAAGGGCTTTTAATTGGCACGGTTGCAGCGAGCGCGCTTATCGCCGTGGCGGCCTATCACTTTCTCGCAGGCGATGGCGTGGAGCGGCGCATTGCGGAAACGCTTCTCCAGGCCCAATCCTGCGCACAAGTGGCGGACTGGATTTGCGTCCAGGAGAAGGCGGGGGCGGTTTTACAGCTCGACACGGCGCATGTGGATGCAAAGGCGCTGCTCGCCCGCAGCCAAGCCGCTATTTTGCAAAATCAGTTACAAGAAGCGCAGTCGGCATTTGATCAGTGCCTCACTCAAGAGGATCTGGAATGCGCGGGCAACAGCCTGCACCGTATACAGCAGTTGGCGCTGCCGGCAGACAAATTGGCGGAGCTGCAGCAGCGCATGGACGCCGTTGTTGCAGAACGCCAGAATGTCCAGTGGCTGCGTGAGGCGCGCGATTGCCTGGCCAAAGAGGAATTCACCTGTGCCTTAGCCCGCGCAGAAGGTGTGCTTGCGCGGGGCGAAAATCCCGCTGCCAGCGCTTTGCGGGACGGCGCATTGGCTGCCCAGCGGCAATGGCAATTCGCGCTCGCAGCGCGGGAGGCGGAATTTCAGCGCAGCTTCGCCGCTGCCGAGACCTGTCTGAAGAAAAAGGATTACGATTGCGCCACTCAACAGATCGCGTTTGCCGAAGCCACAAAGCTGCACGCCATGCAGGTTCAATCGCTCGCCCAAAAAGTTGAATTTGCGCATGCAGAACACAAGAGCAATCTTCAAAAGGCGCAAAATGTGTTGGCCAAGGGCCGTGCCTGTTTCGATAAAAAGAATTACAGCTGCGCCATAGCCAATGCGGAATCCGCCCTGGAGTTCGTTGCGGAATACCACCCGGCGTTGCAATTGCGCCGCGATGCGCAAGATGCTGTTAATCGCCTGAAGCAGCAAATCATTATCGAATAATTCACCCGGACGTTTTATTGATTACCCCACCATCAAAAGGAGTCGACCATGCAACCCAAAAATCCCTTTACCGTAATTGCCACTGTACTGCTCGCGTGCACATTGACGACAGGCTTTGGCCTGAAGGACCTCGCCAAGGAAATCAAACCCGATACTGATAAATGTGACAAAGCCAATAACAAGTCCAAATGTGAGAGAAGGGAAAATATTGAAACCGCAGTCAAGGTGGCCGCGATTGGTATAGCAGCCAAAATCATTTACGACATGGTGATCGACTACAAAACGAAATCGGTCTCCGATGAGGAAGCCGTAATCAAAGCCTATAAAGCCAAACACAAAACGCTACCGGATAAACCCGCAGTGGTGAGTTACACCACCAGCCTCAAACCCGGGCAGGTGGTCAAACCCGGTAAACCTGTGCTGCTGGTTTCCAAAGTGGAAGTCGTGCCGGGAAAAAACGGCGGGCCGGTGCTTGTCCAGGAGAAAATTGCCATCCACGATAATGAAGACAATAAAAAGGTCATCAAGTCTTTAGTCAAAGGCATCAACGAGGAAAGTAAAAGAGGCGGCGTCTTTGAAAATGAGTTCAGCTTTACTCTACCCGAAGGGATGCCGCAGGGCGTCTATCCCGTGCAGACGGCGGTTTTGCTCAACGACCAGGAACTGGACCAGGAAAAAAATGAAATGCAGGTGGTTTTGCAAGTGATGCCGGACGGCCAATATCAAATCGCATTGCTGAATTAAGTGTGTCGGCGGCGTTGAACTCAATTGAGATCGGCAGTCTAAAGCGCCCCATATCAAGATTGTCAGGAGGTTTGTATGCTCTGCCCAAATTGTAAAACGGCGCATCTGGTGATGTCGGAACGGTCTGGTGTGGAGATCGATTATTGTCCAGATTGCCGCGGTGTCTGGTTGGACCGGGGTGAGTTGGACAAGATTATTGATCGTGTCTCCGCAGAGCAGGCACCGCCGGCACGCGCGCAACCCGACCGGAATTTTAACGAACGTCCTTCCTCTCAGCCGTCCGGCTATGCTCCCAGGCAAGAGGCTCCAAGATACGACCAACATCCTGGGGGTGGCTATTACAAGAAAAAGAAACGCGAGGGCTTTCTTTCTGACCTATTCGATTTTTGACGGGAATCTTTAAGCTCATCAGAGCCGGCTTATTCAGCCGGCTTTTTTTTGCGCGCAGATTTACGTGTTTTGGAAGAAATCAAAATGGCGGCGCGATATTGGTGGCGACCGTATTTGATCATTTTCGCGAAATCCCGCAGCGGTATAGGTACATAAACGGTGTCTACCGTACTTTTCCACTCATCTTCATCCACTTCCGGATCGTTGAAATAAGCGTAGTCATCATCAATGCTCACCAGCCACACCCAGTGGGGCCCCTTGCTGCGGTTCATCCGATAAGTGCTGATCAACAAAATAATCTGTTCGCCAGCCTGCATAGCGAGGCGAATGGATTCTATGTCTTTAGGAAAGGGCTCGACCTGGATCTTATGGTCCAGCGCCTGTTGTACAAAATCCTGGTGGATCAACTCAATGATCTGTTTCTTTTTAAGGCTGCGTACCGAATCGAGGAATGGCGCATTTTCGTCCGAGAGCCAAAGACGCGCCCTGTAACCACGCTTGTGTGCAGCGAGCGCCAAGCCGTAGGGCGAGGTGCCACCGTGGCCGGTGGTCATAAAAATCGTGGTGGCTTCACGCCAGATATTGAATTCCTCTATTTTGCTGAGGGGTTGTTCTGGATTAATTTGTTTTGCAGCCATCAACAGGGAGGCAGGGCCGCAGGTGAAATCCGTGGTTTGGGTGTAGTAGGGAAGTTGCGAGGGAATTTGCCGATCAATCTGCAGGCGCTTTTCCAGACGCAACCCGTCATGGCCATCTTCGTAATATTGGTGCAGGCGACGTATGGGCTCATAGCCCATAGCCTGATAAAGCCGCAGCGCGCCCGTGTTGTCATCGGCAACTTCCAAGCGGATGAATAGAGAATTATGGCGGCTCGCTGAAGCTTCCATCATCTGCATCAGTTGACGCGCGTAACCGCGCCCGCGCGCTTGCGGTTCAACCGCAAGTGAATAAATCCGGGCGAGGGATGTGCCGCGGTGAAATAACACGAGGCCGTATGCGGAGATGCTCGCTGAATTATCGGCGGAGGGTTGGTCGATTACCCAGATTTCTGCTTGGCTTTTTGTGAGGAAATAACGAAAGCTGCGCTTGCTGATGCGATCGTAGTTGAAGCACTGGTTTTCGAGTTTGACGAGCCCCTGAAGGTCGTCCAGCGAAGCGACGCGCGGAAGATTGGAATTCATAAAAATAGTACTTGATAAGTTGCCAGATTTTGCCACACTTGCGCCCAACCGCAAGCGGTATCTGCCCCGGACCCTCTTAGAATATGACCCAACTTAAGATCATCATTGAAAACGCCTCGGATTGGGCAGCATTTTATCCATCCGAAGACGTAGTGCTGGCCAAAGATTATCTGGCTCAGCCACCGTCCAAAGAGCGTTACAAGGTGATTAATCTCTGTCGCCAATATTCCTATTTGAGCACAGGCTATTATTGCTCCCTGCTTGCAGAGGCGCGTTATCATCAGGTCGTTCCGGCAGTAAAACACATACAGGATTTGTCGCGCCGCATCTGGTTGGGCGTGATCAATGTGGACGCGCAGGAACAACTTTCGGATGTGGCGGGCGAAGCGAATGAACATCAGCTGATGGTGTATTTCGGATTCACCGCCGTGCCGCAACTGGCGGATTTGGCACGCCAGATTTTTGAACAGATGCCGGTGCCGATTTTAAAAGTGGTGTTTCAGCGCAAAGGTACCTGGCGGCTCGCAGCGATAGAGGCGGGCTCGCTCAACACACTCACCGAAACCCAGCAGACGGATTTCGCGAATGCGCTGGACAGTTATAGCCACCTGGTTTGGCGCAAAGCCAAAACCCGCAAGAATTACCGCTATGACATGGCGATCCTGGTGGATCCGAATGAGCCGTTTCCACCGAGCAATTCCGTCGCCATCAAGCGGTTTATCAAAGCGGCGCGCAAGCACGACATAATGGCTGAGACCATCACCCGCAAAGATATCGGCAAACTCTCGGAATACGACGCGCTGTTTATTCGCACCACCACGTCCGTGAACCACTACACCTATAAGTTTGCCCGCCTCGCCCAGGCGGAGGGCTTGGTGGTCATGGACGATCCCGATTCCATCCTGCGTTGCACCAATAAAATTTACTTGGCGCAGCTGCTGGAAACCCACGGGCTGCCCACTCCCAAGACCCGCATACTCACCCGCTCCGATCTGAATCGCATCGACGATCTGATTGCCGATTTGGGTTTGCCCGTGGTTCTGAAAGTGCCGGACGGTTCTTTTTCTGTGGGCGTGAAAAAAGTGGGTACCAAAGAAGACCTGATCGAACAGTTGAAGGCGATGTTCAAAAACAGCGCGCTGATGCTGGCTCAGGCTTATACCTACACCGAGTTCGATTGGCGCATCGGCGTGCTCAATAACCAGCCGCTCTACGCTTGCCGTTATTACATGGCAAAAAATCACTGGCAGATTTACAACCATTCCGCCGATGGTAAGAAAACGGGCGGCTTTGACGCTATGCCGACTTTTGAGGTGCCCAGACCTGTATTAAAAGCCGCTATCAATGCCACCAAACCGATTGGCGATGGCTTTTACGGAGTAGACATCAAACAAAACGGCAAAGAGGTTTACATCATCGAGGTCAATGACAATCCCTCGATCGAATCCGCTGTGGAAGACAAATTCCTCGAAGGCGAACTCTACGATGCGGTCATGGCCGATTTCCGTCGGCGTTTGGACGAGCAATAGCCAGTCTTGGCTGGCCTTAATCACGGCTGTTCTGCCGGTTCTTCGTAAAGCGTGTCGCCACCGCCTCCAGCGGATTATCCGGCCAGGGATGTTTCGGATAGCGCCCCTTCATTTCCTTTTTCACTTCGTGATAACTGGTGCGCCAGAAGCCTGCAAGATCCTGGGTTATCTGCAGCGGGCGTTGCGCCGGGGACAATAGATGGACCATCAACGCCACTCGTCCCTGCGCGATCCTGGGCGTGGTTTCGCAACCGAACATTTCCTGGAGTTTTACCGCCAGCACCGGTGGATATGGACTGTAATCTATGGCGATGCGCGAACCGGAAGGCACGGTGATGTGGGTGGGTGCCCATTCATCCAGACGGACTGGCAGGGGCCAAGGGAGTAGCGTTGACAGGGCATGGGATAAATCCAGGCGGCGCAGGTCATCCAGCCTGCTGACTTCACCGAGCAGAGGCGCAAGCCAGAGATCCAGGCTTTCCAGCAATCCCGCATCAGAAACATCTGGCCAGGGTGGCAGTCCTGCGGCGGTGCAGTTCTGTTGTCGCATTAGCGACACCCGCGCCCGCCACTGCTGCTGGGCAGTGTCCCAGGGCAACAGCCCAAGGCCTTTTTCGCGCAGGTAATGCAAGAGGACAGCGATGCGTCGCTCGCCGGTCAGGTCGGTTATAGGTTCGCGGCGCCAGGACAGGGCACCGAGGTTCCACCGTCGCTCCGCCAGAAATCGTTGCTGGGCATCCGACCATTCCACACGCTCCTCCAGTGTCACCAGAGATCTCAGGACATCCGCAAACAGTGCCGGGTCAAGCGCAGCTGCTGCGAATATTCGATCGTCGCGCCGGCCGGCCAGTCCCCCCACCTCTGCCACTGCTATCCAGCTTTGACGGCTGAGTGGATCGCCTTCATCGAGAGCTGCGCCCCGACCATTGGCGAGCTGGTACAGCGGCTGATTGGCTTGACGTTGGCGCGCCACTCGGTCCGGATAGGCGAGGGCCAAAAGCAGCCCGCCGGGAGTAGTGATGCTGGTGTCCGTCATCAGCTGCTTGGGAAGCAGGGCAACGAACTGTTCCATCTGCCGGCGCGCTCGTTGAATCCAGGCATTGCCGCCACGGCCTTGCAGCAGTTCGGTCAGCCAAGTGTCCACATCCTTGCCCAGGGACGCAGGCCGGCCGCTCTCCTCCAAGGCTGCCGCCAGGGCGCTGGCATGTCGACCCAGGCCCAGATCCGCGCCTCTCAGGATCATATGCGCCAAGCGTGGATGGGCAGGAAATGCCGACATGGCGCGACCATGCGCGGTTAATTGGCAGCCATTCTCCGTGCGCGTAAGAGCTTCAAGCTGTTGCAGGAGATCCAATGCCTGGTCGAAGGCGCCGGGTGGTGGCGGGGTGAGCCAAGTGAGCATTTCGGGCGTGTTTATGCCGAAGGCCAGTATCTGCAGGGCTACAGGTGCCAAATCTGCCTGGGCGATTTCCGGGGTGGCGAACGGCGCGAGGTTTTCTTCCTCATGCCAGAGCCGGTAACAAATGCCCGGCCCCAGGCGCCCGGCGCGGCCTGCCCGTTGGGTGGCGGAAGCGCGGGAAATACGTTGGGTCTGCAGACGGGTGAGGCCAGTGCGGGGGTCGAAGATGGGTGCGCGGTGCAACCCGGCGTCCACCACCACCTGCACACCTTCGATGGTCAGGCTGGTTTCCGCTATGTCCGTGGCCAGCACCACCTTGCGTGACCAGGGAGGTGTCACCGGATTAATGGCTGTTTGCTGTTCCGTGAGCGTGAGATTGCCGTAAAGAGGTGCAAGTTGCACATCTGTTGGGATGCGGGTTTGCAATGCATCGCGCAGGGCGATGATTTCCCTTTGTCCCGGCAGAAATACCAGCAGGCTGCCCGTGTTATCCCGCAATGCCTGGAGCACCACCGGGACGCAGGAGGACACCACGTCCTGCTCGCTGCGCCCTGTGTAAAACACGTTTACCGGAAACGCCCGGCCTTTACTGCGCACCACGGGGGCGTCACCCAGCAGGTGTGCGATCGCCGCGCCGTCCAAAGTGGCGGACATCACCAGAATTTTCAGCGGGTCATCCTCCCGCAGGAGCGAGCGGGCCTGCAGTGACAGGCTCAAGCCCAAGTCACTGTCCAGGTTGCGTTCGTGGAATTCATCAAAGATCAACAGGCTGTAGGACGCGAGGGAGGGGTCGTCCTGCAGCAGGCGGGTGAGTACACCACCGGTGACCACTTCGATCCGGGTCTGGTCGCTCACGCGGGTTTCCTGGCGAATGCGATAACCGACGCGTCCGCCGACCCGCTCGCCCAACACATGCGCCATGCGCTCTGCCGCCGCACGTGCCGCCATCCGCCTGGGTTCCAGCATGAGAATACGACCCTGTAACCAGGGTTCTTCCAAAAGGGACAAAGGTACGCGAGTGGTTTTCCCCGCGCCCGGAGGCGCTTCCAGCACCAACTCATTGCGCACTGCCAGGGCTTGGCGGATGTCGTTCAGGACGGCGTCGATGGGTAGGGATTGCGTGGCCGGGGGAGCAGACATAGACGCGTCGGACAATCAATCGGAGGGCGCCGCAGTGTAGAAGTGGCGCCTGGTAGCGTCAAGCGACGCCGCTGGCGGTTTTGCTTGGCCGGGCGATTGTTTAAGATGGCGCGCCTTTTTCGCATTGTCCGCAGGGCTTTGGCATTTATGGATATCTGGAAGGTTTTCCGGTGGTGCATCTGGGGATGGTGCGCACTGGGTTTAACTGCATTGGCCGGCACC
>Ga0164241_10000368_pt1 | contig 88686 bp, 64 predicted proteins | sample OricomyardsoilBY_FD_108780 | JGI IMG/M metagenome (GOLD analysis project Ga0164241, IMG submission 108780) | Backyard soil microbial communities from Emeryville, California, USA - Original compost - Back yard soil (BY) | ecosystem: Environmental > Terrestrial > Soil > Unclassified | place: USA... | reverse complement strand
CATCAAAAAACTGAGATGTGAATTTCTTTTCTTTTTCAAAAGATTTCCAGACGGTTTCCATTTGAGCCAACGTGGACGCTATGTCTGTGCTGGAAACTTTAATATTGGCATACTGCCATTGTTGGGGATCATATCGGAAAAAGAAACTATGTATCGGCTCCCTTAACTCATGATAATGAAAGTCCTTCACCACTCCAGTAACAATCATTTCGCTTTTATCCGAAAGTATAAAAGATTGACCCAGAGCATCGGAGGGATCTTCAAGATTAAATTTTCTTAAAAATTCTTCATTTACGATCACTTGATTTTTCCCTGTCGGGTCAAAACCTTTCCCTGCCAATAGGGTCAAGCCAAGATTACTAATGTAGTGATCATCTACAAAGAGCTGAAAAACGTTCACAGAATCGGATGGTGATTTTTTTACGTAGACACTGCCGCTTTCTGATGTTCCTACCACAGCTGACGACATGGAAATGTCATGTGATGCCGACAGACGTAAGAACTCCGTTCTGAAAATATCCGGGTCAACACCTTGCAGTGGTACATCAAGAATATTGGCTTGTTGAAAGCCAAAATCATAATTCAAGGTTTGTTTGTATTGCCCCAACACAATCACCACACCCGAGATAAAACCCAGTGACAGAGCAAACTGAGCCACGATCAATACTTTTCTTGCTCCAAAGCGTGTAGATCTTTTGCTCACGGGTTTATTTTTAAGGGCCTGGATCGGATTTAATCTTGAGAAATAAAGCGCTGGAACAATACCAGCAACAATTCCCACCAGCAAAGCAAAGAGAATGAAATAGAAGATCATTTGCGGTGTTGCGTCCAGGCTTAGTGAATCATTTCCTCCGACAATCAATGATAAAAATTCACCGCGTGAAACACTGAAAATATAAAAAGCCAGGCCCAACGCAATAAAGCTAATGATCACGGTTTCAATCATAAATTGAAAAAAGATCTGATTCTGCTGACTGCCCATTGTTTTGCGCAGTCCTATCTCCTTCATTCGTTTTAGGGCACGTGAGATGGATATGTTTGTGTAGTTAAAGCATGCGGGAAGTAAAATCAGCAGCGTGAGTACCGTGAAAATAACCAGTGCTACATATCCCCAATCGGGTCCAATTTCATTATAAAGTTCGCGTCCTGGCACAATTGAACGTAGTGGCTGTAATTCAAACGTAGCTTTAAATTTATCTTCGCCTTTGTAAACCTCCGCACTAACATTATTCAAATACGCTTCTACTGTTTTTCTGTCGGTGTGTTCTGGTAACAGAACATATGCATATTCATTTCTAAATTCCTTCCAGGGCTTTATCGGGTCCGAACCGGCATATCGCGATTGTTTTTCAAGTGAGCGCATCGAGGCCAATACCTCAAACTGCATGTGCGAATTCTTTGGATGATCCCGGAGCAGACCGGTGATTTCAAAATCACCAAATTCTCCCATGGTCAGCACTTTGCCGATTGGATCGACGTCCCCAAACATTTTTTGAGCAGCCCGTTGCGTAATGACAATAGTATTTGGTTTTTCAAATACCTGATTCTTATTTCCATCCAACAGAGGAAATGAAAATACTGTGAAAAAACTGTCGTCAACAAAATATCCGTGTAGAGGAAGTTGCTTGCTTTCGTAAACGGCTTCGGTGTTGAATGTTGCACTTATTCGAACAACTTCCTTAACACCGGTAAATTCATTTTTCAATCGATCAGCGAGAGGCAATGGTGCTGAAGCATACTCCCTGTTGGATATTTTATCGTCCGTTGTGGATATGATGCGATAAATGTTGTCCTTATGCTCGTGAAAATTATCATACGTCCAAAGAAATGAAAGCATGGCAACCAGGAGCAATCCCATAGACATTCCCACCGCCAGGCCCACCACATTGATGATCGTAAAAAACTTATGCTTTACGAGGCTGCGTGATGCGATTAGAAAATAGCTTTTTACCATAGAAAAATTAAACGAAGTAGAAGAAAATTCATGTAGCAATGCCTGCTGCTTTCTTCGTTTCACAGCATAGGACACAGTGAACGAAATAATATTTTTCCAATAATTAAGTTTTGCTTTCAAAGAAGACATCTGCTTGAGGTCACTGTAAAATATTTCTTCCACATCGCCATGTAGGTCTTCTATCGCTGCTCGCCGGCAATACCACTGAAAAAACAGGTCGGCTAACCGGGGAGGCTTAATCTGCTTTTTCATTTAGCGAGCGATAATGTTGACTTTGAAATTTTCCACAATTCATCGCGTAGATTTTTAATCTCGTGAAGAGCTTCTTTGCCGGATTGTGTTAGTTCGAAAAAACGCTTTCTTCTTCCTCCACGTTCTTCGGTGGGTTCTCCCAACCATGACTTGATAAAGCCTTTCTCCTCCAGGCGCGTTATCGTAGAGTGAAGCGCTCCAATACTGATGCTTCGATCCGCTCGTTCCTCAATATCTTCCTTGATGGATACTCCATAGGCCGCTTCACCAAGACTCGCTATCGTGAGCAATACCAGTTCTTCAAATTCGCCAATATATCCCTTCATACGGAATCCCTTTTGCCCATAAACGGAAGATGCAGAGTATATGTTTCTTGTTTTAAGAAGAAATGTGAAAAAGGTTAAGGCTGTTTTCCCTGAAGGCCCCCCGTATGAATCAGCAGCAGAGTTGACCCCTTTTTAAAAAAACCTTTTTTCACTAAATCAAAAACACCAAACATCATCTTCGATGTGTAGACTGGATCAAGTGGAATTTCGAAGTTCCGCTCAAATTCATCAACGAATTCAAATAATTCTGTTGTGGTTTTTGCATAGCCCCCGAAATGATAATCCGTGTTGAGTTGCCAGTTTGTATAGTGAGTATACTTCGCGATTTCTCCTTTCAAAAACGCTCCGTCTTTTAAAGAAGAAAATCCAATTACTGTTTTTTGACCTTTCAGTCCTTCAAGAATTCCGGCCATTGTTCCTCCGGTGCCTACTGGCAGGCACAAGAAATCAAATTCCATTTCCTCAACCAGTGATCTTCCAAATTCTTCACAACCACGCACAGCCAATTCATTTGTTCCTCCTTCCGGAATCAAATAAAAGTCACCAAATCTTTCTGACAACCGTCGCAGAAAATCGCGATCTGTTTTTCTGCGATATTCCTCGCGCGAAACGTATACCAGCTCCATCCCTTTTGTCTTTACAAAAGACAGAGTGGGATTGAGCGGCAATGTTTCTTCTCCACGAATTATCCCAATGGATTTCAAGTTCAGTTCATTGGCTGCGGCTGCTGAGGCATAAATGTGATTGGAATAAGCGCCTCCGAAAGTCAGGAGTGTTTTTTTTCCCAGCCTCAACGCTTCGTCAAGATTGTATTTAAGCTTCCACCACTTATTTCCGGAAATCTCGGGGTGATTTTGGTCCTCCCTTAAAAGAATAATTGTCAGGCCAAATTGATCAAAAATTTGGCTTTTCAATTCTATTGATGGTGCTTTCTGGTATAAAATCACGCTTTTTTATAAAACATTACTAAATATTTTAGTAATATTGTTTATGGATGAATCTTACTTTAAAGGTCGGGGTGCCCAAATCAAGTCAGAAAACAAATTTCTCAAGGCTCAATATGTTACCGATCATATTGAGGGTCTCGATGAACCGCTGTTGGAAAACCCGTTAACTCAGATCTTTCACGAAAATCCGAAAAAAATAATCAACAAGATTGAAAGTCCGGATTTGCACGGCATGTACTCCATGAATCCGTACCAAGGTTGTGAACACGGATGCATTTATTGTTACGCAAGAAATACACATGAATACTATGGTTTTAGCGCGGGGCTTGATTTCGAAAGCAAGATCATCGTAAAGCAAAATGCTCCGGCATTACTCGAGCAGGAACTCCTTAAAAAATCATGGAATGCCGTACCCATCATGCTTTCCGGAAACACCGATTGTTATCAGCCACAGGAGAAAAAATTTGAAATTACCCGCAGAATGCTTCAGGTGATGGCCAACTACCGGCACCCTGTAGGTATTATTTCAAAAAATAGTCTTGTGCTCCGCGACATCGATATCCTACAGGATCTCGCTTCAGATAATCTCGTTCATGTCATGATCTCTATAACATCCTTGAATGAAGACCTAAGAAGGCAGCTCGAACCAAGAACGGCAAGCGCTATAAAAAGACTTAAGACTGTTGAGGCACTTGCCAAGGCCGGGGTTCCTGTCGGAATTATGAACGCTCCGATCATCCCTGGGCTTAATCATCATGAAACTTCCAATATTCTTAAGGCGGCGGCTGACCATGGTGCGCTTACGGCTGGTATGACGGTTGTAAGACTCAATGGTTCCATTGGAAAAATCTTTGAGGATTGGTTGAGAAAGAATTTCCCGGATCGTTTTGAAAAAGTTTGGAACCAGATCTGTTCCATGCACGGTGGAAATGTAAATGACTCAAACTTTGACAGAAGAATGAGCGGCGAGGGGAATATTGCTGACGCAATCCATCAACTATTTCGCTCTGCTAAAAAGAAATACTTTGCGGGAAGGGAAATGCCTCCTTATGACCTTACCAAATTCCGTAAAGGAGGAAATCTGAATTTGTTTTAAGAACAAGTTCTCGTTGGTTTCCTAACTTCGTAAAAAAAACATTGCATTTCACTGAACTCTTAAACCAGGACCTGCAGAATTATCTACGTGAAAACGAACATGAGGATGAAGCTGCGTTGGTGCTGAGACACAAAACACTTTATGGTGTTGCTACATCTCGTGTGGCCGAACAACTCCGCGGAAGAAAAAAAGCAAAAGAAAAACTCCCTGCTTTTTACAAAGAAAAAAACATCATTTATCCGCCACAGCGCAATCTCGAACAATCCTCTTCCGAAGCAACGGCGAAGTTCAAATCGCGCATTGTGAAAGGGCAACAATTGGTTGACCTTACCGGAGGCTTTGGTATTGATTCCTTATTCTTCAGCAAAAGCTTTGATCACATTCATCACGTTGAACCCGATATAGAGCTAAGTGAAATTACACAACATAATGCAAAAGTTCTTAATGTCAGCAACATCGCTTTTCATCAACAAACTGCAGAAGAGTTCTTGAGCACAATGCCTCATGTGGATGTGGTATATATAGACCCCTCACGAAGAAGCGGATCGGGTAAAATTGTAAAACTTGCAGATTGTTCTCCTGATGTCACCGCTTTACAATCGGAGATTTTGAAAAAGTCCAAACAGCTGCTTATTAAGGCTTCTCCCTTGCTCGATATACAACAAGGTTTACGCGAATTGCTTCATGTCTCAGATGTATATGTCATCTCTGTAAACAATGAATGCAGGGAATTGCTTTTTTTATGCGGTCATGCTTCGGCCGAACCTGCAATACATACACTCAATCTTCTTTCTGCGGGAGAGGAGCAATCTTTTAATTTTACGTTTACCCAGGAGCGAGCGGCACATTCAGATTTTTCTCCACCAAAGACTTACCTGTACGAACCAAATGCATCAATTTTGAAAGGCGGTGCGTTCAAAACAATAGCCCTTGCTTTTAATCTGAAAAAAATAGAAAAAAACACACACCTGTATACTTCCGATGGTTTGACCACTGACTTCCCCGGAAAGGTTTTTAAAATAGATAGCTTTCTTAAACCAGATGCTTCTTTGGTCGCTCATGTCTTGCCGGAAAAGAAAGCGAATATCATTACGCGAAATTATCCCCTCACGCCCGACCTATTGAAAAAGAAATTGAAGCTCACCGATGGCGGAGATCACTTTATTCTTGCCTTCACGGGTCAAAATGAAAAATATGTGGCTCTGACGAAAAGAGTAATGTGACGCTATAAAACCCGGATCACTTCCGCTATCGGGGTCTCTCCGTTAAATTGTTTGACGAGTCTCCGCTCTTCATTATATATATAGAGTGAAGGGGTAGGGATCGATCCGACGGTCTGATAGATGAACATGGGTTCTGTCCTTCCGAAAAACACGTTTGCCTCACCATCCAGGTTATAATCCTTTGCAAATTTCTGCTGATCTGCTGGCGAGTCAGCTGAAATAAAATATAACGAATAGTCTTTGAACGATTCCAGATGATCATGAATTTCCGTTGCTTCCCGCTGGCAATGATCACAATCCGCATTGAAGAAGATGAACATATTCTTTCCCTGGAGATTTCTCAATGAAATTTGTTCTCCGGCCGGCGTCGTGATGGTCAGGTTAATCAGTTGATTTGTCGTCGTTGCTGGTGCTTTCTTTTCTTCTTGCTTTGTGGAACATGCCGAAAACAGAAGTAAGCAGACCAATAAGGTGTGTAAAGGCGTCAGTTTCTTTATAGAACTCATCTGAAAAAAGCTTTTGATAAAAGATAAAGTATATAGAACAACACACTCAGCGATCCGTAAACCTGTATCACTTTTTTTCGGTTTTGAACATCCTCCCACCACAACATAGTCCAGGGACGCAAAAGCCCGATTGCTAAAAACAACGTACACGTAGCAGCAAGAAACAAAAGGAGCAACCTTACCGAATGCATAAGCTCAAAGGTAAAAGTTTCGATCCACTACCCTCATTGACTTCTAAATAAATTGATCTGATTTTATAAAATAAATTACCTTTGCCGCTCATCTTTTGAGACGGTTTGAGGGCGATTGATTTCCTGAGCATTTATCAGGCTGACAGTGTGGTACAAACATTGGCAGAAGGGATCCGTGCGTCCAAACCAAACGTGCTTCATGTAAAAGGTCTTCACGGGAGTCTTGATGCGGTTGTCTTTGCCAGCGTCTTCAAATCCGGAAGATCAAGCCATGTGATTATCCTGCACGATAAAGAAGAAGCTGCCTACTTCCAAAACGACCTGCAGAATCTTCTTGGTGAAAAGGAAGTTCTCATTTTTCCAATGTCATACAAACGACCTTACGAGTATGACGAAACAGAGAATGCCAATATTCTTATGCGGGCAGAAGTACTCAACCAGTTTACCACGCGTCCCGATTCACAGATTATCGTTACGTACCCGGAAGCGCTTTCTGAAAAAGTCATTACAAAAAAGTCTCTCGCCACAAATACCTACATTATCAATGTTGGAGAAAAACTGGATCGTGAATTCCTGGAGGAGTTTCTTCATTCATACGATTTTGAAAAAACGGACTTTGTGCATGAGGCCGGTCAGTTTGCAACCCGCGGAGGTATTCTCGATATTTTTTCTTTTGCCAACGAGCTTCCTTATCGGATTGAACTATCCGGTGACGAGGTGGACAGCATTCGGAGTTTTGATCCCGGCTCCCAGCTTTCGGTAGACAAGCTTGATAAAATCAGTGTGATGCCGAATGTTCAAACGCGCCTCGTTCAGGAAGACCGGCAGTCATTTTTTGAATTCATTCCTTCCAATACCCGCATTTGGGTAAAGGACATTCAACTCACCCTTGATCTTGTTGAGAAAAGTTTCACGTTCGCTACAACAAATTTTGAAAAGGTTTTAAAACAAAGCGGCCAGGCGAAACTGGCACTCAATCCGGAAAGTCTTTTTGAAAGCGGCGATTCATTATCAAAACTTTTGAAACAATTTCTGTTGTTGGAGTTTGGCAATCGCTTTTTGTTTTCGCCCGCATCGGTTCATGAGTTTAAATCGGCCTCACAACCATCATTCAATAAAAACTTCGAATTGCTTGCGGCGGATCTGTTCGAGCATCAACTTACCGGGTTCACCAATTTTATATGTGCGGAACAACCACGTCAATTGGAAAGACTTCAGGGAATTTTTGAGGAAATACATCCTGAGTTAAAATTTCAATCACTCGAGTTTATCTTAAGCAAAGGTTTTGTGGATCGCACATCCCGTATCGTTTGCTACACCGATCATCAAATCTTTGAGCGCTTTCATCGCTACCGCGCCAAAGAAAAATTTTCAAAGTCCAAGGCACTTACATTTCGTGAGTTGCAAACCCTGCAGCCCGGTGATTTCATTACGCACATCGACTACGGTATCGGAAAGTTTGCTGGACTTGAAAAAAAAGAGGTTAATGGCAAAGAACAGGAAGCCATTCGTCTCGTTTTTCGTGATGATGATTTGTTATATGCAAGCATTCATTCTCTTCATAAAATCTCCAAGTATTCAGGTAAGGAAGGAACGCCACCTATAATCAGTAAACTTGGTTCGGGTGAATGGGAAAGCCGCAAGGCAAAGGCCAAGAAAAATGTAAAGGATATAGCCAAAGAACTCATTGAGCTTTATGCAAAACGTAAACAGGCACCAGGTTATGCGTATGCTCAGGACAGTTTCCTTCAGGCAGAACTCGAGACATCTTTTATTTATGAAGATACTCCTGATCAGGCAAAAGCAACAGAGGACGTAAAGCGCGATATGCAAATGCCTCATCCCATGGATCGCCTGGTGTGTGGTGATGTTGGCTTTGGAAAAACGGAAATAGCAATCCGCGCTGCTTTCAAAGCCGCCACCGAAGGCAAACAGGTCGCGGTATTGGTGCCCACTACAATTTTGGCAATGCAACACTTCCGTACTTTTTCAGAACGCCTTGCCGCGTTTCCTGTTAAAGTGGATTATGTCTCCCGGTTCAAAACCGACAAGGAGATAAAAAATATTCTTAAAGAAACATCAGAAGGTAAAGTCAACATTCTCATTGGCACACATCGCATTGTGAACAAAGATGTTGTGTTCAAAGATCTGGGTTTACTCGTTATCGATGAGGAACAAAAGTTTGGAGTAAAAATTAAGGAGCGACTGAAAGAAATTCGGGTAAGCGTGGATGTACTCACGCTCACGGCAACACCTATTCCAAGAACCCTTCACTTTTCTTTAATGGGCGCCCGCGATCTCAGCATCATCGCCACACCTCCGCCAAATCGTCAGCCTGTAACCACGGAACTTCACACCTTTGATGAAATCATTATTCGTGATGCAGTGAGTCAGGAGCTGCGAAGAGGAGGCCAGGTATTCTTCGTGCACAACCGCGTAAGTGATATTGAAAGTGTGGCGAATGTTATTTTCAAACTTGTTCCCGATTCTCGTATCGGGATTGCCCATGGGCAAATGGATGGCGACCAACTTGAAAAGGCAATGGTGAAGTTCATCGAAGGAGAATACGATGTTCTTGTCTCAACCAACATTATTGAGTCCGGTCTTGATATTCCCAATGCCAATACCATCATCATCAATCAGGCTCATAACTTCGGGCTAAGTGATTTGCACCAGATGCGTGGTCGTGTGGGCCGTTCAAATAAAAAAGCATATTGTTACCTGCTCACACCACCAGCTTCACTCCTTTCTTCTGACTCCCGAAAACGTCTTGCTGCATTAGAAGAATTCTCAGATTTAGGAGACGGATTCAAAGTAGCCATGCGCGATTTGGATATTCGCGGGGCCGGAAACCTTTTAGGTGCTGAACAAAGTGGTTTCATCAGTGATCTGGGTTTTGATACGTATCATAAAATTCTTGATGATGCTATTCAGGAATTAAAGGCAACTGATTTTAGGGATTTGTTTGCGGAAGAACTTATGGAGAAAGCCCGGCAGATCGTTCCTGATTGTACCATTGAAACCGATCTTGAAATTTTAATACCAGAAACCTACGTGAGCAACACCAGTGAGCGATTGCAGCTCTATGCTACGCTGGATAATATCGATGACGAAGAAAGTCTTGTTAAATTCAGATCTTCTTTACTGGATCGATTCGGTCCAATGCCAGAAGCCGTGGATCAATTGATCAGCACGATAAGACTACGCTGGATGGGCAAAGAATTAGGGTTTGAAAAAATCTCCCTCAAAAACGGAAAATTGAGAGCGTACTTTATTTCAGGAAATGACGACTATTTCAAATCCGATATCTTCGGACGAATACTGGATTATGTCCAGCTTCATCCCCGCATAACACGAATGAAGGACACGGCCGGGAAATTAATTTTTACAGTAGAAAATATTTCTTCAGTGGAAAAAGCGCTGACCGTCATCGCTCAGATTTTGGAACGAAATTTCAAATCATCCAGAGAAACTTTTTCCGCATAGTTCATTAGACCTGCCTGATCATCAAAGGCATTGATCATAACCACTTTCTTATAAAGGGGAGAATAACATACCTCAATAAAAAATTCTCCGGTATGATAGAGGTAAACATTGCAATCATCCAACTGACGCATGGCGATGTAGTCAGAGTGAACCATGATATAATTACATTTTCCGTCAAAAGAGGAAGCTTGAAAATCACCAAGAGAACTCATTGTCTTTATTTGTTTTCACTTTTATTACCGAAAGCGTGCCAGTCCAAAAAAGCCCCATTTTGAAGTGAATTTGAACTATTTCTGGTACTAAAGGCCCATTTAAAGACTTTTCATCCCAAATTGAGATTTCAAATCAAAACAATACGGGGATTACAGCTTCGTTTGTAATTCAAGCGATACACGAATCACCTTGACTAAGGATTTATCAATAAAATCCTTACGGGTTGGAAAACATATCATTATCTCTTTATATTAGCGTTTGCTTTAAACCATACTATGAAACTGATGAAGCATTTGAAAGGTCTCTTATTTTTTGTTGGTGGTACATTGATCATTTCTTCCTGTTCCTTGTTTGGCAACCGGGGAGGAAAACCAACCGCGACCAATCCAGGTCAAATGAGTACAGCCACAGGTTTGGCGTATAATGATGAAGATGCCGGAGGATTTCAGGTAAATCCTTTTGAAGGACAACCCGACGCGCCTAACACGGTTTTCATTGAAGGAGGTCGTGCCGTAATGGGTTCCTTTGAAGAAGATGTTATGTCGTACCGCGACAATATTGAAAGAACTGTTTCCGTAGCATCCTTTTATATGGATGAGACTGAAATCGCAAATATCCACTGGTTGGAGTACATGCACTACCTGGCAAAAGATTCAACGCAAGAAGTATACGCTGCGGCGTTGCCTGATACGATGGTATGGGTTGGTAAACTGGCATTTAATGATCCTTACGTAGATCATTATTTAAGATATCCTGGCTTCCGCTATTTCCCCGTGGTCGGTATCAGCTGGGCTCAGGCAAATGACTATGCTGTATGGAGAACCCGCGCCGTTAACATGACGCTGGCTCAAAGTGCTGGTGAAGAATATGCTGAGACAGACGGACGTATTCCTTTGGAATCCGGAATTGTAGTTCCAGCCTATCGCTTACCGACGGAAGCGGAATGGGAATATGCTGCTCAGGCACTTATTGGAACACAATGGTTAGAAGAAATGCAAACCCATCAACGCATTTACCCTTGGGACGGTCATGCCCTTCGTAATCCTTACGGAAAACAAATGGGTTATTTCCTTGCCAACTTTAAAAGAGGTCGTGGTGATTATGCCGGTATCGCTGGTCGTCTGAATGACGGTGCGCTGATTACTTCTTATATCTATGAATATCCTCCAAATGATTATGGGCTTTACAACATGGCCGGCAATGTAAGTGAGTGGGTAATGGATGTTTACCGTCCCTTGTCATTCCAGGATGTAGACGATTTAAATCCGATGCGTAGGGATGGTTTCCTTGATGATGTAAAAGGATACAACAGCAACAGTGTTGACAACCCTCAAAGTTTTACTTCTTTAATTACTGACAAATCACGTGTTTACAAAGGAGGAAGCTGGAAAGATCTTGCCTACTGGATGTCTCCCGGAACAAGAAGATATCTTGATCAGGATTCATCAACGGCGACTATTGGGTTCCGTTGTGCCATGATTCGTGCCGGTTCGAACTACTAAACAGTTCTCAAAAAAATTCAAAGGCCGTCAGCAATGACGGCTTTTTTTATTTAGTTCGCCTCAGCGAGACATGCCACACTCAGCGAGGCACAATCATTCTTAAGGATATGCATGCCACAAGCTTCCAACGTGGCACCCGTTGTCATCACATCATCAACAAGGAGGATTCTTTTACCCCTGATCTTGTCATTTCCCTTGAGCGAAAAGACGTCCTTCACGTTATTCCATCGCTCAGCTTTTGATTTGTTCGTTTGGGTTCTGGTAAACTTTTTACGTACAGAAATCGACTCGTCCCACGGAATTCCAAGCGACTCGCTAAGTCCCTTGGCAAACATGGCGCTTTGATTATATCCTCTTTTCCGTTTTCTGGAAGGGTGTAACGGCACCGGAATAATCAAATCAAATTCGCTGTTGAAGCCCTGATCGCTGAGTTCCTTTCCAAACAATTTTCCCAGTCGGATCCCTATTTCCGGATGGTTGTTGTATTTCAATTGATGAAGCAGGTGCTGAACAATGCCTCCTTTTCTGAATCTTAAGAAAGCCAGCCCAACCTGTATATTCAGCCTGCCGGAAAACCGTTCCTTCATCGGGTTTTCATGAATAAGGTGGTAGTTGGTTTTGGGTAATTCCAGAATGCATTTCGTACATAATATTTCTTCACCTTTTACCATTGTATCGGCACATGAAAGGCAATTGCGGGGAAAGAATAATGACACAAAATCGGTGACAATTTCAATGAAACCTGCCTTCTTTGTGAATATGTGTAACCCTTCCATCTATTGTGTTACTTGCATACCAATTTAAGAATTTAACAAACACATTGACAAGCTCTTTGTCAAAGCCCAAAACTGAACATGTTTAAACGCGACCTTGATCTGGATAGAAAATGGCAGCAGCTGATCGGACAGATGCAGAGTTTCATTGGCAAAAAACCCAAAGATCTGAATGAGGTACTTTTCCTGATCGGCATTCAGGAATTGGGACGTGGCCCCCAACGCTTTTCAAAAGAGGAGAAACAAGACCTCATGCACATCGCCATTTGTAAAGTCCTGAGCCTTTCCGGCTATTATGTACTGGAGGGTCTTGACAAGGAGGGTTGGCCACACTGGAAACTGGTGAAAAAGCTTCCTCACTTCGACCTTCTGGAACAGGAGAAATTATTAAAAATTCATGTACTTGAATTTTTTGAAAAGGAGTATGGTTGGAATCTTACCGTTGATCAAAATCCTGAATAGAGTTAATCGCTCCCAACGCCTAAACTTTGATTTTCACTTTAGGCTGTCGTATCTTAGCAAGAGGCCAAAACTTGCTCTTCGTTATTCTCGTTATAAATCATAAATCGTTTTGATATGCGGGCGGAACTCAATAATCTTAACAGTAATCTTTCTTCTTTCAAGAAGAAGTATTACCTCAATTTATTCATTCGGGGAAGCATCTTTCTCCTTTCGCTTGTGCTCGCTTACTTTCTTCTTGCTTCCATCGTGGAATATAATTTATGGTTGAGTCAGGGAGCGCGCTTTTTTGTTTTTGCATCCTTCTTCATCGTTGTTGCTGTTGGTCTTTGGTTGTTCCTTAGAGATCCCATATCGTGGTGGGTATACAAAAAGGGATTAAGAGAAGAAGACTCCGCTAAAATAATCGGAGCTCACTTCCCTTCTGTGAGTGATCGTCTTCTCAATGTGATTCAGCTTTCTTTAGCTGAAAGATCGTCTGCATTGCTCGAAGCAAGCCTTGCGCAAAAGTCGAAATCTTTTGAGAGTGTTTCTTTTGAAAGCGCTGTTGACCTGAGCGAAAACAGGAAATATTTGAAGTATTTTCTTGTCCCTTTTATTTTAATCGTAGCGCTATTCATCTTCAATCAAAATATTTTTACCCAAAGTACAAGTCGCATTGTTCACTTTAACGAGGACTATGCCCCACAGGCACCATTTCAATTCGAAATAAAAAATGAAAATCTCAATGCGTACTTCAATGAAGATTTTACACTAAACCTTACGCTAACTGGAAATTCTTTCCCTGAAGCTGTATATATCGTTTCCGGTGCGAAGCGATTAAAAATGGAAAGCATCAGTTCTACGGAATATTCCTATACGTTCGAAAAAATTCAGTCTTCGTCAACCGTACAGTTTGAGGCTTCTGGATTTTATTCAAAAGAATATCCAATCCATGTCATCAATCGTCCTGAATTATCCAGACTTAAAGTAAAATTGAATTATCCCAAGTATTTGAATAAGCCCGGAGAAGAGCTTACCAATGCGGGAAATCTTGAAGTGCCTGAAGGAACTACGGTGACGTGGCAGATGGCCACTTCCCATGCAAAAGAGGCGTTTATTTCCTTCTCTTCCACCGGAGGGGAAAATCCCATGCAGAATGTTGATGATCAAATGTTCAACTTCTCCAAAAACTTCAATAATCCAGATCAGTTTACCATCACGTTATCGAACGAAAACAGTAAGAACAAAGACAAAATATCCTACAACGTTGCTGTTATCAAAGACCAATATCCCGAAATTGTTGTTGACCAGATTCGCGACTCCATTCTTTTTAAAAATGTAATGTTAGGTGGCAGCATCGCAGATGATTATGGTGTTACCGTTCTTACACTTAACTATCAGATTCAAAAGGGAAAAAATACTTCCGAATATAAATCCGTACCGGTTAAGATAAATCCTAATCAAACCAACGAAAGTTTCTTTTACGAATGGCGACTTGATTCCCTCGGGCTAAACGCCGGAGATCAATTGAGTTATTATCTGCAGGTGTGGGACAATGACGGTATTAATGGACATAAGTCTACACGTTCCGCCAACTATACGTTCTCGCTGCCCAGTAAAGAAGAGATGAGATCTGATATTGCCAAAACACAATCTGGTACAGAAAACTCCCTCGACAAGAGTGTCAAGAAGGCAAAAGAACTCAGCGAGTCTATTGAAGAGGCGAATCAAAAATTGAAAGGAAAACAAACTCTCGATTTTCAGGATAAGAAGATGCTCGAAAACATGATGCAGCAAAAGCAAAGTCTGGACAAAATGATTGAAGAGCTTAAAAAGCAAAACAGATTACTGGAACAAAAGAAAGAAGCGGCCAGCGAACAAAATGAAAGCCTTCGTGAAAAATCTGAACAACTGCAAAAGTTGATGGATGAATTGTTGGACCCTGAGACCAAAAAGCTTTTTGAAGAACTTGAAAAGCTCATGAAGGAAAATCCCAATCTTCAGCAGATTCAGGACCTGATGAATAAATTGGATCGCAAGGAACTCAATTTGGAAAAAGAACTCGAGCGCGCTCTTGAGTTATTTAAGCAAATGCAGTTTGACTATAAATTAGATCAGGCTATTAACGAACTCAAAGAAGAGATCAAAACGCAGGAAGAAATTCTTAAAGAAACTCAAGACCTTGCCGAAAATAAAAAAGACGACAAAAAAGTTGACGATAAGAAGGCTGACGACAGCAAAGGCGAAGACTCAAAAAACAAAGATCAGAAAGCAGAAGATCAGAAAAATCAAGACCAAAAGGTTGACGAGAAAAAAGGCGATGATCAGAAAGGCGACGAGAAAGAGAATGATGAGCAAGCGAATCAAGACAAAAGCGGGGATGAGCAGAAAGGGGATGAGCAAAAGGGGGATGAGCAAAAAGATTCTAAAGCCGACGAAAAAACTGAAGCCGAGGAGCTTGCCGAAAAACAGGATGAATTAAATAAAGAGTTCGAGGAATTTGAAAAAGCATTAGCAGAGTTAGACAGTCTTGGTAAGGAGTTGGATAAGGACGGAGAAACCCCATCTAAGGAACAGATGGAGCAAACCAAACAATCTCAACAACAAAGCAAGAAGTCGTTACAACAGGGAAAGCCTAAAAATGCAACCAAGCCTCAGGAGCAATCGCTGAAGCAGATGAAGGAGATGCAGGAGCAGATGGAGGGCATGCAAAGCGAGATGGAAATGGAGATGAATATGGAAAATCTGGAGGCCTTGCGCCAGATTGTACACGGCCTGATTAAACTTTCGTATGATCAGGAAGGGCTGATGAAGAATTATAACTCGATTGCTCAAAACGATCCGAAATATATACAGCTCTCTCAGAATCAGTTAAAGGTTAAGGATGATGCTAAAATACTGGAAGACAGCTTGTTAGCCCTCGCAAGTCGCGATCCTTTTATGGGAACCGCCATCACCCGTGAGATAGCAGATCTTGATGCTCACGTCGATAAATCTATTGATTTCATTAAAGATCGCAGAAGAGGAAACGCCGCCTCCGAAATGCAATTTTCCATGACCACCATGAATAATCTGGCGCTGATGCTTGATGATCATTTGGATGCCATGATGGAGATGATGGCCAACGCCATGCCTCAAAGCGGGAAAGGAAAAGGGAAGCAAAAAGGAAAGGGCCAAGGTAATCGACCTTCTCTTGGTCAAATGCAGCAGCAGTTGAATCAGGATATGCAACGCTTAAGGAATGGCCCGGGACAAGGCCGTCAATTTTCTGAAGAATTAGCCAGGATGGCTGCGGAACAGGAAAGGATCAGAAGAGCGTATCAGGAATTACTTGAAAATCTGAGAAGGGAAGGTACTCAGCTTCCTGGTGGAAATGAGATCCAACAAAAAATGGAAGAAACAGAAACCGATTTAGTCAACAAAAGAATAACGCAGGAAACCATTTTGAGACAAAAAGATATACTTGTTAAACTGCTTGATGCCGAGAACTCGATGCGCGAGCAAAGCCTGGACGAGAAAAGGAAAGGAGAAACCGCTAAGGATTACGAAAATGAAGTTCCTCGTGTTTTTGAAGAATATCTGAAATTGAAGGAAAAAGAACTTGATTTGTTGAAGACAGTGCCTCCAAAGTTATATCCCTATTATAAAAAAGAGGTTAATAATTACTTTAAACGAATAGGAACCCAAGAATAAATTAGGCTCGGCTTGCATGAAGAAAATTCGAATTGAAATACCCTCGTTGAATGAAAATGTGAGGATGATTGAAAGCTTCATTGACAATGCAAGGGAGAGATTTCAACTCAATGATGACATCTATGGCAATATCATGATTGCTGTAACCGAGGCTGTCAATAACGCTATTAAGCATGGAAACGCTGGAAATTCCTCTAAGAATGTGGCTCTCTCCCTATCTATGGAAGAAAACGTAATCCGATTCCGGGTGGAGGATGAAGGCCATGGATTTGATTTCCATAATCTTCCAGATCCTACTTCGCCCGAAAACCTTGAGAAGCCAGGTGGAAGAGGTATCTTCTTAATGAAGCACCTTTCGGATGAGGTTGCTTTTATTGAAGGAGGGAAAGTGGTTGAGCTTGGATTTTACATTAACGCATAGTGAGCGTACGTTTTTTCGCTGAAGGAATAGATTTCAAATTATCGCATCCAAGAAAAACCTCCTCCTGGATTAAAGCTGTTGCCAAAAAGGAGAAGAAGACCCTTGTCTTAATCAATTACGTGTTCTGTTCTGATTCATACTTGCTTCAAATGAATCTGAATTACCTCAATCACGATACACTCACAGACATTTTAACTTTTGATTACTCTGATAAATCTAAGCTTGAGGGTGAAATTTATATCAGCATTGAAAGGGTAAGAGAAAATTCCACCGTGTTTAATCGACCCTTTGACGAAGAGCTTCATCGCGTCATAATCCATGGCCTTCTGCATCTGATGGGCTATAAAGACAAGTCAAGCGCAGAAAAGGCGCAAATGAGAAAAAAAGAAGAAGCTTGCTTATCTTTGCGTAATTAATGTTCCACATGGAACATTTTCGAAAGGTTAAGCTGTTCCACGTGAAACAATAGGGATGTTTAAAGAATACGATATCATAGTTATTGGTGCAGGCCATGCGGGTTGTGAGGCCGCAGCAGCGGCTGCCAACCTTGGTTCGAGCGTGTTGCTGGTTACTATGAACATGGGCACCATTGGTCAGATGTCATGCAATCCTGCAATGGGGGGAGTGGCAAAAGGGCAAATTGTGCGTGAAATTGATGCTCTGGGCGGATATTCTGGTATTGTCTCAGATCGTTCAATGATTCAATTCAGAATGCTAAACCGATCAAAAGGGCCCGCAATGTGGAGTCCTCGTTCTCAAAACGATCGTGCAATGTTTGCTGAGGAATGGAGATCAATGCTGGAAAAGACCCCAAATGTAGATTTCTGGCAGGAAATGGCCACCGGGCTGATCGTAGAGCAAAATCGAGTTTGTGGCATAAAGACTGCCCTTGGCATCGAGATAAGATCGAAAGCTGTTGTTCTTACGAACGGGACTTTTCTAAACGGAAAAATACACATAGGTGAAAAGAACTTTGGGGGTGGACGCTCTGCAGAAAAAGCTGCAACAGGACTCACGGAACAGCTGATATCGCTGGGATTTGAATCTGGAAGAATGAAAACCGGAACCCCTCCGCGCGTTGATGGGCGTTCGCTTGACTATTCTAAAATGGAAGAACAGCCAGGAGATGAAAATCCAGGCAAATTTTCATTTACTGATACAAAAAATTTAACACGCCAGCTCAGTTGTTGGATCACCTATACGAATGAGATCGTTCACGAAGAGCTTGAAAAGGGATTTGATAAATCTCCTATGTTTCAAGGAAGAATTAAGGGGCTTGGTCCTCGCTACTGTCCTTCTATTGAAGACAAAATAAACCGGTTTGCTGACCGTGAACGGCACCAAATTTTTGTCGAACCCGAGGGTTGGAATACAGTTGAAATCTATGTGAACGGTTTCTCGACCTCACTTCCGGAAGATGTCCAATACAAAGCATTGACAAAAATCCCTGGATTTGAAAGAGCTAAGATGTTCCGACCTGGCTACGCAATCGAGTATGATTTTTTTCCTCCTACTCAGTTAAAAACCACATTAGAAACACAACATATTGACAATCTGTATTTTGCAGGTCAAATTAACGGTACCACCGGGTATGAAGAAGCCGCCTGCCAAGGTCTTATGGCGGGTATCAATGCTCATAATAAGGTTTTTAACAAGGATCCGTTTGTACTCAAACGTTCTGATGCTTACATCGGAGTGTTAATAGATGACTTGGTTAACAAGGGGACACTCGAACCTTACAGGATGTTCACATCAAGGGCAGAATACCGAATTCTCCTTCGCCAGGACAATGCCGATTTACGATTAACAGAACTTGGGCATACTCTTGGTCTGGCAAATGAAGATCGGCTTAGGAAAGTAAACGAGAAGCAAAAAGCGATAACTGAATTGACAGAGGGACTTAAATCCATTAAGGTTGATCCGGAAATGGTCAATCCCAAGCTAGAAGAATTTAATACGTCCGCAATTCGGGAAAGAACAGCTGTAACCAATCTCCTGAAGCGTCCTCAAATAGGAATGAGTGAACTCAAGAAACTCCAACCTGAAATTAATACACACCTTACCGGGTATGCTGACGAGGTGCTTGAACAAATAGAAATTACGCTCAAATACGAAAGCTATATAGAAAGAGAACTCGAACTTGTTCATAAAATCGAAGGTCTTGAAGAGTTCAAAATCAGACCTGACTTTGATTACGATCGAGTAAAGGCATTATCATCGGAAGCCCGCGAAAAATTAAAAAAGATACGGCCAGAAACAATCGGCCAGGTATCGCGCATCAGTGGTGTATCTCCATCTGATGTTTCTGTATTAACAGTTTACATGGGTAAGTAACTATGGCGTTGGAAAATGTTCTGAGCTGTCCAATTTGTGGAGGTTCGCAATTCAAAGATTTTCTTCTCTGCCAGGACTTTACGACATCACAGGAAAAATTCAATCTACTTTCATGCATTCAGTGCGATCTGGTTATAACCAGTCCTCGGCCAGATTCCAATTCTCTTGGAAGGTACTATAAATCAGATAGTTACATCTCACATACCGGTGTGAAAAAAGGAATGTTAAACTCCGTCTATCTCACTGTACGTGAATATACGCTGCAATGGAAAGTTAGAATCTTAAAAGATTTTCAAACCACCGGATCCGTTCTTGATTATGGTTGTGGCACGGGAGAGTTTCTTAATCAAATGAGAAAAAGTGGATTTGACGTGACTGGTGTTGAGCCTTCACCAGATGCCAGAAAAAAAACAGAATTGCTCATAGGAAAATCAGTACATGAAGATATCACCCAGATTGGTCACAGAAAATTTGATCTGATTACACTCTGGCATGTATTAGAACATGTCAGCGATCTTCAGGAAAAACTTCTTCATTTAAAAAGTCTTCTAACCGATACTGGTACAATTTTTATTGCAGTACCCAATCATCAAAGTTTTGATGCAATGCTTTACAAAGAACACTGGGCTGGATATGATGTGCCGAGACATCTTTGGCATTTTTCTAAGGAAAATATGAAAAGACTACTATCCAATTCTGATTTAACGCTCAAGGAAATAAAACCAATGAAGCTCGATTCATTTTATGTTTCCCTGCTAAGTGAGAATTATAAATACAAGAAAAAAAATAGCGTTGCTAAAGCAATCAGCGGTTTAGCAAACGGATTGAAATCAAATCGCGTAGCAAAAAAAAACATGAACTACTCGAGCCTTATTTATATTGCAAGGCCATGAATCACATCCTGCGAATAACCACAGCCTTTCTAATTGTCAGCTGCTTGTGGCGATGCGCTGTTCAAACCACACCACAAGGCGGACCCAAGGATGAAACGCCTCCAATACTTATGCGATCTACACCGCAAGAGAAAGAGACAAATTTTCACGAAAAAACTATTGAACTCACCTTCAACGAAAAAGTAAAGCTCAATAACCCAACCGATGAAATTATTATTACTCCATCACCAGGAAAAATAATTGACTTCAAAGCCATCAAAAACAAAATTACAATAGAACCCAAAGATGGCTGGGCCGAAAATACCACCTACAGTATTTCCTTTCGTGAAGGTGTGCAAGATATAACAGAGGGCAATAGTGCTGACACGTTGCATCTTGCCTTTAGCACAGGACCAGAAATTGATTCACTTTCCATCTTCGGAAAGATAACAAACGGAATCAAAGAAGAAATTCCTCAAAAAATAACCATCGCGATTTATGAGTCTGACACGACTGACATCTTCAAACATGCAGCCGTCTATTTCACAAAAACAAATAAGCAGGGACAATTCAAGCTTGAAAATCTGAAAGCAGGAAAATACTTCCTTTATGGCTTTGAAGACAGAAACAAAAATCTGAAAATAGAAAGTACCACAGAAATATTCGGCTTTAAAAGCGAACCCATCGTCCTCGTAAGTGACCGTCCGGATTCAATTATTTTCTCCCTTGCCAAAGCCGATTCTCGTCCTATCAAGATAAATTCAATACGCCGAACCGATAAATCAACACGAGTCATTTTTAATAAATCAATTGTCGCTTATGAAGTCTCTACTGATTCCATTGATACACCCATCAATTATTTCGGAGACAACACCTCTGAAATTATACTTTTTAACCCTGTGAACAAAACCGACAGCGTAAGAATAAATCTTGTTGCCAAAGACAGCATCAATCTTAAACTAGACACTGTATTTTACACGAAACAATCTTTAACAAAGGCTCAGGTTGAATCTTTTAAAATAAATTATGATCAGCCGATCTATGTGCCAGAGACTGAAACATTCACCTTGAAGGGATCATTCAACAAACCAATCAAGCAAATAAACACAGACAGCATTTTCATTAAAATCGATTCCACCAATCGAATACAAATCGACGAAAAAGAGTTGCTCATCAACAACATCAACAAAACGATTTCACTCTATAAAAAAATTGAGAGGAATAAATTCATCACAAAAGAAACCACGAATCCTGCTGTGATACTCGGTAAAGCCTTCCTGACCACATTTGAAGATGACACCACCAAAGCTGAAACAAAACAGATAAAAACATTATCGAGCGAAAAAACAGCCACCCTCGAAATACAAATCAAAACACTCCAAAAATCATTTATCATTCAACTACTTAATGGCTCCGGCATAGTCTTGGAGTCAGTTAAAAACGTAAAAAACTACATCTTCAAAAACCTTGATCCCGTAACTTATAAACTGCGGGTAATTGACGACAAAAATGCCAACGGTCAGTGGGATACCGTTAACATCTTGACGCGTACCGAAGCAGAGCCCGTACACTACTACAAGTCACAGGAAGGAAGAACCGACATTGCAACCCGAGAAAATTCCGACATCGGACCGCTCATTTTAACCTTCTGAATAAATTGTTGATAAATAAATTTCAGGTCAAAAAAAGCACCTAAAATCCTCAATCAACCGTCCCAGAAGCGGGAGACCTCATGTTATAAACATCTACTTCCAAAATATCCACACATCTATTCGAATAAAGTATACTAAAGATTTAAACTCAAAAGAGTAAATTATTGCCAGTTTCAGGGCTGAAACCGAACAAATCCAAAGTCAAAAAAAATCTAAGGTTAACGTTATCCACAAATGCACAACCATAATAGTAACTATATAAATACAATATTTAAATATATAATATTAGTCTGTTCATTGGGGATTGTGCTTCCATGCCAACGTGCAGTTGCACAAGATCAAACAGAAATACAAATTGCCAATGAATACGTTTTGAAAGGTGAAAAAGAAAAAGCACTAACGGTCTATCAATCGCTTTTGAAAAAAAATGAAAACATCGTTTTAATACATAACAATTATCTTAACCTGCTGCTCGATATGGGCCGCTACAAAGACGCAGAAACCTATGTTAACCGTATCCTAAAATCAGATGATAAAATTACTTATCGCCTTGATCTTGGCAGAATTTATATTCAATCAGGAGATGCGCCAAAAGGTGACAAATATTTAAAATCATTAATTAAAAGTGTAGCGGAGGATTTTTATAAAATCCGTACTGTCTCGGAATACCTTGCTACAAATGACCTGCTGGAATATGCAGTATACTCTCTCGAAGAAGCCCGAAAAGCCACCGGTAACAACTCGCTATTTACACTTGAACTCGCCAACTTCTACAAACTTCAGGGAAAGCGCGAAGCGATGGTTCAGGAATATCTGAATTATGTGGTTCAATCAACAGGGAATATTGCCTATGTTCAAAATCTGCTCCAATCCATTTTAACAAAACCAGAGGAATTGGAAATTTTAGAAAAACTTCTCTACGACAAAGTTCAGCAGGAGCCGAATGCTGAAGTTTATGTGGAGCTGCTCATTTGGGTGAACCTTCAACAAAAGAATTTTTATAGCGCATTTATTCAGGCACGTGCTTACGATAAACGATTCAAAAAAGTTAACCCGAAGACGCTTGAGATAGCCCAAATTTCCCTCAACAATCAGGATTACGAAAATGCGGATAAGGCGTTCAGCTATGTGGTGAAAGAATATGCCAGGACGGATTTTTACTTGCCGGCGAGACGAGGTCAAATTGGCGCTCGTGAAGCTAAGGTCAGAAGAAGTTTTCCGGTTAATAAAGATTCCGTTAGATTTTTGATCGGCGAATACAGGGATTTCATTCGGCAGTATCCGGATAATCCCAATTCTCTCGAAGCACGATTGAACCAGTCGCTTCTGCATGCCTATTTCCTCGATGAAAAAGATTCTGCAGTTAATAAACTCACCGCGTTAATTGATAACCCCAGGACCGCAAACGAGCTAAGGTCGAGGGCAAAACTGGAACTGGCGGATGTTTACATTTTGAAAGAAGAACCCTGGGAATCGACTTTGCTGTATTCACAAGTAGAGCGCGCACAAAAGGAAACACCCATCGGCTATGAGGCAAAATTGCGTAACGCGAAATTATCATATTACAAGGGCGACTTCAATTTGGCGATGGAACACCTGGATATTTTGAAACAGGCAACTACCCGTGAAATAGCAAACGATGCGATGGAACTAAGCATAAGAATCAAAGAAAATACAGCTTTTGATACGCTAGGAACTGCGCTGAAAGAATACTCAGCCATTGAATTACTCTTGTATCAAAATAAAATTGATGAAGCGTTGGTTCGCATGGAACAATTAAAAAAAGGAATAGCCAATACGCCGGGCAACGTGGACCCATCAGCGCCAAAGATTATAGCATCCTTATCGAATAAAGCAATTCTTGATGATCTTTATTGGCTTGAGGCAAATTTGAAAATGAAACAAGGCAAATTTCAAGAGGCCATTGTCTTATTGCAACGGATACTGGACGAATACGGAGAAGACATTCTTTCCGACGATGCCTATTTTCTTCAAGGTGATATTTATGAACGTCAATTGAAAGACAAAACCAAGGCGATGGAAATTTATCGCGAATTCCTTAACAAATATCCAGGCAGCGTTCACGTGGCAGAGGCGCGAAAAAGGTTCAGGGAATTGCGTGGCGATTTCGAAAAGCCCAATCAATAATTTGCTCATTGTGGATCGCTTGTTGACAAATTTTTTTAAAAATGTCAAACTAGCGCGTACCTTCATGCTGGTGTGTCTGATGCACCGTCTGCATGCGCCTGGAAAAACTGAAAGAACTTCACGATAAGAAATTTATTACGGATGAGCAGTTTGCCGAGCTCGATCAAATCATTTCCAAAAAGGTATTCTCTGTTTTTTATGAGTTAAGAACACTGCTCTACCTGGGCGTGTTACTCTTTACAACAGGAGTAGGGATATTTATTTATTTGAACATTGGGGATTTAGGGCACGTGGTGAGCATTATCGTACTGAGTATTCTTACGCTCGCTTGTTTTTATTACTCCTTTAAAAATTCTGGCCCTTACACTCATGGTAAGCTGGTGCCAGCAACGCCGTATTTGGATTACATTGTTTTACTGGGCTGTCTGCTGTTCATTTCGGTTTTGGGTTACCTTCAATTTCAATACAACGTGCTTGATGAAAGCCTTGGAGAAACAACATTGGTTGCCGCTGTAATTTTTTTTATAACCGCTTATCGGTTTGATCATCTTGGAGCACTTTCATTGGCGATCACAGCTTTTGCTTCTTTCTGGGGATTAAGTGTCTCGCCACAGGAATGGTATCACAATGATTTTTTTGCCAGCGCCAACCTTCACGTGACAGCACTGTTTTTTGGGGCAGGGCTGGCAGGTGCGACCCTGGTTCTTTTTCAACGCGGAATTAAACAACATTTCGCATTTACCTATTTTAATTTTTGCAGTTTGATTTTTCTGGTTGGTGCGTTAGTTGGATTATTTACCAACCATGATTCTCGAGGATTGTATTTCATGTTGCTTTTTACAGGCTGTGCACTGACGGCTTACGCAGGCTATTGGTTAAAATCTTTTTTGTTTTTGCTTTATGCGTTTGTTTTTGGTTATATCGGCATAACGTATTTTCTATCCGATTTTTTATCGTACGATGGTAGCATTCTGTTTTTATATTTCATTATAAGTTGCGGAGGATTTGTGTTTTTCATCATTCAATACAAAAGCTATTTTAAGCGAGAGCCATGAAATGTGCGTATAATGAAACCTGGCTTAGCAATTTGCAACTTCTCAAAGAGACAAAAGAGTGGCAGAAAAACAAGATAATCTCGCCTGAGCAACAGGCTTCGATCACGGCGGCCTATCCGGTTGCTTTTTTTCATCCCAATCTAATTATTCGAATCCTGCTTTTTCTTGCATCACTCATCGCACTATCTGGGGTGACAGGCTTACTTTCGCTTTTTGTTTTGTCGATAGCGAATGGTACTGAGCAAATCATTTCCGCGCTTTGTATACTCTATGGAATTGCGGCATTCTTTTTTTTGGAAGCAATTTTTATCAGGACAGCCAGGCATTATAAATCGGGGGTTACTGAAGCTCTAGTGTATCATGCTGTGGGATTCACACTTGCAGGAATCGCGGGAATTACTTCCGGGAACACGCATGTGATTGTAATAAGTTGTCTTGCCCTGTTTTCTTTCACAGCATTCCGTTATCTCGACCTCGTGTCCACATCTGCGGCAATTCTTTCACTGGCTTTTCTCATTTTTTATGAATTGTTCGAGCAGGGAGGAATTCTGCGGCAGATTATACCGATGGTATTTATTGCGTTGTTCACGCCCCTTTACTTTTTTCTGAAACTGCAAAAGGAAAAACGCGAGAATGAACGATGGCATCATTGCATCATGCTGGCAGAAGCATTGACGCTTTTAATTATTTATGCTGCTGGAAATTATTTAGTCGTGCGTGAGCTCAGCGTGAATTTGATGGATATGCAAATTATCGAGGGGCAGAATATTCCCTATGCATTCCTGTTTTATTTTCTCACCGTTACGATACCGGTTGCTTACATTTATTTCGGGATAAAAAATAAGGACATCGTTTTGATTCGGGTGAGCTTAGTTGCGATCGGGTTTTCAGTATTTACATTTAAGTATTATTACAGTCTTGGCCACCCGGAAATTACGCTAACTCTTGCTGGTGCCATTCTTATCCTGGTAACCATACAACTGCTGAGGTATTTGAAAACTCCAAAGCGTGGATACACCAGAGAAAATATTCTTAGCAGCAAATGGGGAAGTGCAAACCTTGAGGCCCTCGTCGTCTCTCAAACTATGGGGGGCAACCATTCGGCCGGAGCTTCAGAACACGGTGGGGGCGGAAGTTCAGCCGGTGGCGGATCAAGTGAGTCTTTTTGATTTGAAACTTATTCGCTTCGTAATGAATCAACCGGGTTGTTTCGGGCTGCCCTAATGGATTGATACCCCATCGTAATCCAGGCAATCAGAAAAGAGATCATACCAGCAAGGAGGTAAACAAAAAGACCAATCTCCACTTTGTATATGTAATCCTTCAACCACCAATTGACAGCCAACCAGGAGAGTGGCGCTGCTAAAATAAAGGCAATTATGATAAGCTTGCCAAATTCTTTAGAAAGAAGAACAACGATGCTGTTCACAGAAGCGCCCAAAACTTTTCGAATTCCTATTTCCTTAGTTCGCTGCTCAGCGGTGAAAGCGGTTAGAGCAAAAAGCCCAAGACAGGCAATTACAATAGCCAACCCGGCAAAGACAGCAAATGTTTTTCCGAGGCGTTGTTCGTTGTTGTACATGCGATTGAAGTCTTCATCTAAAAATGAGTATTGAAAGGGCTGACCAGGCGCCATGGATTTCCATATTTTCTCAATGGTTTTAACCACGTCATTTGTATTTTTTGCCTGAAGGCTAAACGAAACACTGCCATCGCTTTCACCTAAATAAAAGCCAAGTGGAGAAATATTTTGTTTCAGCGATTCAAAATGAAAATCCTCAACCACTCCAATGATCTCGTATGAACGAATAGAATTGACATCAGGTGTTCCATCAGGATTATTATCACTATACGTTGAAATCTTTTTGCCAACGGGATTTTCTGTGAAACCGAAATTTTTAATAGCAGATTCATTCAAAACGACCGCTAGTGAATCTGATAAAAATTCTTTCGAGAAGAATCTTCCTTCTTTCATTTTCATACCGAATGTTTTAAGATAGTCCTGATCAACATCCCAGCTTTGAAGGCCAACCATATTCTCTTGTGTAGGCTGACTACCTTCCGGCCAGTGTGTGTCATCACTTCGCCAGGAGGCCACGGGCAAATAACCAGAAACTGTTCCGCTTTGTACAAAACTGTTTTTGAGTACTTCTTCTTTGAAGGCATTTAGATTATCCTGTAACGCATAGGCATCTTGAATTACAATTACCTGATCCTTCCGAAAACCAAGTTTTTTATTTTGAATGTAGTTCAATTGACGGTTAACCGTGATGGTACCGATGATCAAAAAGATGGAAATCACAAATTGAAATACAACCAGGGAGCTTCGAATCAATCCACTCTTCATGCCGAGTGAAACCCTTCCTTTGAGAACATTTACAGGTTTAAATGCAGAAAGAAAAAATGATGGATAGAGCCCGGCAAGTACACCAACAACCAACATAGCAATGAAAATAATTCCGTAGAAGCTCCACGCAGACAGAGGCAATGCCAATTCCTTTTGTGTCATATCGTTAAATAAAGGAATGAACATATAAGCGATGCCAATGGCCAGTACAAAGGAAAATAAGCTCAGTAAAACTGACTCCATTAAAAACTGACGCACAAGGTGCGAACGAAACGACCCCATAACTTTTCGAATGCCAACTTCCTTGGCGCGATTGGCCGAACGTGCCGTTGAGAGATTCATGAAGTTAATGCAGGCAATTACCAGAATGAATAACGCAATGGCCGAAAACAAATACACGTAGATGATATTGCCATTGGCCCTGACTTCGACGGCTAAATCAGAATGAAGGTGAATGTCTGCTAGCGGCATGAGCGTGTATTCCAATTTATTTCCCGATGCCATAAACTTTTCCATTGTAAACTCTCCCCCCAGGAATTCTGCGGCTTGTGGACCCATGTATTTGATAACCAGGCCGGGCAATTTTGTTTCGAAAGCTCTTGCATCAACGCCTTCTTTCAGGAGGACATACGTATTGAAGTTGTTGCTTAAAAAATTCGTGCTTTTGGCTTCCTCTAAGCCACTCATTGAAATTAAAATATCAAAAACAAAATGGCCTGTCTCCGGCATCGTTTCATAAACAGCCGTGACCTTCATTGGCCACTTATTATCCATAATCAAGGTTTGGCCTAAAGCATTTTCATTGACGAAAAATTTGTCGGCAATTTTCTTACTGATAGCAACGGTATTAGGATCTTTCAATGCTGAGTCGGGATTACCCTGCAATACGGGCACGGTGAAGATTTTGAAAAAAGTGCTATCGACCCACATCACGTTATTCTCCTTGATGTTGTCAGCCTCTTCATTCCTTTTTACGAGATACGATCCTTTGCTTCTGAACCTAACAGATGACTTAACTTCGGGATATTCGTTCAGCAATGTTTCAGCTAACGGCGCAGGCGCTACGGCCAACCTCCAATGGTTACCGCCAAATTTGATTTCGCCATTAACACGATAGATCCGGCTATACTTTTCATGGTGTTTATCGTAACTGAGTTCGTTCATAACAAATAAAACAATCACAAGACACGCTGCAACCCCAATTGCCAGGCCAGCTACGTTGATGAAAGTGTAAAAGCGTTGCTTGGCTAAATTTCTCAAGGCGATCTTCATGTAATTCCGAAGCATATATTTGGTTTTTTGATATTCAACGTTTAGAGTTTGTTTTTGCGTTTCTCTAATTCCCGCAGTGTTGCCAAAGGCTTTCAGGATGTCATGATAGGCATCAATAAATCGTTTGCCGTTTTGCATTTCTTCTTCCACGCCAGAACAAATGTGATCGATCATTTCGTCCTGAAAACCATCCAGTACAATGCCCCGATAGTTAAGGTCTTTGATGATGTAGGTAATATGTTCCTCAGAAAGTTTCAAAGGCTAAACCATTTCAACTTGTAATACATTTCCCATTGTCCTTATAAAATTGACAAACTCGCTTACTCTTGCTTTTACTGAATCTTTACCTTGCGATGTGAGGGAGTAATATTTTCGCACGCGCTTCCCGATCATAATCGTTTCGGTAGTTAATAGCCCCTCCGCTTCCAATCGGTGAAGGGTTGGGTATAAAGCACCTTCTGTCAAAAGAATGCTGCCGAGTGATAATTCCTTCACCCTTTGAGTAATTTCATAGCCGTACATTTTCCCGTGATCAGCCAGAATTTTCAGAATGATAGTTTGTAATGTGCCCTTTAATAGTTCGGTGGAATGCATAATACATAATTCTCTTATGCATAAGACGCTGACTTTTGTAAAGAGTTGCATTCTTTTGAAATAATATTTTCCGAAAGTGTTCGGCATGCAGATTAAATATTTTATATCTTCGGCAACGATTGCGTAGCATGAGAAAGGAAGAAACCATAGACTATCATATCAAAACAGCCTGGCATGCAATATCCCGCATGTATAACCAACAGGCTTTAAAATATGGAGGCACCATGTCAATGGGATTTGTATTGTTGAACATCGATGCTGAAGACGGAACGCCGGCGACTAAAATCGCTCCCTTAATTGGGCTTGAAGCGCGAAGCTTAACACGACTGTTAAAATCAATGGAAGAAAAAGGACTGGTCTATCGGGAGACAGATAAAACGGATAAACGATGCGTTCGCATCATGCTGACAAAAGAGGGAGAGAAGAATAGGGAAAAAGCGAAGAACACAGTGTTGAAATTTAATGAAGCCGTTAAAGGGCAGGTACCGCAAAATAAGCTCGATATTTTTTTTGAAGTACTTCAGGAAATCAATTTGATCATCGATAAAAATAAAATTTACCAAACGCAGTAGATCATTGGTATTCGTAAACAATGATCAAATGAAACCCAACCTTACCCTATGAAGAGATCCATTCGTAAAGTAGCAGTTCTTGGTTCAGGCATTATGGGCTCACGCATTGCGTGCCACTTTGCCAACATTGGTGTGGATGTACTCTTGCTTGACATTGCACCTAAAGAACTCAGTGAAGATGAAAAGAAGAAAGGGCTGACGCTAGATCATCCGGCTGTGAAGAACAGGATTGTGAATGCCGCTTATGAGGCCACTTTAAAATCGAATCCGGCAGCGTTGTTCAGCAAAAAATTTGCATCACGGGTAAAGCTTGGAAATTTTACGGATGACATGTCCAAAATAAAAAACTATGATTGGACTATTGAAGTCGTAGTAGAAAATCTCGATATCAAAAAGAAAGTTTACGAAGAAGTAGAAAAACACAGGACCCCCGGAACACTGATCACATCAAATACGTCGGGTATCCCTATTCATTTGATGGCGGAAGGACGAAGTGAAGATTTTCAGAAACACTTTGCAGGCACGCACTTTTTCAATCCACCTCGCTATCTCAAGTTGCTGGAGATTATACCAACTCCGAAAACAGATCCTGAAGTAACAGACTTCTTGATGCATTATGGGGATCTCTTTTTAGGCAAGACCACCGTACTCTGTAAAGACACTCCGGCCTTCATTGGGAATCGTGTTGGGATTTTCGGCATGCTCAAAGCGATCGACTCCATGAGGAAATTCGACCTGAATGTGGATGAGGTGGATAAACTAACAGGACCTGTGATCGGTAGACCAAAATCAGCAACGTTTAGAACTTCTGATGTTGTAGGCTTGGATACGCTGGTGAAAGTTGCTAATAACCTGTATGCCGGATTGGTAAATGATGAAGGGCGCGACATGTTCAAACTGCCGGAGGTAGTAACAAAGCTGGAGCAAAATAAATGGTTAGGGGATAAAACCGGTCAGGGCTTTTACAAGAAAACAAAAGGCGCTAAAGGAGAAACCGAAATCCTTACCCTGGATCTTAAAACATTAGAATATAAGCCGAAAGCGAAAGCAAGGTTTGAGACCTTAGAGACAACCAAATCCATTGATAAGTTAAAAGATCGGTTTAAGGTTTTACTTGCAGGTAAGGACAAAGCAGGGGAATTCTATCGCGATATGTTTTATGCATTGTTTCAATATGTGAGCAATCGCATACCTGAAATCAGCGATGAATTATTCAGAATCGATGATGCTGTAAGCGGTGGATTTGGATGGGATGTAGGACCATTTGAAACATGGGATGCCGTGGGTGTTGAAAAAAGTGTTCCCTTAATGGAAGCGGCTGGATACAAACCAAACGACTGGGTATATGAAATGCTGGATGCAGGAAACAAGTCATTCTATAAAGTAGAAAATGGACAGAAGAAATATTATGACATTCCGAGCAAGACCTATAAATCCATAACAGGAAGAGAAAGTTTTATCATACTTGAAAACAAAAGTGAAAATGTCGTTTGGAAAAATGCCGAATCCAAAGTTACAGACCTTGGCGATGGCATACTCAACTTTGCATGGCATTCAAAAAGTTATACGCTCGGTAGCGCAGTAATTGAAGGGTTGAACAAATCCATTGAACTGGCAGAAAAAGATTACAGAGGTCTCGTGGTTGGTCATCAGGGTGCCGATTTTTCGTTGGGAGCTAACCTTGGATTGGTATTCATGTATGCCATTGAACAGGACTACGACGAGATCGATTTCATGATCAAGCAATTCCAGAATTCGGTGATGCGGATTCGTTATTCGTCCATTCCCGTTGTGGTTGCACCGCAGGGAAGAACTCTGGGTGGCGGTTGCGAAATGACACTTCATGCCGACATCGCACAAGCTGCTGCTGAAACGTATATCGGGTTGGTGGAGGTAGGTGTTGGTCTTATTCCAGGAGGAGGAGGAACAAAAGAATTTACAAAGCGAGTAAGTGATGCGTTGGAAGAAGGAGATGTGGAATTGAACGCATTGCAAAATGCATTCATGACGATTGCAACGGCTAAAGTTGCAACCTCTGCTGAAGAAGCGCGCGAGCTTGGTATTTTGAAAAAACTCGATCGCGTATCAATGAACAAAGATCGTCAGATTGCGGATGCGAAAGAAGCGGCTATCGAATTGGCAGAAGCCGGATACACCATGCCGCAGCAGGCAAAAAATATAAAAGTGCAAGGACGAACGGGACAGGCATTATTTCTTGCAGGTCTTCAGGGAATGCGCATGGGAAATTATATTTCTGAGCACGATGCGAAAGTGGCGAAGTGGATTGCGAATGTCATGTGTGGTGGTGACCTCACCTCACCTCAGGAAGTGAGTGAACAATATCTTCTTGATCTTGAACGTGAAGCATTCTTGTCGCTAACTGGAGAAAGAAAAACACTTGAAAGAATTCAGGCTATACTAACAGGAGGAAAGCCATTGAGAAATTAGTAGGCAGGCGGCAGAATGCAGTTGGCAGTTATGACAAATTCTAAAGGACATCGGGATTTAATAGTTTATCAGAAGGCATTTGCATTGGCTATGAAAATATACCTTGTTACTAAGAAGTTTCCGAAAGAAGAAATATACTCTTTGGTTGATCAGATCAGAAGGTCATCTCGATCTGTTTGTTCTTGTATTGCTGAAGCGTATCGAAAAAGAAAGTATCAAGGGTACTTTATCAACAAAATTTCAGATGCTGATGGAGAAAATAGCGAAACTATTGTCTGGTTAGAGTTTTCAGAAGCTTGTGGATATATATCATCTGAAGAGAAGACAGAACTGGAATTACTAGCTGAAGAAGTTGGTCGCATGATTAGTAGCATGTTAACTAATCCAGATAAATTTTTACCGAAAGGCAAACAAGAGATAGAAAAAAAAATCGGCAAGTAGTCAGGCTGCTTACTGCGACCTGCCTACTGCCAACTTAAACAGAAAAAATATGAATGCATACATCGTAGCTGGTTACAGATCAGCCGTTGGAAAAGCGAAAAAAGGTGGATTCCGTTTTACACGTCCAGATGATTTGGCATCGGATGTGATTAAGCACCTGGTCAAGTCAATTCCAGGATTGGAAAACAACATGATCGATGACCTTATTGTTGGAAATGCAGTACCCGAGGCGGATCAGGGAATGCAGATGGGAAGAATGATTGCACTGCTGGCACTTGGTCTTGATGTTCCCGGATTGGTCATCAATCGTTATTGCGGATCAGGTGTTGAAGCCATTGCGATTGCATCGGCAAGAATTCATGCAGGACAGGCTGACATCATCATTGCGGGAGGAACAGAGTCCATGTCATTGGTTCCGACGATGGGATTTAAGACAGCCTTGAATTACACCATTGCGAAGGACAATCCAACATACTACACCAGTATGGGACTGACGGCTGAAGAAGTTGCCAAGCAATTCAAAATTTCGCGTGAAGAACAAGATCAATTTTCATATGAATCGCACATGAAGGCGGCAGCAGCATGGAAAGCAGAAAAATTCAAAGGAGAAATTGTTCCTATCACCGTGAAGGAAGTTTATGTTGACGAAAACATGAAAAAGAAAACACGTGAGTTTGTCGTGGAGAAAGACGAAGGCATCCGCGCAGATACTACTGTGGAGGGATTATCAAAATTAAAACCGGTATTCGCACAAGGAGGTACAGTTACGGCCGGAAATTCTTCTCAAACATCTGACGGAGCAGCGTTTGCCATTGTCATGTCAGAAAGAATGATGAAGCAATTGAATTTGAAACCGATTGCTCACATGTTAAGCTATGCAGCAGCAGGCGTTGATCCTCGCATCATGGGCATCGGTCCGGTGGCAGCCATACCAAAAGCGCTGAAGATTGCAGGCTTAAAACTTCAGGACGTTGACCTCATCGAATTGAATGAAGCGTTTGCTGCCCAATCACTCGCAGTAGTAAAAGAACTGGGTATCGACAGAACAAAACTTAATGTGAATGGAGGCGCCATTGCAGTAGGACATCCATTGGGTTCTTCCGGTGCGAGACTATCTGTTCAACTATTCAATGAATTGAAGAGACAGAACAAAAAATATGGAATGGTTACGGCTTGTGTTGGTGGTGGACAGGGTGTGGCAGGGATTTATGAAATGCTTTAAACGAGACATTAGACTTTAGTATTGAGACATTAGACAAGTATGCGCAACTTTAAAGAATTGAAAGTTTGGCAAAACGCAAGATTTTTTGTGAAGGAAGTCTACATCGTCACCAAAAACTTTCCGACACGAAGAAAAGGTAAATCAATTGGACGCTTCGCTTGAAGAGATTCAAAAGATGATTTACGGATTATTAAAAACCATTAAAGTATAAATTAAGACGAAGAGAATATCTAACGTCTATTATCTAACATCTAACGTCTAAAAACATGGCAGCAGCGGTTGAAACAAAAAGACCAATCAAAGGGGGAGAGTTTCTTGTAAAGGAAACATTGGCGAATGAAATTTTTATTCCGGAAGACTTTACAGAGGAGCAACGAATGATCCAGCAACAGTGTAAGGACTTTCTTGCAAAGGAAGTTTATCCGAAGTTGAATGAAATCGATTCGATGAAAGATGTGAAGTTGATGCCTTCCATCCTGGACAAGGCCGGTGAGCTGGGATTGCTGGGAACTTCGGTACCCCAGGAACTGGGAGGTTTCGGTATGGACTTTAATACGTCCATGCTTGTTGCTGAGATTATCGGTGCAGGGCATTCCGTTGCTGTTGCGATATCGGCTCATACAGGCATTGGTACATTGCCGATTTTGTATTATGGCAATGAGGCACAGAAGCAGAAATATGTCCCCAAGCTGGCTAGTGGTGAATGGAAGGCGGCCTATTGTTTGACTGAACCCGATTCTGGATCCGATGCAAACAGCGGAAAAACAAAAGCCGTTTTAAGCAGTGACGGAAAACATTATCTCATCACCGGACAAAAGATGTGGATTACCAACGGTGGCTTTGCTGATGTCTTTATTGTCTTTGCAAAAATTGATAACGACAAAAATCTTACCGGCTTCATTGTGGAGAAATCATTTGGCGGTATCACCATGAATGAAGAAGAAAAGAAGATGGGTATCAAAGGGTCTTCAACGCGCCAAATATTCTTTAATGATTGTAAGGTGCCAGTAGAAAATATGTTGAGTGAACGCGAGAATGGTTTTAAGATCGCGGTGAACATTTTAAACATTGGTCGAATCAAATTAGGTATTGCTGCTGTGGGTGGCTCGAAATCAACATTAAATAAAGCGGTAAACTATTCAAAAGAGCGCAAACAATTTGGTGTATCGATTTCCACGTTCGGGGCGATCAAGCATAAGATTGCTGAAAGTGCAGTAAAAATCTTTGCATCAGAATCTGCACACTATCGGGCCGGTCAAAATATTGACGATGCCTACAATGCTTTTATTGCCAGTGGTCTTGACTCTGCGAAGTCAAGATTAAAAGCCCTCGAAGAATTTGCTATTGAATGTGCCATTCTGAAAGTACACGGATCTGAGGTGCTGGACTTTGTTACCGATGAAGGTGTTCAAATTTATGGAGGTATGGGCTTCTCAGCAGAAGGCCCCATGGATCGTGCTTACCGCGATGCCCGCATCAATCGCATATTTGAAGGTACTAATGAGATCAACAGATTATTGACAATCGACATGTTGGTGAAACGTGCCATGAAGGGCACGATGGACTTGATGACTCCGGCCATGGCGGTGCAAAAGGAACTGATGGGCATTCCGGATTTTGGAGCATCGGATGATAGCGGTTTGTTCGCGAAAGAAAAGAAAGCGTTGACCAATCTGAAGAAGGCTGGATTAATGGCAGCAGGAGCGGCTGTACAGAAATTTATGATGAAGCTATCGGATGAACAAGAAGTGCTTATGAACCTGGCCGATATGTTGATTGAAGTTTATGTGGCAGAATCTACATTGTTGCGTGTAGAAAAACTAATTGGTCAGCGTGGTGAAAAAGCATGTGAGATTCACAAAGAAATGGCAATCATTTATTTGCATGAAGCTATTGAAAAAGCATCCGCTGCAGGGAAACAGGCTATCTATGCTTTTGCAGAGGGAGATGAACTTAGGTTAATGTTGCTTGGACTGAAACGATTTACAAAAATAGATCCATACAATCTGAAGGAAGCCAGAAGAAAGGTTGCAAACTATATTATTGAAAAGGGAGAGTATACTTTTTGATTCTATTGAAATAAATTAGTAAGGCCGGATCCGTTGTGTCCGGCTTTTTTTATTATTTCCCGTTTGGAACCGATTGGTGATTCCTATAACTTGTTTCGAGTAAATTAAATCCATGACGAAAATCCTCCGTCCGCTAGAGCCGGAAACAGACGTTGTTCTGATCGGTGCGGGAATCATGAGTGCCACCTTGGGCATCATTCTGAAAGAACTCGATCCCAGTATTTCAATTCAGATTTTTGAACGGTTGGATGAACCCGGCATGGAAAGTTCTGACGCCTGGAACAATGCGGGGACCGGGCACGCAGCTTTTTGTGAATTGAACTATACACCGATTCTTAAAGAAGGAAACATTGATGTTTCGAAGGCTGCGAAGATTTGCCAGGATTTTGAAGTATCACGTGAGTTCTGGGCATACCTCGTTGAGAAAGGATATCTTGATAAACCCTCAACATTTATTCGCCAGGTTCCCCATATGAGTTTCGTTTGGGGAAATGAGAATGTATCCTTTCTTAAAAAACGATATGATCGGATGCATGAGAATGCTCTGTTTCAGGATATGCGTTACACGGAAGATCGTGATCAGATAAAGGAATGGGCTCCTCTTATTATGCAGGGTCGTGATGACAGCGCACCCGTAGCGGCTACCAGTGTGCACATTGGTACGGATGTCAATTTCGGAGCACTCACGCGGCAGCTTATCTCACGGTTGGAAAAAATGCCTGGTGTAACAGTACATTACAATACTTCCGTGTTAGACATTGATCCACATCCAAAAGGAGGATGGATTGTAGAAACCAAAAATCTATTAAACATTTTAAAGGCTGATTGTCGCGCGCAATTTGTTTTTCTTGGTGCCGGCGGAGCAACACTTCATTTATTGAAAGATGCCGAGATCGAAGAGCGTAAAGGTTATGGAGGTTTTCCCGTAAGTGGCTTATGGTTAAAATGTAGAAATCCGGAACTCATTGAAAGGCACAATGCTAAAGTGTATGGAAAGGCACCCGTAGGCGCGCCACCGATGTCTGTCCCTCATGTAGATACAAGGATGATTGATGGAAGTAAGCAATTGCTTTTCGGACCGTTTGCTGGATTCTCGATGCGCTTCCTCAAAACCGGATCACAATTGGATTTAGCCAAGTCATTCCGTTTGGATAATCTGGTACCGATGGTTACAGCTGGATTAAGTAATATTCCACTTACCCGATATTTGATTAACCAGGTCAGGCTCACTCATGAAGACCGTGTAAAGTCGCTACAGGAATATGTGCCTCTGGCTAAGCTGGAAGATTGGGAATTGCAACAGGCCGGACAACGCGTTCAGGTCATCAAGAAAACAGAAGGACGAAAAGGAAAACTTGAATTTGGTACCGAAGCTGTAGTCGCCTCTGATGGAAGTGTGGCGGCATTATTAGGCGCATCACCAGGCGCATCAACAGCAGCAGCCATTATGATGAACATTCTGCCTCGCATTTTGAAAAACAGAAATCAGGCTGCGTGGAAAGATAAACTTAAAGAAATGGCCCCATCATTTAATGAGTCACTTACCAAGAATGAAATTCTTCTGCATGAAACTAGAAAGCGGACAAGTAAAATCTTAGGTCTTGATTGATTACTTCACAGAAAAAAATAGCCCGTTTTAATCTTGCTGTCCTAAAGGATTGTACACTTTTGTAATATAAACTGTTCATTATTCAACAGAAAGGTGAAGTGGAATTTACAAATTCCTCATTTTGACAGGAATTAATCGGTTTTGAATTTTGTGAACGGTATTTGCTATGAACTTATAAACGTACGATCATGGCAAAATCTCCGATTTTATTGGTGCTCATTCTCTTCATCACATTTCCTTTTTGGATTGCTGCAGGAGGAATAGGGTTTGGATTATTCATGGGATTGATTGGCGCAATGATCGGGGTGATTGGTGCCATCTTCGGAATTTTCTTTGGACTACTTGGCGGAGCCCTTCACTTCCTTTTTGGTTTTGGATCATGGCATGATCATCATCCCTTCTTTTTCAACAAGTATATTTTTCTTGCGATTGTTATTATCGCAGGAATTATAATTAGCAAAAGATCAAAGCCAACAAACAATTAGTCTTCTGCGCGATATTCAAGAATATCAGAAGGCTGACAATCTAATACCTTACATATTGCTTCAAGAGTAGAAAAACGTATTGCTTTAGCTTTCCCGGTTTTCAGTATTGAAAGATTTGCCAACGTAATACCAATTTTTTCTGCAAGTTCTTTCGACTGCATTTTTCGCCGGGCAAGCATTACATCAAGGTTTACAATAATAGGCATCAGACTGTAAGTTCTTGTTCGCGTTGTATGACTACTCCTCTTCGGTAGATCATCGCAAGTATAATAACCAAGATGCCAACTTTATAATACACCATAGGACCAAGGCCATCATATCGAAATACATCACCAGTTGTTTTCTCAACAAATATTGAAATGATGACGTAACGGATTAAAACGAATACATCGTATAAAATCAGCGTATAGCCAATCCAAAAAATACGTCTTATATTTTTATTTGAAAAAGGACTTTCAAACGAGACTGAAGAAATAATGCGATAGAACAAGAAGCAGAGTATGCCATAGAAAATCCAGTAGGACAAAGAGAATTCGAACCCGTGGATGTTGATAAATCCGAGTGGTAAAAAGAGGTGGCTATACCAAGGCATCATCACTGCCAGATCGCCATTTTTTGATGGCCTAAATTTATACACAAGTGAATCAGGAAGAGGTTCGCTTGTTTTATAAGCTTCCACTTTTCTTACATCAAGAACCACCTCTGATTTTTGGAAGGAATGGGAAAAGGCTGAAAATAGAATGCTTCCCGCTAATAAGACAGTGAAAAAACCAGCGCTGATCATATTGATTAAAAGGACAATTTTTACCAAAATGAATAGCGTTGGTTGTCTGTTCAAAGTGTATGTGCCAGTATTTTTTGTCATGCCTCGTTTTTTAATAAAAGTTAACAAAACTAAGCAATAATTATTGATAAACAATAAATAAACACCATTTATCAATAACTATTGACAACCGGCAGTATTTTTAGACTTTAATAGAATCTGGCATTTGCAGAAGAGAAAGGGTTTCGATCTAGTTAATCTTTAATTCAGCCTTCAGTCCACGAATGTGGTTGTTGAGTGCGCTCTGCCAGGTAATGTCGGCATCCCACTTGGTGCCGAGATAAACATTTCCTGTATCGATATGACGAAAATAAAATTTATAAACCGGAGTTTGAGCTGGAATGGTTTTTAACTGTAGTTGACCATTGGGATACGTAACAGACGCCAGTGCACTTTCTGATTTACTCATGTCATAACCAAGAATCTGTTTGCCGGCTTTGCCTCGTGCATGAATAAAGCACAATGTGTATAACATACCCTGCTTGCGCAATTCTTTTTCATCAACAGTCGCGTCTACAAGCTGATATTGAAAAGGAAAATTGGCTTTGAAAAAAGCTTCCAGCTCTGCATCCATCGCTTCGTTGCCAAACTTTGGTACAGCCAGTTTATCTACCTGCAAGTCAATGGCAAAAAACTCCGAGCGTCTTCCTTTAATGATGACCGGTATGTCTCCGATATCCACAAAATCGGTCACCAAAAAATTTTCTCTTTTCTGGCTAGTTAACGCTGTTCCATAAATATAACTAACCAGGGAATTGAGACTTTCGTTTTTGACTTCCCAGGCAGATTGTCCGGCATTGATGAAAGTTGCCTTTTCATTAAAGGGTGTAAAAACCACAGAATAAGTACCACTGCGTTTTTCAAAAAAAATGAAATATTTAATCTCACGGGCGATAAAGGTATTCGTGAATGCCTGAATCACATCCCGCCCGGCAAGTAAAATATCGTTTTCGTAATAGGCTACAGCGTCAATACCGGTTTGCTGAAATCCCTTTTGCAAAATCTCGAGCTCTTTTTTTTGAATTAAGGGAGAATAAAGAACGATGGACTTTACAGACAGTAGGTTAGTAGGGACGCTTTGTGTGATCGCAGTTTTAGCTAAGAGTGACTCAACATCCTGCGCGGAAGACAGAAAACCGACGAGCAGAAAAAAGGGAAGACAGAATTTCACAGAAACTTTTATCCTTAAACGAGTCTACGAAAATAGTATTGTTTTGGCAGAAAAATAAGGCCACCCTGAGCCAGCTTCTCAAAGCCTTAAATTTTATAATCCGATAAAAATGCCCTCTTCCGTTTCCTTTACGGGATAGATAATCAAATCGCGTGAGAACTGATTACATTCGCGACCGGTTTTTAGGTTGAAGCGTTGACCGTGCCAGGGGCATACAATTTCTCCCTGGAAATTTACTACCCCCTTACTTAATGATTCTCCATTGTGTGGGCATGTGTCTTCAACAGCACAAAGTCTTGAATCCTGGTAGACCAGACAAACTTTCTTGCCATGAACCAGGAGAAGTCTGGGTGTATTCTCACCGAGGTGCTTTTGCAATTCACTTTGTGACAAGAAAATCCTGACCCACTCCATGTTATATTTGTGAATATCCCGATGGTTCAATCCTTATCAAAGATGAAAAAAATTTACGGCACAGCATTAATCCTACTTGTTTTTGGACCATCATTGGCTCAGATCAGCCCTAAACTTCAGACGAAAATAGATCAACAGGCAAAAGAAATAGAACCAAAAGTAATTGAATGGCGAAGGCATTTTCACCAATACCCGGAGCTCTCCAATAGGGAATTTAAGACAGCAGCGAAAGTTGCCGAACACTTGAAGTCACTGGGGATTGAAGTGCAAACCGGGATTGCGCATACCGGAGTTGTAGGACTATTAAAAGGCGAAAAACCGGGACCTGTTATAGCGCTTCGAGCGGATATGGATGCATTGCCAGTAACAGAACGAAATGATTTACCCTTCGCATCCAAAGAGAAAGCGATGTATAATGGTGTGGAAACGGGTGTCATGCATGCGTGTGGGCATGATTCGCATACAGCAATTCTTATGGGTGTAGCTGAGATTTTGTCAAAAAATAAAGCAGATCTTAAAGGCACAGTAAAATTTATCTTTCAACCCTCAGAAGAAGGTGCACCTGTTGGTGAAGAAGGTGGAGCGAGTTTAATGGTGAAAGAAGGAGTGCTTGAAAACCCAAAAGTGGATGTGATTTTTGGGTTACATGTTAAGTCAATAAGTGCCCTTGGTGACATTACATATAAACCAGGTGGGATGATGGCAGCGGCAGATTTTTATACTATAAAAGTGTATGGTAAGCAGGCACATGGAGCCACCCCCTGGAGAGGTGTTGATCCGATCGTCGTGTCATCACAAATTATTATAGGACTCCAAACGATCATCAGCAGACAAACAGAACTGACTAAAGAGCCAGCCATCATTACCGTAGGAAAAATAAATTCAGGAGTGCGCGAAAATATTATTCCCGAATATGCTGAAATGGGCGGCACGATAAGAACATTTGATGCTGGCATGCAAGAGGATATTCATATGCGGATGAAACGCACGATAACCAGTATTGCTGAAAGCGCTGGAGCCACAGCGGAATTGGAAATGAGAACACTTACCCCGGTAACCTATAATGATCCTGCACTCACACAGAAGATGGTGCCGAGCCTGATTAAAGCTGGAGGACAACAACATGTAAAAATAATACCCGCAGAAACCGGAGCAGAGGACTTTGCCTACTTTCAACAGAATGTACCTGGCCTTTTTGTTTTTATAGGCGCGTGTCCGCTGGGAGTAGATCCTGAAAAGGCACCGTCTCATCATACACCGGATTTTATGATGGACGAACGGGGTATGGCGACTGGCCTGAGAGCCTTGCTTGATCTTACACTCGATTACATGTTCATGCCGAAATAATTTTGGAAGCCTTTTTAGAATTCAGGAACGCGTCCATTTTCCGACAGGGAAAAATTGTTCTTGGAAATTTTACCTGGAAAATTAATGAGGGAGAATCCTGGGTTGTTCTGGGCAACATTGCGTCAGGAAAAACAACACTCCTGCAGGCCCTTGCAGGAACTCTTCATTTGAAATCCGGTGAAATAAATTATCATTTTTTACCGGAAAAAATTAACCGGTGGGATCTGAGCAAGGATATCACCCTCCTGTCTTTTCAAAACCGACTGATCGATGGGAACGATTTGTATTATCAACAACGGTACAATTATTCGCCGGAAGACAACATACCAACAGTAAGACAACATTTAGGCAACCAGGATTTCAGCGCCCCACATTTCCGGTTGTTAAAAATCTCAGAATTGCTGGATGTGGAATTAATAAAACTTTCCAACGGACAAACCCGAAGGGTCATTCTTGCTAAGACACTTTCTATGCATCCTAAATTGTTACTACTGGACAATCCCTTTGCAGGCCTTGATGTAGAAACAAGGGATGATCTGAGAGGCTTTATACAAACCCTTGTTGAGCATGGTCAAAAAATTATTCTTAGCTGTATGCACCCCGAAGATGTCCCTTCAGCATTTTCTCATGTTTTACAGTTGGAAAATATGACGATTCGCTATCTGGGCTTGAGAAGCAATTTCACGAATGAATCGCGAGTCGATCTGAAAAGTAATTTTTATCCATCACCCAGGAAACCCGCAGAAATTTTTGAAACGGCGATAGAACTAAAAGACGTTTCTGTTCAATATGGAAATAAAAAAATACTAGATGCGATAAATTGGAAAGTCCTCAGGGGCGAAAAATGGGCATTGCTTGGTAAAAACGGCGCGGGAAAATCCACCTTGTTAAGTTTGTTAAATGCAGACAATCCGCAACTCTATCGGAATGAAATTATTCTTTTTGATGAGGTGCGACAGATGGGACAGAGCATCTGGAAAGTGAAAAAGCGAATAGGTTTTTTTTCACCCGAGCTTCACGCGTACTTCAATGAAGACCTCAAAGTTTTTGATGTGATCGCCACAGGCTACATCGATAAGTTTGTTCCAAAAAACGACATTTCAGAAGCAGAGCAACAACGGATCGAGAACCTCCTTGAATTTTATTCGATTATAAAATTACGAGACCGAAAATACCTGCAGCTTTCTTCGGGAGAACAACGCCTGATCCTTTTTCTGAGAAGCCTTGTTAAAGATGTTGATCTGCTAATCCTCGATGAGCCCTTTCAGGGTTTTGACAACGAACTTATTGAACAATCGAAGAAATTACTTGATCAGAACAGTAAAAACACCACGCTCATTTTCGTTACGCATTACGAATCGGAGATTCCATCATGCGTAAAGAATTTTCTTATCATCAACAATGGGAGGGTAGAGCAATGCTACTCGACATAGAGCACAAGACCCTTCAGATATTCTCCTTCGGGATGATAGATTGAAACCGGGTGATCTGGCGGCTGAGAGAGATGATGTAATACTTTTATTTGCCGACCTGCGATGAGAGCGGCCGAAACTACAGTATCATAAAATAACTGTTTGTCAACCACCTGTGAACAGGAGAACGTAAAAATGATTCCATTAGGTTTTACCATGCGCATAGCCTCGGCATTGAGCCGTTGGTAACCCTTCATCGCCTGGTGACGAGAATCCTTGTGCTTAGCGAATGCGGGCGGGTCAAGAATGATTAAGTCGTAATGATCTTTTTTGTTCTTCAAAAAATCAAATGTGTCTTCTGCGAAACATCCATGCTGTTCAGAGCTGTATCCATTCAATTCAATATTTTTACGCGTCAAGGCAATTGCTTTTTCAGAAGAATCAACTGAGTGAACGGTTGTTGCTCCGGCTTGCAATGCATAAACTGAAAAACCGCCGGTATAGCAAAATGTATTCAAAACAGAGCGTCCCTTCGCCATTTCGCCAAGCAGTTTTCTGTTTTCTCGTTGGTCAAGAAAGAATCCTGTTTTTTGACCTTCCTCCCAGTCCACTAAAAATTTATTTCCATGTTCTAAAATCAAGTGTGGCGTTGCAGCCATCCCCAGAAGATATTCGTTTTCGGTTTTGACCTGTAGCGTCGCCTGGCTTTTGTAGTAAATAGCTGTGATGTCAGGAAGTGTTTCCTCAATCGCTTTGGCAATCTCATTCCTGTCGCGATGCATCCCTGCGGCGTGAGCTTGGATGATGGCAACCCCATGATAAACGTCTATGATTAACCCGGGCAGACCGTCTCCTTCTCCATGAATTAAACGATAGGCATTGGTGAGATCCGAAATGACATGTGTTGATTTACGTTGATGATAGGCGTTTTCAATTTTTGTTTTCCAAACCTGGCTGGTGGGAGCTTGCTGATCAAAACACAGCACGCGTACGGTTATTGTTCCTTTTTGGTAATGTCCAAATCCAACGGTTTGTTTATTCGCATCTTTTACCTCCACCCATTCGCCATCTTCGGGATTGCCATCCATCGAAAAAATGGCCCCGGAGAATATCCAGGGATGAAAGCGCTTTACAGAGTGATCACGACCCTTCTTAAGAAAGACTGTGCCTGAAATTTTGATTGGACCCTGATTATGGCTAAGTAGAGGCATCTTGACAAAAAGCAAAGTTAGTTAATATATTTGGCCATGAATTAAAGGAATGAAAGCGATGAGAATATTTCTTCTGTTGATTTTTTTAACAGCTTGTTCACAGAACCAGGATGAACAACAAACAGGTGATGATAATGCAGCATTAGAACTGCCCCCAGGAGCGATAATTGAAAACTACCAGGACGGTACGGAAATTTCTAAAGTTGTTGTGAAGGATACTACGGGGACTGTTCTGCTTGAAGGAATTTTAAAGGATGGGAAGCGGGAAGGCAATTGGGTAGAATATCAATTCGGTGGTTTTGTTAAATCAATTACTCCCTATGTAAATAATTTGAAAGAGGGGATTTATATAGAAATCAATTCCAACGTTCAACTCACTAAACGAATAGCTTACCATAACAATTTACGACATGGAGAATATAAAGAATACATGTATTCTACACTTAAAGAAGAACGATACTACCAAAATGACAAAATAGAAGGTACTGTTAAAGTCTATTACGACACAGGCAAAATTATGGAAGAGGGAAACTATAAAAATGGTATTCGGGATGGTATCTCAAAATGGTACGATCAGGAGGGGAAAGTAACTATTGAATATGAATACAAGGACGGTCAGTTGGTGAAGAAATAAATCCTTCGTCCAAACCAAGCCATATTTTTGAACCTAAAATCTAAAAATTTCGTATTAGCTATATCGATATGCAATGAGCATGATGGCGTTGAACGGTGCAGATTTAAAATCCTTGAAAACCGGTAAAACTTTTTAGGCACAGAGCGCATCTCTCTTTGCAAATTCTCGTTTAAGCAAAAAAAACAGAAAAAATTATGAAGCAATTTGGTCAACTTTTGTTAGCAGCGGTGATGGGAAGCGCACTGACCTTCACGGCTTACAAATGGTCCGGTCAAGATGAATCCGGAGTAAAAATTGAACACATTTCAGGTACCCCGACATCTTCGGTTGCCTACACGGTAAATGGCAACGGTGAACTTGAGCCATTGGATTTCACAGCTACTGCTGAAAAAGTGACAGCAGCAGTTGTTCACATTCGGTCTACCTCGGAAGGAAGATCGACATCTCAACCTGAGCCCTCGGATGATCCGCTGCAATTTTTCTTCGGTCCCCGCCAATTTGATCGGGGTCCTCAGCAGAGTTCAGGTTCGGGAGTAATTATCAACGAAAACGGATACATCGTTACGAACAATCACGTTGTCCAGGATGCCGATGTGCTGGATGTGACATTATCAGACGACAGAACGTATAAAGGCGAAGTCATTGGTGTCGATCCTGACACAGACATCGCTGTTATTAAAATAAATGAAAAGGACCTTCCACATCTTTCATTTGTAAATTCCGATCAATCCAAAGTTGGTGAATGGGTATTGGCTGTTGGAAATCCGTTCAATTTAAATTCTACGGTGACAGCGGGTATCATCAGTGCAAAAGGCAGAAATATTGGGATTATTGGATCTGGCCGCAGAGATCCTTCAGGAAATGCTGTCGACAGAACGGCAATTGAATCGTTTATCCAGACCGATGCGGCTATTAATCCGGGCAATAGTGGAGGGGCATTGGTGAACCTCAGTGGAGGACTTTTAGGAATAAATACAGCCATTGCCAGCAATACCGGATCTTATAATGGTTACGGTTTTGCAGTTCCATCGAATATAGTAAGCAAAGTCGTTGCTGATTTGATCGCGTATGGTGCTGTTCAGCGTGGCTGGTTGGGTATTCAGGTGCAAAGTGTAAGTAATGAGTTGGTAAAAGAGCATGATCTTTCTGTGAGCGCGGGGGCGTATGTAAACGGCTTCGGAGATTTCGAAGATAAAAGTGCTGCAAAAACAGCCGGTATAAAACAGGGCGATGTGGTGGTAAAACTTGATGATTATGCGGTTCGCTCAAGTACAGCCCTCATTGAATATGTCGGAACGAAGCATCCAGGTGACAAAATTAATGTAACCGTCAACCGTCAAGGCAAAACGGTGGTGGTACCCGTTACTTTGAAAACACGTGAAGGAAATGTAGGTTTAGTGAAACGTGAAGAAGTAAGTGCGGTTGCATCACTTGGCATGCAACTTGAAGATATAGATCAGGTAACGTTAAAAAAACTGGATCTTTCTTCAGGAGTGAGGGTGAAAGCACTTGAGAATGGGAAATTGGCTCGCTTTACAGATATGCGAAAAGGGTTTATCATCACACGTGTAGACGATAGTGTAATAAAATCCGCAAAAGAGATTAATGATATATTGAAAAAGAAAAAGGCCGGAGACTTAGTTACGATCTCGGGTGTATATGAAGGCTATTCCCGTGAATTTATTTATGCTGTAAGAATTTAATTAAAATATAAATGCTATGAGAAGACTGTTTAAAAAAGGCGAACGTGTTCGTAGTAAGATCGATGGAAAAGTTATGGAAGTATTGAAGTATCTGAAAAAGAATATTGTTGAAGTAAAAATGTTCGACCTGCAGTCTAAAGAAGTACGAACGGATAAAGTGAAAGAAGACAAACTGTCCAAGGCAGCATAACAGGAAGCCCCGCTCACACGCGGGGCTTTTTAATCACCGACCATAATAAAGGCTCCCCAATAGAATGGATCCGGATATTTCTCTCGAAGTTGCTCCTGGGCCTTTTTAAACGCGTCGCGCTTATTGCCGCCAGTAAGAAAATATTTGTAGAAAGTACTCATCAATAATTGAGTGGCTTCATCATCAACGTTCCATAAACTCATGATCAGGGCCCTGGCTCCGGCCACGCGAAAAGCACGCTGAAGTCCATATACACCCTCTCCATTCTTCACAATTCCCAGCCCGGTTTCACAAGCGGACAGAACAACAATATCTGTACTATCCAGTGACATATTCATCGATTCGTATGCGGTGAGCACCCCATCCTCAACATTTTCAGTTGCCAAAATAAGCCCGGATAAAAATAAAGGATTGTCTATAAACCTGTTTTGCGAAGTTGACATGTTGGATATTTCTGTATCATCAAGAAAGAACCCGTGTGTTGCGATGTGTAAGATGGTAGGATTTTTTACTTTTTTTAACTCTTCTTCGCTAGCCCGCTTTTGATAGTACGTTTTATAGGTAAAGGAATTTGCCTTAAATTCATTGGCAATGTTTTCAACCTCTATTTTTGTTCCCGGCAAGGCAGGAACTCCCTCCGATCGTAAAATGCCACGCAGCAGACCCTTACGAAGTGATCTTGTGGCGCCATTTGGCGCATCGCTTAAGCCAATACTCATATCATCTGCTGTTGCGCTGGCCTGCAGCGTTTCATAGTCGGGAAACCCAAAAAGGTATGCTCCAGATTTATTTCTTTTCGTTGCATTGGTTGCCAGAAGATCACGTGTGTTCGTCACCAGCTCTATTGTAATTTCATCGGCCACGTACGTTTGACTTTGAATATTCAACAGTGTGTTGAGATTGATTTGTGTGAAGACACCATCCGGACTGAGGTAGACTTTTTTTGAACCGGCAAGCTGGTCGCGTAACGGTTTCCAATATTGATTATAACTTAGTGTATCCTGAATTTGAAAACGAATTGTATTTCTATAAAAATTTAATGAGCGCCCCTCCAGTTCACCACCATTTCTCCAGGTAACTAATCGGGGGCCTTCCTTTGTTTCCGGCGTAAGAACTAAAGCAACATAATTAATCCGTCCAACAAAATATCCATCCTCATCGGGTGAGAAAGCACGGAAACGAATGATCTCAATGGCAGCTTCACCGGGTTTAAGTTGTTGTTGTACTTGTTTCCAGGAGTATACGGTGCGAACAAATACTTCTTTGAACACAGCTGACCTTAAGGTCAGGATCTTTTCCAACCGGGTTACTTCAACAAGCAATGAATCTGTTTTGCGTGCTTCTGTTCCCTCAGAATATGCCTTGGCCAATTGTTCTTTTAACGCAAGCCAACTTTCGAATTGTTGAATAAGTTGTGGATCATTGCTTTGTTGGATGGCTTGTTTTACCTTTTGCGAAGCATAAAAAATAAGCCCTTTTGTATTGAGCGCAAGGTCATAAAGATTTCCAAGGGCTTTTGAATCCGCACTTAATTTATCAAGCACAAAAGAAGTGTAAGCCTCCTGGTCGAGTTTAAATTTGCTAAAGTAAAACTGCGTTTTTTCTTCTTCACTGAGAATTGGAAAATACTCATCCACCTGTGTGTAATAATTCTCCAGGAGTTGATCAAAGTAGGATAGTGCCTCTTTGTTCCTGTGGCTTTTCCATCCAAGGAAGGCAAGCTTTTGCAACACCTCGCCATAGAGTGGGTGATGTGTGCCCAACTGTTTTCTTCTCATTTTCAACACCCTCAATAAATAAGCCTTTGCTTCAGGAGAATTTTTTCCCTGATATGCCTTGCCAATATTGAAAATTGCGGTGCCGTATTCAAAACTTTTGGCCCCGGCTTGTTTCAAAATAATTTTTTCGGCTTGCTGATATAAAACCAATGCGCTATCATAATTTCCTTCAAGACGATAAGTGTTGGCAATGTTGTTCAGTTGAGCTGCAGCGCTCATGCTTTCTGCTCCGTTTACATCTTGAGAAATTCGTAAAGACCGGCGAAGCAACAATCGGGCTTGGGCAGTATTCCCTTGATTTGTAAGCACGTTCGCCAGATTATTAAGCGTAATGGAATAAAAAGGATGATCAGTTCCATAGGTCGCACTATCGTGCTTTAACACTTCATTATAAAGGGAAATTGCCTCATCGTTAAGTGACAAAGCATTCAAAGCAAGTGCGCGGTTGTTTAGCGTTGAATAGTACGCGGCTTCCGTATCGGGATCATTCATCCTTGGTTCGTAATACTTTAGGGAAGTCGAAAAAATTTCCTCCGCCTCAGGAATGCGTCCTTGATTCACGTAGAGATTGGCAAGGTTAACCGATACATTCTGATAATTCAGATTTTCAACATCACCCTTATCCTTTAACAAAGAAAGAGACTCGTTGAATAAGCGCTCGGATCGCGTATACTCACCAGTAAGCTGGTGAATGTCGGCATACTTGTTAAGAACCAATGCATACAGCGAATCTTTCTTTGGTAGTGACCGAATGGAAGATGCCGCAATTTCTTTAGCTTTTAGAATATCTCCTTGATTGATGAGAATATCTAAAAAGAAAATCAAAGAAGAGGTGTATTGTGGCGACCCATCATTGTATAGGCGGTTATCCACCTGTAACAACTCTTCTCCTACAGTTCGGGCATTTGTATAGTGTCCCGTCAGATTGTTTAGGTAGGTCAGATTATACAATAAATTACTATACACGGATGAGTTTGTAAGGTTGTAGGCAATGCGGATATCACGCTCTTGCTCCATATAACGAATCGCCTTTTCATCTTCTTCAAGATCAAGAAACACAGAACTGTAAATGTCATACGTGGCCGCTACGAGGGTATCCCTCCGGTTTCCAATGAGAGCAAGAGTCTGCGATTCTAAGGCAGCAAGAGAATCGTATTGTTCGGCTTTATGGAGAGAATCTAACCTTACATAAAATTGCTCCAGAGACTGGGCGAAGCAGGTGAAACTTAGCGAGTACCACAAAAGAATTAAAAGAAATTTTTTCACAGGGAGAGAATAATTCGGCAAAATACATTTTCCTGAACGTACGCAAAAACACACATGCGAAGTACAGATCCGGATAATTTAATGCTTGACTCGCATGATAATTGGTTGTGACTTCCCTGGGAGCTCACGACAAATAAAATTTACTCAATCTTAATGAAGATAATTAAATAGATTCCGTCTGGAAAGAAAAAGTAACTCTTTAACGTGCATCTTTTGTTGTTTGGGTATTGGGGGAAAATGAAAAACAGAATAATTATTTCTACGGCGTTGACTTTGCCAAATGTGTTGGTACTTTAGTGCCCCAATATTTAAAATTCGAAATCTCGATCTTGTATGATATCTCCCCTTTCTTCAAAATTTTTCCGCTCTTGTATTGTTATCATTCTTGTTCAGTGCTTATCCGTAGGTGCGATAGCCCAGAATAAAACCTTGGGTGTGGGCACACCTACGCCAAACCCAAATGCAGCATTGCATGTTGAGAGCCCGACAAACAATCAGGGCTTTCTTATGCCCAGGATGACTACCGCACAACGAAATGCCGCCGCATTTACAAGTGCCCTTTCTATTGCTGATAATGGACTAATGATTTACGATTCGAATATACAAGCAGTTTATGTTTGGGAAGGCAGCCAATGGAGTGCTGTCAGCACGCTAGATCTGCCATATGCCGATACTCTTCTATCAGCCCCTAATGGATCAAACTTGTTGCGACTTGTTTATGCAGGTTCTGCGACTGAAAACGTAGGTATTGCACAATTTGAAAATATGAATCCTAATAATGGATTTACACCACTTTTTGCAAGGACCAACAGTGCAACAAATGGTGCAGTTGATTTGGTTGTAAACAATGTTAATAACAACAATGATGCAATCGGAGTAGTTACTAATGGTTTAGGGACCGCTGGAAGATTTACAATTAACAATCCTTCCAATGCTTCTTCTGCAATTTACGCCACTACTAATGGCACTGGAGGCTCTACGTCTGCTGCTATTGTGGGTGAAACGGCAACAGCCTTTTCAGCGATTATTGGTAGAGCAACAGGAGGAGCAGCGAACGCTATTTCGGGAATTTCTACGGACCCCGGTGCTGGAAGTTTTGCTATTCTTGGTTCTGTCTCAGCTACAGGCGGAGGCCAGGCTGGTGTATTTACAATTGGTAACACAGCCAATCCAAATAATACCTTAGAGGCCACTACTCAAGGTACTGGTGGAGCTGGGAAATTCAAAGTAACAAATGTTGCATCAACCATGCCCGCACTTTGGGCTGAGACGAATAGTAATCAACCATTATCAGCTCCTATTTTTGGATTAAACACGGGGACTGGTGATGTGGCTGCATCATTTAAAATTAATAATGGTGCGAACAATTTTTCGGCATTGTATGCAGAAACGAATGGCAAGCGAGCCGGCCATTTTGTTAAAACTGCAGGCACTGGACCAGCGGTTTACATTGACTCACAAACAGGTGGTGGATTATTTGCCAATCATAATGGACCCACAGGTTATGCTGGAATTATTCAAACGATAAATACAAGTAATACTTCGGCTGCTCTATATGCAGAATCAGCAGGCGCCGGCCCATCTATTTGGGCATTGAAATCAACAGACGCGGTTTCAGGAGATGCATTCTTAGCTCAAAACGAGATTACCAGTGGAAGTGCAGGGAGTTTTGAAATCATAAATCCAGCGAATACCAGCGCGAGTGTATATGCAGAAACAATCGGCTCAGGAGCTGCAGTCTATGGAAAAAATACTGGTGCAGGAAATGGATTCGGAGGGTTATTTGAAGTTACAAATGCTACAAATACATACCCTGCCATTCAGGCAAAGTCAAAGGGAACTGGCCCGGCAATTCGAGCCATTCAAGAACCAACTGATGGTCCAGGTCCAGGAATTGAATCATTAATGCTAAATACATCGGGCAACGCATCGGGTCTTGTAGTTGATCAAAAAGGCTTGGGTGATGGAGGTTTTTTTTCAATCGATAATACATCAAGCACAAACGCGGCAGTAAAAGGACGGGTGACAAACACTGGTGGTGTTGCCGGATCTTTTGAAGTTTTTAATGCTTCAAATGGCAAGGATGCAATTTTCTCAATTACACAAGGCACAGGTGCAGCCGGAAGTTTTAACATTTCAAATACATCAAGTACAAATAATGCATTAAGAGTAACAACAAACGGAACGGGTACAACATTTTTAGCCAACCACACAGGCGCTTCTGGAGACGTAGCAGTTTTCCAAGTTGGAGGATCTAATGTGGCACGGATTGGTAGAAATGGAATAGGCTATTTTAATGGAGGCACACAAAATAGCGGAGCTGATATTGCCGAAATGTTTGATGTAGAAGGCGCAAAAGAAAATTACGAGCCAGGCGATGTTCTTGTCATTTCAGAAAGTACAGACAGAACTGTTGAAAAAAGTTCGCAACCCAATTCACGAAAAGTTGTTGGCGTATATGCCACAAAACCAGGCGTAATTCTTACCGAAAAAGATATGGATGCGGATTTCGCAGGCATGGTGCCTATGGGTGTCATTGGAGTTATCCCGACAAAAGTGTGTCTCGAAAATGGTGTGATCAAAAGAGGTGATTTGCTGGTGAGCTCGTCTGAAAAAGGAAAGGCCATGAAAGCAATTCCAGCGGTGATTAACGGAATTGAAATTTATCCGCAAGGTGCAATTCTTGGCAAAGCCCTTGAGAATTATGACGGTACGGGAAAGGCCTTGATTGAAGTTCTTGTTAATACGAAATGATCGCATGAAAGGCATTTACATATTTCTTTTTCTAATCCTGTTTTCAGCTGAAACATTTTCTCAATCCTTCATTTACAATAACGGGATCTCAATAGTTAACTCAGCACAATTAACGACCAATGGAGATTGGATAAACGATGCCGGTACCTCGATAAAAAATGATGGAGCGATAACCACGTCCGACAATTGGACAAACAATGGAACATTGGATGCCGCCAGCACAGGGGGATTTGTTTTAAATTTCTCAACGAACAAGAATTTTACCCCAGGCGGAACAAACTTCGGATTCCTGACAAAAGCAGGAACAGGAAACGCTACGATCAGCGGGCCATTTTCGTTGAAGGATAGTTTGTCGATTAAAGGCGGAGTAATCACACCGCTTGCCGCGACCGATATTCTTACGGTATCAGAAACAGGAACTATAATCAGCGTGCCGGGCTCTTTTGTGGAAGGAGGAAATATGGTAAGAAAAGGTACAGGCGCTTTATTTTTTCCTGTAGGTAAGAATGGAGTTCCCATGCCAATCACTTTCTTAAAAGTAGCTGGAACAAATCCGAGTATTTCTGTTGAAATAGAAGATGCACCCGCCAACTATACAGCTGGAGCTGGTGTGGATGCACTTGCTAATTTTCCGTACGTATGGAAGTCTGTTAAAACAAATGTGACGGATACCGCAAACTATGTAGAGTTGCAGTACCCAAATAGTTTACCAGTTCCCGCAAACGCGATCGTTGCCAGAAAGGTAGACGGACAAAATAAATACGAAGGCATGGGCGCACGCTTGTTTTCCAACAGTGGAGGCATTGTGAAGATTAGAAGTTATTCACGCGGATTACAAGGGGTATTTACCGTAGCAAGTGGTTTTGCCGGAAATCTTGAAACAGATTCATTAGCCTTGGTTGCGCTTTTTAATGGATCGAACGGAACTGCCTGGACAAAGAAAAGCAATTGGAAAAGCGGAGCCCTCGCCAGCTGGCAAGGCGTAACGCAAACCGGACAAAGCATAACATCATTGACACTTAATGGTGCTGGGATTAGTGGCGTAGTGCCTGATGAAATTGCAGACATACTTTCCCTTCAAACAGTAAATCTTTCCGATAACGCCATTACAAAAATTCCAAATTTTTCCAGCCTCACAGCCCTTACCAGTTTAAATGTTTCGGGTAACAAACTTGACTTTGCTTCTCTAGAAGGAAATGCAACAATTCCGGGAATCAATTATGTTAATCAGGCAGAAATCAATCTTCCAACAGATGAACTGATATCGGTCGGCACAGCCTATACTTTAAAAGTAACTACCGGGGGCACAGCCAATCAGTATCAATGGAAGAAAAATGTAATTGCAATTCCAGGTGCAACCACAAATCAATATGACATTCCTGCGATGGGGAGAAGCAATTCTGGCACATATCAACTTGAAGTTACTAACTCGCTCGTGCCGGGTTTGGTATTAAAATCAGCCACGCAACGCGCCACGCCGGTGGCCAATGTCGCGGGTAAATTGCAGGTGAATGCCACGACGCCAGTTACTAATGGAAAAATGTTGCTGTTAAAAATTAATCCGGGAGGAATTGGGTATGATACCACGCGGGTGCAAAGTGTAAAAACTGATGGTACCTATGTGATGGAAAAAGTAGTGTTAGATGATTACATCTTGGTGGGTGTAGGAGATGTTGTTGCCTACAAGGATTATTTTCCTACTTATTTTGATGGCTCGGTTTTCTGGGAAGAAGCCACAAAAATAGTTTTGAATGAAAACAGGACAGGAGTAGACATCCGCCTTCAGGCATTGCCTACCGTAAAACCCTCAGGAGACGGGCAGCTTTCTGGTACGCTTAGCGTGGGCAATCTGGCAGGAGGCAGAACTCAGAAAGAGAGAGTTCAAGGGGCAGGAGCTTCAGTGCGTCGGGGAACCAAAAGCGGCAGACCAACTCATACCCTAGAAGGAGAAGACATTGTCATGTTTTTGTATACGAATGCCAATGGAGAGTTTGATTTCACAGATTTGGAAGAAGGACCGTATATTTTAAATATCCAGTATCCAGGAGTTCCAATGGACCCTGAATCCGATATTTACATCACACTCGGTCCGAAGGCAAAACGTCAAAATGTTCAGAAGGTGGATGCCGTGGCGGAGACCGGAAAGATTACAGTGAAACGACGCATCATTGTTGGTCTTGAAGAGGAAGAGAGCGCTACGGTAAAAGTATACCCTAACCCGGCAGCCGAAGAGTTGTTTGTTGAAATGGAATCGGGAATGAGAGAGGGAATCGCTGTATTGACGGACATGTCAGGCGCTGAACATATGCGGATTTCATTAAATGAATTCCAGAAAAAAATTGATGTTAGAGCGCTTCCGACAGGAGTCTATATAGTAACGGTACACTATCAGAATAAGCAGGTAAGCAAATCAAAAATTGTTATTCGATAAAAGCAGGAAACTATCTGCATAATCCAATCAAAATATGAAGTCCGTATTCATTCGATTTTCAGTTATAATTCCCTGCTTTCTGATTTTGCTTTCGTGCGGAAAGGATGACCCCAAGCCTTCGGAAGCCGAACGGGTTACTGAACTCCTTCAGGGAAACGCATGGACAATCAAAAGTGTAAAAGTAGACGACGTTGTTTTAGACTTGTACGCAAATCTGAAAGTAACTTTTACCAAGGAAGGAACATATACATCTACGAATGGTGGAGTTATATGGCCGGCCAGCGGAACATGGAAATTTAAAGACGAAAATGCGACAGTAATTATTCGTCAGGATGATCTGGAAATAGGCATTCAGAATATTGACGACACTTTGCTCACGATTACATTTACCTGGAAAGAAGATGTGTTTGCCGAAGGACGAACAGGCGCTGTGAGCGGCAAACATGTTCTCACATTGAGCAGGTAAAGAACAAAATTTGAAATCCCAGTCAGTAAAACAGGAATGCAATTTCAATAGATAACAGCTACCTTTGTTGATCTAAAGAAGTTTGTTATTAAAAAATTTGAAATCCCCGAGACCTATCGGTCGTCGATCACTGGAAAGATAAAAGAGACGCGAAGAGTAAAAGATTTGCGAAAACAGGATTTTGCGCCTGCCCTTCTCGATTTTGGCCCTGTGCAGTTTTATCTGGCACGGCACTTTGGATTTTGTTACGGTGTTGAAAACGCCATTGAGATCAGTTATAAAGCAATCGAAGAAAATCCTGAACGCAACGTATACCTTCTTAGTCAGATGATTCATAATCCTGAAGTGAATCAGGATTTACAAAGCCGGGGAATTCGTTTCATCATGGATACGGATGGATCACAATTTATTTCGTGGGATAAAATCGGAAAGGATGATGTTGTTATCATCCCGGCATTTGGCACCACCCTGGAAATCGAGAAATTGTTAATTGACAAAGGCGTGGAAGTACAACAGTACAATACAACCTGTCCTTTCGTAGAAAAAGTATGGAATCGGGCAGAAAAACTGGGGCATGATCAGTACACCATTATCATTCACGGCAAACCCAGACATGAGGAAACCCGTGCTACGTTTTCTCATAGTGCAAGTAGCGGATCTTCGATTGTTGTGCGCGATATGAATGAAGCACAAAACCTTAGTAACTATATCCTGGGGAGTAAATCAAAGGCAGAATTTTATGATGAATTTGCCGGCCGGTTTTCAAAAGATTTTGACCCGGAAAAAGATTTACTACGAGTAGGTGTTGTGAATCAAACGACGATGCTGGCCACAGAGACGCAGGCCATTGCTGATTTTTTTAGACAGGTCATGATTCAGAAATATGGCAGTGCTAATCTGAAAGAACATTTTGCAGACACGCGTGATACCTTGTGTTACGCCACGAATGACAATCAGGATTCGACCTACGAGCTTTTAAAGACAGATGCAGACATTGCTATTGTGGTAGGTGGATATAACAGCTCAAACACATCGCATATTGTAGAGTTGTGTGAAACGAAATTTTCAACTTTTTTTATCAACAATGAAAGTGAAATAGAATCGCGCGACCGGATTCATCACTATAACTATCATCGTAAAGAAAAGATTACAACGCATGCGTTTCTGCCAGACAAAACACCTGTTAAGATTGCCATTACCAGCGGCGCATCCTGTCCCGATACGGTGGTAGACCGGGTAATCCTAAAGCTTTTGAGCTATTATAAAAACGCGGGCTCGGTTGAATCAGTGATTAGCCGTCTATGATTTCATCTAAAAAGTCACAAATTGACCTTTTTTTAAGGTGTGAACTAGCTAGCATGGGTGTTAGCTTAATCGCTGTAAAAGTATAATTGCAAGAAAATCAACCCAATTTGAAATTTTTGTACCTTGAATATCCTTAACCAAAACCTTATGAAAAGATTATCACTAATCATGATCGCGCTCCTTGCGTTATCTTCATTTTCCTGCAGCCTGCTTGATAAAGCTGATGTAAAAATTCCTGTGACACTTCCGGTAGATTTTCCTCCTGTGGATGATCAAGGAGTAAGCAGCTCGCCTAAAGCTTACTCAGATACTCAAGTCTTAAATGCTGAACTGAATGCCGAAGTTGCTAAATACAAAAGCAAAATCAAAAGTTTTACAGTGTTGAGAGTCTATTACGAAATTACAGATTATGCGGGTAACGCGGTTATTTTCACTAACGGTTCACTTAAATCAAATGGTAAGACGATAGCTTCTAAAGCATCGTTGGCGCTGGCAAATATTTCAAAGACGGAATTTACCGCTGCCGAAGTTAGTGTTGACGGATTTAATGAATTGGCCAACACGTTAAAAACAGATCTGAAGGCGACCATTGCCATTGCCGGAACCTTTTCGAAAACACCTGTTAAATTTAAGGTAAGAGCGTACTTTGATGTAGAGATAGTAGCTGGCGCTCTCTAAATTTAAAAGGAAACAATATTTATAAATGCTCCGGATTCTTTTCCGGAGCATTTTTATTTATACCAATTTCTCCTTCAAATCAGCAATGATCATTTCGGCATGAACGCGCGAATTTTCAATAAACCATTTATTGGTTTTCAATCCCCCACAAACAACACCAGCCAGATATATTCCTTCTGTATTAGATTCCATCGTGAGTTCGTTATAAACCGGAGTATGATATTCGTCTGAATTAAATTTTATACCGATTGCTTCAAGAAATTCAAAAGGCGGCTGATATCCGGTCATGGCCAATACGAAATCGTTGAGGATTGTCTTTTCACCTTCCGGAGTTTTTATAACGACTTCATTTTCACGAATCTCGTGCACTGTAGAATTAAAATACGCTTTGATTGATCCTTCGCTGATGCGGTTTTCAATGTCAGGCTTTACCCAATACTTGACGCTATCCCGTAAGGCTGATTCGCGAATTACCATTGTGACATCAGCGCCTTTACGCCACGTTTCCAAAGCTGCATCAACAGCAGAATTGGCGGCACCCACCACGATTACTTTTTGTGCAAAGTAAGGATGCGGTTCCTGATAGTAATGCTTCACTTTTGGCAGCTCTTCACCGGGCACATTCAATAAGTACGGCAAATCATAAAAGCCCAAGGCAACAATAACTGCTTTAGTGATATAAGTTTGTTTGTCTGTGATAATCAAAAAATCTTTCCCCTCCTTCCGGACTTTATTGACGTGCTCATACAGCCTAACTTTCAAATTCCAACTTGTACAAACCCTGCGATAGTATTCAAGGGCCTCTGCGCGAGTGGGCTTTGGATTAATCGAAATAAAAGGCACGCCACCGATTTCTAAACGTTCGGATGTAGAAAAAAATGTCATGTTATGAGGATAATTATATAGGGAATTAACAAGACATCCCTTCTCAATAATCCCGTAACTTAACCGGGCCTTACTTGCTTCTATTCCACATGCAAGTCCAATAGGCCCGGCTCCGATAATTATAACATCCAATGCTTCAGTTGTTGTCATATCGATGTTTGATGCATACAAAATAATTAATTCATCATCCTGGATGAATAATTCAACAATAATGAGAAAATTAAACCTACTTTAAACGCAACCATCCACGAAAAAAAGTGAAAGAATGAACAGTAATGTAATTGAATCACCTCGGAATAAATTTGAGCGTTACTTTGTTGCAATTATTCCGCCAATGCCTATTTATGAAGAGGTGGATAAATTAAAAAGATATTTTCGTGATCATTATAAAAGTGGGGCGGCCCTTAACTCGCCACCTCACATTACATTGCACATGCCTTTCGAATGGAAAAAGGAAAAAGAAGCATTGTTATGTTCAAAACTGGAGGCTTTCTTTGCAACGGAAAATAAGTTCAACGTTGAGCTTTTTGGTTTTTCATGCTTCGCTCCGAAAACCATTTTTGTCAATGTTGTAAAAACCGAATCGTTGGAAAATCTTGAAAAGGAACTTCATATGTTTTGTAAAACCAACCTTAATCTTTTCAATGCCCGGTACAAGGACTTACCCTTTCATCCACACATGACTGTTGCATTTCGAGATTTGAGCAAGACGATGTTTGCTGGCGCCTGGAATGAGTTCAAAGACAAAAGGGTTGCAGAAAAATTTGATGTAGCCCAGATAGCACTATTGAAGTTCGGCGAAAAAATCTGGGAGCCTGTCTGCTATTTCTCATTAAATTAAATTTTTTATAAGAATATTAGGTTACTTACGGGGGACGGGAAAAATAAATCGGAGATTGATATTTTTTATGAAAGTGGCGACAGAGGTTTTTAAAGGAATTGAGTTTATACGTATTTCAAACCTTCCGGAAGATCAAAAGGAATTCATTACGGCCTCTGCTCCAAAGGATAGAATTATCCTGATTCTAAAAGACAACGTTATTCTGCGCGATTGCATACAGTATCATGATTATCTTTCCTTATACGATCAATTCAAATCTCAGGCCATAGAGACACGTCCTCAAAACCAATTCGCAGAAGCAAAAAGCCTGTCACTTTACAAATTTGCTTTTAAATAAATGCCGTGAGGTCCTAAATGGGAAGCTCTTTTTCGGTGTATTTAACATTTAGCAACTTTTGTGATCAAAACCTTACTTTCGGTGCGTATTTTTCTCTAAAAATTCTATACATCTGAAAATCTGATCCTTAGAAATCAGCTAAAAAAACCAAATGGTTTTTGGATAACTTTTAAGTTGTCCACAAAGAACAGATTGACATTTTATCATGTAATATTCTCATAATCAACACATTAAAGCATAACGGTCCGTTAATGTGGATAAGTACCATATTTTGTGGATTACTATTGCGACAGGATTTTATGAGTTTATAAGTGCCTGAATTTTAACTGCTTTGTAAAAAAAGGAAGCAAATATTACATGGTGATAATGGGTACACCATCGAGGAAACTGAGGACAAAATTGTACCCAAAAGTCTTAATTGTAAATCTGAAATATAGCGGCGTTAGGCACCCAACTAAACCATTTTTAAGATCTCTTCTACGAATTCACGGGTATTGCTTAACCTGGGTACTTTGTTTTGACCCCCAAGTTTACCACGTTTCTTCATCCAGTTATAAAACGTTCCCGCTTCTGCGCAATGGACTTTTGGAGCAACGAGAGCCAGATCACGAGTACGTTTCGCGTCATAGTCAGAATTAATTTCCCGTAATGTTTCATCCAGGATTCGCGTGAAGCGTTCAAGGCTATCTGGTTTTATCTTAAATTCAATGATCCACTCATGTCCTCCACGCTTACCTTTTTCCAGATAGATAGGTGCGGCTGTAAAATTGTCAATAACAGCCCCAGTCACCTCGCAAGCCCGCATAACAGCTGTTTCCGCGTTTTCAACAATTACCTCTTCTCCAAAAGCATTGATAAAATGTTTTGTGCGCCCCGATATTCTTATGCGGTATGGGGAAATGCTCGTGAACTTTACGGTGTCGCCAATATTGTAGCGCCAGAGACCAGCATTTGTAGTAATGATCATTGCATAATTTTTTCCTATCTCAACGTCGCTTAAGTTAAGAACGGAAGGATGTTCCTCGCTGATTTCATCTACAGGAATGAACTCGTAAAAAATTCCATAATCCAGCATAAGCAGAAGATCTTCACTGTCTTTTTGATCCTGAATGCCAAAAAAACCCTCGCTGGCCGTATAGGTTTCCCAATAATGAATTCCTCTGGATGGGATAAGATTTTTGAACAGGTTTTTGTATGGACCAAAGGCAACGGCTCCGTGGAAGAATACTTCCAGGTTCGGCCATACCTCCAGAATATTACTCTTTCCTTCAATGTCCATGATTCGCTGAAGCAAAAGCACGGTCCAGGTAGGCACTCCTGAGATATGACGAACATCAACGCCGATAGTTTCGTGAGCAAGTTTGTCAATCTTCTCTTCCCAATTGTTCATAAGCGCCACCTCGAGGCTGGGGGTGCGTATAAACTCGGCCCAGGGCGGAAGATTTTGTAAGAGTACTGCAGACACGTCACCGTAATAAGAAGTAGCGCTGGGATCAAATTCATTCACCTGACTGCTGCCGCCCACAGCAAGTCCTTTCCCTGAAAAAATTTGCGTGTCCGGAAAACTATTAACATAAAGTGAGAGCAAGTCTTTTCCACCTTTAAAATGACAATCCTCCATAGCCTCCGGAGAAACGGGTATAAACTTGCTGCGTGCGTTGGTTGTTCCAGAGGATTTGGCAAACCATTTTATTTCTGAAGGCCACAATAAATTCTGTTCACCCTTCAAACAGCGCTGGATATATGGGAATATCTGTTCGTATGCATGTACAGGTACTCTGTTCTTAAAATCCTCATAGTTTAATATTTCATTGAAATAATATTTCCTTCCGAACTCGGTGTCACGAGCTGTAAACAGGAGCTTTTTCAGGAGTTCATCCTGTACATCCAATGGATATTTCATAAACAATTCCATTTGATGGATTCGTTTTTTCATGACCCAGGTAAGGATGGAATTAAGAATCTGCATAACGATCAAAAAATAAAGCTAGACTGCAATGAGCAAAAATAAAATTGAAAGAGGATATAGAACAATGTTATACCCTTGCTCTTTTTAACTGGAAGCTTTGTCCCAAATATACTTTGCGTACCATAGCGTCATTGGCGAGTTCCTCGGCTGTGCCCGCCCGAAAGAGTTTTCCTTCGACCATTAAATAAGCCCGATCGGTAATCGATAGGGTTTCGTCTACATTATGGTCAGTAATAAGAATTCCGATATTCCGTTTCTTTAATCGGGATACAATGGATTGGATCTCCTCAACCGCAATTGGGTCGACACCCGCAAAAGGTTCATCCAGTAAAACAAAACTTGGATCTACCGCAAGAGCGCGAGCAATTTCCGTCCTTCTTCGTTCGCCCCCGGATAATACCATTCCTAAATTTTTTCGCACATGTGTGAGACTAAACTCCTCCAATAGTGTTTCCACTTTTTCCTTACGATCTTTTTTGCTGATGTCCCGCATCTCCAGAGGAGCCAGAATATTTTCTTCCACCGTGAGTTTACGAAATACAGAAGCTTCCTGAGCCAGGTATCCGATGCCTAATTTCGCACGTTGGTACATGGGCAGATCAGTAATGTTTTTATTGTCAAGGAATATCTCTCCCGCATTCGGTTTGATAAGTCCAACAATCATGTAAAAGCTTGTGGTTTTACCGGCCCCATTTGGGCCCAGCAGCCCCACGATTTCCCCTTGTCCAACCTGCACGGATACATCATTGACTACGGTGCGTTTCTTGTAATTTTTGATGAGGTGTTCTGCGCGGAGAATCATTTTAATCGAATTTTATGTCTTTGATTCTTAACTGAAGTGAGGTATTTCCATTATACACATTTTCTTCGACCGTGAAAGCCATACGAAATGAATCACCAGCGGCTAATTGTTCATAATGCGGAATCATGTCAAATCCGACAGTGCTGAAAATACTGTCATTATTTTCCTGCTTCGCTAAAAAACGAAGATGTCTGTCTTTAAAACTTGATAGCGAGTTTAAGACAGTCACATTATGGGCTTCAAAAATAGGCCTGGGATTTTCCGGACCAAAGGGAGCCATTTGTTTTAGGATACTGTTAAAGCCTGGTGTGATAGCATCAAAAGATATCGGTAAATCAATCTCCAGAACAGGGGTCTGTAAATCTTCTGGCATCGAAGAGGCCACCACATCTTCAAAGCGTTGCTGAAATGCCGTGAGGTTGCTCCGATCCATTGTGAGTCCGGCTGCATATTTATGGCCTCCGAATTTTTCCAGTAAATCACTGCATTTTGTCATAGCGAGATATAAATCAAAATCCCTAACGCTTCGGGCGGAGCCAGTAATTTTATCATTGGATTCTGTTAATATCACGGTAGGGCGATAGAATTTTTCTACACATCGTGCAGCAACTATGCCAATTACTCCTTTATGCCACGTACTCTTGAAAAGAACAGTTGATTTAGCAGAACGTAACAACGGATCGGCCTCAATCAGGGCAATGGCTTCTTCTGTAATGGAAGAATCAAACTCCCTGCGCATGTCGTTTTTAACATTTACTTTTTCAGCTAAAAGAAAAGCCTCCTCTTCACTACTTGAAATAAGAAGTTCAACGGAAGCACGTGCATGAGCAACCCGGCCCGCTGCATTAATTCTTGGGCCAAGTGTAAATACGATGCCGGAAATATCAAGCTCATTTTTGATCCCTGCAATTTCTTTTAAGGCTTTCAATCCCGGGCTTGGATTTTCATTAAGTTTCTTTAAACCAAAATGTGCGAGTATTCTGTTTTCACCATCAATAGGAACAATATCTGAGGCGATGCTTACCACCACAAGGTCCAGATATTTATAGATATCCTTTTCATTGCGATATCTTCGGGCAAAAGCCTGGATGAGTTTAAACCCCAGACCACAACCGCTTAGCTCCGTATAAGGATAGGAGCAATCACTTCGCTTCGGATCGAGCACGGCAACCGCTTGTGGAATGTTGATTCCCGGTAAATGATGGTCGCAAATAATAAAATCAATTCCCTTATGGTTTGCCAGCACCACCATATCCGATGATTTAATGCCAAGATCAAGTGCGATGATAAGTGAGAAACCATTTTCCTCAGCCCAGATGATTCCCGCTTCAGATACGCCATATCCCTCTGCGTAGCGATCGGGAATATAGAAATCACAATTTTGATAAAAACTTTTCAAATAACTGTAGACCAGTGCAACAGCGGTGGTACCGTCAACATCATAATCGCCAAAAATTAAAATTTTTTCACCACGATCGAGTGCTGTTTTCAAACGTTCAACAGCGCGATCCATATCCTGCATGAGAAAAGGATCGTGTAATTGATCCAGCGAAGGGCGAAAGAATTTCTTTGCTGATTCGAAATCTGAAATGTTCCGCTGAAGCAACACAGCAGCGAGGTGCTGATTAATATTAATACTATTCCCTAAAGCCTCAATTTGTACTTGAGAAGGAACAGGTTTATAGATCCAACGTTTCAACATGGAAATTGTCTTATTCAAAATTAATCCCCCCGTTTTTTCCAGGAATACCGTTTATGCCTGTGGTGCCTCGCTTTCCCTGTCTTCCATCTCTTTTAGAATTCCCCGAAGTGACAAGGCCAGCCAAACCACCCTGGCCACCTGCCCCTCCAATACCAGGATGACCGCCAAATGAACGAAATACCACCTGGGTTGATGTCAGTATTCGCAAGTCCTCACATTGCTTGCAGCGAATGCTAAGGGTGCCACCATTGCCACCATTGCCACCGGAAGCGCCATTGCCTCCCATTCCTCCCGAGCCTCCCACGCAAACCCTTGTTCCGGAACTCCCGCCTCCTCCTTCTCCTCCTTTGCCCCCATCACCACCATTGCCGCCTGTCAGGTCTATGCGGAGGGTTTCATCAACGGAAAGCTTATCGAAATATAGAAAAAGATTGATGCCGTCCTGACCGTGCGTACCTCCCGTACCTCCCAAGCCCCTCACTCCATCTTTGCAGGGACCCTGCTCGGTATATCCCTTTATTCCCTCTTTGCCATCCACACCATCTTCTCCACATCCCACGATCGAAGAACCTTTTCCAAAAATCGCTACAGCGGCATGAATGTAATTATCTTTTTTGCTGGTGTTAAGATTGATTTTTGCAGAGTCGCGTAAGATGAGCGTATCAACCACCAGGATATCGGTATTGAGAATAGAATAGGTTTCTTTCGCCCCCACTTCAAGTCGGCTCAAACGTATCTGAGCATGAGCAGAAACGCAAAAGAACAAAAGAAAACCCCAGAGAACACGAATCATTGAATACCGTTTGTGGGTTCAAGTTAAAAAAAAAGCAGTGCTGAGAAGCACTGCTTTTTGAAATGAAAATGGAATACTTATGGTGCTGGCTTTTCCTCTGTTGCTGGCTTTTCTGCAACAACGCCATCAAGTACATCTTTAATTTCAACGCGCTGTCCGTCTTTGTAAGGAACGATCCAGGCGTCTTTCACACCCATATCGCGCATATATTTTTTAAACGTGTCGGCTTCCCAATAGTCACGGAAAATACCGATGGTAATTTTTTGTGGTTCACCTTCTTTTACTTCACCACCAAAATTCGGATTGTTGGCAAAATACTTAGAGAGGTCTTTATTTTTAAAGGCTCCAACCTGTACTTTGAACACGACTCCCTTAGAAAAATCCATGGAATTAACGGGAGGCGCTTCTTTTAATTGAGCAAGTTCTGTTCTTGCGGCGGTGAGCTCACCTCTCATTTTTGAAAGCTGATCGTTGAGTTCAGCAATCCTGGCATCTTTATCACTGAGTTGTGATTGTAGTTGTTTGATTTGAGTTGTTTGCGTGCTTACCGTGTTGTCTGCAACTTGTTTTTCCTCAGTCAGAGACTTTAGTGCTGCAGGGTTGGCTTTAAATTCTTTGGCTTTTTTCTTCCATTCTTTTTTCTCCTCTTTGGAAAGCTGAGCGAAAACTTGGGTGCCGGAAAAAATCAAAGCCAGGCAAAAGAGAATAACTCTAGTTTTCATTTTTATTGGGTTTAATTCATTGTTAAAAGTAAGAAAAATATCTTAAAAAAGAACGAAGGTCACTTCTCGAGACTTCCCACCATCTTTTCTGGCCGTACCCATTCATCAAATTGTTGTGATGTAACCAGTCCAAGTTCAATAGCCGCTTCGCGTAATGTCTTGTTTTCTTTATGGGCTTTCTTAGCAATTTTTGCGGCATTTTCATAACCGATGTGTGGGTTCAGGGAAGTAACAAGCATAAGAGAATTTTCCATGTGTTGTTTGATAATAGCGAGATTTGGCTCGATACCAACAGCACATTTTTCATTGAAAGAAACACAAGCATCTCCAATCAAACGGGCAGATTGAAGTACATTGGAAGCAATAACGGGCTTAAATACATTGAGTTCAAAGTGGCCCATTGACCCACCTATAGATACGGCAACATCATTACCCATAACCTGAGCACATACCATGGTCAATGCTTCGGGTTGAGTAGGGTTAACCTTGCCCGGCATGATTGATGAGCCCGGTTCGTTATCCGGAATAATGATTTCACCGATGCCGCTGCGAGGGCCAGAGCTTAAGATGCGAATGTCATTGCCGATCTTCATAAAGGATACCGCAGCTCGTTTCAGTGCACCAGAAAGTTCCACCATGGCATCATGGGCTGCTAATGCTTCGAATTTATTAGGCGCTGTAACGAAAGGATAACCGGTGAGCTCTGCAATTTTTTTTGCAACAAGCACATCGTAACCTTTCGGTGTATTTAAGCCTGTACCCACAGCTGTGCCTCCAAGGGCCAACTCACGCACAGCTTCAAGGGCGTTCTTTATGGCGCGGATACTATTATCGATTTGTTGCACATAACCCGAGAATTCCTGACCTAATGTCAAGGGCGTTGCATCCATAAAATGGGTACGGCCGGTCTTTACAATATTTTTATAGTCGGAAGATTTTTTTGCGAGTGTATCGCGAAGTTTCGTCATTCCCGGAAGGGTAATTTCCATCACTTGCTTATAGGCAGCAATGTGCATGGCAGTGGGAAAGGTATCGTTCGAGGATTGTGATTTATTTACATCGTCATTGGGATGAAGCACTTTTTTTTCGTCTGCGAGTTTTCCGCCCGATAATACATGAGCCCGATACGCAATTACTTCGTTGGCGTTCATGTTGCTTTGAGTTCCCGAGCCGGTTTGCCAGATCACGAGCGGAAATTGATCATCTAATTTACCGGCAATGATTTCATCACAGGCTGTAGCAATCATATCCCTCTTTGCTGCGTCAAGCACGCCAAGTTCACAATTTGCCATGGCCGCTGCTTTTTTGAGATAGCCAAAGGCATAAATAATTTCTTTGGGCATGCTGGCCTCTGGACCAATCTTAAAATTGTTGCGTGAGCGCTCGGTTTGGGCTCCCCAATATTTATCGGAAGGTACCTGCACCTCACCCATAGTATCTTTCTCAATGCGGAAACTCATGATGAAATTGATTTAGTAGACAAAAATAAGGATGTTGCTCTTTAAATAAAGCTTTTTATCGCATCATCAAACGAAATCAAACTCATCGCGTGGTATAATCTACTCCGGTTACGAGATCAAAGCACCTCCTACGGAGATGCTTGGGCATTCCAAAAAGCGAAGCATTATATAATTACGAAGCAATCGGCATGATGAATACACACAATCGCCCTGGTTTAGATCTGGATGATTTTCCTAGACCTTATGAAAAGAAATTGACTTATCCTGCGTTAAGCATACTCACCTCTTTTGATTCGAGATAAGTCAAACCAGTCAGGTACTCATCCACCGCGCGAGCTGCTTCACGACCTTCACTGATTGCCCATACCACCAAAGATTGCCCTCTGCGCATATCACCAGCAGAGAATACACCCTCTACGGAAGTTTGATAGTTGTGGCATTTTACGTTGCCGCGTTCGTCATACTCAACACCAAGCTCATCCAATAAACCCTTATGTTGTGGTGACAAAAATCCTAACGCGAGTAAAGCAATTTCACAGGGAATTGTTTTCTCAGATCCTTCAACTTCTTTGAATGAAGGAGCTTTTCCCGGCTCAGGTTTTAACCATTCAATCGTTGCAATTTTTAATGCCTTTAAATTTCCGGCATCATCACCGATAAATTCCTTTGTAACCAATGACCACTGACGTTCGCAACCTTCTTCATGGGATGTGGAGGTGCGAAGTATGGTGGGCCAGTTTGGCCAGGGCATCGATTCGTTTCTCCCCTTAGGAGGTTGCGGTAATATTTCAATTTGAGTGACAGACGCAGCACCATGGCGATTTGATGTTCCAACGCAATCAGAACCAGTATCACCACCACCGATTACCAGTACATTTTTACCTGTCGCTAAAATATCTTCAACATGTACAGTCTTTCCGGCTACCCGTCTGTTTTGCTGGCTGAGAAAATCCATTGCAAAATGAACGCCCTTGAAATTTCTTCCCGGGATTGGAAGATCGCGCGGCACGGTGGATCCGCCACTAAGAACAATTGCATTAAAATCTTCCTGAATTTGTTGAAGTTTAAGGTTGACACCCACATTAGCATTGGTGACAAATTCAACACCTTCCTGTTTCATGAGTTGAACTCTTCGATCCAATACACTCTTGTCCAGTTTGAAATCCGGAATACCGTAACGCAATAAGCCACCTACTTCATCGGCGCGTTCAAATACCGTTACGGAATGACCGGCATAATTCAATTGTGCAGCGGCAGCAAGACCCGCAGGTCCCGATCCCACCACAGCAACACGTTTTCCTGTACGTGATGTAGGAATGCGCGGCTTGGCATAGCCCTCTTCAAAAGCCTTTTCAATGATTGATTTTTCGATGTATTCAATCGCAACCGCTGGCTTGTTGATTCCCAACACACAGGAAGCCTCGCAAGGAGCCGGACAAATCCGCCCTGTAAATTCCGGGAAGTTGTTTGTTGAAACCAGAATTTCATAGGCGAGTTTCCAATTCTCCTGATAAACAGCATCATTAAATTCAGGAATGATATTGCCTAATGGACATCCGCTGTGACAGAATGGAATTCCACAATCCATGCAGCGAGCTGCTTGCTTTTTGGTGATCTTTTCATCAGGAGCAAGCTCTACTTCTTTGTAGTCCTTAATCCGTTCTTTTGGATCACGTTTACCGGGTAACTCTCGTTGAAACTCTAAAAAACCTGTGGGCTTCGCCATATTTATTTATTCGATTATCAGTTCACCGATGACAAGTCAAGGATGAACAGATTGGGGGTTTATATTTTTACCGTTGCTTTTTTTAATTCTGTTTTTCTCTTTTCAAGAACAGCTTTGTAATCCATCGGCATCACCTTAACAAATTGTTTGAATGATGCATTCCAGTTTTTGATAACCTTTTTGGCAACATCGCTGCCCGTAAACTCGGCATGATTGGTCACCAAGGTTTTCAACAGTTGCTCATCCTCTTCATCCAATGTGTCAAGCATTACCATCTCCATGTTACAATTCTTTGGGAAAGAACGATCAGCATCGAATACATAAGCAACGCCACCGCTCATTCCGGCAGCGAAGTTTCTTCCGGTTTCTCCTAAGATAACAACAGTACCTCCTGTCATATATTCGCAACCGTGATCACCCACACCATCCACGACAACACTCACACCGGAATTGCGAACAGCAAAGCGCTCACCAGCATGTCCGCGAATGTATGCTTCACCGGAAGTAGCTCCGTAAAAGGCAACATTGCCTACGATGATACTTTCTGTGGGATCGTACTTAATAGTTTTATCGGGATAGAGAATCAAACGTCCTCCTGAAAGACCCTTACCAAAATAATCATTCGCATCTCCTTCGAGTTCGAATGTCATTCCCGGAGCAGCAAAAGCACCGAAGCTTTGGCCCGCTGTGCCTTTAAATTTGAAATGTATGGTGTCTTTAGGAAGCCCTTTTCCCAGGTAGACTTTCGATATTTCATTGGAAAGCATGGTGCCGGCAGCGCGATCAAGGTTGGTGATCGGGAAATTTCCCGTGATCCTTTCACCATTCTCCAAAGCAGGTTTTGAAACTTTAATCAATTGCCGATCAAGTACATTTTCAATGCCATGATCTTGTTCTTCCTGTTTGAATAGTGCTGTATCCAAACTCATTGGCTCTTTATACAGAATGGCAGACAAATCAAGATTTTTATACTTCCAGTGGATGTCATCAATTTCACGTTGCTCAAGACGATCCACCTGACCGATCATTTCATTCACGGTGCGGAATCCAAGTTCTGCCATAATTTCGCGAAGTTCTTCAGCAAGGAACGTGAACAGGTTCACGACATACTCAGGTTTACCAGTAAACAAGGCACGAAGCTCTTCATTTTGTGTGGCCACACCTACGGGGCAAGTATTGAGGTGACACTTGCGCATCATAATACAACCAGCCGTAACAAGAGCAGCTGTTGCTACACCCCATTCTTCGGCACCAAGTAATGCAGCAATAGCGATATCACGACCTGTGCGGATTTGTCCGTCTGTTTGAAGCACAATTCGACCACGTAGTTTATTTCTTACCAGTGTTTGATGCGCTTCAGCCAACCCCAATTCCCACGGCAAACCAGCATGACGAATTGAGCTGATGGGTGAGGCACCGGTACCTCCGTCATGGCCTGCAATAAGAATAACATCCGCATGAGCTTTTGCTACACCTGAAGCAATTGTTCCCACACCGGCTTCCGAAACAAGTTTCACATTGATACGCGCTTCGCGGTTAGCGTTTTTCAAATCGAAGATAAGCTGAGCAAGATCTTCAATGGAATAAATGTCGTGATGTGGAGGTGGTGAAATTAAACCGACACCAGGTGTGGAGTGTCGCACACGTCCGATCCAATCATCAACCTTATGACCAGGAAGCTGACCGCCTTCACCAGGCTTGGCACCCTGTGCCATTTTTATCTGAAGTTCTTTTGCGTTAGCTAGATAATAGCTTGTTACACCAAAACGCCCCGAGGCAACTTGCTTGATGGCGGAGTTTTCCCAATCGCCATTTTCCTTCCGGAAGAAGCGGATTGCATCTTCACCACCTTCGCCCGAATTACTTTTCCCTCCAATGCGGTTCATGGCAATTGCCAATGTACTATGAGCTTCATGTGAGATGGATCCGAAAGACATAGCACCGGTGGCAAAGCGCTTGAAGATGTTTTCCTTGGATTCTACTTCACTGATTGGAATTGACTTTGATTTTTTAAACTTCAACAGACTACGAAGCGTAATTGACTTTTCGCTTTGGTCGTTGATGAGTTTAGAATACTTCTTGAAAAGCTGATAATCGTTCGCCTTGGTCGACTGCTGAAGCAAGTGAATCGTCTGCGGATTGAACATGTGTTTCTCACCACGTTGTTTCCACTGATATACACCACCCACTTCGAGTTTAGGCACAAAGTTGGAAGTCTTTGGAAAGGCAAGGTTGTGACGAATCAAAACCTCTTGTGCAATTTCATCCAACGTAAGCCCACCGATGCGGGAAACGGTTCCTGTGAAATACATGTCCACAACTTCTTTGCTCAAACCAAGGGCTTCATAAATCTGGGCTCCATGATAGGACTGAAGTGTAGATATACCCATCTTGGAAAGCACCTTCAACAATTCTCCGTTGACAGCTTTCTTATAATTGTATAATGCTTTCTCTTCTTCAAGACCATCTTTTAACATGCCTTGCTTGAGCATGTCGTGAATGGTTTGGAATACCAGATAAGGGTTGATGCCGGAAGCTCCGTAAGCCACCATGGTAGCATAATGATGTGTTTCCCAAACATCACCAGCCTCAATAAGCAATCCAACTTTTCCGCGAAGGCCTTTGCGAATCAAGTCATGGTGTACTGCTGCAGTTACTAATAAGGAAGGAATCTGCGCATGTCCGCTGTCAAAACTCCTATCAGACAAAATGATAATGGTGAAGCCGTCTTCGATAGCATCATTTACATATTGACAAATTCGATTAAGACCCTTTTCAAGTGAACCAGGTTTTCCATCGGCTTTGAAATAGGTATAAATTGTTTTGGTCTGTAGATGGCGATGATCGATGTATCTGATTTTATCTAATTCTTTGTTGGTTAGGATTGGATTCGGTAATTCTAATGTGATGCAATGCTCAGGAGTTTCCTCAAGAAGATTCAGCGAGCCACCAACATGCGAAGCGAGAGACATAACCAGTCTTTCTCGAATAGGATCAATGGGAGGGTTAGTAACCTGAGCGAAAAGCTGCTTGAAATAACTGGATAAATGTTGTGCTTGTTGAGAGAGAATCGCCAACGGTGTATCAAGTCCCATGGAACCTAACGCCTCTTTTCCGGTCTCACACATTTGAGACAAAATGATTCTTAAATCTTCAGAAGTATATCCAAATGAAATTTGACGCTTTAATAATGTTGATGGATCATATTTATGGAAACTTCCGCCCGGTTCAGGAAGATCCTGTAAGCGAATTTTATGATCTTTTAACCATTGTCCGTATGGCTGACGAGTGCAAATATCTTTCTTCAGCTCTTCATCACTGATAATCCGACCCTGCTCCAGATCAACCACAAACATTTTTCCTGGCTGCAATCTTCCTTTCGAAATTACTTTAGACTGATCGATGTCAAGTACACCTACTTCTGAGGCCATGATCACCAGGTCGTCATCCGTAACCACAAAACGTGATGGACGAAGCCCGTTACGGTCTAATGTAGCCCCAACAATTTTACCATCAGTAAATGTGATCGAGGCAGGTCCGTCCCACGGCTCCATCAGGTTAGCGTGGTATTCGTAGAAATCTTTTTTCTCCTGGCTCATGTGCTCATTGCCATCCCACGCTTCAGGGATAAGCATCATCATCACATGGGGAAGCGAGCGCCCCGCATGCACCAAAAGCTCAATGGCATTGTCAAGATTAGATGAATCTGATTGTGCCGGATTACAGATCGGCAAAATCATATCGAGCTCTTCGCGCGTGAAATGCTCAGATTCAAAAAATGCCTCTTTGGATTTCAGCCAATTGATATTTCCACGTACCGTATTGATCTCGCCGTTGTGGGCGATGTAGCGAAATGGTTGTGCAAGTCTCCAGGAAGGAAAAGTATTTGTTGAGAACCGGGAATGAATAACGCCAATAGCAGAAACAACTTCTTCATTTTCCAGGTCATGGAAATAATGCCTTAGCTGCTCGGAAATAAGCATGCCCTTGTAAGCAATTGTTTTGTATGACAGGGAAGAAAAGTAAAACTGATTATTTACTCCTGAGACAGATTCTGTGATGAGGGTTGTTGAGTATTTTCTAAGGATAAAAAGTTTTCTTTCGAAATCTTCAGGGTTTGTGATTGACTCATGGCGTTTAATGAAGACTTGCTCCATAACGGGTTCGGCAATCTTTGCAGTCTCTCCGAGTTCACTGTTGTTGGTTGGCAGAGGACGATACCCCAACAACGTCATTTTTGCTTTTTTGATTTGACGATTAAGGATCGTACGACATTCTTCACGCACTTTAGGATCCCGAGGAAAGAATACCAACCCCACACCATACTCCGTGTATGACGGAAGTTTGATTCCCAATTTACGACATTCGTTCAAAAAGAATTCGTGAGGAATCTGGATGAGTATGCCCGCACCGTCTCCGGTGTTCGCTTCACATCCGCACGCACCACGATGGCTCATGCGTTCCAGCATCGTGAGTGCGTCGGCTACAATCTGATGTGATTTTCTTCCTTTAATGTTTGCGATAAATCCAACTCCGCATGAATCATGTTCAAAGCTGGGATGATAAAGGCCTTGTGTTGTTTCTTCTTTCACGTCTTAGGGTGGTTGTGAACTAATAAAGTTAGGGAATAGAAAAATGTAATCAGAGAAGAAAAACAAAAAATCTTTACAGCACGAACTAACAGTTAGTAGCGAAAACGATTGTGTTCATGTCAAAAATTTTTTCATTGAAATCGCTTTAAAATAATGACCGCTGAATGAAAAAAATTCAAACAGAATAAGGCAAAAGAGGAACACAAACTTAGAAAAGACCGTACCTCCAAAGACGTCTAAAACACAGTAACGACTCGGACGGCTATGGTTAGATTTTAGGGTATTGATGCAAGAAAAGGTAGCGATTTTTCATCTCAGGCATTAAAATTGACCCATCGCCATGAAAATTTATCTCTTTCATATGCCATATGGGCATTTTCAGGTTTGCACAGGTGGTGATTTCAACTCCACATTGCAATGTCTTACCTTGCATTCCAATTTTTTCTACTTATGATCAGGCAATACATTGAATCAAATCAACAACGGTTCCTTTCAGAATTATTCGAGTTACTTCGTATTCCATCCATTAGTGCTGACAGCAAACATAAAGATGATGTGCGCAAAGCGGCAGAATATGTAAAAGCAAGTTTAAAAAAATTGGGTGCTGATCATGTGGATCTCTATGAAACAAAAGGACATCCCATTGTCTATGGAGAAAAAATAGTTGACCCGGCTCTGCCAACGGTACTTGTGTACGGCCACTATGACGTGCAACCAGCAGATCCGATTAACTTATGGAGTTCGCCTCCCTTTGAACCCGTAATTAAGGATGATAAAATATTTGCTCGAGGCTCGTGCGATGACAAAGGTCAGGTATACATGCACATCAAAGCCTTTGAGATCATGATGAAACACAGCCAGCTCTCATGCAATGTCAAATTCATGATTGAGGGCGAGGAAGAAATTGGTTCGGAGCATCTTGGTGATTTTGTAAAGGAAAATAAGGGCAAGCTAAAGGCAGATGTAATTCTAATTTCAGACACAGCGCTGATCTCACTGGATCATCCCTCCATTACGGTTGGTTTACGCGGCTTAAGTTACATGGAAGTGGAAGTTACGGGACCAAACCGAGACCTGCATTCAGGTGTTTATGGAGGCGCTGTTGCTAATCCGATCAACGTATTGAGTGAAATGATTGCTTCACTGCATAATGAGAATGGTAAGGTAACCATCCCCGGTTTTTACGATAAGGTGGTTGACTTGACGACGGCACAACGGGAAGCTATAAACAAAGCACCCTTTAATCTTGATCATTATAAAAAGGATCTTGACATCAATGATATTCAAGGTGAGAAGGGGTATACTACTGTGGAAAGAACGGGCATTCGCCCTACATTGGACGTGAATGGAATCTGGGGAGGATATACTGGCGAAGGAGCTAAGACAGTTTTACCTTCGAAAGCATCAGCAAAAATTTCAATGCGGCTTGTACCCGATCAGGACAGTGCAGAGATCAGCAAATTATTTACTGATCATTTTCTTTCCATCGCACCCAAGTCGGTAAAAGTAAAAGTTGCTATGCATCACGGTGGGCAACCTGCTGTTACACCAACAGACTCAAAAGCATTTAAAGCAGCAAGCAAAGCTTTCGAAGAGGTGTGGGGAAAAACTCCAATCCCTACCCGTGATGGCGGAAGTATTCCAATTGTCGCGTTATTTAAAAAAGAACTGGGACTGGATACAGTATTGATGGGTTTCGGTTTAGATAGTGATGCTATTCATTCTCCCAATGAGCACTATGGTGTGAAGAACTTTCTCTTAGGCATTGAAACAATTGTAGCTTTCTACAAACATTTTTCAGTGAAATAGAGTTAAGTACATGATCAGTTTTAAGGACATTTCCCATTCTATGAGTTTGAAAAAATTATTCATTGCATTTTTATTCATTTCAACAGTTGGTTCGGGCCAGGTGCTAAGGCCGGCAAAATGGACAACGGCAGTTTCCTCTGAAAATTTGAAAGTAGGTGATGAGGTAGAGTTAATCTTCAAAGCTACGATTGATAAGGATTGGTATTTGTATTCCACTGAGTTTGACTGTGAGGATGGACCTCTTAAAACAACATTCACGTTTACTCCTGACGCCAGTTATAGTCTTGCAGGAAAAATTGTTCCCATCAAGCCCCTTGACAAACACGATGACATTTTTGAATGCGATGTAAAGGTTTTTAAAAAGACCGGAGAATTCCGCCAAAAAATCAAAGTCTTAAGAAGCAACCCGATAATCAAAGGACACTATGAATACCAGGTGTGTACAGATATAGATGGAAAGTGCATTCCGTTTGACGATGACTTCTCTTTTACGAATCTTATACGTGGTTCCTCCATGGAGAATCCACTGGCTACGGCTAAAGATGCGGCACCTTCTGTGATCGAGACGGGGCTATTAACAACTGACATTCATGGACCCACGCTCGATAAATCGATTTTAGATGGGACATCTAGTTTTGGTGACGAGTCATTTTTGGGATACCTCTTTTTTGCTTTTTTACTTGGTCTTACTTCATTGATCACACCTTGTGTTTTTCCAATGATTCCCATGACCGTGACTTTCTTTTTAAAAGACAATCAAAGCAGAAGAGTAGGGATTCGCAATGCGATTATTTTTGGATTTTCAATTATTGCGATCTATACCCTCGCCGGAACAATCTTCGCATTTGCTTTGGGCGCAGAAGGGTTGAATGCACTGGCGACGCATTGGGCACCTAACCTTTTTGTATTCGCAATCTTTATTGTTTTTGCCCTTTCTTTTCTGGGATTGTTTGAAATCAACGCGCCCTATAAACTGGTAAACAAGGTGGACCAACAGGCAGAAAAGGGTGGATTGGCAGGGATTTTTTTTATGGCAGCGACCCTGGTATTGGTTTCATTTTCCTGTACAATACCTATTGTAGGAAATGTAATTGTTCTGGCCGCAGGCGGACAAACGTTAAAGCCCGTGTTGGCCATGTTTTCCTACTCCCTGGCTTTTGCCATACCCTTTACACTCTTCGCCATTTTTCCCGAATGGATTAAGAGCCTTCCCAAATCAGGCGGATGGTTGAACTCGGTGAAAGTAACGCTGGGGTTTCTTGAGCTCGCCCTGTGTTTGAAATTCTTTAGTATTGCCGATCAGGCCTATCATTGGGGATTGCTTGATCGCGATGTGAACATTGCGATATGGATCGTGATTTTTTCACTGCTCGGTATTTATTTTTTAGGCAAGTTGAGATTGAGCCACGATTCTGTTGTGGAGAAAACCACTGTACCGCGCCTTTTGCTTGCGACTACAGTTTTTTCTTTTGTGGTCTATCTCATTCCGGGATTATTTGGGGCACCCCTGAAAGCATTGGCAGGATACCTGCCGCCCCTCTATACGCACGACTTTAATCTAGCCGCTGTGGATAGTGAAGAAACTTACAATACACTCTGTGAAGAACCTAAATATTCCGATTTTTTCCATTTGCCACATGGTCTTCAAGGTTACTTTGATTACAAGCAGGCGCTTGCCTGTGCCAGAAGTCAGCACAAACCCCTATTCATTGATTTTACAGGCCATGGATGTACCAATTGCCGTGAAATGGAAGCTGTCGTATGGAGCGATCCCCAGGTTCTGGAGAGATTAAAGAAAGATTTCGTGGTCGTTGCTTTATATGTGGACGACAAGACCGAACTACCAAAAACGCAATGGTATACGTCAAAGTATGACAACAAGGAAAAAAAATCTATCGGCAAGCAAAATGCCGACCTACAGATCACAAATCTTGAAAATAATGCCCAGCCATTTTATGTTCTCGTAGGCGAAGACGAACGTGTGCTCGTCTGGCCTTATGGTTACGACAAAAGTGTGGAGAGCTTTGTTGACTTTTTAGATAAGGGAAAGAGTAAATATGATCAATTGTATAAACAGTAATTCATATCTTTGAAAACGCATGGTGTTTTCACCATTATTTTTTAAACTTGTAGTTCGATTTTTTTTGAATTAGTACGAACTTTTAAACTTGAAGGCATGAGGGGATTTAAATCGTTTGCGGTTATAGCTGCAACTTTATTGGGGTGTGCGTATTTTATTCTTGTTGATTCCGGTACTTCGATATTTTCGTTTCGGGATGCACAGATTAAGGCAAATGAAATTGCCGTAGAAACATTTAAGCCGGAAGTAAAATACGGCATGATCGTCAATGGGCTTGAAGTGACGGAAGACTTTATAAAAAGGAACCAACGCTTTACCGATCTGCTTTCAAACAGTTTTGTCTCCCCGGAGATATTAAAGCAGCTCTCGATGCTGCCGAGCAAAATTTTTGATTTCAGGAAAATAGCGTTCAATAAAAAGTATACGCTGATCAGTCATGCAGATTCATTGCGTACTGCGAAAGCCCTGGTTTATGAACCCAATCCAGTGGATTATGTTATTTTTCACTTTGAAGATTCTTTGCACGTTGAAGTTTGTCAACGCGAAGTGGTGACGGTGAAAAAAAATATCACAGGCAGCATTCAATCCTCTCTTTCAGAAACCATTGAAGAACTTGGAATCACCAATGAACTAACCAACAAGTTTGTTGATATTTTTGGATGGCAGGTCGATTTCCAGCATCTGCAAAAAGGTGACCGCTTCAAACTAGTTTACGAGGAAAACCAGGTTGAAGGCAAAACAATCAGCATTGGTAAAATTGAAGGAATTTATTTCGAACACTTCGGCAGAGGTTATTATGGAATTCCCTTTGATCAGGGAGAAGGTCTTGATTATTTTGATGAGGAAGGAAACAGTTTACGTAAAGCATTACTTAAGTACCCGATTGAATTTACACGCATCAGTTCGCGGTATAATCTCAACCGGTTTCACCCTGTAGCCAAAGTATTTCGTGCTCATCGGGGAACAGACTTTGCTGCTCCCGTGGGCACTCCTATTCGTTCCGTTGGTGATGGCATCGTAGTCGAAGCACAATACACGTCAGCCAATGGAAACTATGTAAAGATTCGTCATAACGGCACGTACACCACGCAATACCTTCACATGTCAAAAATCGCAGCGGGCATTCGGGCAGGTCACCATGTAAAGCAAAAGGAGACTATTGGGTACGTGGGTAGCACCGGCCTGGCTACCGGTCCGCATTTGTGTTATCGGTTCTGGAAAAATGGTGTTCAGGTAGATGCCCTGAGGGTCGATTTGCCTGCTTCAGAGCCTGTGAAAGCAGATAGGATGGAGCAATTTAACGCACAAAAAATGTTGCTTTTAGAACAGCTTCATCAAATTGCCTTTCCTGAAAAAGAGGCAGCTGTGATGGCAAGAAGCTAAGTCTTCAAAAGCAACATTCACAATAATCTTTAACTTCCTTGGTTAAAGAGTAGATTGATTCTTATGAAAAGAATTTCTCTTGGCCTTTTGTTTTTTTTCTCTTTCGTTATCCAAACGGTTGGCCAGTCTGTGAGCGTTGTACTCAGCGGAGGAGGAGCCAAAGGGTTGGCTCACGTAGGGGTATTGAAAGCCCTGGAGGAAAACGAAATCCCAATTGATAATTTGGTTGGAACTTCCATGGGTGCAATCGTTGCTGGCTGTTATGCAGCAGGAATAAGCCCAGGACAGATCGAAGAAATTGTTACATCAGATGCTTTTCTGCGTTGGGTAAATGGCAGGCTCGAGGATGGATACAATTATTATTACAATAAAAATGATGACACGCCTTCGGCGGTAAAACTCAATCTTTCGCTTGACTCCACATTCACTGTAATTTTTAATAACAGCATTGCGAATGATTTGTCATTGAACTTTGCATTGGCAGAAACGTTTGCGCAGTCGTCCTCCATAAGTAAAAATAATTTTGACAGTCTTTTTGTTCCATTACGAATTGTCACTTCAGACATATTCACTCAAAGCGAGGTTATTCTAAGTAAGGGAATTCTTAGTGATGCCTTGCGGGCTTCACAGTCCGTTCCTTTCTTTTATAATCCTATACGCGTGGATGGCAAATACCTTTTTGATGGAGGTGTTTACAATAACTTTCCCATCAACGTGGCCACAGATGAGTTTCATTCTGATGTGGTGATTGGGAGTAATGTGTCGTCCAAAGTTTACGATGAATATCCTTATGGTGATGATGAGAAATTAATTTCGCGGTCATTGCTTTACATGTTACTGGATAAATCTGATCCAGCGAATGTTCCGGCCACGGGCATTTACATTCAGCCAAATCTGACGGGGTATTCTGCTCTCGAGTTTGCCAAGGTAAAGGCAATGATTGACAGCGGGTATGCACAGACTATGCGCCAAATGCCTGAGTTAAAATTAAAGATAGCCACACGTAGAGATTGTGAGTCAGTAGCTGCTGCACGAAATAAATTTAACAATCGCGCTGCTCCCTTTGTTGTTGATGAAATTAATTTTGTTGGCTTTAATAATGGACAAAAAAGATATCTCAACCGGTTTTTCGGCGGCGGCCACCACCCCATGTATTTCAGCAATATTAAATCAGATTATTATAGTCTTGTTTCAGAGGATTATTTTAAAAACGTTTATCCAAATTTTGTTTTTGATCCGCTGACGAGCAAATATCAATTTCAGCTTGCCCGCAGACCGCAAAATAATTTCCAGGTCGATTTTGGGGGAGTGATTGCAACGCGAGGCATTAGCAATATTTTTCTCGGTATGAATTACTACGATTTCAATCGCGTGCTCACGCATTACAGTGTAAATTTTTATGCCGGAAACTTTTACAAATCAGCTCTACTTAAGGCACGCGTCGATTTTCCTTCATTCGGGCAATTTTATATAGAACCTGAGGCGGTTTTCAATTCATGGGATTTTTTAGCAGGGACAGATATTATTGTGCAGGATTATGAGCCAACACTCATGAGTCGGTGGGACCGTAAAGGGTCGGTCAGTGTTGGTGTTCCGGTTAGCAAAAAATATCGAGCCGCATTAAATGTTGGGTACGTTAACAATACGGATAATTTTATAAATGGAAATGTATTCAGTTCAACGGATACCTTGGACATCCTTAAACTATCCGGTGCCCGCTTTGGAGTCTCCATGTCCACAAACTTGTTGAACCGCAAACAGTACGCATCACAAGGATATGCGTATAGCTTTTCATTAAACTGGTTTGACCTGCACGAAAATCTTACACCAGGTTCAACCTCCTCCCTGCTCACAGCCGTTGAGGACCAGCCCAGAAAATGGTGGCAGGCCAAAGTGAGTTTGCAACACTATTTTAAAAAAGGAATTTATAGTTCGGGATACAGTGTTGAAGGTGTGTTTTCAAATCAACCCCTCTTTACGAGTTATCAGGCAACCATTATCAATGCACCCGCTTTTAATCCCCTTCAGGACAGCCGTACACTTTTGCTAGAACGCTTCCGGGCTTTCAACTATGTGGCGGGCGGGTGGCAAAATGTTTTTTCTGTTCGAAAGAACCTTGACCTTAGATTGGAAGGTTATGTATTCAAACCTTTTCAATCGTTCGTGGAGGGTGAGGATCAATCTCCACAGCTGAATTCGGATCTTACCAAGATTTCAATGGCCGCCATGGCCTCGCTGGTTCTGAATTCTTCCGTAGGACCGATTTCATTAAGCGTTAATTACTATGATGATCACCAAAACCAACTGGGTGTTTTACTTCATGTTGGTTTCCTGCTATTCAACAAAACCTCCCTTGAATAGTAAACCGCTCTACTTTTTGGTACTTACGTAATATTTTTCTCGATTTTTAATTTTTTAACTAAGTTTAGCTCGCTATATGTTGTGGAGTTGAACTTGTATAAAACTGTGGAATGAAGAAGTTAACGCTTGTCTTTTGTTTTTTAATGGTTCAGTGGGCAGTATTCAGTCAAACCGTGCAATGGGGCTCAAAGATCCTGGAGTTTTCATCAGAACTTACACCCGTGCAGTACTCAGCACAGCAAGTACTTGGCAAACCGAATGCAATGCCGGCCGGAGGACAAAACCCGAGTGCATGGACACCAGATAAACCTAAACGAAAAGAATTTATAAAGATAGGGTATGACAATCCCCTTCAAATTCAACAGATCGCAATTGCAGAATCATATAATCCAAGTGCGTTGTACAAAGTATACATCTATGACGAGGCAGGCACTGAACATCTCGTGCAGACATTGAATCCGATGGTCGTTCCGCTCAAGGGCATGATGAGAAATGTTTTTATGGAGAAAACTTCTTTTAAAGTGGCTGCCGTGAAACTTGAGTTTGATGGTGCTGCGTTGCCAGACTATTTCTCCATTGACGCCGTGGCGATTTCAGATTCGAGCTATCCGATCATTGCAATTGTAGACCTTCCCGAAATGCTCGCGAAAGGCCTTGTTGTTGAAAGACTGGATGAAAACGTAAACAGTGACGTGAGCGAATTAAACCCGCTTCTTTCCCCAGATGGAAAAACCCTCTATTTCAGTCGAAAAAATCATCCCAAGAATGCCGGTGGGGTGAATGACAAGGAAGATATCTGGTATTCTGAATTGGGGTCAGACGGAAAATGGTCACTGGCAAAAAATATGGGCCCTCAATTCAACAATGACTATCCCAATTTTGTCAACTCGATAAATGCCGCAACGCCGGATGGTAAATCAGTAGTGCTCCTTCTGGGAAATAAATATATGTCCAAGGGAAAAATGCTTGCAGGTGTTTCCATGAGTACAAATGTGAATGGTGTTTGGAGTACACCCACACCAATCAACATCGAAAATGATTACAACTTCAATGAAAAGGCCAATTATTTTCTGGCGAATACGCGTAAGGCCCTTCTCATTTCAGAAGAACGCGAAAACTCTCAGGGAGGACGTGATTTGTATGTAAGCTTCCCAAAACCAGGAAGTGACTCAATCTGGACGGAACCCTTAAATCTTGGAGCTGTGCTTAATACGGCAGGTGAAGAAACAGCTCCGTTCCTGGCGAGCGATGATAAGACCCTTTATTTTTCCTCCAATGGTTTTAGCGGCTACGGAATGAGTGATATCTATATGTCGAAAAGACTTGATGATACCTGGACAAATTGGTCAGCGCCTGAAAACATGGGACCTGAAATCAACTCCAAGTTAGATGACTTGTTTTTCAATATCCCCTCCGCCAGCGAGTTTGCCTACTATTCAAAAGGAATGACGGAAGACAACACCGATATTGTTCGTGTAAAGATTCCGGTCTTGCTTAGCCCGGAGCCAATTGTTATTGTCAAGGGTAAGTTGCTTGACTCGGAAACCGGTCAGCCCGTAGGAGCCAAAATCATCTACGAACGACTTTCAGATGGAAAGGAAATTGGAGTAACGCAATCAAATCCTGCTACTGGCGAATATGAAATTCATTTACCTGGCGGCTATCAATATGGTGTTCGCGCGCAGGCCGACGGTCATATATCAGAAAGTCAAAATCTTGATTTAAGAAATTTCACAAAAGATGGAACGCTTCTTGCCAATCAAGACATACGTCTTGCTCCAATACTTGTGGCTCGTGTGGAGCCAGATGCTGTAATTACATTGAATAATATTTTCTTCGATTTTAACAAAGCTGTTCTTAAATCTGAATCGTTTCCTGAGTTGAACCGAATGGTAGAACTGATGAATAACAAAAACACAATGACCGTAGAAATTACCGGGCATACCGATTCAACAGGGCCAGCAGACTACAACCTGATGCTTTCGGAATGGCGCGCAAAAGCGGTTATGAAATACCTGACAGCCAAGAGTATTGATAAATCGCGAATCTCGATAACGTTTTTTGGTGAGACGAAGCCAAAGGAAACGAATACTACTGTGGAAGGAAGAAGCAAGAACAGAAGGGTGGAGTTTAAGATCTTAAAAATGTAGTGACAGGTAGCAACAACAATTGCACGTGAATAGCTACTTCAACAAGGCCCCAAAAACACGACTATGAAAATCGCTCTTCAATTATTTTTTGTTTTGATACACGGGTCTATAGTTGCACAAACCAATGACACATTGATTTATGCCCAGGGGAAAATTTTTAATGCGAATACAAAGGAGCCAATAAAAGCACGCATATCATATCAGTCCCTTCCGTATGGCAGTAAAGTGGGGATACTTAATGGCACTGATTTTAAGTTTCCGCTTTTTGACAATGAAAAGTATTCGGTTACGATTGAAGCTCCGGGGTATGCTCCTGCAAAATACATGCTGGATCCCGCGGAAGCGAAAGACAGAATCGTTTTGAAAGATGTTGAACTCGGGTTGCCAGTGAGTGCAGCCAAAGCGGCAGAGACAACGCACACTGTAGGAAAAGTAATGAGGCTGGACGCGCTTTTATTCCAACAGGGCAAAGCGAAAATAGATCCTAAATCCTTTGCGGAGTTAGATGCAGTGGCAAAAATGCTTCATGATAATCCATCAATGATTATTCAGTTGGAAGGTCACACTGATTTTCGTGGCGACCCCAAGCAAAATCTTAAACTTTCTCAGGATCGGGTTGATGCAGTAAAAACGTACTTGCTTTCTAAAGATGTAGCAAAAAATAAAGTGAAGACAAAAGCTTACGGAGGAACTGTACCACTCTCCATGGAGAATACGGAAGCAGGTCACACAATGAACCGACGCGTGGAGGTAAGAATTATCGAGAATTAGCAGCCATAAGCCTGCTGCGTTGTTCCCAATAAGTTTTGTATCGTTCTAAAATCAGGCGTTTGCTGGTTTCATTGAGATTGCTTTCCAATGCAGCGTCAACCAGAATAACAGCCAATTCGGCTACACGAGGAGATTCATAAATAGCTTTTGCGTTATCCAGTAAATCGGCCGCATTGATAAATTCTTTTTTGTTAAATGCTCTGACAGCCTGATTGTAGTATAAAAGCCCCGCGAGCTGATCGGGATCAACATCCTGGTAAAGACTAAAATGATAGGTGTGATAAACCCGGCTTGAAGCGGTAAGCGTTGGACTAATATTATTTTGCCTGTAGGAACTGAGTCGTTTTTCGATTTCCTTCTTGCCGGATACAAATCCGTTATACCGGTCCGTAGTTTCAATAAGCACATCGCCTTGCATTGTTTGTACCACTAAAAAAATATGGTAGTTCGTCTCAATGACGCGATATTGAAAATTAAGATCGGATAAAATGATGCTAAACAGACTTGTCGCGGTAAGGCAGTCATATTTACCCGCTACGAAAACCTCATTCAGGTCAGGGTATTGACTAAAATGTTTTAGAAACTTCTGTTGTGTCTTTGAAAATACAAGTTGCAGAAATTGATAATCCGACGAATAGGTTTTTTTCTTTAGTCCATGCTCAAATTCCTGCAGTCGAAGATCTGCTGCCACAACGTTACTGCCTTTGGAAGTAGATAAAAGTTTAGGCAACAAAGTACTGGACTGAGCTGAGGCCAACAGCGGAAGGAAGATAATTAATAAAATGCCTGACCTTTTCAATGTTATGTCAATGTTAATCAACAACACAATGAAGTTAACAATTTAATAACATTGAAACAAAATAGCTCGAAAATAACCGTTGAGGTTATTCTGGCAGGAATTAAATAACTTGTATGATAAGTCGCGAAAACTAAAAATCAGTGAAAAATTGAATTTAGAGCAATTAAAACGGGTTTTTGACCTTCAGAAGAAGAAGAGCCTTGTCTTGAGGCAGGAATCCGTGGAAGAAAGGAAAAAGAGACTCGAAGTACTTAAGCGCTGGATCACGGTAAATCGAGTTAAAATTGAAGAAGCTGTTTACAAGGACTTTGAAAAGCCAGCAACAGAAGTCAGTATTTCAGAAATATATCCAGTAATCACGGAGATAAAACATGCCCTTGCGAATCTCGATCAATGGAGCAGACCAAAAAAAATTGATGCCCCACTCACTTACCTTGGAACACGATCCCAGATTCGTTATGAGCCACGTGGAGTTTGTCTGATCATCGCGCCATGGAATTATCCTTTCAACCTTTGTATTGGTCCATTAGTTAGTTGTCTTGCTGCCGGGAATACAGCGATCATTAAGCCCTCCGAACAGACACCACATACCTCTTCATTGATTCGTACGATGATGACTGAACTTTTTGAAGAAGACACAGTATTCGTTATGGAAGGAGGGACAGAAACGGCATCGATGCTATTAAGTCTTCCGTTCGACCATTTTTTCTTCACGGGTAGTCCTGCAGTAGGAAAAATTGTTATGAAGGCCGCCGCAGAGCATCTGGCTTCTGTTACGTTAGAGCTTGGTGGAAAGTCTCCGGCCATCATCGACGCATCGGCAAGTATCAGAGAGGCAGCCAGGCGCATTGCATTTGGAAAATTTATTAATAACGGACAAACCTGCATTGCCCCGGACTATATTTTGATTGATGAAAAAATTCAACAATCCTTTTTGACCGAGCTTAAAGGATATATTCAATCAATGTTTGGTGACGGTGGAGAAGTGACTGAAAGCTCTCCACACTACGCACGAATTGTCAGCGATAAACATTTCCAGCGTATCACCGAATTGCGGGAAGAAGCCATACAGCGAGGCGCCATCGTAGAAACGAACGGGTCTTCTAATCCTCAAACAAGATTTATGAATCCGACAATACTGTCGCGAGTATCCATGGACTCTAAGGTTATGGAGGCAGAAATTTTTGGACCACTTTTACCCGTGGTGACCTTTAAATCAATTGATGAGGCGATCGCCATTGTGAATAATAAGCCCAAGCCACTGGCTCTTTATGTATTCAGTAATAATCGGGTGTCAACCCAGAAAATTCTTGAACAAACTTCGGCGGGCGGGGTATGTATTAATGACACTGTCTTACAATTCGCCCATCCGGAGCTTCCTTTCGGAGGTGTGAACAATAGCGGGACAGGGAATTCGCATGGATATTACGGGTTTTTGACTTTTTCACATCAAAAGCCTGTACTCAGGCAAAAGCGTGGCTTTGCATTTGCTTATTTTTTATATCCACCTTATACGGGCAGAGTTAAAAAAACGATTGACATGCTTCTACGGTGGTTTTGACTTTAAATCCAGCGTGAGACAATTGCAAAGAGTCAGTTGTTCGTTTAAATTTTGATTTGTTAATTTTACCTCTCCTAAAAGTTAAAAACGCTATGAAGATTGTTAAGAAAATTTTGATTGGTTTTGGCATTTTTCTGGTAGTCCTGGTCGCAGCTGCGATGATACTTCCTATCGTATTTAAGGATGACATCAAAGCAGCCATTGATAAAGAAATTGCCAAGTCTGTAAATGCCGATGTTGTATTTGACGTCGACAATTTCAGTCTGACCGTTTTCAAGAATTTTCCAAGCATTACCGTACAGATCAAGGAATTGGGTGTTTTTAATCGCGCTCCCTTTGAAGGAGTTCCTCTTTTTGTTGTTCAGGAATTCAGTATTGATCTTAACCTGAAGGAAGTAATTTTTGGTGAGCAACTTCGTATTAATGGCATAACATTAACAGAGCCCCAGATTACTGTTAAAGTTTTAGCTGACGGGAAAGCTAATTATGACATTGCATATCCATCCACAGATACAGTACAAACAGCGGAAGAGCCAAGTTCATTTTCATTTGCTATTGATCACTGGGAAATTGTAGATGGAGCAGTTGTTTATGACGATAAATCAATTCCATTTTATATGGAACTGAAAGGCCTGAATCATACCGGAAGCGGCGACTTCAACGAAAAGGAATTCGACCTTAAAACAAAAACAACATCAGATACGCTTGTGGTTGCCTATGACGGAACAGAATACCTGAGCAATAAATCGATTGTGCTCGATATGGTGTTGGGCATAAGTGAAGACTATACAAAGTATACATTCAAAGAAAACTCAACAAAACTCAATGACTTTGCCATGAGTTTTGAGGGCTGGTTTAAAATGAATGAAAAGGACTTTGGTATAGATATCACCTTCTCTAGTCCGGAGAATTCCTTTAAAAGCATTTTGTCACTTGTCCCGGGTATGTACACCAAAGATTTCAAAGACATTGAAACAAAGGGAGATTTATCGTTCAACGGTTTTGTAAAGGGCACATATAGCGATACGCAAATGCCGGCGTTTAATCTGGCGATGCTGGTGAAGGATGCCATGTTCCACTATCCGGGATTGCCAAATGCAGTAAATAATATTAACATGGATTTGTTGGTGGACAATAAAACCGGTGTGATTGACAACACGGTCGTTGACCTTAAGAAGCTGCATCTTGAATTTGGATCAAACCCTGTTGATGCAAAGTTGTTGGTTGAAAATCTAAAGGATTATCGAATGGATGGAAGCCTGGCTGCAAAATTAAATCTTGCAGAACTGAGCAAAATGTTCCCGTTGGACGGCCTGGAGATGAAAGGCATTTATTCAGTAAATGCAAAAGCCAAAGGCGTCTACGACAGCATCAAAAAAATAATTCCTGCCGTGGAAGCCAGCATGACGCTTGCGGGTGGCTATGTGAAATCAAAGGAATTTCCATTACCACTGGAAGATCTGAAAGTAACGGCTACAGTAAAAAATACATCTGGAAAAATGGCAGAAACAGTAGTGAATGTAAGTGATTTCTCGATGCTGATGGATGGAGAACGATTTTCAGCGACACTGCTTCTTCAGAATCTGGACGATTATACATGGCACCTGAAGGCGAATGGAGGTGTGGACATTGAAAAAATGACAAAAATTTTCCCCGTGGAAGGAATGACGTTAGCTGGAGACGTGAAAGCAAACCTGGAGACTCAAGGGAAGATGTCGGACGTTGACGCAAATCGTTATGACAAATTGCCGACCAGCGGAACAGCCTCGTTAACCAATTTTAAATATACATCAAAAGATCTCCCATATGCTGTAACGATCTCTCAGGCACAGGCCATATTTGATCCTAAAAAAGTAGAATTGAAAAACACAGTGGGTACAATCGGCAAAAGTGATTTTACCCTGAATGGCGCTGTGACGAACTACATCGGATATGTATTTAGTCCCAACGAAACCATTAAGGGCAATCTTGATTTTAACTCCAACCTCCTTGATTTGAATGAATTCATGACTGAATCGGAGGCAACGACAACGGCCTCAGATACAACCTACAGTGTTATTCCTGTGCCTCAGAATATAGAATTTACACTGAGTTCCAAAATCAACACAGTAAAAATGATGGATTATACCATGACGAATGCATCAGGAGATATCATAGTGAAAGATGGAGTTGCGAATCTTAGCGATATTAAGTTTAATTTATTGGGAGGGGCTTTT